>Ga0210407_10005081_pt1 | contig 10233 bp, 8 predicted proteins | sample IncBWC27MmetaG_FD_150860 | JGI IMG/M metagenome (GOLD analysis project Ga0210407, IMG submission 150860) | Forest soil microbial communities from Barre Woods Harvard Forest LTER site, Petersham, Massachusetts, United States - Inc-BW-C-27-M | ecosystem: Environmental > Terrestrial > Soil >... | reverse complement strand
AATCAGCAGCCCAATCAGCGAAATCGCGCTCAGCCCCAGGCTGGTAATCACGCTCTGTTCAATCCCGATGGAAATCTGCCCGACGATAACCGACGCCGCGATCATCAGCAGCGCGAAAAACACCAGGTTATACAGCACGCGGTCGCGTACCGCCTCGCGAAATGTGTTTAGCGCTACGATCCCCGCGCGCTTCATTTCCCGCTCACCTCGACCGCTGCCGCTTGCGCGCGATCCGCCTCCACCAGGTGCATGAAAAACTCTTCCAGCGTCGCTTTTACCTGCGTCACCGAGATGACTTGTGCTCCCGCTCCGCGAAGCTGCTCGATCGCCGCATACAGCTCTGCTTCCGGCACCACCAGCCGGTAGCTGTCCCCCGTCTTTGTGGCCTTCGCCAAAAGCGGCGCGTTACTCGCCGCCGGCAATTTGAGGAGAATCTCCATCCCCTGCGTCTTCATGTCCACCAACTGCCCCGGCGCGCCAACGCCACGCAGCTTCCCTCCGACAATCACGCCCACGCGATCGCAAAGCGTCTCTGCATCCGAGAGAATGTGCGTGGAGAACATCACCGTCTTTCCATCGCGCTTCAATTCCAGAATGATATCGCGCACTTCGCGCCGGCCCACGGGGTCCAGCCCGGACATCGGCTCGTCCAGTATCACCAGTTTCGGATCGTGCAGAATCGCCTGCGCCAGCCCCACGCGTTGCAACATGCCTTTCGAATACTTGCGCAGTTGAATCTTACCCGCGGTCTCCAGCCCCACCTTCTTCAACATCCCTTGTACGCGCTCTTTGCGGTCCGCCGCCGTCAAATCATGAAACCTCGCGAAATAATCCAGCAATTCCGCCGCGGTAAGATAATCGTAAAAGTACGGCTGCTCGGGCAGGTACCCGATGTCGCGGTGCATCTCCACGTCGCTGATCGGCCTCCCCAGAATCCGCGCGCTCCCCGCCGTCGGAAAAATCAGCCCCATCAGCAGCTTGATCGTCGTGGATTTCCCCGCCCCATTCGGCCCGATAAACCCAAACACTTCTCCCGTCTCCACCTGCATGTTCAGCCCCTCAAGAGACTTCTTTTTCTTGAGGTCTAGAAACCCAAATGGATATTCCTTGGTCAGATTTTCAATTTCAATCGCTGATCCTGGCATGCACTCATTGTTGGCAAGACGAAGCCGACCGTCAATCCATCAGCCTGGATAATGTGCGCGGAGTGAAACATCAAGGAGAGAACTACACCAAACGAACGGCAAAAAATCAGGAATCGCCACGCCCCTGCCCGATCTGCACCAGTTGCGCTGGCGGTGACGCGGGCGTGATTGGCATTGGCTTCAGGTTCTGCGGGTCGCGCCAGTTATCCAAAATCCCCACCTGCTGCACGCACGAAACCGTGCACCGTGCCGCGCAAAACTTTTCCGTCAAGTATTCCCGGTGCCGCATCTCCGGCGTGTATTGCGCCAGCGGAATCCCCGGATACCCGCGCTGCTGCGAGCACCAGTGCACCAGCCCGTCCTCGCAAATGTACAGATACCGTGAGCCTGACCGGCAGCGCCACTCATGCTCTTTCCCGCGCGCCACGTTATGCTGAAAATCGTTAAATCTCGAAAACGACCGCTTCCCCAGCTCCATCACCGCTTCAAAGATTTCCTGCTCGTGCTCGCCCAGCGGCTTCAGCTGCCCATTGTTGTCGTGAATGATTCCCACTGTGCTCGTAAACCCCAGCCGCACAGCCCGCTGCGCGATCTTCAGCGCATCTTCCGGATCTTTCACCCCACTCCCCAGCACCGAATTGATGTTCACCTGGAACACCGCGTACTGCGCCAGCATTTCCAGCCGCCCATCCAGCGTCTTCAAGCTCTTCTTCGAAACCTCATCCGGCACCACGTTATCAATGCTGATCTGCAGGTGCTCCAGCCCCGCCGCATTCAGCCGTTCGATGCGCTCCCGGTTCAAATAAAATCCATTCGTAATCATTCCCGCGATCATCCCGCGCCGCCGGATGTGCCGGATCACTTCATCCAGCTCCGGGTGCATCAGCGGCTCGCCCCCGCTGATCGTGATGATCGACGTCCCCATGTCCGCCAGCAAATCCAGCCGCGTTTTCATCTCGTCTAGCGGCACCGGCTTCGAGAAGTCATCGTATTCATTACAGTACGTGCAAGCCAGGTTGCACTGCCGCATCGGAATCACGTGCACCAGGATGGGGTGCTTCGTCGACGCCAGAGCCTTCCCGATCATCCGCAATTCGCGCACACGGGTCCGCGCAAACCGCAGCCCCCGCAGCAGCCGCGTCCCGACACTCGCACGCACTACCTTTGCTTCTTCCTCCATGAAATCGGCGGAATCCCCTGCCAAAAAGTATACATGACACCGCTGAATCGCGTTGCCCTGGTGCCCCACCCGCACTCCCTTTGCTTGCCCACTCACCTCCCGCACTGGCAAGTTTACGGACATTACATCCGCTTCAGACTTATGCTAGGGTAGCGCCACAGAAGGTCCCCATGCAAAAGACGAGATCTGGCGTTGTCCTTCCCTTTCTCAGAAAAACCAGTCGTTTCCTGCTCCCGGCGCTTGCCCTTGCGCTCCCATTCCATTTCTTCCACCGCGGCACACCGGACACGGACGCCGCACAAACCCGCCCCGCGCCTCGTCCGTCCGATCCTTTCGAGATCCGGCTTCCCTCGAGGAGCTTGACTCCAACCCCACTTCGCCCTGAATGGGCAAAGCTATTCCCCAACCCCAAATCGTCGCAAGTTCACGTGATCGTCCAATTCAACGAAATCCCCGATCTGCGGACCCGCGCAGCACTTTCCGCGGCCGGTATTTCGCTGGGGCAGCCTCTGTCCGGACACGCCTACCTCGCCACTCTGAAGCGCGGTCTCAAGCTTCCTTCTGCGGAACTCCAAAAACTTCGCTGGGCCGGTGCGTTCTCTCCCGAAGACAAACTCTCCTCCGCGCTACAGCGGCTTGAGCCTTCGTCCTATGCGCTGCGCGTCGCCGGCCGCGTCGAGTTGGTCGTCACCGTCTTCCCCGACGCCGACTTTGCCGCCGCTATCAAAAGCGCCCAAGACCTGGGCGGTACTGTCCTTGGCCAAGCACGCGCCCTTTCGACCTTCGCCGTCTCACTTCCGCTGAACCGCGAACACGAACTCGCCACCGAAGACGGCGTTCAATACATCGAGCCACTGCCCGCTCCGGGAAAAGGCGAGTCCGATCGCGCCCGTACTCACGTTCACGCCGATGTCGGTCCCATCCCGCCTGGCCATCCCACCGGCCAGGGCGTCACCGTCGCCATCTTCGACGCCTCCCACGCTCAAATCGCCCATGGTGATTTCGGCGGTCGTGTCGTTCAAGGCGACGCCCCCGACGCCTTCAACCCCCAAGGACACCCCACCATGACCGCAGGCATGATTGTTGGCGACGGCTCTCAATCTCTCGCGCAAGGCTCCAGCACCGCCAACCAGTGGCGCGGCTTCGCCCCTGCTGCCAAACTTCGCTCTTATAGTTTTCTCAGCTCGGGCGGCGATCCCGTCACCGATTATTTAGGCGACGTCACCAGCGCCGTGCAGAATGGCGTCGTAGTCCTGAACAATTCCTGGGGCGACTCCGGTTGCTCGCCTTTCCCTTATGGCTCCTACGAAGGCCGCGCCCCGATTCTCGACGGCGTTGTTACCGGTTCACTCGGCCGCCCCGTCACCATCGTATTCTCGGGCGGAAATGAAAGGACCGGATACTTTGACAACAACGGCGTCTTTCAGACCAACTGCATTACCAATACCGCCCCGCCGTTTGCCAACTACACCACCTTGAATCATCCCAAGAGCGCCAAAAACATTATCGCCGTCGGTGCCATCGATTCCGCCAACAACGCCATGAGCGATTACGGCAGTTGGGGACCAACCCTCGACGGCCGCATAAAACCCGATGTGGTCGCCTCCGGCCAGAACAACGGCACGATGACCAGCGGCGTTAGCCATATCAACAATCCTTTCGGCAATCCAGTCGGCAACCCCAACCAGCAGGATTACCGCATTCCCATCTTCCAGCCGGGCGGCAGCTTTATCTACGGCTGGTTTGCTCAAACTTCTTGCGCTGCCTCCATTGTTTCCGGCGGTATCGCCCTGATGATCGACGATTGGCGCCGTCATTTTCCCGGTCGTGGCGATCCCTTCCCCTCCACGATGCGCGCCCTCCTCGTGAATAACGCCTTTGATCTCAACGATGCCACCACCACCTGGTACAAGCCAGGCCCCGATTACGCTTCCGGCTACGGCCTCGTACAAATCAATGAAACGATCCAATCCTTGGAGCGCGGTGATGCTTACCAGGGCTCCGTCGGCAATCAAGACAGCGTGTCCTGCCCCGTGACCGTTCCCGCCGGCGCCGCTCAATTCAAGGTCACCCTCGCCTGGGACGACCCTCCCGCCGTGCCAGGCGCCAACCCAACTCTCATCAACGATCTCGACCTCGTCGTCACCGACCCCTCCGGAACTCGCCAGTACCCCTGGACCCTCGACCCCGCGAATCCCTCCGCCGCTGCCGTTCGCACCAAGGAAGACCACCTCAATAATCTGGAGCAAGTCCTCGTTGCCAATCCCCTCGCTGGCGCCTGGACCGTGGTGGTTCGCGGCACCAGCGTGCCGCAGGGCCCGCAGAGGTTCTCCCTTGTCAGCGCCAACGGCCTGAAGTGTCCCAGCGCCCCTAATCCACCCACCAATCTGAATGTCGTCGTCCAGTAGGTCCCTTGCGACTCCGTATAGCTCCGCGTATCCTCTGCGCACGGCGTTTACCCCGACCTGGTCGGGGCGTCTCTACGTTAGTTTCTTCCGCTTCTCTTTCAACTTTGATCTGTCAACTGTCAACCGTCCTTGCCTGCATCCTGCTAAACTTGGAGCACCAAATCATTCAGGAGTCCCCCCATGTCTGAAGCCGCCAAATCTGTCAGCTCCACCCCGACTCGCGTCGAGTCCGACTCCATGGGCAAGATCGACGTCCCCGCCGACCGCTACTACGGCGCGCAAACCGCTCGCTCGCTCATCCACTTCGACATCGGTAAGGACGTCATGCCGCCCGAGCTGATCCGCGCCTTCGGCATCCTCAAAAAAGCCGCCGCGCTCGTCAATCAGGATCTCGGCAAGCTTTCGCACGAAAAGTGCAGCCTCATCTCCCGCGCCGCCGATGAAGTCATCGAAGGAAAACTCCACGACCATTTTCCATTGCGCATCTGGCAAACCGGCAGCGGCACGCAGACCAACATGAACGTCAACGAAGTCATTTCCAATCGCGCCATCGAAATTGCCGGCGGTGAAATGGGCAGCAAGAAACCTATCCACCCGAATGACGATGTAAATATGTCGCAATCCTCCAACGACACCTTTCCCGCCGCCATGCACATCGCCGCCGCCACGGAAACCGCGCGCCGCCTGCTCCCCGCCATCAAAACTCTGCGCGACGCACTCGATGCCAAAGCCAAAGAATTCGCCGACATCGTAAAAATTGGCCGCACCCACCTGCAAGACGCCACGCCGCTCACTCTCGGCCAGGAATTTTCCGGCTACGTCAATCTTCTCGACAGAGACGGCGGCCGCGTCGCCGTCGCTCTCGACGGCCTCTACGATCTCGCCATCGGCGGCACCGCCGTCGGCACCGGCCTCAACGCCCATCCCGAATTCGCCGAACGCGCCGCGAAGAAAATCGCCGAGCTCACCGGCCTCCCTTTCCGCTCGCATCCCAATAAATTCGCCGCGCTCTCCGCGCACGACGAAATCGTCTTCGCCTCTGGCGCGCTGAAAACGCTCGCCGCCTCGCTCATGAAAATCGCCAACGACATTCGTTGGCTCGCTTCCGGCCCGCGCTGCGGCCTCGGCGAACTCATCCTTCCGGAAAATGAGCCCGGCTCCTCCATCATGCCGGGCAAGGTCAATCCCACGCAGGCCGAGGCCCTCACCATGGTCGCCGTCCAAGTCATGGGCAATGACGCCGCCATCGGTTTCGCCGGCTCGCAGGGCAATTTCGAGCTCAACGTGTTCAAGCCCGTCATGATTTTCAATTACCTCCATTCTGTCGAGCTCCTCGCCGGCTCCTGCAACAGCTTCGTAAGCCATTGCGTCCAGGGCATCGAAGTCAATTACACGCAGATCGAACACTACGTCCACAATTCCCTCATGCTCGTCACCGCCCTGGCCCCCAAAATCGGCTACGACCAGGCCGCCCAGGTCGCCAAAGCCGCCCACCACTCCAAGATCAGCCTCCGCGAAGCCGCCCTAAAACTCGGCTACGTCACCGCCGAAGAATTCGACGCCCTCGTCAAGCCCGAGGACATGACTCATCCATGAGAAGCAGAAAAATGCATGGTGGAGTAGCAACGATTTCAAACGAGCGTGAATCAAGCTGAGTTAGCAGACATGTGTACTCAACACCTTCACTTGGGTCTTAAACTTAGACTAATTTCGCTATGCGCCTTGGTTTTAGTCGGCTCAGCCCAAGCCGCCCCAAATACTCCGAGGGTATTCATGAATTTCGGACCTCAGGTCATCTCAGAGGACGGAACATGTATAGCGGTCGGGGGCGCATTGTTTGACGAAGACTTTTTTAGGAATCTCAACAAGACTAAGACATCCGAAGGCTTCGTCTTTCGCAAAGGTTCGGAGCTCGTGGAGTTCTTTCCAAGCGAGATGCAATTGAAGGTCTCGATAGTCGATATGCCCTGTAACCAGCGTAAGGGTCATGGACTGAGTGCGATTGACCTAAGCCCGGAATATCTAAGCAGCCTACGGTTCACTGCGTTTTGGAAAAAAGGGCTTGAGATGCGGCCGGCCGAGGCGCTTTCTTCGATGACTCTGTCGAAGGAGGAGAGAAGGTCTGTTTTGTTTCCCCTCTTTCCCGGTGTTCCGGAATTCTACACTGTGTGGATGTTTGAGTTTCGTGTACGCACTCAGACAGTGCCGGTAAGCGACCACTTTATTTTGGTTATTGAAAGCCCGGATAAGAAGCGTCTTGCTAGACTTTCGGCCCGCTTAGGAAACTAAGCCGATTTCGAAACTTGATGCGAAGGCGGCGCAGGTGTTTCGCGCCAAGCCGGAAGCCATGAACAGAGGAAAGCGAAGAGGAAATTATGGACCGGCGCGAATTCCTTGCTGTCCCTGTGGTGCTCGGGAGCTTCGCAGCAATGTCAGCATCAGGAGTGAACAACTTGTTGCGTATCTCAGCCGACTCAAGTCCGTCCAGAGTGAAAGCACTTGTGTTTGATGTGTTCGGAACCGTTGTGGATTGGCGCGGCTCCATCATTCGCGAAGGCACGCAGTGGGGTCAAGCAAAGGGTCTGCAGGTAGACTGGGGAAACTTCGCCGATCGCTGGCGGGCGGGTTACGCTCCGTCCATGGAGAAAGTGCGGAAGGGCGAATGGCCCTGGATGAAGCTCGATGAGCTTCACCGCCGGATTCTGGATGATCTCCTGTCCGAGTTCAAAATCAATGGACTAACGGAAGCTGAAAAAGACCACTGGAATCGCGTGTGGCATCGGCTGACACCTTGGCCCGATGCGATTGAGGGGTTAACGCGCCTCAAAAAGAATTTCGTCCTGGCGACTCTCTCGAATGGCAACGTCTCGTTGTTAGTCGAGATGGCTAAATTCGCGGGACTGCCGTGGGACACCGTGTTATCGGCCGAACTTTTTCACCACTACAAACCGGATCGCGAGGCCTATTTGGGAGCTGCGGATCTCCTTGGCTGTCAACCTTCGGAAGTGATGATGGTGGCGGCACATCCGGGCGACCTGAAAGCCGCGAAAGCCTGCGGGCTTAAGACCGCTTTCGTGCCACGGCCTCTGGAGAACGGACCGGAGAAAAAGGAAGCCGGGCCAACTGGTGAGGAGTTCGATGTCCAGGCGCGCGACTTCTTGGAACTGGCAACGAAGCTGAGGACGGAGGCGGTATGAATCGCTACGATGCGAAGGTGGCATCAGTGGGGGCCAATTGCTGACCACGACCCAAATGATCTTGTTTATCTTCTTACCCTCCTACTTATTGCTTTTCTCCGCCGGGTATTTAATCGCCCGATGGAACCGAGGGCACGAGATCTTGACTTTGGGTTTAGGGCCAAGGGTATTTGTCCCGAGTATTGGTTACTACGTCGAGGGACTACGGATGTTATTCGGCGCTTTCGGTTTGATAATCCTCTTGCCGCTTCTGCCGATAATCGCTGTGCTTTCGATTCCGTTTCTCAGAATTGTCGGGCTAAGACAAAGACGCAGGGAAGCCGAGTTCGTCGAGCGGATGCGGCACTTGGGGCGTGAGATTAGCTGGGCTGAGGCTGAACAGCACGCAATCGCGAAAGAAGGGACGCTGATTTCCGAGATGCTTTTCATTCGTCCGTCACGCCTTTGGTGGACGCCGGAAATTCTTGCCGACCAAACTCCATTCACGTATTTCCGTCCGGGCGACAAAGATAGAACCCCTTTCGACAAGGAATTTGAAGCGTTCGGCAAATGGTGCTTTGAAAATTATACAAACCCTTCGTCGGGAAGAGCCGTGCTGGTAGAGATCCCAAAGGGAAGTACGAGACGTTTCTGGAAGAAGATCAACGAGGCCGGATTTGAATATGCAATTACGCACTATCGAGACAAAACGAAGGGACGAGCGACGACAGATGGCGAATAGGATCAGTAACAAGATCTCGGTCAGCGCTGCCAACTTGGCAAGAGGCCTTGGGCTTGTGTCGGCGTGTTTGATTAGCGTCTCGGCGGCTAGTGCGCAGGCGACATATACGCTGAAGCCGACGCCGAAGACGGTGGCTTGGGGATACTACGATGCGAAGGCGGCGCCGGTGCTGCGCGTCAAATCGGGCGACACGGTGGAGATTCAGACGCTGCTCACGAACAGTCCGAAGCGGCTCGAAGAGGCGGGCTTGCCGCCGGAGCAGGTCGAGCAATCGCTGCGCGACATCACCGATCAGGTGAAGGACAAAGGGCCGGGCGGGCACATTCTCACCGGGCCGATTTACATTGAAGGCGCGGAAATCGGCGACGTGCTCGAAGTAAAAATTCTGGCGATAAAGCTGGCGATTCCTTACGCGTACAACGCCTTCGGCCCCGGCCGCGGCTATCTTCCCGACGATTTTCCTTACGCGAAAATAAAAATCATTCCGCTGGATGAAAAGCGCATGATCGCGAAATTCGCGCCGGGCATCGAGATTTCGCTGCACCCCTTTTTCGGCAGCATGGGCGACGCACCGCCCGAAACAGCGGGCCGCTGGAACAGTGGCCCGCCGTGGATTATGGCCGGCAATCTCGATAACAAGGATCTCGTTGCCGGCACCACGCTCTACATTCCCGTGCACGCGCCCGGCGCGCTCTTTGAAGTCGGCGACGGCCACGCCGGCCAGGGCGACGGCGAAGTGGACATCACCGCGCTCGAAACTTCGCTCATCGGCACGTTTCAATTCATCGTGCGCAAGGACCTGCACCTGAAGTGGCCGCGCGCCGAAACGCCCACCCACTACATCACCATGGGCCTCAACGATGACCTGAACGCCTGCGCCACCCTCGCCGTCCGCGAAATGATCGATTTCCTCGTGACCGAAAAGCATCTCTCCCGCGACGACGCCTACATGCTCTCCAGCGTCGCCGCCGACCTCCACATCACCGAACTCGTCGACGGCAACAAAGGCGTCCACATGATGCTCCCCAAATCCATCTTCGTTTCAGGCTCAACCAAATGAACAAAGCACAACGTTGTCATCCCGAGCGTAGCGAGGGATCTGCTTTTTCCAGCCGCTGTTACTCACTCGTTTTTCAACGAGCAACCAAATCTCCGGCCATTTTCCGTCATTCACTCCTGCTCCTCTGCGCCCTCTGTGCTCTTTCCTCTGCGCCTTCTGCGTTAAGCCCTCCGCTCTTCGCCCAGAGCGCCACGCAGCCGCAAGAAACAAGCGCCAACAAAGACGGCGAAACGCTCTTCAAGCAGCGCTGCGCGGGCTGCCACGAAGGAGGCGCCCCACGCGCTCCGAACCGCGCGGCCCTGAAACAGATGTCGCCGGAGAATATCCGCTTCGCCCTGGTCATCGGCAGCATGAGTACGCAAAGTATAGGATTGTCCCCCGCGCAGATCGACTCGATCGCTCAATTCCTGACCGGCAAGCTGCCCGGAAAAGAGCAAATTCCCCCCGAAGCATTTTGCGCCGCCGGCGGACCTGCATTTTCCGATCCGCTCGCAAAACCTCACTGGAACGGCTGGGGCGCAA
>Ga0210407_10005080_pt1 | contig 10233 bp, 8 predicted proteins | sample IncBWC27MmetaG_FD_150860 | JGI IMG/M metagenome (GOLD analysis project Ga0210407, IMG submission 150860) | Forest soil microbial communities from Barre Woods Harvard Forest LTER site, Petersham, Massachusetts, United States - Inc-BW-C-27-M | ecosystem: Environmental > Terrestrial > Soil >... | reverse complement strand
CCCAGGGCGCAAGTCGTCTTGCCTTTGCCTGGCCCGGTGTAAACAATCAACAGCCCCTTTTCTTCCGGCATATCTTCTCAGTCCAGTTGCAGCCGCTTGGCTAATTCCGCGGCGATAGCGGCGATGCGTTGCCGGGTCCCAGGTGGGAGCGCGGTTTTGGGCTTGGCGTGCGGATCCCGCAAAACAATCCACAGGCCTGGCCTATACACTTCATCATTGCCGGGGCAAATCGCGCCGGTTAGTTGCGCAACTTCCAGCGGAGAGTCGGAAACGAGATCGAGTCCAGGGTGGTGCGCAGCATGCTGGGCCAGCAGGTCCATCAAAATGCCGCGCGTGTCGTCTACGAGATCGCGAAAGCCTTGGGAGACCAAAATAGCGTCCACGTCGCGGGGCGTGGGCTGGTCCGGTTGTTCCAGGTCATAATCGGGCAGGGGCTTGTCCAGCGCGATCTCAATGGAGGCGGAGGGCTGATCTTCGTCCGGGACGATGCGGATAGACATGGTGCGTATGGTTGTACACCAAGCAGCCGCCGCTTGCGATAGGGCGGCACTTCCGATGGCGCCAGCGAAACAACCCGCTGCGGGCACAGCATGCCGCATGCGGTAGTGTGCTATTTTGTTGGACAGCGAGTGGGGTAGGAACGGAGTCTACGTGCCGGCAACCGATTCACCAAGCGTTGTGCGCATCAGCGGATCGACCTTCAGTCTGCGCGTGCTCGCCGCGGCCATCATTTTGCTCTTCTGTTACTACGCGCAGGGCGTTGTAATCACGCTGCTACTCTCGATCTTGCTCGCCTATTTTCTCGATCCCGCCGTCGAACTCCTCGAACGCGTGCACGTGCCGCGCACCATAGGCGCGATGACTATGGTGCTGATTCTCATCGCCGTGCTCGGCGCGGTCGGCTACGGACTCGGAGAACGCACCGCGGATTTTGCCGCCAACTGGCCAAAATATGGCGGCTTGCTGAAGGAGGCCGCGAGCACGGTGGAAGGCAAAATCAGCGGCCTCGAGGGGCGCGTTACCGACCTCGGGCCGGATGCAGCGAACGCCGCCCGCGTGGAGGTGCGCCCGGAGCCCGGCATTTTGCGCTCGCTGATACTGAGAGGCATCGGGTCCTTGTATGCGCTGTTCCTGGAAATAACGTTCGTCCCGTTCCTGGTGTTTTTCATGCTGGCCGGTAAACGCGAGGTGTGGCACGGGACGCTGCAATTGTTTCCGGTATCGAAGCGAACGCAGGTGAAAGAAACGCTGGAAGACATGCGCGAGGTTTTGCGCGACTACCTTGCGGGAATGACCCTGGTCACGTTGATAGTCATCACCGCAAGCAGCTTGTTTTTCTGGTTCATGGATATGGATTACCCGGTTCTGACCGGAATCGCCTCTGGCCTCCTAAACATGGTGCCCTACATCGGCGCCGTAATGGCCTGGCTGCCGGCGTTCCTGATCGCCCTCGCAAAGTGGAAGACCATCGGCTCGTTCGTGCTGATAGCCGGCGGCCTCACCGCCATTCACGTCCTGGCGCTGAACTTTGTAGCCCCGCAACTGGTAGGCCGCCGCGTCCGCCTAAACGCCGTAGCCATCACGATTTCGCTGCTATTCTGGGGCTGGGTATGGGGCGGCATGGGCCTCCTCCTGGCAATACCGATAACCGCAACGCTGCGAGTGATTTGCGATCACACCGATTCCTGGCGCCCTATCGGCCGCTGGCTCAGCGCCTAGCGCCGCATCTGTTGCGCGGCGTGTCATCAAGACTGTATGGTGAAAAATCTTTGTCGGGCTCTGGTGCTGATCCAAGTTGCTATTCTTTCAGGCTGTGGCAAGCCTGATACTGTTCAGCGTTTCGACTCGCCCACGACTGGACTATTCTTTACCGTCGAAACACGGTATGGGCACGGGGCCATTTCTCCTGATTTCACCCGAGTCTATGCCCACCTTGAAGCGGACGGCAAAACCGATAGAGAACTGGTGTTGGATGGAGAGTATCTGGAAGAGACAAAGGTCATCTGGTTGAGTCCCACCGAGGTTACGCTGTGCGTGGAAACAACCTACAAAGAAGGTTACACAGACCATTTCCGAAGCTACGTGACTCTCAGCGCGGGTGGAGTCGCCAAGACAATTCACAGTCACTATCAAGGGCGTTGCCAGCCTTGAGCAAGCCGGGTGCCGGACCCTTTGATTTTTTGTAAGGGTCCGGGTTTAGAGCTAACTTCAAGCACAAACGCCACGTGTGAATTCTTCTCTGCGGCTCCTCGTTCACTTCACTTAATAGCTGCTCGCCCCCCGAAATTTGCGCTTTTCGCGTCCCGAGTGATTTTACGGGACGGCCGTTACCATTCGCTGCTTCTAATAGCCATTCGACCCCGGAATTCCGCCATTCACTGACTTTTCCTTTACTTCCCAACGACTCCCGCGCTACCCTTCCCCATGGTCGTCCCTGTCCGCCCAACGTCTGATCAGATCTACCAAGCGTCGAGCCTCCCGTATCCAGCCTCCTACAGCCCTAACCCTCGTCGTTTGATACTCTTACAAACTCTTTGTCGTCGCCAAAGAGCTCAACTCCTTTGGAATCAGGCAAATCCAAACTCTTTGTACAAATGCGCCTTTTGCATCCCGGAGGGGTCTGCGGGAACACCCGGGCTGCGGGTATCACCCCAAAACTCACCTCTACTTAACGCTGGACGTTCAACCGTGCCAACTCTTTTGTTTGCACCGACTTGGAGCCTCTCTGTCGGCCCTTTGCCCTCTTTTCGGCGCTCGCTTCCTTTGTTTTCAATCGTTTGCAGCCTCTTTTCACGAAACACCCGGGTGGGAGGGTATCAAGATGTGGGTGAGGAGACCCCTGTGATGCGCACCGCTTCCGTACTAACCATCTTCGCGTTATCCGCGCTCTTGCTGACGGCCGCTCCGCCGGCCGAAGCTTGGGGTTGCCGCGGGCATGAGACTGTGGCGGCGCTGGCGGAGAAACACCTTACGCCGCAAGCGAGGCAAGCGCTGCTTGCGTTGCTGACCGCAAACCCCATCGCTCCGCAATTGAAACGCTATTGCGGGCAAACCGGGCAGGATGCATTCGTCGACTCTTCCACGTGGGCCGACGATGAGCGCGGGCGGGAACCGGCCACGGCGCCGTGGCACTTCATCGATATCCCCTTGAGTGTGACGCAGGGCCCGGCAGAAAAGTTTTGTGGCGCGGGCGGCTGCGTGACCCAAGCCATCGCCGACCAACTCGCCATTCTGAAGGACAAGAACGCGCCGGGTGCAAAACGCGCGGCGGCGCTGCGCTATATCATTCATTTTGTGGGTGATTTGCACCAGCCGCTGCACGGCGCAACCAACAGCGACCGCGGCGGAAATTGTGTCCCGGTGAAATACTTCACGCGCAATCCGCACCCGAGAAATAATTCTTACGTTCCGAATCTCCATCACGTTTGGGATACGGAAATTCCCGAAAGCCAGATGCTAGGAGCGGATCCCTCGGAATTTGCCGACACGCTGGATGCCGCGTTCGAGGGTTCCTTCGCTGCGTGGCAGCAGGGCGGGATGCAGTTGGACGCCTGGGCATGGGAAAGCCACGACCACGCCGCGGAAACGGCGTACGGAGCGCTCAGCAAACCAATCCCAGTTGAGCCGGACGTTGCGGTGAACGCGTGCGCCGACGATAACAACATCGGACAGCGCATGCTGCACAAACACCTGGTGATCGGCCAGGCTTACCGGGATCAAGCAGCGTCGGTAGTCGAAGAGCGTCTGGCGCAAGCGGGAATACGCCTGGCCATGATCCTGAATGACGCCGCCAGAAATGGTCTATAACACTTTCGTTTACCCGGGTTGCCAGCCGGCCACCGACGCCGCGAGGTCTATTGCTACTTGCGCGCTTGTTGTGTCAGCGCGGGCTAAACCGGAAACAAGCAGCTGGCATCCATGCACCGGCTGCGACATTCCCGCCGTGTTTCCAGTAACCGCCGACTTCATTGACTTGCACGGCAACGCAGCCTAAGATGCGTTTCATCTGCCAGATAGGTCGCAAACGCCGCGCCGTCTTGGCGGATTCTGCGTGGTCCCCGGCGGTGCACGTTGCCAAGCTCCGTAGTGTCGCATTATCGTCTACTCGATCCGCTGGGCAGCGGCGGGATGGGCGTGGTCTACAAGGCGGAAGACACTGTGCTGGGCCGCACGGTGGCCCTGAAGTTTCTCTCCGCGCAAGTCGTGCAGGATCCCAAGTGCGCGGAGCGCTTTCGCGATGAAGCGCGCACCGCATCTTCCCTGAATCACCCCAACATTTGCACGATCTATGAAGTCGGCGAGCAGGAAGGCGAGCTTTTCATCGCCATGGAGTACGTGGAGGGCCGGCCACTGTCAGAGTTCCTGCGCGACGGCGGGATGGCCGTGGAAACGTTGTTGCGATACGGCCGGCAGATTTCCGGCGCGCTGGAACACGCACACGAACGCGGCATCGTGCACCGCGACCTGAAGCCCGCGAACGTGGTTGTGACACCCGAAGGCACCGCGAAAATCCTCGATTTTGGCCTGGCGAAACGCAGCGATCCGGAGCAACTCCAGCGCAAGACCACGCAAGGTGTGGCCACGGAGACCAGCGTGGGACTGACCGGTACGCTCCCGTACATGTCGCCGGAACAACTGGAAGGCAGGGAAACCGAATCGCGCAGCGACATCTGGTCGCTGGGCGTGATGTTGTATGAAATGGCGTCCGGCACGCGGCCCTTTCGAGGGGAGAACCTGTATCGGCTGTGCACCGCGATCATTCAGGAGCCTATGCCGCCGTTGCCGGAGCACGTCCCGGCAGGGCTTGCGGCGGTCATCAAGCGGTGTCTGCAGAAGGAGCCGTCGCGGCGCTATCAGCGCGCAAGCGAGCTGCGCGCCGCTTTAGAAGCTCTGGAAATAAGCGGCACAGCCGTCCCGGCCCCAGCGCCTGTGAACAGGGCAGGAGTTGCCTGGAAGCCCGTGCTATGGGTTTCGGTGGGTCTGGCTGCCGTGCTCTTGGCCAGCGTGGGGATCTGGTTGGTGTCGCGCAATGGCAGAGCGTCGACGAGTCCGGTAAGGGGCGGCATCAGCGTTCCCGAAAGGGTGCAGCTTGCGGTGTTGCCCCCCACCGGGGCGACGGGATCCGAGGACAGCGCATTCAATGACGGCCTGGTGGAGACACTCACATCACGACTGACTGCGCTGACGGAAAAGCACCCGCTGGCGGTGATTCCAGCAAGCGAGGTGCGTGCGCGCAACGTCACGACTGTCGATGCTGCGCGCGCGGAATTCGGCGTCAATCTCGGCCTAGTCGTCAGCGTGCAACATTCGGCTGGACAGGAGCGTGTAAATTACTCGCTGGTGGACGCCAGCTCTCACCAGCAATTGCGCGGAGGCACCATCACCGCGCCGCGCGGCGACCCCTTCGCAGTCCAAGACCAGGTATCCGAAAGCGTGACCCAGGCGCTGGAATTGGAATTGCAACCGCAGGAGAAACGCGCGCTGCAGGCACACGGCACGACAGAGCCGGCGGCGTACGATTTTTATTTGCAGGGGCGTGGCTACTTGCAAGATTACGTCAAGCCCGAAAACGTAGAGAATGCCATCAAGGTTTTCAACTATGCGCTTAAGAAGGACCCAGTTTTTGCCGCGGCCAACGCGGGCCTGGGAGAAGCCTACTGGCGCAAATACCAGTTGACGCATGACAAAGAGTGGGCGAACGCAGCCATAGAGAATTGCCGGAAGGGTGCCGAACGCGACGCCGCGCTTGCGGCGGCTCACATTTGTCTCGGCCGGGTATTTGTTGGCACAGGCAACTACGAGAAGGCACTCGAGGAGTATCGCCGTGGGGTAGAGCTAGAGCCGACAAATGACGCGGCGCATGGAGGTCTCGCCTACGCCTACGAACAACTCAACCAATTGGATGACGCCGAGAAAACATTTAAGCAGGCCATTGCTGTGCGCCCGAACTATTGGGCGACATACAATTGGCTAGGTCTCTTTTACCAGCGTCATGCGCGTTACGAAGACGCCGTAGCGATGTACTTGCAGGTGGTCTCGCTTGCGCCGGACAGTTTCACCGGCTACTACAACCTCGGTGGGGTGCGCATTTTGCAAGGCAAGTACTCGGAGGCGATCCCGTTGTTGGAGCGATCGCTGGCGATCCGGAAAACGGCCGAAGCAACTTCCAATCTAGGAACGGCCTATTTCCAGCTTCGCCGCTACACGGATGCCGCTGCGGCGTTCGAGCAGTCCACACAACTTGATCCACAAAATTACTTAATCTGGGGCAATTTGGGGGACGCTTATTACTGGGCTCCCGGACGTCGCGGTGAAGCGACCGCCGCTTATGGCAAAGCCATTACCTTGGGTGAAGAGAAACTGCGGGTCAACCCGCGGGACGCACAGGTTCTGAGTAGTCTTGCGATGTACCATGCCATGCGAGGAGAACGAAAGGTGGCGCTGGACAACGCGGATGCAGCACTCCGGCTCAGTCCAAAGAGCCCGGACTTGCTCTTCAATGCGGGCATTACCTATCAACAATTGGGAAACACGCAACGAGCGCTTGACGTGCTTGAGAAGGCAGTCGCGGCGGGCGTCTCGCCAGCAACTTTGCGCGACACGCCGAATTTTGATGGTTTACGGGCCAATCCCAGATACTTGAAGCTAATCCAAAATTAGAGAAAGCGAAGGAGGGCAAAATGATTTCGATCCCCGCGAGGTGGTCGGCCGCAGTGTGGTGCGCGGCAGTGTTACTGCTGATGTTAGGAGTGAGCAGTTGTTCCAAGGACCATCCTGTAAACCCTAGGTACCCTCATACAACGAAAAAGACGCTGCCGGTTCCTTGTGACGTAACCGTCACCGTGGACGCAACGAGTGGGCCGCAGCCGGACCCCGTATACCTGTGCGACGATGACACGCTGACATGGGTTCTTGGATCAAACGCATCTTCGTTCGTCGTTGAGTTTAGCAGCGGAACACCGTTCGCCGATGGCGCAACGAAATTTGATGATAAGCATGCCGCACATCCAGGTCAGCATCAGTACGGTAAATTAGCTGTTTATAAATATTCGGTCACCGTTACCTCTACTAACAATTCGACCAATAAATTTGATCCGCAGGTCGTTACGGGCGGGAATCCCTAATGGCTTGACGCAGCTGCTCGACCGTACTGATTGGGTCAAGCGCGTCCTGGAAGAGGCGGATGGCCGCGAGGCCGGCGGCGCCGGCGTGCAGGCATGACGCTGTATTGTCCAGAGTGATGCCTCCGATGGCCAATACCGGGATGGATACTGCTCTGCAAACTTGTTGCAAGCGCTCGGTTCCTTGCGACGGACCGAATCTCTGTTTTGACGGCGTCGCAAAGATGGGGCCGAAGAAGATGTAATCTGCGCCAGAACGCTCTGCGGCCCGCGCGGATTCCAACGAATGACAGGAAACGCCAATGAGGAACGATTCATCGACGGCCTTCCCGCGCAGCGCTGATTCAATCAATCGCTTGGCTTCGGCAACAGGCAAGCTCTTTTCGCCCAGGTGTACGCCGGCAGCGCGCTCGGCGATGGCAATGTCGAGCCGATCGTTGACCAAGACGCGAGTGGTGCGGGAACTCTTTGCGGAGGACATCGCTGCAATTTCTATAGACTTCCGGGTAAGCGACGCCAGTTCGCCCGCGGTCAAATCCTTCTCGCGGATCTGCACCCAGTCGACCGCGGCTGAGATGATCTCGTCGATCTTCCGAGTCAACGCTACGACCGATTCCCACGATTTTGTTGCGGGCAGGGCGTGACGGTCCGTGACGTAGCAAAGCAACGGGGACGCGCGCGCCGGAACCGGATTATTGCGGGCGGACACTGGAGGCTGCGGACTGGTTCGGCTCAGAGCCGATCATGTTGACGGCCAGGAAAATGTCCAGCACGCCGAGTCCGCTAACGGCGCCACGAAAGGCAGGATGCAGGAGAATGCGCATCAGGGAAGGAAAATGGCTGAGGAAGTAATTCTTTTCCCAGATCGAAGTCCACGGCAGATAAAACAGGATCGCGCCCATGATACAGAGGATCACCACGAGCATAGCGCTGAGCATTCTATTCATGAACGAAGGGTAGGCCCGGCGGGACGCAAGGCATCAACGGATGGGTTTCTGAAGAGCGGCGATGCGCTCACCCACATCGCGATAATCGATGTTCATCGCGTAGACCTGGGAAAAACTCTTCAGTGCCGCACCCGGTTCGCCCGCCGACTCCTGTGCTACACCCAAATCATACCGCAACGCGAGGACACTTTCCGGGTCGAGGTCCGGAGTGCGCAGGGCGCGGTCGTACCAGATGGCCGCGACGCCGGGCTGTCCCTTTTCCATGAAGGCAAGTCCGAGGAGCGTGCAGCACTGCATGGTGTAGGGGAACGGGCGGCCGCGATCCGTGGCCTTGGCCACCTTCTGAAACTCGCTGATCGCTTCTTCGAGCAGGCCCATCTCGCGAAAGGCTATGCCGAGGTTGTAATGTGTTTCGAGATCTTCCTCTTCCCCTCCCATTTCGCCCAATTCCGAGCGAAATTCGTCGAAGACGTCCTTGAGCGGACCGCTCTCTAAAGGGCTCGGCGCAGGTACAGGCGCGCGCTTGGAAGAGTTTTTTCCCGCCGCGGGCGCCCCGGCACGCGGAGTCGAAGGAGCGGGCTTCGGCGCTGAGTCGCTGAGACCAAGCTGGTCAATCTCATTGGCGAGTTCCGCGAGAAACTGGTCGGAAGCGAAGGTTACGTCGCCGGCCGCCGGTGCCGAGGTGTTCCGGTGTACCGGTTCCGGTTTGCGGCTCGGAGGCTTCTGCTCGTGCGCGGGCTCGAGGGGTTCGGCATCGAGGACAAGCTCATACTCTTGATCGACGTCGAACTCGGGTTCGGGTGCCTTGGTTTTCTCCTTGGCCGGTGGTTTTTTCTTGGGGGGTTCAGCCGCTGCCGGAGGATTCGCGCGCCGGAGAGGCTCAGGCTCTGGCGCTGAAATGTCCTTCTCGAAAATCGACGCGGTCTCGTGTGCTTCGCGCCGAATAGAAATTTCGGGCATTCCCTCCACAACTTTTTCCGCGGAGCTGTCTGCGAAAGGATTCGTATCCTGGGGTTCCGCGGCTTCGAACGGGACTTCAAATTCGGCGGCGCCTCCTTCGCGAGCGGCGGGCGCTTTGGCAGCGGGCTCGGCCGGACGCGTATCGTTGAGCATCGACGCCCACTCGTCGGACAGATCCACTTCGTGGACCTCCTCCTGGGCGGGGGCAGAGGGCTCGGCCATGCTAGCCGGCTCTGGCGCAGCCTCTGAAACAGCCGGCTCGCGTGCAGCCGCCGCAGCCTGATGAGGGGCCAGCTCCTCGTCTGTCATACCTGCGGCGCGTTGGAAGCGGCGGCGAAGTTCCTCGAACCGTTCGGCGCTGCGGACGTCTCCGTGCTCGGTGTGGATTTGCTCCAATTGTGCGGCAAGCTCCGCGGTACGGCGGTCGTCCCCCGCGCCGAGAACGAAATCCAGGAGTTTCTCGAGGGTCGGGGCGTGCCGCGGCGCTCGCCGCAGGATCGCTTCCAGCAAGCCCATGGCTTTCTGCGTCAATCCATAGCTGGCAAAAAGGTCGACATCGGTGAGTGACTGCTCAATGAATTTTCGCGTTTCGTCGTCCAGCTGGCTGTCCGCGGAGTTCGCTGCCGGCTTGGCTCTTACTTCTGGGGCGGCCTCGGTCTCGGACGGCAATTTGGGAGCAGTTGGCCGCCTCAACTCGACAGGCGAAGCCTCTTCTTCTTCTTTTTCTGCCGGTACAGGGGTCTCTTCCGGAGCGTCATGGCCCAGCTTGCGCAGAACGGCGTTCAGCTTGCGCTTCGGCGCATCACTTTCCGGCTCACGGGCGACCAGTTGCTCGAAAATCTCCTTGGCCCGATCGTATTTCTTGGCCGTCACCAGGGCATCACCGAGGTGCGCGAGGGCATCGGGTAGGTGGAATGAGTCGTTGCCGCGGCTATAGAGTTCGACCAGCCATTCCAGCGGCTCGAGGCGTCCCGGCAGCCGCGCGCTCAAGTCGCTCAACAGGCGACCGACTACCTCGCTCTCGCCGGCGTCAAGCATGGGGATGCGAATGCGCTTGAGAAGCGTGAAGGCTTGCTCGCCTTGATCGGCGTGCAGCAGGGCCTCCACCACTTTTTGCGAGGGTCCAAAATTCTTTATGTCGGAATCGAATACGCGCGAGGCCAGGGCCGCAGCCTGCTCCCAGTCGGAGTCCTTCAGATAGAGAT
>Ga0210407_10005078_pt1 | contig 10234 bp, 8 predicted proteins | sample IncBWC27MmetaG_FD_150860 | JGI IMG/M metagenome (GOLD analysis project Ga0210407, IMG submission 150860) | Forest soil microbial communities from Barre Woods Harvard Forest LTER site, Petersham, Massachusetts, United States - Inc-BW-C-27-M | ecosystem: Environmental > Terrestrial > Soil >... | reverse complement strand
GGATGTTTCCCAGCAGTATCTGAGTCCGGCGACAAATAAGATTCTCGACAAAGCATTCGATGAAGCCCAGCGCCTGAAGGACGAATACGTCTCCACCGAACACATCCTGCTCGGCATCGCCGGAGATTCTCGCGATCCCGCGGGCCAGCTGCTTGCGCTTCAGGGCGTCACCCACGACGCAATATTGCAAGCCATGGCCACTATCCGCGGCAGCCATCGCGTCACTTCGCAAAATCCCGAATCAACGTATCGCGCGCTGGAACAATATGGCCGCGACCTGACCGACCTGGCCCGCCGAGGCAAGCTGGATCCGGTGATCGGTCGCGACGAAGAAATTCGTCGCGTAATGCAAATTCTCGCGCGACGCACGAAAAACAACCCAGTCCTGATCGGAGAACCCGGGGTGGGTAAAACTGCTATCGTCGAAGGCCTGGCTCAACGAATTGTCGCCGGTGACGTCCCCGAAGTTCTGAAGCCGAAGCGTATCGTCACGCTGGACCTTTCGGCTTTGGTTGCAGGCGCCAAATATCGCGGCGAATTCGAAGACCGCCTGAAAGCCGTGCTCAAAGAAGTCACGGAATCCGACGGCCAAGTAATTCTTTTCATCGATGAGCTGCACACCTTGGTCGGCGCTGGCGCGGCGGAAGGCTCCATGGACGCCTCCAACATGCTCAAGCCGGCTCTGGCACGCGGCGAGCTGCGCGCTATCGGCGCGACCACACTGAACGAATATCGCAAATACATCGAAAAAGATCCTGCGCTGGAACGCCGCTTCCAACCTGTTTATGTCGGCGAGCCTTCCGTAGAGGACACCATCGCCATCCTGCGCGGCCTGAAAGAGCGTTACGAAGTTCATCACGGCGTGCGCATTAAAGATGCGGCCATCCTCGCCGCGGCCATGCTTTCCCAGCGTTACATCACCGAGCGCTTCCTCCCCGATAAAGCGATCGACCTGATCGACGAAGCGGCCGCCGGGCTTCGCATGGAAATCGATTCCCTGCCGGCTGAAATTGACGAAATCGAACGCCGCATCATGCAGCTCGAAATCGAGAAGCAAGCGCTGCGCAAAGAATCCGACCAGCATTCCCGCGACCGCCTAAAGCAAATCGACAAAGATCTGGGCGGCCTGCGCGAGCAGTCCAATGCCCTGAAGGCGCACTGGCAAACCGAAAAAGATGCCATCGGCCGCATCCGCAAACTGAAAGAACAAATCGAACAATTGAAAGCCGATGAACAGCGCTACGAGCGCACCGGCGATCTTTCGAGGGTTGCCGAGATCCGTTACGGAAAATTGTCCGCGGCCGAAAAAGAGTTGAAGGCCGCGCAGGATCGGCTGGGCGAATTGCAAAAAGATCACCCGATGTTGAAAGAAGAAGTGGGCGAAGAAGAGATCGCCAAAATCGTCAGCAAATGGACTGGCATTCCCGTCGGTCGCCTTCTCGAAGGCGAAGTCCAGAAGCTTATTCACATGGAAGAACGCCTGCGTGACCGCGTGGTTGGCCAGGATGAGGCGCTTGGCAGCGTAGCGAACGCCATTCGCCGCAGCCGCTCAGGCCTAAGCGATCCCAACCGTCCCATCGGCTCGTTCCTGTTCCTCGGCCCAACCGGAGTCGGCAAGACTGAGCTCGCTCGAGCGCTTGCGGAATTTTTGTTCGACGACGAAAAAGCCATCATCCGCCTCGACATGTCCGAGTACATGGAAAGGCATTCCGTGGCCCGCATGATCGGCGCGCCTCCAGGCTACGTTGGATACGAAGAGGGCGGACAGCTCACCGAGCAAGTCCGGCGTCGCCCATATTCCGTTGTTCTGCTCGACGAAATCGAGAAAGCGCATCCGGATGTTTTCAACGTTTTGCTCCAGATTCTCGACGATGGCCGCTTAACCGATGGCAAAGGCCGGGCCGTGGATTTTCGCAACACTGTGATCATCATGACCTCCAACATCGGCTCCTCGGCAATCTTTGAGCTAGCCGCCAAAGATCCGAAAAAAGCCCGCGAACAGGCCATGGCCGCCCTGCGCGAACTTTTCCGTCCGGAGTTTCTGAATCGCATCGACGACATCGTTTTGTTCAAACCACTGGGCAAAGATCAAATCGAGCGCATTATCGAAATGCAGATGCGCCATCTGACTAAGCGCCTCGCGGAACGTCAATTGACCATCGAATTGAGTCCGGCAGCCAAATCGCTACTTTTCCGCGAAGGCTACGATCCGGCGTACGGCGCGCGTCCCATGAAACGCGCCCTACAGCGGTTAATCCAGGATCCGCTCGCACTGAAACTTCTGGATGGCGAGGTCAGACCTGGAGATCACGTGCTCGTCGACGCGGATTCCAAGACCGGCGAAATGAAAATCACCCGAGAAGTTTTGAAGAAGGGCGCCGCTTAAAATCGAAATCCGGCGCGAAGGCTCAAGTTTATGAAAACTCTAAAGACCACATTTCTTCTAACCGCTTTAACCCTGCTGCTCCTGTTTATCGGAGAAGCCTTCGGCGGGGCCCGGGGTATGACTATTGCGCTCGTCGGCGCCGTGCTAATGAATGGAGTCGCCTATTTCTTCTCCGACAAAATCGCGCTCGCTTCCAGTGGCGCGCAACCAATCAGCAGAGAAGAGTCTCCGCGTCTGTATGCAGTGATGGAGCGCCTTTGCGGGAAAGCCAATTTGCCTATGCCGAAGCTGTATCTAATCCCGCAGCCTGCTCCAAACGCGTTCGCCACCGGCCGCAACCCCAGCCATGCATCGGTTGCTGTCACGCAAGGCTTGCTCGAACTCATGAATGACGACGAACTTGAAGGCGTCATCGCTCACGAACTCTCGCATGTTCGCAATTACGACATCCTCACTTCGTCTATCGCCGCCACACTTGCCGGCGCAATTATGTGGATCGGTCGAATGGGCCAATGGGGCATGATGCTCGGAGGTTACGGCGGGCGAGGCGAGCGTCGCGAAGGCGGAGGGATCACTGCGCTTCTGATGTTGATTCTCGCCCCGCTCGCCGCCTTGTTGCTCCAACTGGGAATTTCCCGCCAGCGCGAATACCAGGCGGACGCTTCGGGCGCAAATATGGTCGGACAGCAATACGGCTTAATCAGCGCCCTGGAAAAGCTCGGCGCTTATAACCAGAAAATTCCATCGAATATTCCGCCATCCACCGCCGCTCTCTGCATCGTTGCACCATTTTCGCCGCGGCAATTCCTGGCCGGCCTGTTCAGCACGCATCCACCGCTGTCGGACCGCATCGCCGAGTTGCGTAACATGACCATCACCCGCTAATTGGCGGTGTTGCCGTCCAGAATTCCCTCCATCCGGTAGCGAAAACGCGGCGTAGTGCCAAGATTAATGCACCACGCAGAAAACTTTAAAATAGCGTAAAAATTGCAGTATCGAACCGGCGTTCCAGCCCTGAATTAATCGGCTCGCAATCTCTAAGTCACATGTAATCAGTTGATTGAAGGATACCCCGGCGTTGGCCTGATTTGGTTCTGGGCTTGCTCCTACAGCTTCCGAACTGTGGTACACAGGAGAAAAGCAATGAGCGAAGAAAGACAGGAAATTATCACAGAGGACGCCGCCGCGCCCCGCTGGGTCGGCATCGTAATCGTCGCTCTGGCGGTGGTCTCACTCGTGGCGCTGGGCGCCGGCTGGACGGCCTCTACGCGCTCAAAGGAACTCGAGCAGAATTTAGCGAGCCAGAACGAGCAGATCAAGAAGAACGAAGATGTCCTCAGCCAGCGGCTCGCGAAGTCTGAAGACACCAACGCGCAGCTCCAGGGCGAGCTCAGCGTTGTGACCGACAAGATGAAGCTGACGGAAGGCGAACTGGGCAAGGCGCGCTCGCAGGCCAAGAAGATCAAGGAAGAAGACGCCAAGGAATTGGCGGACCTGCAGAATCAGACCAGCGCGCAGCTCGCCACCAAGGCCAGTGTGGACGACGTGAATAAGATCGGTACCGACGTCAACGGCGTGAAGTCCGACCTGGACGCCCAGAAGAACAACCTCCAGATGACTCGCGGCGAATTCGGCACGCTAATCGCCAAGAACCATGACGAAGTGGAAGAACTCCGCCGTCTTGGCGAACGCGATTACTACGAATTCAGCATCGACAAAAGGAACAATCGCGAAAAAGTCGGCAATCTGATGGTCGAACTTCGCGGCACCAATCTTAAGAAGAGTCAGTACACCGTGACCATCTTTGTTGACGACCAGCGCCACGAAAAGAAGGGGTTGACGGCCAACGAGCCGCTCTACTTCTTCGAAAATGGCGCACGCGCTCCGCTTGAGTTCGTGGTGAACCAGGTGGGCAAAGATAAGATCACCGGTTACCTGAGCGTTCCGAAAGTAAACCAAGCACACGCACAAGCTGTTTCCGGCGGTAACTAAGGCAGCCTAAACCCGCGCACTGGCGAGCGCGGATGTAACACAAAGGGGGCGTCCCGAGCGCCCCCTTTTTTTATTCCGATTTCTTTGCCGCGCGCTGCTTGCGTGTAAGAAATCTTTTTGCGAGCGACGAAAGTTGATCGTGCTTCAGTTTTCCTTGCTCGTATTGTTGCACTTTTTTCTTAGCGACTTTCCGCCGGCGGCGCTGCCGCTTTTGGGCCACGTACCGCTTTTCGTTTGCCATTCATATCCTCCGCGATTAGCGACACCTGATTGTAGCGGAGAAGGAAAATGATGCAAGGTTCGCGTGTGTTTTTGCGCTGAACTTCAAGTAGGATTCTTAGAGTGCCGGTCACTGCCATTTACGCCAGCCGCATCCTCACTCCGCAGGAGCAGCTCGCCGACTGCGTCATTCTCACAGAAAACGGCCGTATTACCGCCATCGGCCATCGCGATGAAGTGAAAATCCCCTCCGGCGCCATGGATTACGTCGCCGCAGGCATGACCGTTGTTCCCGGCTTTGTCGACGTGCATATACACGGCGCCGGCGGCCACGACGTGATGGAAGCTACGCCCGCTGCCCTCGATTGCATCACTTCCACCGTCGCGCGTTACGGCACCACTTCAATTCTCGCAACGACTGTCACGGCTTCCGTGGATGAAACCTGCCGAAGCCTCCAAGGAATCGCTCAATACATTCGCGCGCACGAGAAGCACGAAAACATCGAACCGAATGTTGAACCGAACGTTGAACAGCAGAACCCCGAGCCCGGAACCCCCGAACTTGCCGCCGAGATTCTTGGCATTCACCTGGAAGGTCCGTTCATTTCCAAAGCTCGTCGCGGGGTCCACCCGCCCGATGCGATTGCGCGCCCTTCGGTCGAGATTTTGGAGAAATTTCGCGCCGCGTCCGACGGCTTAATTCGCATCGTAACCATCGCTCCTGAAATTCCCGGCGCGCTGGATTTGATTCGCTATGCCCTAGCCAACGGAATGATCGCCGCCATCGGCCACACGGACGCGAATTTCGAACAAACGCAAGCCGCCATCCAGGCCGGAGCGCGCCATAGTGTCCACTTCTATAACGCCATGCGTCCATTTTCGCACCGCGATCCGGGGGTCATCGGCGCTATTCTTACCGAGCCCGACGTCAGCGCCGAAGTCATCGCCGACGGAATCCACGTGGCAGGCCCCGCAATCCAGGTTTTGCTTGGCACCAAGGGTTTCGACACGGTGCTTCTCGCCAGCGATGCCACCGCCGCGACCGGAATGCCTGACGGAAATTTCCGCCTCGGAAATTTCGAAGTAATGGTGAAGGACGGCGTGTGCCGCAATGCGGAAGGAAAGTTAGCCGGAAGCACGTTGACGCTAGATCGCGCGTTGCGCTATATCGTTGCCCTGGGCGTTCCGCTAATTGACGCAGTGCGCATGGCCACAATTCTCCCCGCTCGCCGGATCAGCCTGGCAGGAAAAAAAGGAATCATTGCCGTAGGCGCAGATGCAGATTTGGTCGTGCTAACTGCGGATTTGCGGGTAGTAGGTGTAATGACGCGCGGCGCAGGCTTAGTGTAGCGGAGCTACGGGTTCAGCGGGATTTTCAAGGCTTCGGCAAGCAAGTAGGGGTCAAACGGGCTAGCTGCAAAAAAACGCCCATCGATTTCCAACGTGGGAACCTTGCGGCGGCCATTGTTTGCGCGAAGCACAAGCTCTTCGGCGTCAGGCGACTCATCGATATTTACTTCCCGAAACGGAATTTTCCTCTCTCGGAGAAACTGTTTTGCTCGCCTGCAGTCGCAGCACCAGCCTGTAGAGTAAACTATGACTTCAGCCATTCGCGCCCCGGTTTACCTTCTTGGATCCTTCTGAATGTTACAGTCATTGGATGCTAGCGCGGCTTTGCGGATGCGCCTATGCAGCCAACCAGTAATCCGTACCATTTTGGTACTGACCTGCAAACGCCGTTGATGCAGTGAGTTACCCGTAGATTCTGGGACGAAACCACGGTAAAGGAGCAAGCGTGAGCGTTAGTGCCGGGAACGAAGAGAATCCTGCGGCGAGCTCGAACCGCCACCCTTGGAAGCTGCCTGCAAACGCGCGGTGGCTCGCTCGATCTTAGCCTCGGCTTCCTTGGATTCAGCTTCCGGCATCCCAGGTTTCCCGGCTTCTGCTTGCGCGTTTTGAAGGGCTGCGCGGGACCGCGCCACGTCGATTTCCTCAGCGCGCTCTGAAATTTCTGCCAGCACAATGACTCGATCGGGAAGGACCTCGGCAAATCCGTTGATCACCGACAAATAACCCGTCTGCCCGCCTTTGTGATAGGTCAGCGTGCCGATGCCCAACAAAGTAATCAGCGGAGCGTGACCCGGCAAAATGCCCAGGTAGCCGTCTTTTCCCGGCATCTCGAGCGATTGCACGTTCTCGCTGAGCACGTGCCGCTCGGGCGTTACCACTTGTAGTTCGATAGCTTCGGGTAGCATTTATTTGCAGGCTTGCTTGGCTGAGAACTACGCCACCGCCGCCATCTTCTCCGCCTTTTCCTTCACTTCCTCGATCGTGCCTACCATGTAGAAAGCCTGCTCCGGCAGACCGTCGTGCTTTCCTTCCACAATTTCCTTGAATCCGCGCACAGTGTCTTCCACCTTCACATACTTGCCTTCGAGACCTGTGAACTGCGCGGCCACGTTCATCGGCTGCGAAAGGAATTTTTCGATCTTGCGCGCGCGCGTTACTGTCTGCTTGTCGTCGTCCGACAGTTCTTCGATTCCGAGAATCGCGATAATGTCCTGCAACTCGCGGTAACGCTGCAGGACGGATTTCACTGCGCGTGCCACGTTGTAATGTTCTTGACCCACGATGCGCGGGTCCAAAATACGCGAGAAGCTCGCAATCGGATCCACCGCTGGATAAATTCCCCGTTCCACAATTTGCCGGCTCAGGTTCGTAGTCGCATCCAAGTGCGCAAACGTCGCCGCCGGGGCCGGATCGGTGTAATCGTCTGCCGGCACGTAAATCGCTTGTACCGAGGTGATCGACCCAGTTTTTGTGGAAGTAATGCGCTCCTGCAATTCGCCAATTTCCGTATTCAGGTTCGGCTGGTAGCCCACAGCAGAGGGCATGCGGCCCAGCAACGCGGACACTTCCGATCCCGCCTGCACGAAGCGGAAAATGTTGTCGATGAAAAGCAGCACGTCCAAATGTTCTTCGTCGCGAAAATATTCAGCTACCGTGAGTCCCGTCAATCCCACTCGCAGACGCGCGCCGGGCGGTTCCGTCATCTGCCCGTAAATCAGCGCGCAACGCGATTTCTCCGAATTCCCCGGCACCACCACGCCCGATTCCTGCATTTCGAGCCAAAGGTCATTTCCCTCGCGCGTGCGCTCGCCCACTCCCGCAAAAACCGATACGCCGCCGTGTTTCATCGCCACGTTGTGAATCAATTCCTGAATCAACACGGTCTTGCCCACGCCCGCGCCGCCGAACAACCCGATCTTGCCGCCCTTCAGGTAAGGCTCGATCAGGTCCACCACCTTAATTCCGGTCTCGAACATTTCCAGGTTTGTGGATTGGTCCTCAAGCGATGGCGCGGGACGATGAATCGGATACCGCTTGTCTGTTTTCACCGGGCCCAGTTTGTCCACCGGCTCGCCCAGCACGTTCAACACGCGGCCCAACGTAGCGCGCCCTACCGGCACCGAAATCGGCTCGCCGAGGTTTTCCGCCTTCATTCCGCGAACCAACCCTTCGGTCGGCTTCATCGCTACGCAACGCACTCGTCCTTCGCCCATGTGTTGCGCCACTTCCGCCACGATGTCCAGCGGCTCAGGAACATTAAACCCTTCGCTGGTAATGCGCACCGCGTAATGAATATGTGGCAAGTGATGTTCCTGAAACAAAATATCCACCACCGGGCCTATAACCTCAACTACCTGCCCGAATTTCTCTTCGCCTTTATTTTCAGCCATTCTGTTCTCCTGAAGTTTTCAAAAGCGCCGCGCCTACGACATCGCGGAAGCCGCGCCGCTTACAATCTCGATAATTTCCTTGGTGATTCCAGCCTGCCGTATTTTGTTCATCTGCAAGGTCAATTTGTCGATTAGTTCCGACGCATTTCGCGTGGCGGCATCCATCGCCGTCATACGAGCCGCATGTTCCGCCGCCGCGGATTCCAACAAAATCCGATATATTTCAGTCTCTAAATAGCGAGGCATTAAAGCTTTGAAAATCTCCTCTACCGGCTGCTCGTAAATATAGTCCACCAGAAATTCGCCGCCTTTAGGCGCCCGTTCCATGGGCAACGAGCTATCCGGGCCAGCGTGGCTTGCGAGCGATTCCTCCGCGTCCTTTTTTCCTGTTTCAACCACTTCCGGATCGATCGGCAGCAATTTCTGAACGGTAAGGTTCTGCACCATCACATTTTTAAATTCGTTATAAACGGCGTACACCGCATCGACTCCGCCGCTGATGTAAAGCTCCGCAATCTTCGAGGCGATTTCCTTCGCCTTCGAGAACTCCACTTTCGCCGACACCTCCAAGTACTCGCCAACAAAATGCAGTCCGCGCTTCCGGAAAGTGTCGCGTGCCTTCTTGCCCACCACCATGAGCTCGAGCTTTTTCGACGAGTGTTCGCGCATGAATTCACCCGCGCGCCGAATCACGTTCGAATTGAACGCTCCCGCAAGACTGCGATCTCCAGTGAGCACGAGTACCAAAATCTTGTCGTCTCCGCGCCGCACCAGCAGCGGATGCGAAATATTTTCCATGCGCGCCGCTGCCGAGCGCAAAACCCGCAATATCTCACGCGCGTAAGGTCTGGCCGCAAACACACCCTCTTGCGCGCGGCGCAACTTCGCCGCCGCAACGAACTTCATCGCGCGTGTAATTTGCTGCGTGTTCTTCACCGAACGAACGCGCCGCCGATAGTCGAGTAGTGTGGGCATGAACCGTCGTTAGGCAATCATCCTGGCAATTAATGTGGCGCAGGTGCAGGCGTCGGAATCGCAGGCGCTACGGGAGACCCAGCGCCCTGTTCTTGTTTCGGTGGCACCTTTTGCCCAGCTTGGTCCTCTTGCTTCTTCACTTCGTCTTCCGGTTTTGGTTTGTCCGGCAGAGAAGCCTTGAAAGCTTCTTTGAACGCGTCCAGCGCTTTCTTGGCCTCCGCCTGAATCGCGTCGTCGAATGCCTTCTTCTCGCGCAACGCTTTCAGTAGCCCGCTATAGTTCGTCTCGATGAACGGATACAGTTCGGTCTCAAACCGCCTGCATTGCGACACTTCCAAATCCTCGAGATAGCGGTTCGCCGCCGCATAAATAATCAAAACCTGTTTTTCCACCGCCAGTGGCTGGTACTGATCCTGCTTCAAAATTTCCACCAGGCGTTGCCCGCGCGCGAGCTGCGCTTGGGTCGCTTTGTCCAATTGTTCCGTTCCGAATTGCGCGAATGCCGCCAAATCTCGATATTGCGCCAGGTCCAACCGCAAGGTGCCCGCCACTTGCCGCATAGCTTTAATCTGCGCATTACCGCCAACGCGGCTCACCGAAAGCCCCACGTTCACCGCTGGCCGAACGCCGCTATTGAATAGGTCCGCTTCCAAATAAATCTGCCCATCCGTAATGGAAATCACGTTGGTCGGAATGTAAGCCGAAATGTCACCGGCTTGCGTTTCGATTACGGGCAGCGCCGTCAGCGAACCCGCGCCGAGCTCATCATTTAATTTCGCCGCACGCTCTAACAAGCGCGAATGCAAAAAGAAAACGTCACCAGGAAACGCCTCGCGCCCCGGAGGACGCCGTAACAGCAACGAAATCTCACGATAGGCCTGCGCGTGTTTTGAAAGGTCGTCGTAGAAACAGACGGCGTGCC
>Ga0210407_10005077_pt1 | contig 10235 bp, 11 predicted proteins | sample IncBWC27MmetaG_FD_150860 | JGI IMG/M metagenome (GOLD analysis project Ga0210407, IMG submission 150860) | Forest soil microbial communities from Barre Woods Harvard Forest LTER site, Petersham, Massachusetts, United States - Inc-BW-C-27-M | ecosystem: Environmental > Terrestrial > Soil >... | reverse complement strand
CTTCCGCGAATTCACTGCGGATGGCGGTGGCCCAATTCTATCGCTCGTTGGCCGGATTAGGAGCCGATAATAATAGTCAGAATGGGGCGAAAGTACGGGAGAAAGTGGCTCAGGGCCTCTGGAGGGGGTGGCGGCTAGGAACTTTTACTTTAACAAAAGCACCTTTGTACTATTTGAGTTTCCCCCGGTTCTGTCGATGATACTCAAGTATGCCAAACCTTTACTTCTGCCAGCCACACGCGAAAAATCAGGGGATGTTGCGAGCGGTGCTTTCCCTAAATGAATGCGAACAGGTAATCAAAAAGCATCCTGTCACCTTTTTTGGCGATAGCTTTCCGAGCCTCGCCGAAGGCCCGGCCGATGCGGGCGATTTTGCTGTTTTGAAATTTGCCGCGGAAGAAATTGTGGGAAACTGGCGCCCCGGATTTTACCGGCTCGACTCGGACCTGGGGCAACTAAATGATGCGCTGCTTGATCTGCAAAGATAAGTTCGAATTCTCCAGTCCCGGCTAATCCTTCTGTGCTCGGATGATCCGGCCGTGCGCCTCTCTTCCCACAAGGCGCGCGCCAAATTTGATTCTTGGCGAGCCCGCGCCGGAGACCAAAGCCTTGTTCTACACGGGTCTGGAAATTATCTTGTTTCAAGCGCGCTCGCAAATTCCGCGCAGTGCGCGCCGAACCAGACGGGAAACAGTTTCCTCTTTGGTGTCTACTACTGTACAGAATTGGTAGGCCCTCGGAAGAAAAATGGTACTGTTATGATTGCCAATCACGATCGGCACACCAGGCATTCACGCATTCAACTCAGCAGGTCGCCGGAGAAATCATGGAACTAGTGGCCACACAAGAAGCGCGCCCGTGGGACCGTCCGTTCTGGAAACCCGTGCATGGCAAAGAAGGCGTCTTCGCGTATCTCGTCCTGATTCATTCGCTCACAGTCGTTGGACTGATTCTTTTCCCTTTGCCGAGTCTTAAAGTTGTTGGGCTGGCGCTCCTGTTCGTGGCTTTTGGCGGGCTCGGGACCACGGTTTGCTATCACCGCATGCTGGCCCATAAGACGCTTAAGACCAACAAGGTCATCGAGCAAGTGCTGATTTTTTGGGCGGTGTTCAATGGCTCGGGCCATCCTGCAAGCTGGGTCGCTTACCACCGGCTGCATCATTCGGCGACGGACTTGCCGGACGATATCTCGAGTCCCAAACAAGGCGGCTTCTGGTGGGCGCACTTGCGCTGGCTGTATCAAACGCAACCCGCCGATAAAAAGCGATGGGCCCCCGAACTGACCCGCGGCATGTACACGACCTGGGGCTGGCTGGAAACTCCGGTCATCATTCTCTCGATTTTTTCCGGTCTGCTGCTCGGTTTTGGCTGGATGGGCTTTTTCTGGCTTGGCGCGATCCGGTTGGTCTACACTCTGCACATGCAATGCTTCGTCAACAGCCTCACGCACTTGGGGCACGCCGAAGATGGCCAGGACTCCAGCATGAATGTGTGGTGGCTTGGACCCTTCCAAATCGCGGCATGGGGAGAGAACTGGCACCAAAACCATCACTCGCATGCAGGGTCCGCGCGTCTTGGTTTGCGCTGGTGGCAAACGGATATCGGCTGGTATTTCATCTGGACGCTGGAGCAGTTGGGTCTGGCGCATAGCGTGAAGCGCCCGCGCGCTTCCTAGTTCCGAGGCAGATCGTCCCGCTCAAAAAGGCACGCGCCGCGATGTTATGATGGCGGAGTGTACGCCCAGAGATTCAAAGTAAATGTCGTCATTCGCGGCCAGAGCCGCGCCTGCCCTCTCGATTGGCTCGATCAATTCTGCATGCGCAATTTCACGAATTCCGCGGATTTTGACGACACCCTGCCCGTGGCGGATGGGCAAGTCGAAGCCAGCTTCCGCCTGACGCCGGAGCGCTTTGCCGAGGGGCTGGGCGCGTGGCTCAGGCAACGGGGCAAAGCCGAGGGGCCCGTGGTCGTCGAGGTCACCGAGGAATAGTCCGCACAATTCGCTTACACTCGGAAATGAAACTGGCTGGTGGTTGACGCTACGCCGCCGAGTCGCGTTTTTCGCCGCTGATGGCCGCGCGAATCTCAGGCAGAGCTGCCAGAGCCGCTGCTGCGCCCGCCGCGACCATGTCCGGGGTTTTGGTGAAATCATCCCAAACAAAGGGTTTTACGTCGGGCTCAATGATGACGTCACTCTGCTGGCGCCAGGTAAGATCGGTGTGCCTCTGGATAATGTTGAAGGAACGGCTGAGCACGTCGGTGAAGGTGCGCGGCGGTTGGAGGTTGCTGGCCTCAAGATAGACGGCTATCACCACGTCAGCCCCGAGAAGCAGTGCGCCTTCCACGGGAACCGGCGAGGTCAGAAATCCATCCACCAAAGTGCGGCCCTCATATTGAATCGGGACGAAGAGCCCAGGGTACGCACACGACGCGCGCAGCGGCAGACCCACGGGGCCGCGCGTGTAGTACACCGAGACGCCAGCGTTGATATCGGTCGTGGCGATCGCCAGCGGAATGGCCATTTCCTCGAAAGTTTTCACGGGAGTGAATCGGGAAAGAAATACTTCCAGGCGGTGATTGGTTGCGAGGCCGAGCCATGACGGCGTCCAGCGGCCAAAATCGGTGAAACTGGTGGCTGCGCCGATGCGCTCCATTTCATCGAGCGGCGTGCCAGCGCAAAAAGCGGCACCTATCAGAGCGCCGACGCTTGTGCCGGCGACCATGTCAATGGGTATGCCGGCCTCGCGCAGGATGCGCAAGACACCAATGTGCGCGATGCCGCGCGCGAATCCGCCCGCCAGCGCCAGGCCCACGCGCGGGCGCTCCGTGGGCGTGCGCTCTTCGCGCTCGGCCAGGGAGAGCAGTCTTTCTTTGGCGGACTGCAGCCAACCGAGGGCGTCTGTTACTTTACGAGAGCTCATTCTGACCTTACTTTAGCGCGCGCTGTGCGCCGGGGCCATAGTTCGTTTGACCAGGGGATGGCGGTTTTGTAACCTGTCCCCTCGTCTCCATCTCCCGAGGGGCTACGGAAAAGGGTCGCCATGAAACGTCGAATCGAGAAGGCCGCAGTGCTGGGTGCAGGAACCATGGGTTCGCGTATCGCCGCGCATTTGGCTAACGCGGGGCTGCCGTGCATCTTGCTGGACATCGTTCCGCCGGATTTGAAGCCCGGGGCATCCGCCGGGGAGCGCAACAAAGTAGTGCGTGCGGGGCTGGAGGCGGCGAAAAAATCGAAGCCCGCGGCGTTTTTCACGCCGTCGCTGGCCGAGAGAGTGTCCATTGGGAATTTTGAGGACGATTTGGCGCGCTGCGCGGAGGCCGACTGGATTATCGAAGTTGTTGCTGAAAACCTCGAGATCAAAAGGAATTTGTTGTCGCGGGTGGCGCAATTCCGCAAGCCCGGCGCGATGGTCACCACCAACACTTCCGGATTGCCGGTGCATCTGATCGCGGAAGCCATGAGCGAAGAGTTTCAACAGCACTGGGCAGGAACTCATTTTTTCAATCCACCACGCTATATGAAATTGGTGGAAGTGATTCCCGGGCCGAAAACGTCCAGCGAAGTGATCGAGGCGCTGAGCGAATTCTGTGACCGCAGGCTCGGCAAGGGCGTCGTGGTTGCGAAGGACACGCCGAATTTCATCGCCAACCGCATCGGGACCTTCTCGATGTTGAATGCCATCCGGCTTATGACTTCGCTGGGGATGACCATCGAAGAAGTGGATGCGTCGACCGGACCCGCAGTGGGCTGGCCGAAATCGGCGACGTTTCGTACGGCCGATCTCGTTGGGCTGGACGTGCTGGTGCACGTAATTAAGAACATTTATGAGAACGCGCCAGACGATGAGTCGCGCCAAATGTACAAAGTACCTGCGCTGCTCGAAGAAATGGCACGGCGGAAATGGCTGGGAGACAAAACGGGCCAGGGTTTTTACAAAAAAGTGAAAGGTGAAGGCGAAAAAGAAATTCTAACGCTGGACGTGAACACCATGGAGTATCGGCCGCGGCAGAAAGCGAAGTTTGCCTCTCTCGAGATGGGAAAACCGATTGAGGACACGCGCGAGCGGCTGCGCGCGCTGGTTGGGCCGGTGCTCGAGGGGCGGAAAGGTGACCAGGCGCAGCAGTTCATCTGGGGCGGACTTTCGGAAATGTGCCTATACGCGGCGCGACGCGTGCCGGAGATTTCCGACAGCGTTGCGGACGTGGATCACGCGCTCGAGTGGGGATTTGCATGGGAAATGGGTCCTTTCGAAATGATGGACGCCATCGGCGTGAAAGCATTCGCCGCGCAAGTCCAGAAAGAAGGGCGCCCGCTCCCGGCGGCGATCGAAAAACTGCTGGCCAGCGGCCGGAAAGGATTCTACGAATCGGAAAGGGGCCGGACCACCGTCTTCGATGTGAAGAGCGGCATGGCCAAGCCGCTCGAAACGCCGCCGGGGGTCATCATTCTGAAGTCGCAAAAAGAAGCAGGCCGCGAAGTCGAGCGTAACTCCGGCGCCAGTCTGATCGACCTGGGCGATGGCGTGGTCTGTTGCGAATTTCACGCCAAGATGAACGCCATTGGCGCGGACTTGATGTCCATGCTGCACAAGGGATTGAAGCGGCTGGACTCGGATTTCGACGCCATGGTCATTGCCAACCAGGCGGTGAATTTTTCCGTGGGCGCAAACGTAATGCTCATGCTCGTCGCGGCGCAGGAACAAGAGTGGGACGAGCTGCACATGGCCGTAAAGCAATTTCAAAACGTGAATCTGGGGCTGAAGTATGCGCCGAAGCCGGTCGTCGCTGCGCCACAGGGAATGGCGCTCGGCGGCGGATGCGAAATTGGCTTGCACGCTGCGAAGATTCAGGCGGCCGCGGAAGCTTATATTGGGCTGGTTGAGACGGGCGTCGGTTTGATCCCGGGCGGCGGCGGAACGAAGGAGATGCTCATCCGCGCGAATGAACACGCGGGCGGGGAAGATTTGGATCTGTTTCACGCCATGAAGCCGGTCTTTGAAACCATTGCTATGGCAAAAGTGGGAACGAGCGGTGAAGAGAGCCGCGCCCTTGGATTCTTGCGGCGCGAAGACGGCGTTTCCATGAATCGCGAACGCCTGGTTGGCGACGCGAAAGAAGCCGCCCTGGCGCTGGTGCGCGGCGGCTATAAGCCTCCCGCGGCGAGCTGGCAAGAAGGGGCGCAGACGACACAAATCAAAGTGCTAGGCGAACAATTCCTAGCCGGCGCCAAACTGATGATTCATATGATGCAGCGCGGTGGCTACATCACGGATTACGACGCGCACGTGGGACGCAAGCTCGCGAATATCCTGGGGGGCGGGCCACTGACGTCGCCGCAACTCGTAAGCGAGCAATACCTGCTGGATCTCGAGCGCGAAGCCTTTGTTTCTCTCTGCGGCGAAAAGAAAACGCAGGAGCGCATGGCGTTCACCCTAAAGACCGGCAAGCCCCTTAGGAATTAGTCGCGGCGATCACCGAGCGGCATGGCTCAGGTTGCACTCGCCCGGCCAAGGATTGTGGCCAAGGACGCCAAACACAATCATTTCCCAAACGGCGTATTCACGATTACGGACGTCATCGGCGGTCAGGTTGGTAGTGACTAGAGAGGAGCCGTCCCGCGGGGATTCCTGAGCTCTTTGTTTTGTTGCTCTACGCGATGCCCGCGGCCGCAGGTGTTGCAAATCGGAAGGCGGTGGCCGAAGCGACGGAGAGCGGTTCAGAAGGACCTGCAGAAAACTAATGAATAAAAGCGCATAAAACCATACTACAATGGCGGTTTCACGAGCAAAACGTCACGCAGGTGAGGAGAGTGTTATGCACCGGCCCGCCCTATTGCCGCCGCGCGAAGCGTCGAGAATCTTGGGAATCAGTTACCCCACGCTCAAGCAGTGGATCTACCGCGGAAAAATCAAAACGGTAAAAACGCCAGGCGGGCATCACCGCGTGCCGGAAAGCGAAATCGACCGTATGATTCCCAAGAAACTGAATCGCGGCGATATCTCGATGCGCCGCGGCAATTTCCGGAAAATCAGCGGCCGCAACCAGTTAGTCGGGCGCGTGATTTCGCTGAAGTACAGCGGACTGCTGGCGCAGGTGACCATGGCCATCGGCGAACAGCACATCACCGCAATCATCACTGCCGATGCGGCGAAAGAGATGCGGCTGAAGCCGGGAGAGCGCGCGGCCGCGCTGATCAAGTCCACGGAAGTGATGATCTTGCGTGTGTGAGAAGAGCAGTGAACCATGACTCGTTACTGGCGGAGATCCGGTTTGTTAACGCGCCGGGCTCTTTTGGTGCCCTTGGTAATGCTCCTGCCGATGGCCAGAGCCACGCGGGCTCAAGAAATCCGCGTGGCGGCGGCCGCGGACCTAAAATTTGCCATGCGGGATGTCGCCGCTCAATTTGAGAGGCAGACAGGAACGAAGGTGGACGTAACCTACGGCTCCAGTGGCAATTTTTTCTCACAGCTGCAAAATGGCGCGCCGTTTGACCTGTTCTTCTCAGCGGACGCTGACTATCCAAGAAAACTGGAAGCGGCGGGCCTGGTCGAGCCGGGAACGTTCTATGAGTATGCCATCGGGCGCATCGCGATTTGGACGCCCGCGGATGCCAAGGTTGACGTCGTTCGCCAAGGATGGAAGGCGTTGCTTGATGCCAGCGTGCAAAAAATTGCCATCGCCAACCCCGAGCACGCTCCCTATGGACGAGCGGCCGTAGCGGCGCTCGAAAAGGCTGGCATCTATGACCAAGTCAAAGCCAAACTCGTCTACGGTGAAAACATTTCGCAGGCCGCGCAGTTTGCGCAGTCCGGCAACGCGCAAGCGGGAATTGTGGCTATGTCGCTAGCCGTTTCACCCGGGATGAAAGAGGGCAAACGGTGGGAGATTCCGGTTGACATGCATCCGTCGATAGAGCAAACCGCCATTGTATTGAAGGCTTCGAAAAATAAAACAAGTGCACGTGCTTTCCTGGAATTTTTGAAGAGTGCAGGCGGCCGCGCGACGCTAGGGAAATATGGTTTCACAATTCCGGGAGCCCACGCTGCTCGACCGTCGACTGATTCGCAGAATAAATGAATATGGATGCCCTGCTCCTTTCCCTTAGGCTCGCACTTTGCGTTTCCGCCCTGCTCCTCGCGGGTGGACTGCCGCTGGCCTATTGGCTCGCGTTCTCAAAATGGCGCGGCAAGTTTTTGCTGGAAACTGTGGTGGCTATGCCTTTGGTGCTGCCGCCGACCGTGCTGGGATTTTACATGCTCGTCGCCATGGGGCCGCACGGGCCGCTTGGGAAACTGTGGCAAGTATTTTTCGGGCACGGCTTGGCGTTTACCTTCGAAGGGCTAATCCTTGCGTCTGCGCTATACAGTTTACCGTTCGCGGTGCAGCCGCTGATCGCCTCATTCGAATCAGTCGACCGCACGCTCCTCGATGCTTCCGCGGTTCTCGGGGCCGGGCGGCTGCGAACGTTCCGGCGTGTAATCCTGCCGCTTTCGATTCCCGGCGTGGTGACCGCCCTGGTGCTCAGCTTCGCCCACACCATGGGCGAATTTGGCGTTGCGCTGATGGTCGGCGGCAATTTGCCGGGCGTGACGCGCACCGTCTCGATCGATATTTACGACCACGTGCAATCGCTCGAATACGCGGAAGCGAATCGCATGGCCCTTGTTCTGCTAGCGATTTCGTTCGCGGTTTTGTCGGCGGTGTACGCCATCAATCGTCAGGTAGGCCGCCTCCTAGGCCGCCGTCTGTGGACACCGTGGACGGCGAAGTAAACAGGGCCGCGCTGACGGCGCGCGTGAAGATGGAACGACTCCGGCGAGACTCTCCCCCTTTTCTGCTGGATATTTCCATCGAAGTCCCTCCGGGCATCACCATTCTTTTCGGGCCTTCCGGCGCCGGAAAATCCACCGTACTGGACTGCATCGCAGGATTGGCGCGCCCAGACGCAGGACGTATCGCGGCTGGCCAAGAAGTATTGTTCGATTCGCTTGCCAGCGTAAATTGTCCGCCCCAGTCGCGGCGCATCGCCTATGTTTTTCAGACCCTGGCGCTCTTTCCGCACATGAGCGCGGAAGAAAACGTGGCCTACGGACTCGATGGTTTGCCGCACGGGGAGCGCTCCGCGCGCGTAGAAGAAATCCTAGAAGCCTTCGGCGTGGGCAAATTGCGCGCACGCAAGCCGCCCGAGATCTCTGGCGGGGAACGCCAAAGAATCGCCCTGGCACGCTCGCTAGTGACTCGGCCGCGCGTCCTGCTGCTCGATGAGCCTCTGACGGGTCTCGACGCGGAACTGAAGGCGGCGATCGTGGATGATCTCCGCGCTTGGAACGCCGCCCGGCGTATCCCGATTTTGTATGTGACGCACACCCGCGAAGAAGTGGACGCACTCGGCGAGCGCGTGATTGCCATGGATCACGGCCGCGTGGTGTCCGAAGGAACGCCGATGGAAGTCCTGGAAGCCCCGCGGCGCAACCGTCTGGCGCAAGCAGCCGGCTTTGAAAATCTCCTCAGCGCCACGGTCGTCGATTTGCGCGAAGCCGATGGCGTGATGCGCGTACGTCTTAACGGCAGCCTTTCGGAACTCGAAGCGCCCCTGGGCTACGCCGCGGCTGGAGACCGCGTGCGCGTCGCCATCCGCGCAGGCGATATTTTGCTGGCCACCATGCGACCCGAGGGGCTAAGCGCGCGTAACATCATCGAAGGCCGCATCGTCGCGATGGAAACGCGCGGCATACTGGTCAGGGCACGCGTGGACTGCGGAGTGCAGTTTATCGTGCACCTCACGCCGGGAGCCGCCAGATCGCTCGGACTGGCGGAACGATCCCGCGTATGGCTGGTCCTTAAGACGCACTCGTGCCATCTCGTGGAGGAATGAACGAACCAGGGCGCGGATAGTTCTCAGGATTTCGGCTTGGATGCCGCGGCGGTCCCAGGCGCGGAGAATCTCACTTCCGCGGCCTCCAGCGTATCGCCCTTAGGCGTCGCGTGGATCACCACGCGGTCGCCCACAACCAGATCGGAGGCCTTCGCGGGTTTGTCCACATTCCCGTTTCTCGAAATATACGTGGTCGTGGCAACCAGTTTGACCTCCACGGAAGTGCCGTCCGCGATTTTCACCGTGACGGAATCCGCGCTGGTTTTTTCCACCGTGCCAACGACGTGTTTCTTGTCTCCATGCGCCAGAGCAGCGCCCGCAAGGAGCGCGACGGAAACAAGAAGTGCAAGGGAGCGAAGCTTCATCATAATGATCTCCAATTGGCTGGGGCGAAACGAATGCCGGAAACTCCATTATTCCACAAGATTCGACCGCGGAGCCGCCGCAATTTTCTGCCTGGTCCGTGGCGGCTCCGCATTTTCATGGTCCTAGTGACGATGATGGGATTCGGGTCGGGGCGCTGGCGTTGCTCCGTTCAAGAAGTCGTTCTCCTCCTGCTCCTCCATCCGGTCGTCGGGTCCTTTCGGATTGTACTTTTCCATCTCCACCCGCTCATCTGCCGTCAACTGCGGCAGGTGCCGAATAAACTGCACCAGCTTCCAGGTATCCTCCGGCGAACTGTGGCGGTTGGAGAATGCCGGCATGCCCGTGAAGCGCACGCCGTTCTCGATGATCCAGAAAAGCTCCCCGTCGGTAAGGTTCCGCGTTTCCGCTAGCCGCAGGTCCGGTGGTTTGGGATAGAGTCCGCTGCCCATCATGGTGTCGCAGCTTCCGTCGTTTCCGTGGCAGATGGCGCAGTGATCGGCGAAGTGCAGCCGGCCTTCCCGCAAGTTTTCCTCCGAAGCGGGCAGGGGGTTGCGCAAAGCGCGGGCCGAGTTCGGCAGCGCCATGCGTCTCGCCTTCCGCGCCATGATCACCTCCAGCGCCGTAGGCGTCGCCTTGGCACTCACGCCACTGTGCAGAAAGGAAAACGCGACGAAGCCGGCGCCGAGCGCCGCCATCACCAGCACCAGCAGAATCAGGGACCCGCGTTTCATGGCACCGCGACTAGAATAGACGACGCGAGGCGCGCGCCGCTAGCCCGGATTTATTGCGACGGGCGGCTGGCACACGCGCACCTGCAGAGCCAGGCCGCCTCTGGTAGGATACGCCGTGGCATGCGGCACAAAATCCATTCGAGCCTGGATTCGGCCGTCGCCGATATTCCGGACGGCGCTCGAATCATGTTCGGCGGCTTTGGCGGGGCGGGATTTCCCAATAACCTCATCCAGGCACTGGCTCAAAAGGGCACGAAAGATAT
>Ga0210407_10005073_pt1 | contig 10238 bp, 12 predicted proteins | sample IncBWC27MmetaG_FD_150860 | JGI IMG/M metagenome (GOLD analysis project Ga0210407, IMG submission 150860) | Forest soil microbial communities from Barre Woods Harvard Forest LTER site, Petersham, Massachusetts, United States - Inc-BW-C-27-M | ecosystem: Environmental > Terrestrial > Soil >... | reverse complement strand
CAGCAGATCCTCCATGACGTCACAAACGCTGCCAAATGCTGCACTGCGTTGTCGGTCTGCTAGCGCACTTTGCGGTCCAGTTGACACGGATCCGACCCCTTGCGTATGGTCCGAACCGCGCGGTAGCCCCGTGGGCCGGACGGAGAATTCGCGACCGATAATAAATTCTGCGGCAACCCTTAGATGGTCCCGCCAAGTCCTCCTTCTATTCCAAAAGTAAGGAACGGAAATGACAAAAAGACAATCTGTGGTTTGCAAAATTGGCGCCGGAATTGTTGCCGCGGCACTGACATCGTGTGTCGGCACACCCAGTCAAGCGGGGACAGCGCCCGTGGATCCCGGGGTGCGTGGCGGTACACCGGGCGCTGGGACTTCCCTCCAAGGCCTGAGCGCGGACGAAACCGCATTCTTCCAAGATGGACTCACGAGGTTTGCCGAAATCGAATCCGTGACCGGGGGCCAAAATAATGGACTCGGGCCGCGATTCAATTCCAATAGCTGCCTTTCATGCCATGCGCAGCCCAGTGTCGGCGGATCCAGCCCCGCCGCCAACCCTTCGATTGCCATCGCCACGCTAAACGGGGCAAAAAACGTCGTGCCGTGGTTCATTACGAAAAATGGTCCCATCCGCGAGGCACGCTTCAAGCAAAATCCTGATGGAACCAACGATGGCGGTGTACACAACCTATTCGTCATCACCGGCCGTAGCGACGCCGCGGGTTGCAACATCGCTCAACCGAACTTCCTGCCTGCTGGAAACCCATTGACCGGCCAGAATGGAAATCCGAATATCATCTTCCGCATCCCTACGCCTGTGTTTGGTGCCGGGCTCATAGAGGCGATACCGGATTCGGCGATTCTCGCCAATATGAACGCGAACGCGAATATCAAGAAGCCGATGGGAATATCTGGACACCCGAATGCGCACTTGAGCGGTAATGCAAACCACAGCGCCAACGATGGGACGATCACTCGGTTTGGTTGGAAGGCACAGAATAAGTCCCTCCTGCTGTTCGCCGGCGAGGCATACAACGTTGAGATGGGGATCTCGAATCAGTTGTTCCCGCAGGAGCGCGATGAGACTCCAGGCTGCGTATTGAACCCCACGCCGGAGGACACGCTTAACTTCACGGCTCCCTCAAAGTCCACCCCGAACCAAAATACTGCTGTGGTCTCGGACATCGAGGGGTTTGCCGACTTCATGCGGATGCTGGCGCCACCAACGCCCGCTCCTGATACGCCGTCCATCGTGAATGGACGAGCCGCGTTCGCAACGACCGGCTGTGCCTTCTGCCATACGCAGTCGTTCACCACGGGCAAGGCGATCGCAAGCGGATCCTCGACCCGCCCGAGCCCCGCACTGTCCTACCAACCGGTGCACCTCTGGTCCGACCTTCTCGTCCACCACATGGGAGAGGGCTTGGCGGACGGCATCACACAGGGTGGCGCGGGCCCCGATGAATTCCGGACCGCTCCGCTCTGGGGTGTTGGGCAGCGCATTTTCTTCTTGCATGACGGACGAACTACGGATCTGGTCAAGGCGATTGAGGCTCACAAAAGCCGCGGCAGCGAGGCAAGCGCCACCATCGAGCGTTTCAATGGGCTGAGCATTAAGCAGCAGCAAGACATCATCAACTTCTTGCGCTCGCTCTAGCGAGCGCGAGCCGCTGTGACATAACGTTTTTCAGCCTGCGACAGGCAGCTTAGTTTCATTGCGGCGGCGTTGCTCCGAATCGAGGATCGCACGAATATCGCCTCACCAGGGATAGGGTAGTTAGGCGTCGGGCGAACAAGAAACCCTTTCGCGCCTCATGTTCTGGGCTCCGGAACCGGCCAGCGCCTTCCGAGGATGGGGGACTATGCGAGATCAGCTCAAAATCTTTCTGGCGAAGTGGCGCCTTGACGACACGGTGGGGCTGAAGCCCGTCCTATTTCCGATCCGGGACAACTGCAATCTGGCCAAAATGTTGAGCGAGCGTCAATCGGGTTTTTCCTACGCCTATGAGGAAGAAACTCGCGTTGGCCGGTTCATCGCGAGCGACGGCGCCACGGTCATGGGTTTCAAGGTCATCGGCGTATCCCGAGAGGAAGCTGCATCGATCGCAAAGGAGTGTCAGCGCATCGCGATTTGGGATATGTACGAATTTCGCAAGGCGGCGGATCGAGCACTTACCGACATCTAGCGCTGCAGATGGAAGATTACGAAGGTACCGTTCACCATCTTGTGAAAATAGAGCAGATGCCCGTCGGCCGTGAGCGACGGTGCTTCGACGAATCCAGTGGCCGCGCTCACCAACTCGGGCGTCTCAAACGCCGCGCTCGTGTTCGTTCGCGTCGTACGATAAATGGCCGGCTTGGCACCGGAGGTCGTCGAATCAACGCGTGTAAAGAAGAGTTCCAAGCCGTCGACCGAGATACTCGGTGCATAGTCGAGTCCCGAGGCGTTGACGCTCGCGAGCAGCATCGGGCTGTCGGCCTGGCGGAGAAAAGCCGTGCCTTGCCGGTTTGCGATGCCGATGCTGGCAGCCTGCAGCACTCCGCTCGAGGAAAACTGCCCGTCATCGAACCACAGCGTTTGCCCGTCCGCGCTGATTTCGGCATCGAAGTTGACCCAGCCCGGTTGTTGCAATGAAATGCCCGGCACCAGCGCCACAGCGTTCACCCCGTTGCTCGAAAACTGGCCGCTATATATGGTCGAGAGCGTCGTCGCATAACTGCGGGTGGAGACGAAATAGAAGTTGCCGAGAGAGTCGAGGCTCGCTACCGCGTCCAACTCGGGACTGTTGACGCCCGGTAGCGGGCCTAGGAACGTGAACGTCTGATCATCAACCCGAGCAGCGTAATAAATGTCCGTATTGACCGAGGGGTCGTTTCGACTGTTAAAAAACAAATACCGTCCATCCTTCGAAATGAAGGGTTCCATGGCGTCCCCGGTATACCCCATGATCGCGACCTGCGTCGGATTCGAAAATGCGGGGTACGCAGCGGTCGATGTCGTCGGGGCGACTCCCGACGATTGGCCGCAGCCGGCCAACGCGTCGCACATCAACAAAATGCTCATCCACGCTGTGAAAAACGACCTCTGTAGCCGGAGACTCACGGGTTGTTGCGCCGTAGTTCCGTGAGTTTGTCCTGCTGCGTCGGGGTGAGCAGATTCTTGATGCGTATGAGGAGTGAGAGCTGCGCCTTCTTCACCTCCCGCTCCATGCCGAGCACCTTGTCGGCCTGCGCAATTGCAGCGCTCTCATCGATGCGCGAAGCGCGCAGTAGTTGTGCCAGTTTGCCGGCCTCGGCCTGCATGTCCCACTGTAGATCCAAAAACCGGCTTTGCGCTTTCTGAACCAGTTCCTTCAGAGACTGCGACTGGGTGGCGTCAAGACCGATCTCCTGCCGATACTTAATGAGAAGGTCGGGGGCGAATAAGGTCTGGGCTATCTCATCGGTACCGGCCGGTGGCGGCGTCTGCGCAGAAGCCGCGGCACCGAAGACAACAATGGCGACTAGTAAGAGACATCTCATGAGTGCTCCCGGCCAACGCGGTGCGCTGGCATAGTGTTAAGGTGCGGGAACACGCCGTGCATGTCGGGCGTTTCCCCAATCTCAGGAACCGTGCGCAGCATCTCCTGGCCCGGCGTGTTCAGTAGAAAGTCCGTGGGCGACCGCCAATCGGCGAGCGAAGGAGCAGCCGCATCGAGCGGCCGTGGCGCGCGCGCATGCGGATACAGGAACAAGGCCAACACGACGAGCGCAAGGCATGCCGTCGCGGCGAGCAGGCCGCGATCCCGGGACGACGAGCGCGGAGCACGGTGCAGCACCCGCGAGAAACTGGCTGTGCGCCCTGCGTCCTCACGGCGCAAAGACGCAAATCGCTCACGGAGATCAGAATCGTTGCTCATTGCCAATCGTCTCCCTTTAAGAACTCACGCAATCGCTCCTTGCCGCGTCCGAAGTGCGTACGGGCGCTGCCGAGCGATATACCGAGCATCTGTGCAGTCTCCTCGACCGTCAGGTCTTGATAGAACACCAGATGCAGCACCTCCTGCTGACGCCGTGGCAGTCTCGCGAGCGCGCGGCGGAGGTGCTGGTTGCGTTCGGAATTTTGCAGCAGGTTTTCAGGGTCTGGCGCCAGCGCCGCCTCGGGTTCCCGCAGCTGCCGGCGTTCCAGTAGCCCGAATTGAAGCCAGCGCCGGCGGGCGCGCTCGCGGGCGGTGCGGCGAATGACGCCGAACAACCATGTCTTGACGCTCGAACGCTGCTCAAATCGCGCCCGGCCGTCCAGCACTCGGATGTATACGTCCTGCAATAGCTCCTCCGCCTCGTCACTGCGATTCCGACAGCAGTAAAGTGCCCAAGCGAAGCTCACTTCATGCAGCCGCTCCAGTTGCGGCCTCAAGTCGGTAGCTTTCACACGGCCCCGCGCTGCCCGGACTCGCTCAGTCTCACGAAATTAGTGTCCCAAGGCGCTTACCTATATGACAGGACCGGCGACCCGAGAGCCTCAGTCCGCCCAGACCGCGGCGTGCTTTCCGGCCCACCCATTCGCCTGTTCCAGCTCATATGCCAGCGCGTAGAGCAAGGCCTCATTGCCCTTGGCGGCCGCAAATTGGCTACCGATCGGAAGACCGGTCTTGCTCCAGCCAAGCGGCACTGACATCGCGGGTGTGCCGGCCACATTATGGATCGGCGTGTAGGCGACATAGCTGGTGACGCGCTCGTACAGCGTGTCGAATGGAACGGTCGGCGCCTGTTCGCCAAGTTTCGGCGGCGTGCCGGACAGCACGGGCGTGAGCCAAGCGTCGTATTGCGACATGAATGCGTCCGTCGCCGCTTCCGCTTTCTTGAAATAGGCCAGGCTTTTCGCCAACGCATCCTTGGGCTGCTTCGCGAAATATTCCGCGAGGCCGATCGTCCATGGCTCGAGAACATCTTGGGGTTTCTGCTTGAGGCTGGTGGCAAGCTGCACCAGTTGCGCAGGCACCGAGGCCCAAACGGTAAGGAAGGCGTCGACGAACTCCTGGCCGCTGACCGGATTCTTCACCTCGATGATCTCGTGTCCCAAACCCCTGCAGAGTTTTGCCGTCGCCTGGACGCTGGCTTTCACATCTTCATGCGGCTCCTTGCCGTAGTAGCTGAGGGTCGAGAATGCGATCTTCAGCCGCTTCTTGGATGGACCGTGCACGAAACCGGTCGGTGTGAATTGCGCGTGCGCAGAAGTGTCTTCGCAAAGCGAAAACACCATCGCGCTATCGCGCACGCTGCGGCTCACACAGTTTTCGACCGCGATGTCGCCGGGCATCTTTTCCTTATCGCCGAAGTTCATGCGGCCGCGCGACGGCTTCATGCCGAACACCCCGCAGCAGGACGCCGGAATGCGGATCGAGCCGCCGCCGTCTGAAGCATGCGCGACCGGCAACATGCCTGATGCAACGGCTGCCGCGGCGCCGCCGGACGATCCGCCGGTCGAGTAAGCGGGATTCCACGGATTGTGGCATGCGCCAAGCAGCATGCTTTCCGTCGATGCCAGCAATCCGAATTCCGGTGTGTTGGTCTTGCCGACCACGATCATGCCGGCGTCAATTGCCTTCTGCGCCAACAGGCTGGTTTCGGTGCCGATATGTTTTGCCATCAGGCGCGAGCCGGACGTCGCTATCTCGCCCTTGATATCGTTCAGATCCTTGATGAGATAAGGCATGCCCGAGAGCGGGCTCGCGGGCAGCGCGGTTTGCGCCTGCTTTCGTGCCTTGTCAAAATACTCGGCAACCACCGCATTGAGCTTCGGGTTGGCGGATGCAATGCGGGCGATGGCGGCATCGACTAACTCCAGCGATGTGACTTTCTTTTCGCGAACCAGCGCCGCTTGACCGACCGCGTCGATGCCCGAAAAAGCATCCTTGGCGAACGCAAATCTCGGCTTCATCAGCCCAGCGGCGAACGCTGTTGCTACGGCCGAGCCCATGAAGGCGCGGCGGTTGATCGGCATGTTCATTGTTTCCCCCAGGACGGTTTTTATATGCCGAGCATAAGGCAATTAGGCGCCGGGCGCGGTGCTAGATACCAACTTTTCCTCGATGGCTACCGCATCTTCCGATGCTATGATTGTTTCCGCATAGCCGCTGTGCAAGACGGTCGCGCGAAGCCCTGAGCAATGCGATACTTCAAGCTGGCTACTGCGGAAGGGTTTACATGCTCAAAGTCACTTTTATTGACTTTGCAGGAGGCGCAAGCACCGTCGAAGTGCCCTTGGGCACAACGCTAATGCGAGCTGCCACAGACAACCGAGTACGAGGGATTGACGGGGACTGCGGGGGCAATTGTGCCTGTGCCACCTGCCACGTCTATGTTGATCCTGCTTGGTCCGGCCGAGTTGGAGCGCGTAGTGCGACCGAAGAGGATATGCTTAACCTGGTGGCCGAGCCGCGCGCAAACTCGCGCCTGGCATGCCAGATCACGCTGACGGACGCGTTGAACGGCCTCGTCGTCAACCTGCCTGAAGCTCAGCATTGAACCGGCTAAATTGCCTAGGAGATGCTTCGTGAACGCCATTGCCCCGGTTGAATCAGCCTCGATCCAGGCCGCAGCACGCGCGCGCGTAGCTGCGCTACCGCTCGAGGAGCTGAATCCGGCCGATGCGCAGGAATTCGTCGACGATACTGTCGGGTATATATTCGAGCGTCTGCGCCGCGAGGATCCCGTACACCGCTCGCACAGCCCGATCCCGGGAATCGACACGTACTGGTCGGTTACGCGCTACCAGGACATCATGCAGGTCGATACCAGCCACGGCATCTATTCGTCGGAAAACGGTATCACCCTGATGGATTTCCCGCCAGGCGATGAACAGAAGCTGCGGATGTTCATTGCCATGGACCCGCCCAAGCATGACGAACAGCGCAAGACGATAAACTCAATAGTTGCACCGGCGAACCTCAACACCTGGCAGGATCTGATACGCGCGCGCACCGCTAAGGTGCTCGACAGTCTGCCCCGCAATGAAACATTCAACTGGGTCGATTTGGTTTCGATCGAGCTCACCACTTACATGCTCGCGACCCTGTTTGACTTTCCTGTGGAAGACCGCCGCCTGCTGACCTACTGGTCCGACATCTCCACTTCCAACAAACTGACTAATCCGGACGCCCCAGAACCCGAAGTTCGGATGGCCGAATTGCGCAAGATGCTGGAGTATTTCACGCGGCTGTGGAACGAGCGCATCAATTCGCCGCCGCGTACCGACCTGATATCGATGCTGGCCCATGGAACGGCGACCAGAAACATGGGACCCGCGGAGTTTATGGGCAACCTGGTATTGCTGATCGTGGGCGGCAACGACACCACGCGCAATTCAATGACCGGCGGTCTGTTGGCCTTACACGAGCATCCGCAAGAGATGGCCAAGCTGCGTGCCAATCCCGCGCTGGTCGACAGTTTGGTGCCTGAAATCATCCGTTGGCAGACACCGCTGGCCTACATGCGGCGGAGCGCGCTGGTCGATACGGAATTGGGCGGCAAGCAGATCAGGAAGGGCGACAAGCTGGCAATGTGGTACTTGTCGGGCAACCGCGATGAGACCGCGATTCCAAACCCGAACCGCTTCATCGTTGACCGAGAGCGGCCGCGTCAGCATCTGTCGTTCGGTTTTGGCATTCACCGCTGCGTCGGCAACCGGCTGGCCGAACTGCAGTTGAAAATCCTGTGGGAGGAAATCCTGCGCCGCTTTGCGGTCATCGATGTCGTGGGCGAGCCGACGCGCGTTCGGTCCTCCTTCGTGCGCGGATTCAGCCATCTTCCAGTGCGGATTCCTGGCTGACTCGCGAAGCGAACTCCGGCGTCGCGCGCGGTTCGAATGTTGTTGGCAAAGTTGCGCAAAGCATTGCGGCGGGCCGGCGACCCCGCGAGGGCGCCGGCAATGCAGGCGTATATGAAGTCTGCGATGCCGTATCACGGCGTGTCAGCGCCACTGCTGCGCCAAGTATGCAAAGCGACATTTTCAGACGTGCAGTTTGCAGCGGGGTCGCAATGGCAGGCACAGGTGTTGCAACTTTGGCGCGGCGCGCGTTTCCGTGAGGAGCGATACGCGGCCCTATATCTGGCAGGCGACAAGCGCGCAGGGCCGTTTCAGTCGGTATCCGCGATGAAAATGTACGAGGAAATGATCGTCACCGGCGCCTGGTGGGACTATGTGGACGACATTGCATCGCACCGTATCGGGCCTATCTTGAGGGACTATCCGGTGCCGATGCGCCGCAAGATGCTGTCCTGGAGCAAGTCGAATCATTTGTGGAAACGGCGCAGTGCGATCATCTGCCAGCTCGGATTCAAATCAGAGACAGACTTGGAGTTGCTTTACGCCTGCATAGAACCCTCGCTTGAATCGCGGGAATTCTTCCTGCAGAAGGCGATCGGTTGGGCGCTGCGCCAGTACGCCTGGACTGACGGTGCGGAAATACGGAAATACGTGCGGCTCAATCGCAGCCGCCTGAGTCCATTGAGTTATCGGGAGGCGCTCAAGAATATCGGCCGGCGCGAGTGAGCGTTTAGGCTCGAACATAGGCCCACGCTTGCGCACCGGATTTTAACGTCACCAGAGCGCGGGTGTACGCCGGGACTTCGTATCGATCTGCGGCAGCGAGTTCTTGCGTGGTGATGGTAAATACAGTGCCTGGCACTTCGTCACCAAGATTCGGGCTGCGCTGCGCGATCTTGTGATGGGTTTTCCCGCTCAACGCCACGACAGCTGGATCCTCAATCAGTACGGGCCAGAGTGCATAACCGGGGAGCGAGTCAGCGACACCATCGAGTTCGCGGCCAAAGTTGGCCATTTGCACCGCTCGGTCTTGCAGTGTTCCGTAAGCGAAGAGTAGAACGGCGGCATTCATAGAATCAATCATGGCGCGAGGTGTGATGATTCTGTTTTTGTGCGCCGATCAGTTCGCTCAGTCCTGCTTGTAGATTACGCCTTGTTTCATCACAAAGCGGACATCCTCAAGCAGCCGCACATCAGTCAGCGGGTTGCCACGCACAGCGATCAAGTCGGCGAATTTTCCGGTTTTAATAGAACCTATTTTGTCCGATATACCCAGCAGGTCGGCACCGGCGACCGTGGCGGACTGGATCGCCTGCATCGGGGTCATGCCGTTCTGTACCATGAAGTTGAACTCGCGGGCGTTCCGGCCGAACGGGCAGACGCCGATGTCGGTGCCGAAAGCAATCTTCAACCCGGCGTTAACCGCCTTGCGGAAGTTCTGCAGCTGGACAGTCATGATCTGATTGGCCTTCGCGACGAACTCCGGCGGGTAGTTTCCCCCGACGCATTCACGGACCTCTAATGTCGGTACGAGGTAGGTACCATGCTGCTTCATCAGCATCCGCCCCTCGTCGTCCATTAGAGTGCCGTGCTCGATGGAGGCCGCCCCGGCGCGCACGGCGGCCTTGATGCCGTCCGGGCCGTGCGCATGCACTGCTACCTTGAGGCCGAAATTGTGGGCCTCCTCGACGGCCGCCATCAATTCCTCGGGTGTCGCCTCACGCCCGGACGGGTTGCTGTTGTGCGTGAGCACCGCGCCGGTCGCGAAAACCTTGATCACGTCCACGCGCTGTCCTGCGAGTGCCCGGATACGTTCGCGTACTTCATTCGGCGAATTGGCGTTGCCGAAGCGCAAATCCCACGGCAGCGTGACATCGGGAGCAAACCCGGTCACCGCGCCGGCTCCTCCGGTTATCGTCACATACGCTCCGGCGACGTACATGCGCGGTCCGACAACATCGCCGCGATTGATCGCATCACGAAGTGCGACGTCGACCAGCGCGCGATACGAGCCGAGATCACGGACAGTAGTGAATCCTGCGAGCAGCACGGCGCGGGCGTTCGGCAGCGATCCCAACGCACGTTCGGCGGCGGTGTGCTGGAGCTCGCCGAGCGGATCCTGACTCTTGATGTCGATAGTCAGGTGCGTGTGGGCGTCGATGAGCCCCGGTAGAACCGTGTAGCCGCTCAGGTCCACGACACGTGCGCCGGAGGGCACTTCAATCGTCGGGCCAATCTCGGCAATGAGCCCGTCCCTGGCGAGAATCGTCTGTGCATCGAGCAGGCGGCCGGAATCAGTGTCGATGAGGTGTCCCGCCCGAATCACCGTAACGGTGCCGTCCGCGCGTCCGGGACCAGCGGTGCTTACGGCGATGAGGAGACAGCCGATGATGGCGCACAATTTCATCCTTCCCCCTACCAACGGACCGCGGGT
>Ga0210407_10005072_pt1 | contig 10239 bp, 9 predicted proteins | sample IncBWC27MmetaG_FD_150860 | JGI IMG/M metagenome (GOLD analysis project Ga0210407, IMG submission 150860) | Forest soil microbial communities from Barre Woods Harvard Forest LTER site, Petersham, Massachusetts, United States - Inc-BW-C-27-M | ecosystem: Environmental > Terrestrial > Soil >... | reverse complement strand
AACTTCCTGCGGCGTCCTGCGCAAACTCGGCCCCGAGATACAGTGGGTTCACAGCTACGTAACTCAGGACAAAATCTACTGCATCTACATCGCACCCAACGAAGCCCTGATCCGCGAACACGCCACCCAGGGCGGCTTCCCCGCAAATCGAATTTCCGAGATCGCATCGATCATCGATCCCACAACCGCAGACGTGTAATCCCGTAGCCCCGGACGCCTCGGTCCGGGGCCGATCGCTCTACAAACCCAGCCCGCCATCCACAGCCATAATCTGCCCAGTAATAAAATGAGGCGCGGTAGCGAAGAACAAAACCGCCGCAGCAATCTCCTGCCCAGTTCCGTTCCGCCGCATTGGCGTCTGCTTCGCCATGCGCTTCATAAACGAAGCCGCCGCCTTCTCTCCCAGATCGATCATCCCCGGCGCCACGCAGTTCACCGCAATCGCCGGAGCCAAAGCCTTCGCCATCACCTTCGTCAACATATGTACCGCAGCCTTCGAAGAACAATAGTGCGCATGATCTGCCCAAGGCCGCAACCCACCCAACGAACCCATATTGATAATCTTCCCCCGCCGCTTCCGCAGCAATTTCAAAGCTTCCCGCGAAACCAGAAACGGCCCCCGCGCATTCGAAGCAAAAATAGCATCCCACTGTTTCAAGCTAAGCTTCTCGAACTCGACAGTCTCGTAATTCGCGGCGTTGTTAACCAGAATGTCGAGCCCGCCCAGTTCCCTGCCCACTTCCTTAATCGCGGCTCGCACGCTTTTTTCGTCCGTAATGTCGCAGCGTAGAGCAATCGCCCGCACCCCAAAACTGCAAAGATCAATCACGGTATGCTGCGCCTCCCGCCCGGAGTGCAGAAACGTGATCGCCACATCCGCCCCGGCCTCGGCCATCGCCAGAGCCGTAGCCCGCCCCAACCGCCGCGCTCCGCCCGTAATCAGAACCGTCTTCCCCTGCAAAGGCTTGTCCGATGTCACACGCATAAATGGGATTGTACCTGCGATGCTCACGTGGAGACAGCCGCCTGAGCGAAATCGAACGGGCTGTCCAGCCGGGCAAAACGCGGAAAAGCATGCCAGCAACCCGGCGGTTCGTATCAGGATGTGGCTTCAGCCGTATCATCGATCCCTCGACTCAATCCGGCTTCAGCCGCTGCCTTTCTGGACCCCCGCACCTTCCACTGGCAGAACACCGCCCACCCTTGCTAAACTCACCCCAATGTCTGAGCCCCGGCAGGTCGTTCTCTACTCCCGCAAAGGATGCCACCTCTGCGAAATCGTCAAAGAAACGCTCACCAAACTCCACCGCCGCGGCGGCTTCACCTGGCAAGACGTCGACGTCGACAGCGACGACCAACTCCGCCGTCAGTTCACCGACGAAGTCCCCGTCGTCTTCATCGACGGCCGCAAAGCCTTCAAATACCGCATGGACGAATCCGACTTCCTTCGCAAGCTGGCCAGCTGACAGCCGCCACAGGCGCTCCCTTCCGCGGACCCAACTCGTCACCATCACCCGCGATATTCCTTGACGGCCTATCTCGAATGCCGTAATGTGTTCTGCGATTAAGCGATCAGGATTCGCCTGGGGGGCGGCGGAGTCTCAGTTCCGTCTGTGGTCCGGGTCGCTACTTCCCCGTGAAATGCTGAAAATTGCGCCAGCGCATTGGTGCGCGCGCCTCTGTGGGTGAATGTGATTGAACATGCCCGGCGCCGCTGCAACCCTCTGCGCTACTCAAGATTGTCGCTCATCCTCCAAGGAGAGGTTGATAATGATTCGCTTCGTCGCGAGTTTGTCCTCCCGCACTCGCTGGCATCATCGCTACAACGCCACCAGCGCGGATTACCAACGTTACAGCCCGACCGCCCCCCGCACTCGTGAGCGCGGCGCACCACCTGGTAGTTTCCCAATGAGACCCCCCATGTCCACTCGAACTTTCCTTGCGGCTTCCATGTGTTCCCTGCTTATGACTCTGGGTATGGTCGTTTACCCCGCGCAAGTTCGGGCCCAACAGGGTTTCCAGCCAGTTTCGCCGGACGAACTGAAGATGACCAGCGAACCCCTGGCACCGGGCGCTCCCGCCATCATCCTCTATCGCCAGGTTGATCGGGACGACAATTCGCGCACTCCTCACGAAGACAATTACTTTCGCATCAAAATTCTCACAGAAGAGGGGCGCAAGTACGCCGACATAGAAATCCCATTTTTCAAGGCAAACCAGGATGTAGTCCATATTCGAGCCCGCACCATCAGGCCGGATGGCACTATCGTCGATTTCGATGGTCAGATTTTCGAGAAGTCCCTCGTCAAGTCCAGGGGAGTCAAGTATCTGGCTAAAACTTTTACCTTACCGGACGTCGAGGTCGGCGGCATCATTGAGTATTACTTCACCGTGGATATGAGGGAGAATTTCATTTACGACTCGCATTGGATTCTTAGCCAGGATCTGTTTACCAGGAGAGCCAGATTTTCTCTGAAACCATTCATTAGTACTTCGACTTCCGGGATCAACCGCGCTTTGAATTTCCGCTGGAGCTGGCAGGGCTTGCAGCCCGGCTCCGAGCCGAAACAGGACCCCGCGGACCGCTTCCACATCGTACGCATGGAAGCCACCAATATTGCCGCCTTCCAGACCGAAGATTTCATGCCTCCGGAAAACGAACTGAAGTCTCGCGTCGACTTCATCTACGACCAAGAGCTCTACGCCAAGGACGCCGACACCTATTGGAAAAGAATAGGTAAGGAGCGAAACAGCCAGTTGGAAAGCTTCATCGGAAAGCGCAAGGCCATGGAAGAAGCCGTAGCCCAGATCGTTTCTCCGAACGATCCTCCGGAAACCAAGCTGCGAAAAATCTATGATCGTGTGCAGCAGCTCCGCAACACGTCTTATGAGGTGCAGAAAACCGAGCAAGAGGAGAAGCGCGACAAAGACAAGACTGCGGAAAACGTGGAGGATGTGTGGAAGCGAGGCTCCGGCAACGGCATACAATTGACTTGGTTGTTCCTCGCCCTCGCCCGCGCTTCGGGAATGGAGGCCTATGGATGCTGGATCTCGAGCCGACGCCAATATTTCTTTTCTCCCAAGACGATGCAGAACGACAAGCTGAACGCTAACGTGGTGCTGGTCAAGCTGAACGGAAAAGACCTTTATTTCGACCCTGGCGCCGCATTCACTCCCTATGGGCTGCTGACCTGGTACGAAACCGGGACTCAGGGGTTGCGGCTGGATAAGGATGGCGGATCATGGATCACGACCACGCTTCCCCTCAGTTCCGAGTCCCAGATTGATCGCCGTGCAAAGCTGACGCTGTCCAGCGCCGGTGACCTCGAAGGCACGGTCACCGTTACCTTCACCGGTCTCGAAGCCATGTATCGGCGGCTCGAGTTCCGCAACTCCGACGATGTGAGCCGCAAGAAGTTCCTCGAAGATGAACTGAAAGGCCAGATCCCCGCCGCGGTCGAAGTGGATCTCACAAGTAAGCCGGACTGGACCGGTTCGGAAACACCTCTGGTCGCCGATTTTGAAATCAAAGTCCCGGGATGGGCGGCAGGTGCCGGCAAGCGCGCGGTCATGCTTGCCGGAGTATTCACCGCGGCGGAGAAATCCATGTTTGAGCACGCCAACCGCATCCAACCCGTCTATTTTGAGTACCCCTTCGAAAAAGTTGACGATGTCACCATCGATCTGCCTCTTGGCTGGCAAACCAGCAGTGTGCCAAAACCGCTGTCCGACGACGGCCAAGTTATTGCCTACAACTTGAAGGTCGAGAGCGACAAAGGCACATTGCACCTGCAGCGGAAGTTAAGCGTGGATTTTCTGCTCTTGGATCTGAAGTACTACCCGGCTCTGAGAAAGTTCTTCCAGACGGTGAGGACCACAGATGAGCAACAAATTGTCTTGCAACCTATATAGGCAGCCGCGCGTCACAAACTTGCCTGCGCCACTTCTGCTGGCCTGTGTTTTTGTCCTGCTGTTGTCCGCGCCGCAAGCTCTCGCCGGCGACGCGCCTGAATGGATGCATGCGCTGGTTAATGCGCCCCTCCCCACCTACGATGAGAAGACCGACGCCGTACTTTTGTATTCGGAAACCAACGTCACCGTTCTGTCCGCCGATAAAATTAAAACCCGCGTCCGCGAGGCCTACAAGATTCTGCGGCCTGAGGGACGTTACCACGGGACCGCTATCGTCTACTTCAATTCCCACAAAAAGGTCACCAGCCTGCACGGCTGGTGCATTCCTGCGCAAGGCAAAGACTTTGAAGTAAAAGACAAGGACGCAACCGAAGCCTCTCTGCCTAACGTCGCGGGCAGTGAATTGATCGTGGACGTGAAGGTTAAGGTTCTCCACATTCCTGCTCCTGATCCCGGCAATGTCATCGGCTATGAATACGAGATCGAGCAGCAGCCCTTGGTTCTGCAGGAGGTCTGGGATTTCCAGGAGATCACTCCCGTGAGGGAGAGCCACTACGCCTTGCAGCTTCCTGCCGGCTGGGAATACAAGGTCTCATGGCTCAACCATCCGGAAATCAAACCCACGGAGACCGCGGGCAATCAATGGAGTTGGGCGGTCAGCAACGTGGAAGGTATTCGAAGAGAGCACGATATGCCTCCCATCCGGGGAATCGCAGCTCAGATGATGGTTTCCCTCTTCCCCTCGGGCAATCCGCTGCCCAACGAATTTTCCAACTGGCAGGGTATGGGAAATTGGTACCTGAACCTGACTCGCGATCGTCGCGACCCTTCGCCAGAGATTAAGCAAAAAGTCGTTGCTCTGACCGCTTCCGCTGGCACTCCCCTCGATAAGATGAAAACCCTGGCGCAGTTCGTTCAGCATGACATCCGTTACGTCGCCATCGAGTTAGGCATCGGCGGATTTCAGCCGCATCCAGCTTCCGATGTGTTCGCGCACCATTACGGAGATTGCAAAGACAAGGCCACGCTGATGTCATCCATGCTGAAAGAGATCGGTGTGGATTCTTACTATGTGGTGATCAATGCCAGGCGCGGGTCGGTCGGGCCTGACGCGCCTGCCAGCGCAGGTGGATTTAACCACATGATCCTGGCGATCCAGTTGCCCACCGGCATGAGTGATCCTTCGCTGATTGCCACCGTCCAGCATCCGAAACTTGGGACCCTCTTGTACTTCGATCCCACCAATGAATTCACTCCCTTCGGACAGATCGGAGGCTATCTACAGTCCAACTACGGTCTGCTGGTCAGTCCCGATGGCAGCGAACTCGTGGAACTGCCCAAGCAACCGGGCACCACCAACAGTATCGAACGCACCGCCAAACTCACTTTGGACGTCACCGGCAAATTGCAAGGTGACGTCAAGGAGATCCGCGTCGGTGATCGCGCCCGCTCAGAACGAGGCTCTCTACTTAACGTAACCAACGTCAATGACAGGATCAAACCGATCGAGACCCTCCTGTCTGGTTCTCTCTCCAGCTTTCACATCAGCCGCGCCAGCGTTGTCAATCTGCAACAGATGGACCGGCCCTTCGGCTTCAACTATTCCTTCGAGTCTGACAACTACGCCAAATCCGCCGGCGACTTGCTGCTGGTACGTCCCCGCGTGATCGGAGTCAAAGCCAGCTCGCTGTTGGAGACCAAAGAGCCGCGAAAGTTTCCCATCGAATTCGATGGGCCCGCTCGCGACACCGACGCCTTCGAGATTGCTTTGCCCCCTGGCTACCAGGTGGACGATCTACCGCCCCCAGTCGACGCCGACTACAGCTTCGCCAGCTATCACTCCAAAACCGAAGCCAAAGAAGGCATTGTTCGCTATACCCGCACCTTCGAGATCAAGGAACTAAGCGTCCCCGTGAGCCGGGCCGACGACCTTAAGACTTTCTACCGAACCATTGCCAGCGACGAACGCAACACCGTCGTCTTGAAGGCCTCCCCAAAATGAAGAAGCTCTGGCGCTAAGGGAGAGTAGCCTCTCCAGCCGCACTTTGCGTTCTTTGGCTTGAGTGAGGCAGTTCTCATGAGTAAGTTGAGTTTCGTAGCAATGCCCGTCCCATGCCACAAACGAGCATTGCATCAGAGGAATCCAATTCTTTTCCATCGATTGAACTTCCCTTCGTCTCACCTTGCCTGCTCAGGTAACCCCGCAGCCCCACGCTGAGTTCCGACATTACTTAGGTCTTCGTTCCTCCGCTACTCGGAACTTGATCGCCAACCCTTAGTTGTTGGCTTGAAGAGCCGATAGAACATTCCATGGGCAGCTGGTCACTTGCTGTTGCCGGCTACTGGAGAGTGAGGAACTGTTCAATGTACTCAAAACGAATTGTGGTCTTGTCACTCGTCGCAACCTTTGGGCTAGGCGGCCTCTGCCGCGCACAAGGGGTGCAGCCGGCGGCGACCAGCGGCAGTGACCGATCGCAAACCTCGACCCCAGCCGACATCGAGCAGCTCACCGCAGAATTGGCGGCCCTTGAAGCTCGCATGAAAGAACTCGAGGCGCGATTAGCCCAGGCCAGCGCTTCCGGCACTCCACCTCAAGCCGCTCCCGAGCCGATCCTGGTCGAGCCTCCTGCGCCCGAAGAGCACGAACACACTATGCGAATGCCAGGCGGAGGTCCGGAATTGAAGATCCGGGGCTTCGCTGACCTCAATCTCGGATTTGGCTCCGATGCCAATAACCTTATCTTTCCTTTAGTGCCCCCCGGCGAGCCTATCCACAACACCTTCCAACTTGGGGAGTTCGATCTTTTCCTCTCGTCCAAGTTGTCTCCCAAAATATCGTTTGTCAGCGAAGTCGTCATCGGTGCCGACCACACCAACTACTGGGGCTTGGATATCGAGCGTCTTCAGGTGACTTACAAAGCCAGCCCGTATTTTGCTATTTCCGGAGGACGTATCCACACCTCCATTGGTTACTACAACACTGCCTATCATCATGGCACTTGGTTCCAGACTGCGACCGGGCGTCCATATATGTATTTCTTTGAAGATTCGGGCGGCTTGCTCCCGGTCCACGAGGTTGGCGTTTCCACTACCGGGCTGGTGCCCGGAACCGGCAATCTTGAACTTCATTGGGTGGCGGAAGTGAGCAACGGCAGAAGTTCAGATCCAACCGGCCAGCCGGTGCAGAATTTTCTCTCTGACAAGAACCACAAGGCGTTCAACCTGGCCACCTATGTCAAGCCTCACTGGGTTTCCGGTTTGCAGGTTGGAGGCTCGTTTTACCACGACCGCATGGTGCCGGTAAACGTTCCGCATGTGGATCAGAATATCAGCAGCCTCTACGCCGTCTTCATTAACTCCACCTGGGAGTTCATGAACGAAGCGGCGTTGATTAACAACCATTCGGATGGCGCCATCGCCAGCAATAACACTCCCCTGATGTACTCCCAGATCTCGCGCAAGTTCGGAAAATACCGGTCCTATTTCCGCTATCAGTACGTCAATGGTTCCGCCACTGATCCCGTCAACATTTTCACCGGACGCTATCAGGGCCCCTCGGTTGGTGTGCGCATGGACTACACCGACTATCTGGCGCTGAAGGTCCAGTACAACCGTCTGGACCAGCGGAATCTGCCCGCCGGGAACGGTGTCGACCTACAAATGGCATACGCGTTTTGACCAGCAGGCATGCTTGTTTACTTCAACGACAAGGTGGATGGAAATCATGAAAAAGAAAATTCTATGGCTGACGTTTTTGGTTCTCGCCGCGGGCTGCTGGGCACAGGCTCAGTGGAGTTCCGGAGGAATCGCGGTGATCGTGAACCGGTCTAATTCGACCGAGAGCCTGTCCATGGCCCAGTTGAGAAAGCTGATGCTCGGCGATGTTCGCAACTGGCCGGACAAAAAGGCCGTCACCGTGGTGGCGCGCGAGTCTTCGAGCAAAGTCTCTCAAACCGTGCTTTCGAGCGTGGTCCGTCTTTCCGAGGCGGAATACCGGCGATACATCATGAACGCCGAGTTCCGCGGCGATGACGCCATGACGGTTCAGACTGCCAACTCCGATTTGAACGCAGCCAAGTCGGTGGCGGCTTCCAACGGTTCGATCGCCTTCGTCGAAGTCGGCGCAGTTCCAGCCATCGCCAGCCTGGTCAAGGTCGTGCGCGTGAATGGAAAATTGCCCGGCGAAGCAGGCTATCCGCTGGAGGGCGCGAAATGAGAATGACGATTACCAACAAGCTTTTGCTGGGTTTCGGCGGCGTACTGCTATTGCTTGCCGCCGTCGCGGCAGTCGGAATTTACTCGGTTATCCGCCTGCGCCACAGTGCGCAGGAAACCACCCGCATCGGCGACCGGCTCAACTCCATCTCGGTTGAAATCCAGGTGCATAACCTCGAAGCTCAGCGCAAGGCCAAAAGCTACTTCCTCGAGAAAGGCAAACTTGGAGAGGAGAACGCCCGCGCCACTTACCTTGATGAAGCTACGTTTGAGGTCCATGAGATCGAATCGCTTGCTTCCAAAGCAGTCCAGTTGGCGCCCACCGCGGAAATCAAAGCCAAATTTGAGCGCATCAACACCACGCTTGCCAAGTATGAGCAGGCCCTGAATACGGCCGTCGAGGCCTCCCAGCACAATGCCAAGGGCGCGCAAGCCCAAGCCGCGCAGGCCTCCTACGAGGAGGCTGCCGAATCGCTCCACGAAATTGCCGAAGATGGCGAGATCGCGGGACACGATGTGGCTCAAACCTTTCAGGAAGAAATCGACCGCACCAGCAAACGCTCCATGACCCTGGCCGTCGGATTCTCGATTGCTGGACTGGTGCTGGCTCTTGCCGCCAGTTTCGTGTTGGCCAGAGCCATCCTGGTTCCAGTCCATCACCTGCGGGAAGTCGCCGAAAACGTCAGCATGGGAAATCTGGATATCGCGGTGAAGCGTCATTCCAATGACGAAATCGGCGATCTTGCGGAATCATTCACGCGCATGGTCACCGCCGTAAAATTCTTCCGCATGGAAACGGAACTGGCGCAGGCCGAAGCAGCCGGTGCGGGAGGAGGAACGCGATGAGCGTTTACACCGATGTCTGCACCACTGCCCGTCCGTTCCTGGGTCCAGCCACCGACAAGTTCCTCGAACGGCAGTGCAAGTATCTGAAGGTGGAACCCGCCGCATTGACCAAGGAGCACCTCACACAATTAGCCTGGCTTTCGAAAAATGCCGCCAGCGCCATCATGGACGCTGCTCAGGCCGAGAAGCTTGCCCAGAAAATTGGAGCAATGTAACCCTCCCGCTGCCCGGTTTCATCCATCGCAGCCAGCATAGAGTGTTCCAAATGGAACCCGTCGACACTTCGCGCTAGAATCACAAAGCGCATGCTTCGCACCCAACTCTACGCCGACCCACACGGCCGCTTCGTCCACAACGTCATTCTCGAATCATGCGTTCGCTTCCCCCATAAGACTGCCATTATCGACACCTCGTGCGGACGTCGCATCACCTACGCGGAGTACGGCGAGTTGGTCGACCGGCTTGCCCGCGGGCTGGTCGCCGCTGGCTTGCGGCCGGATGAGGTCGTCGCAATTTATCTGCCTAACAGTTGGGAGTTTTGCGCTGCGTATCACGCCGCTACCCTCGCCGGAGGCGCGCCCACCTTGCTGAATCCCAGCTATCGCGAGCGCGAAGTGCGCTACCAGTTGGAGAATTCCGCCGCCACATTTCTAATCACCGACGGGCCTTTGCTTGAGGGCATCAGTCTCGCCGGCTTGTCTAGCCTGCGTCGCGTCTACACCACGCGCCAGCCTGCGGCAGGAGCGGAACCATTCGCTGACCTGCTGCGCCTGGTTACGAATGGGTGGCCCACCCCGGATGAGCCGTCAGACGAAACTCTCGGCGCGCTTCCCTACTCCAGCGGGACCACCGGGCTTCCCAAGGGCGTGATGCTCTCGCACTTCAACCTGATCGCGAACGTTTTTCAATTCATCGGACCCCACGCCAGCGAACTGTCGGGCAACGACGTCGTTCTCTGCTTCCTCCCGCTCTATCACATCTATGGCCTTAACGTAATCTTGAATCCGGTGCTCACGCTGGGAGGAACGCTGTTGCTGATGCCGCGTTGCAACCTTCCCCAACTGCTCTCGTTCATCGTCGACGAGGGAGTTACGATGATGCCAACCGTGCCACCCGCGTTGAACGCGCTCTGCCAGGCCGCCGAGGCTGGACAGTTCCCAAAGGACCATCGTCTGCGCTGGGTGAAGTCCGGCGCGGCGCCGCTCGCTCCCGAACTTGCTCGCCGCTTCACCGATCTGACTGGGGTTCTGGTGTGCCAGGGCTATG
>Ga0210407_10005071_pt1 | contig 10242 bp, 7 predicted proteins | sample IncBWC27MmetaG_FD_150860 | JGI IMG/M metagenome (GOLD analysis project Ga0210407, IMG submission 150860) | Forest soil microbial communities from Barre Woods Harvard Forest LTER site, Petersham, Massachusetts, United States - Inc-BW-C-27-M | ecosystem: Environmental > Terrestrial > Soil >... | reverse complement strand
GTACTCTGGAAAAATAATGGCGTCGCGCTCGGGCATCCGCAACTACCGGTTCAGCTTCAACTTCTACATCACGCCTGCGGTGCAATGGCTGGTCGTTGCCAATGCCGCTGTTTTCATGCTTGAGATTCTCCTCCGGGTCTTCTCCGGAGTGTCCGCTTACAACCGCTTCGTGCTCCTGTTTGGCCTGGTCCCTTCCGCCGCGATTCAAGGCTTGCGCGTCTGGCAGCCCTTCACCTACCTGTTCCTCCATGACGCCACCAACATCTTCCACATCCTCACCAACATGTTCGTCTTGTGGATGTTCGGTCGCGAACTCGAGATCGTCTGGGGCCGCAATCGCTTCCTGCGCTACTACTTCCTCACCGGAGTCGGCGCCGGCCTGATCAACCTGTTTGTGAAAGCCATTCCAGTGCTGTGGGGACGGCCGCTGTCGGACATGGACGTCCCTACCATCGGCGCTTCCGGCGCGATCTTCGGCGTGCTGCTGGCCTGCGCGATTCTTTTTCCGGATCGCCAGGTGATCATGTTTCCGATCCCGGTCAAGATGCGCATGCGCACGTTCGTAATCATCATGACGGCGCTGGAGTTTATAGGAACCCTCGGCTCGGGCGGCGACAATATCAGCCACCTTTGCCACTTCGGTGGCATGCTCGTCGGGTACATCTACCTGCGCCGCGGTTCGTTTCTCTACAGTGTGCGCAACACTGTGTCGGACTGGCAACTGCGCCGCAACCGCAAGCGTTTCGACGTGTACATCAACAAGCATAAAGGAGATCCACCCTCGCGGCCGGACCGCTGGGTGAACTAGCGAAATGCTGCGTCATGGATGAGGACGGAAAGAAGTAAAGAAGCAACGATGTAAAGACGTAAGGAAAGAAAGAAAAACCACGAGCCAAGATCTAAAACTGCCTACGCTGGTTCGCCAATCACGTGAAATCGCATGAAGTTCGTGGTGCCGCGAATGCCCATGGGCGTTCCGGCGACGATGCCGATTACATCGCCTTTCCTCACCAGGCCCTCTTCCAGCAGCCGCTTTTCCGCAACAGCAGCCAGCCCGTCGATCTTCCGCACGTTGGCGATGTGTCTTGGCCGCACGCCCCAAATCAGCGCCAGCCGCCGCCGCGTGGCCGCCTCCGGCGAGAGCGCGATGATCGGCACCAGCGGCCGGTAGCGCGACACCAGGCGCGCGGTGAATCCGCTGTGCGTGAACACCGCAATCACTTTCATGTGCAGTTCGCGAGAAGCATGGCACACCAGCTCGGCAACCGTTTCCGCGATTTTCAGCCGTTCCTGCACGGCGGGGCGCGGGAATTCGTGAATGCTTTCTTCCGCTTCTTCGATGATGCGCGCCATCATGCTGACCGCTTCGACCGGATATTTGCCGCTGGCCGTCTCCGCCGATAGCATCACCGCGTCGGAGCCGTCGAAAATGGCGTTGGCCACGTCCGAAGCCTCCGCACGGGTGGGGCGCGGATTCTCGGTCATGGATTCGAGCATCTGCGTCGCGGTGATGACCGGACGGCGGAATTCGCGCGCGCGCGCAATCACCATCTTCTGTACCACCGGGACGCGTTCCGGGCTCATCTCCACGCCAAGATCTCCGCGCGCCACCATCACGCCGTCGGAGACACGCAGGATTTCGTCCAGCTTTTCGATGGCTTCGGGTTTTTCGAGCTTGGCGATTACCGGCGTGTCCTTTCGCATGCGCCGGATCAAACGTTTTGCCAGCAAAACGTCCTCCGGGCGGCGCACGAAACTCACGGCGATGTAGTCCGCGCCATGCTTGATGGCAAATGCAAGATCGGCGCGATCCTTGGCCGTCAAGGCAGGCACGCGCAATTTTATCCCGGGAAGGTTGATGCCTTTGTGCTCGCCGAGCGCTCCACCATTCACTACTTCGCAGATCACATCGGAGCCACGGACCTGCTTCACGCGCAGCTCGATCAGCCCGTCGGAAAGCAGGATACGATCACCGCGATGCACTTCGCGCGGCAACTGGGTGAACGTGGTATTCACGCGAGTGGAATCTCCGAGAATATGCCTGGTGGTGATGATGAACGTCTGACTGGTGCGCAGTTGCACCAGGCCTCCGCCGGCCAGCGCTCCGGTGCGGATCTTCGGCCCCTGCAAATCGGCGAGTATGGCGATGGGTTTCTGGTGCGCGACCGCGGCGGCGCGCAACGCCGCTATACTTTTGGCGTGCTCCTCGTGCGAGCCGTGGGAAAAATTCAGGCGTGCCACGTCCATTCCGGCGCGCAGCAGCTTGCTGATGAGCTGGGGCGACCGGCTGGCCGGCCCGATGGTGCAGACAATTTTTGAGTGACGAAAGGCCATTTTCCGTCTTCCTGGAGATACTTTTCGCTTGCGGCCGCCGGTGATTTCATTTCACGGCGGCGCATCCGGAGTAAGGAAACTATCGCGTCGCGGCAAACTCCGCAACGATTTTGGCGAGGAAGTCGACGCCTTTGCTGAACGACGCCACGGGCAAACGTTCGTCGTCGCCATGCATGCGGCTGAAGTCCTGGTCGGTCATGGGGAAGGGTTCGAGGCCGTAAGACTGCACGCTGCGCAGGCGCAACTGTGCGGAATCCGTCGCGCCGGTGGACTGAAAGGGCAGCACCGGCACGCCGCCAAACTCCTGCGCTGCCAGTTTGCAGATTAACGCGTAGAAATCGGATTCGAGAGAGGATGGCGGAGCGGCCAGGCCGGCATCGGGCTGAATCTCGAAGCGAATCTGCGGATCGTTGACCAGCTTGGTAAGCTCGGCGACCAATACGTCGATGGTATTTCCGGGCAAGAGGCGAATATTCAGATTGGCGCGCGCTTCCCCGGGAATCACGTTGTTTCTCACGCCGGCGGAAAGCATGGTGGGAGCGATGGAATCGCGCAGCATCGAATTCCACAGGGGATTGGCTTCGGAGATGACGCGCTGGGCGTGCTCTCCGCGGTCTGCCGTGTCCAGCGAGCGCATCCATTTGCCGATTTCATCATCCTGGAGCGTTGCCAGTTGTTCAAAATAGCGTCGCACGATGGTCGTGAAGTGCACCGGAGCGGAATAATTTCCGATCTTCTCTACGGCCGCGGCCAGATGCACCACAGGATTCTCTTTGGTGGGGCGCGAGGCGTGGCCCGAAGGCCCGCGCGCGATCACCGCGACGTTCATGGCCACTTTTTCGCTGGCCTGTACTGCGACGTATTGCACCTTGCCGTTCTTCATAAATACTTCGCCGCCTTCATTCAGCGCGAAGCCGGCCGCGAATTTCTGCCAATACTTGTTGATCAGAATCTTGATACTGGCGTCCCCGCCCTCCTCTTCGTCCGCGGTGGCCAGGAAGATGACGTCGCGGTTCAGGTGCGCTCCGGAACGCTTCAGTGCGATGAACGCCGCCAGGTTCGCGGCGAGCATGCTTTTATCGTCCATGGCACCGCGTCCCCAGATGTAGCCGTCCTTGACGATGCCGCCAAAGGGATCGACGGTCCACTTGGTCTTGTCCACGCCGACCACGTCCATGTGCGCGACCAGCAGCAGCGCGCGCGAGGGATCGGCCACGGCAGAACTTTGCAGACGCGCCACCAGTGCGCTGCGCCCCGGCGCCAGCTCCAACAGCTCGGAGGAGATTCCTTCCTTCTCGAGAACGCCGGCAATGTACTTCGCTGCCAGCTGTTCGTTCCCCGGCGGGTTGGTGGTGTTGATGCGGATAAGGTCGATAAGCCAGCCCTGCGCTTCCTTGGCGATGGCGGTGGTGTCGCCCACCCGGCTGGCGGGCAAGGGCGGTGTGCTAGCCGGGATTCCGGGTGCTGCGGGCACTTGCGCAAAAGCGGGAGCGCTTGTCATCAGGGACGCAACGGCCACCAGGACCACCATGGCGACGCCCAAACTTGCCTGTAATCTCTGCTTTGCATCCACCAATGCATCCTCCTCGTTGTGCGAGCTCGATCGCGAGGCGCCAATTCGCCTCAGGAAACCTTTTTTTGCCAATTGAGCTTCATACTAACACGCGGTCCGGGGCGGCCACTCGCGGTCGTCCCAGGTGGTTGCGTAACTTCAACGGTTCGGCTGCCGGCGAGCCGCGCGGCCGGGCCGATGTTGGGGCATAATAAAAGGGTCGCTGCGGTAGTGTCTGTAGGGGTGCCATGGTTCTGTTTCACCGGGAGGCCTTAGGCATGAGAATACGATTCTGCAAAGCATTGCTGATAGTGGCGGCGGGCCTTCTTGCCACAACTTTCTCGGCGCAACTCGGCCTCGCGCAGGCGCCGGACGGTCCGCAGAGCGGCTCGCAGCCGCAGCAGCAGAAGCCGGCGCAGCAGCAGCCGCCGGCAAAACCGCCGCAAGCGCCGCCCGCGCAATCGGGCACCTCGATCTCCGTCGACGTGCCGGTGGTCACGCTGGACGTGGTGGCAACGACGCAGCATGGCGATATCCTCACCGGTTTGAAACGCGAAAATTTCAAGATCACCGATGACGGCGTTCCGCAGACCATCAGCAATTTTGCGCCGACGGAAGCGCCGATCACCATCGTGATGCTCATGGAATTCAGCAGCCGCGGCTACTTCAATTGGTTCTCGAATCAAGCGCGCATCTGGGCGCCGGCGTTTTTCCCCAACTTGCAGCAGAAAGACTGGGTCGCGCTGGTTACTTTCGATATGAAGACGCGCACGGAAGTTGATTTTACGCAGGACAAGAATGAAGTCTTGAACGCGATTTACCACCTCTATTTTCCGGGATTTTCCGAGTCCAACGTTTTCGACGCCATTCTGGACACCAACGAAAAGCTGAAAGATGTTGCCGGGAAGAAATCGATTTTGCTGCTGGCCAGCGGAGTCGATACTTTCTCGAAGCACACTCTGGACCAGACGCTGAAGCAGTTGCGGCAAAGCGACGTTACAATTTTCGTTATCGGCCTGGACAAGACCTACACCAACTTTCTCGAATCCCACGGCTCGCTTGGCTCGCATATGACTTATCTGCAAGCCGAGAATCAAATGAAGACGTTTGCGCAACTCACCGGCGGCTTCGCGTGGTTTCCGCAATTCGACGGCGAAATTCCCGACGACATGCGCCAGGTTGCGTCGTTCCTGCGGCATCAGTACAGCCTGTCGTACTCACCGTCGGGCGGGGCGAACGACGGGAAGTTTCACAAAGTAAAAGTCGAGCTGGTGGCGCCGGACGGCGGCCCGCTGACGGTGCTGGACCAGAAGGGCAAGAAGCAGAAATACGTGGTTTATGCGCGCGAAGGATACATGGCGCTGAAAGCGGGAGGCGTGGTGGAGAATTCCGCGCCTGAGAAGCCGGAGAAGAAAGACAAAGTGTCCGCGTCGGTGCCGCAGCAATAGCCTGGAGCGCGAGTTCGCGGCGCTTCAGTAGCCCTTGGTGAAGTTGACCTGGTTGAACAGTTCTTTTCCCGCGAACCACAGATCCAGCAATTCAAGCAGTAGCGCGGTTTCGCGATGCCACAAGCGATCGCTTACGGCGCTGGTGTGCGGCGTGATCAGCAAGTTCGGCGCTTTCCAAAGCGAGCTTTCCGCGGGCAAGGGCTCAGTTGGCGTTACGTCGAGCGCTGCGCCGCCCAGCTTGCCGCTTTCGAGCGCTCGTATCAGCGCCGTTTCGTCCAGCAGCGAGCCGCGGCCAACATTGATCAAGCGAGCGCCCGGTTTCATGCGCGCGAGCTCGGCTTCGCCGATCAGGTGTTTCGTCTCGCGCGTTTCTGGAGCAGCGATCAGCGCATAATCCGCTTCCGGCAATACCGCGTTCAAATCTTTCGCCGCGACGATTTTCTGGGCGAGCGTGCGATCACCCTCGCCGGAACGTGTTACGCCCCACACGCGCATGTCGAATGCGCGTGCGCGCCGCGCCACTTCGCGGCCAATCGAACCAAAGCCCACGATCAGCAGAACCTGCCCGTTTAGCTCGGTGAGATGTTGCGGCTTGTCCCACAGCTCTTGCTGCACCCATGCGCTGCGATCCTGCCCGCGCACGGAATCCGGAAAGTTGCGCGCCAGCGCCAGCAGCAGTCCGATGGTGTGCTCGGCCATGGGCACGGAAAAGATTCCGCTCGGATTGGTGACCATGATTCCGGAATCGCGCAGCTCTGGATACATCAATTGCGCCACGCCTGCCGCGGTCGAGTGAATCCACTTCAGTTTCCTAGCGTCCTTCAACTGCTGCGCGCGCAGCGAATAGCCCACGAAAATATCCGTGTCCGGCAGTTCCGCCGGCAACTGGTCGTAGTCCGGAAGATGCAGCACGCGCATCGCCGGCCAGCGTTTGCGAATGGCTTCCGCCATCAGCGGCTTGGGGCGCCATTCGGTGAACGGGTGCCAGACGCAGATGACAAGTTTGCTTTCAGCGGGAGTTGCGCGGTTCATGGTCTAGGTCAGAGGCGTTTGCGCAAGTCGCTGCCAGTCATTTCTTTGGGCTGCGAGTGGCCGAGGATGCCTAGAAGCGTGGGCGCGATGTCGCGCAACGCGCCTCCGGAATTGAGTTGCACGCGCTCTTCGTCGCTGACCAGAATCAGCGGCACGGGATTCGTGGTGTGGTAGGTGTGCGGCCCGCCGGTCACGGGATCGATCATCGTTTCCGCGTTGCCGTGATCCGCGGTGATGATCCACGCGCCGCCGTGCGGCTTCAGCGCTTGATAAAGCGTGCCGAGCCCCATATCCACAGCTTCCACCGCTTTGATCGCCGCTTCCAGCTTGCCGGAGTGCCCGACCATATCTGCGTTGGCATAGTTCATGATGATGGCGTCGAACTCGCCTTTCTCGATGGCTTTCACGACCGTGTCTGTGATGCCCGCGGCGGACATTTCCGGCTTCAAATCGTAAGTCGCCACTTTCGGCGATGGCACCAGGATTCTTTCCTCGCCCGCAAACGGTTTTTCCACGCCCCCGTTGAAGAAATACGTCACGTGCGCGTACTTTTCCGTCTCCGCAGTGCGCAGATTCCGGTAGTTCAGCTGGGCAAACACTTGCGCGATGATGTGTTCGAGCTTTTCCGGCGCGATCACGTATTTCAGCCATGGCCAGTTCTTGTCGTACTGCGTCATCGCCACGTAAAAGAGATTCGTCGGCCGCCGAGGGTCGGCGAACTTGTCGAAATCGGGCGCTGCAAGCGCGTAAGTAATCTGGCGGGCGCGGTCCGCGCGGAAATTGAAGAAAATCACCGCGTCGTCGTCGCGGATCAGCCCGGCGGACTGCGCGGCAGCGCCGTCACCATCGCCGCGCGTGACCACGATGGGCTTCACGAATTCGTCGGTCGTGTCTTGTTCATAGCTTCGCTGCAAAGCCGCGACGGGATCGTCCGTGCGTGTCTCCGCTTCACCGTGCACCATGGCGCGATAAGCGAGCTCGATGCGCTCCCAGCGATTATCGCGGTCCATCGCATAGTAGCGGCCGACGAGCGTGGTGATTTCTCCCACGCCCAGTTCGCGCATCTTCTGCCGCAGCTGGCGCACGAAGTCGCGCCCGCTGTTCGGCGGGGTATCGCGGCCGTCCAGGAAGCAATGTAGGAAGACGCGTTCCACGCGGTGCCGCTTGGCCATCTCCAGCAGCGCGAAAAGATGCTGGATGTGCGAATGTACGCCGCCATCGCTCAACAAGCCGATGAAATGCAATTGCCGCTGCCGTCCGCGCTCCATGGCGTGCCGGAAGAGCGCGACTTCGTCCAGCTGTTTGTTGGCGATGAGCAAATCGATGCGCGTGATGTCCATGTGCACAACGCGCCCCGCGCCCATATTCATGTGCCCGACTTCGCTGTTGCCCATCTGGCCTTCCGGCAGCCCGACGGACGGACCGGAAGTGTGAACCAGCGTGTTCGGAAATTTCGCGAGCAACTGATCGTAGTGCGGCTTACGCGCCAGCGCGATGGCGTTGCCGCGCGTCTCCGCGCGATATCCCCATCCATCTAAGACCGTCAGTACGAGAGGTTTCGGTCGCTTGGTCATGCTTCCTCTAGTTGTTCACCGTAAGGGCCTCGCATCATTGGCCCAAGTTGTGGGCGACCCCGCCCGTACAAACTTCGCTCTTTGGCAATGCTCTCGATCTCAAAGTTTTTCAGTAAAAACTCATGATCGATCGTCTGTTCATATTTGCCTTCTTCGTTCACGAGCCAAATGCAGTCCAAGCCGTCTTGCCAGCTGTAGTAGCCGATGCGAAAGCGTCGGACAACTTCCTTTTTCCACGAGCGAGATGGTGAAGCCTTCACTCTGACAACGGAGGTCGGCGGGATTGGAGTCCGAAAGGGATACTTCTTCCGAGGCCGCAACGAAAACGGGACGAGACCTTTGCCTTGCTTGCGCCGTTTGATTGGTTTCATAAGACTCCATCTGGCTGTCCTCACGCTCCAGCAAACTCCCGCAATGCCTCGAGGAGACGATCCACTTCCTCCGGCGTGTTGTAGTGCACCAGGCCGATGCGCAGCAAGCCGCCTTTTTGCTCGACGCCGAGACGCTCGGTAAGACTCAGCGCGTAGTAGTTGCCGTCCCAGGTAAAAATTCCGCGATCGCCGAGGAACTTCGCAATCGCGGTGGGATGGTGATCGCCGAGCCGCAGCGAGAGCGTCGAGCACCGCTCGTTGAATCTCTTCGTGTCCTTGATGCCGTACATATGCAGGCCGGGAATTTGCAGCAGCCCTTCGATCAGGCGCGTGACCAGCGAGCGTTCGTAAGGAACCGTTGTGCGGTAGGCAGCGAGCAGCGCCTCGCGACGCGTTTTCGCGTTGGTATCACAACGCCGGCCGAGCTCTGCAAGATAATCGACCGCGGCGCCGATGCCGGCGATCAGTTCCTGCACTTGCGTGCCAGTTTCCCAGCGGTCCGGCAGCGTGTCGTACGCCGGCCGCACTTTGTAGGGTGTGAAGCGCAGCAGATGTTCGCGCTTGCCATACAGCGTGCCCATATGCGGGCCAAAGAATTTGTACGGCGAGCAAACCAGAAAATCGCAGTCCAGCGCGCGAACGTCAATCGGGCCGTGCGGTGCGTAGTGCACGGCGTCGACGAACATCAGCGCTCCGGCTGCGTGCGCGAGCTTGGTGATTTCCGCAACGGGATTGAGCGTGCCGACGGCGTTCGAAGCGTAGCCCACCGCAACCAGCTTGGTCTTTGCCGTGATCTTGCGCTTCAGATCATCCAGGTCCAGCGTGCAATCCTCGTCACGAATGTCCACCTGCCGGATGACCACGCCTTTTTCTTCGAGAGCGCGCCATGGCGATACATTCGCATCGTGATCGAGTGTGGTTACCACAATTTCGTCGCCGGCTTTTAGTTCACGTGCGATAGCTCGCGACAGCGCGAACGTGATCGTGGTCATGTTCTGGCCGAAAACTACTTCATCGGCATCGCAATGAAAAAAATCCGCCATCGCGCCGCGCGTGGCCGCGATCATCGCATCGTTGCGCCGGCTGGTTTCGAACGCACCGCAAGTATTCGCGTTGCAGCTCATCCAGTAGTTCTGCACCGCGTCCATCACTTGCTTGGGAACTTGCGTTCCTGCGGGTCCATCGAGAAACGCCGCTGCATGTCCGTTGACGGTCTGCTTCAGCGACGGGAATTGCTCTCTCACCCAGGCGATGTCGAGTGTCTTCGTCTCTGTTCCCTGGATTGCTGGTGTACTCATCGTCTCTCCGAACCGCAAATTCGCGTTGTTTTCCGCGCCGTTAGTTTCGCATACCCTCGCCGAAGGTTGTAGTCGGGGAAACTGCCGCGTCGCGTTTGTCATTTGTAAGTGCCTTCCAATATGGCGGCGCCTTTTGCCTGCCCGGCGCTGCGGACACGCTTGCTGCCCAACTCGCGCGTGCTAACATGGCACATCCTTCATTCATGCCGATTTGGCGCCGGCTATCAACTTTGCGCCACGTTTTCCCACGAGGCTCATCGTGTCCGAAACTCTTCAGCCAACTGACCGCACGCAAGTGGTGCGCGAACCCCATCGCGGCGCCTATGACCGCGAAACGATTTACGCCATTCTTGACGAAGGCCTCGTCTGCCACATCGGATTCTCCGTCGAGACGCAGCCGTATGTAATTCCGACGATGTTCGCCCGCGTCCAACACGCCGTCTATTTTCACGGATCGGCAGCAAGCCGCATGCTCCGCAATCTGAGTGCGGGACTTCCCGTGTGCCTGACCGTGACGCTTACCGACGGGATCGTGCTGGCGCGCTCGGTTTTCAATCACTCCATGAATTACCGCTCGGTAGTGGCGCTCGGCAAAGCGGTTCTGGTTGAAGATGCCGGCGAAAAGCTTGCAGC
>Ga0210407_10005066_pt1 | contig 10248 bp, 7 predicted proteins | sample IncBWC27MmetaG_FD_150860 | JGI IMG/M metagenome (GOLD analysis project Ga0210407, IMG submission 150860) | Forest soil microbial communities from Barre Woods Harvard Forest LTER site, Petersham, Massachusetts, United States - Inc-BW-C-27-M | ecosystem: Environmental > Terrestrial > Soil >... | reverse complement strand
GGGCGATTGTGCTGCGATCTCCGGGATTGAGCCTGGTTTGGCGTCCCACGCGCGCGATGAACTCCTGTGAGCCGTCGGCGCTCGCAAGCACCAGCAAAGTCTCGGCTCCCAGAGGCTCGACCGCGATCACGCGAACCGGTATCTCCGCCATCGGCCCCAACCCCGTGGGCACCGGCATCTCGTACAAATCCTCGGGCCGCACCCCCAAGATCACGCCGCTCGCGACCGCGGCCACGGACCGTTCCGCGAGCTCGATGGAGATCCCGGCGACGTGGCAGCGCACCCGCCCGTCGACGGCCCCGAGCTCGGCTTTCATGAGGTTCATCGGAGGATTGCCGAGGAAGCGTGCCACGAAGGTATTGGCGGGCTTGCCATAGACCTCGAGCGGCCGGCCGACCTGGATCACCTCGCCCTTGTCCATGATGCAGATGCGATGGCCCATGGTCATCGCCTCCACCTGGTCGTGCGTGACGTAGATCGTGGTGATGCCGATCTCGTTCTGCTGCTTGATGAGCTCGTTGCGCGTGCTGACCCGGAGCGCCGCGTCCAGATTGGAGAGCGGCTCATCGAACAGGAACACCTTGGGGTCGCGCACGATCGCGCGCCCCAGCGCCACGCGCTGGCGCTGCCCGCCCGAGAGCGCGTGGGGCTTGCGCGCCAGGAACGGCGAGAGCCCGAGCCTCTCCGCGGCGCCTCTGACGCGTCGCTCGATCTCCGCCGGCGCCACGCTCCGCCGGCGCAGGCCGAAGGCCAGGTTCTGATACACGGTCATATGCGGATAAAGCGCATAGGACTGGAACACCATGGCGATGTCGCGATCCCGCGCCGGCACGTGGTTGACCACGTGGCCGTCGATCGAGACGGTGCCCTCGGTGATCGGCTCGAGCCCCGCGATCATGCGCAGAACCGAGGACTTGCCGCAGCCGGACGGGCCCAGCAGCACCATGAATTCGCCGTCCGCGACGGCGAGGCTGACACCCCGCACCGCCGGCTCTGCGCCGCCGTCGTAGCGCTTGGTGAGGTTTTCGATCTCGACGACGGCCATGGAGCGCGCGGCGCCTAGCGCACCGCGCCGGCGGTCATCCCCTTGATCATGGTCTCGGAGAAGAACGCATAGAGCAGGATGATCGGCGCGATGGTGATCATCAATCCGGTCGCGAGCATGCCGACGTCGAGCTGGTGGCTTCCCATGAAATGCATGATGCCGAGCGGCAGCGTGCGTTTCTCGTCCTCGGTCAGCAGCACCACGGCATAGAGGAACTCGTTCCACAGGATGATGAAGTTGAGCGTCACCGTCGTGAACAGCGCGGGCACCCCGATGGGCAGGGTGATCCGCCAGAAGATCTCAAAATCGGAATAGCCGTCCATCCGCGCGGCGTCGAACAGGTCTTGCGGGATTTGCGCGAAGAAGCCTTCGAGAATGTAGACGGTGATCGCGAGGTGGCCCGCCACGTAGACGATGATCAGTCCGCTGAGCGTGTTGTAAAGCCCGTATTCCAGCAGGATCTGGAACAGCGAGAGGATCATCAGCTGCGGCGGCAGGATCAGGCCCGATAGGATCGCAAAGCGGACCAGTCGGCTGCCGCGGAAGCGATAGCGGGCGAGCGCGTGCGCCACCATCGCGCCGATCACCGTGAGCAATGCCACCGCCGTCACTACCACGATGACGCTGTTCCAGAAATAGGTGCCGTAGTTCGATTTCGTCCAGGCCTCCACGAATTTCTCCCAATGGAGGCGAGTCGGGAGCGCGTAGGGTGCTGCGAAGATCTCTGGCGTCGTGCGCAACGACATGGCCGTGACCCAGAGAAACGGGCCGCCGGAGATCACGGTGTAGAGCAGCAGGAAAATCAGCAGCGGCGTGCGCCGGACATAGGAAAACCAGGACAGGGCCGGCGATCCCATGGCTAGAATTCCAGCTTGTCCCGCTGACGGAAGACTCGCGTCATCAGGACGACGAAGATCATGATGATGAAGAACCAGAGCACCGCGATGGCCGAGGGATATCCCAGATCGAAGGTGTTCCAGTCGAAGGCGCGTTTGTAGACATAGGTCGAGACGGTCTCGGTCGACCAGAGCGGCCCGCCTCCCGTCATGATCCAGACCAGGTCGAAGATCATCATCTTGCCGATGAAGGAGAGCACCGTCAGGTTGACGATGGTCGGCCGCAGCATGGGGATGACGATATAGACGAGCTTGGCGAACCAGCCGCAGTTGTCGAGCTCGGCGGCACCCAGCACTTCCGACGGAAGAGCCGAGAGTGCCGCCAGGAAGATGATCATGTTGAAGCCGAGCCATTTCCAGATGTGCGTCACCATAACCGAGCCGAGCGCGGTCCTGGGATCGCCGAGCCAGGATTGCTCCCAGGCGCCGAGGCCGAGCCAGCGCAGCACGCTATTGGCGAGACCCCAATCGTAGTCGTAGATCCAGACCCAGATGACGCCGACCACGACGTAGGACATCAGCACCGGCGTGAACCAGACCACGCGCAGCAGCTTCGCGAAGGGTGGCCGCGAGAACAGGCAGAGCGCGATCAGCAGCCCGCCGAGCACGTCGGCGGTCGTCGCGATCACCGCGAAGATCGCGGTGTTCCCGACCGCCTTCCAGAAAACGAGGTCGGTGCTCAGCAGCTCACGGAAATTGGCGAGCCCGACGAATTCCTGGACACCCTGCGGCCTGATGGTGTGGACGCTGTTGTAGAACGTCCGCAGCACCGGATAGACCATGAAGCCGGCATAAAGGACGAGCGCCGGCGCTAGGAAGAGCGCCAGCGTCGCGGGCGCGGCGCGGCGCGCGTCAGGCTCCGGCCGCGCCCGGAGACGCGCGAGCCTGAGCACGCCGCCTTGATCCCCTACAGTCGGCGTCAGGAGCCCTTATAACAAGCCGCGTTCATCTGCTTGAGCGTGTCGTCGACCGACAGCAGCCCGCCCGGGAAGGCCGCGTTCATGACCTGCGCGAAGCTGTCCTTGCACTGTCCCTGGACCATGTCGCGGGGACCGCCGATGAAGTAGTCGGTACCCTTCTGGCGCTCCATCAGCTCGGTGAAGTAGGCGGCGTAGGGTCCGCTGAAGTTCTTGACGTCGACGTCGACCGCGGATTGCAGGTAGACCGTCTCGATCCACCGCTTGCCCATGGCCGGCGTCGACATCGCGTTCAGGAACTCCGCCGCCAGCTGCTTCTGCTTGCTCGCGGCATTGATCGCGAAGCTCGCGCCGATCGCCGAGGTCTTGCACTGGTTGCAGGCGCCGCCGTCCATCGCCGGGAATTGCATGACGCCCAGCGGGAAGTCCTTGGGCTGGCCGCCCTTCTCCTCCGGCACGAAGGCGCGGCCCGTGTACCAGCTGCCCATCGGCAGCATCAGCGCGCCCGGCTTGCTGTAGAAGTAATAGTGGGACTCGCCGAGCTTCAGCGTCATGAAGTTCTTGGGGTAGGCGCCGGCGTCGACCAGCTCCTTCGTCCATGTGAAGACCTCGGCGACGCGCGGGTCCGTGAACGACAGCTTGCCCGTGAAGAGCTTGCGGTAGTCGTCCTTCCCGAGCTTGCGCAGCAGCGCCTCGCCCACGATATAGGCGCCGGGGAACGGCCGGTCGCCGACGCCCTGCGCGATCGGTGTCATCCCGGCGGCCTTGGCCTTCTTGACGAGGTCGAGGAATTGCGACTGCGTGAACTGGGCGTTCGCCGGCAGCTCCACGCCGAGTTTCTTCAGCAGGTCCTTGTTGTAATAGATCTCGTTCGTATAGGCCTCCTGCGGAAGCCCGTAAGTCTTGCCGTCGTGCACCCAGACCTGGCGCGCCCAGGGCTGGATGGTCTTCCAGTTCACGAGATCGTCGAGCGGCGCCAGATAGCCGGCGGTCACGTACTCCGTCCAGTCCGGCTCGACATAGAACACGTCCGGCCCCTGTCCCGCCGGCAGGGCGGTCTTGAGCGCGGCGAGCAGCGGGTTCTTCTCGTACCAGGTGATCTTGACCGTGAGGCCGGGATGCGCCTTTTCCAGATCGCGCGCGGCCTGCTCGCGGAGCGCCACCTTGGCGTCCTCGTCGGCCTCGTGGCTCCAGACGTTGAGCGTCACGTCGTCGGCCCGAGCGGGCGCGGGCATCGCGCCCCAGCCCATCGTGATCGCAAACGCAGCTGTCAGCACGCATCGCCGTGTGAAGGAGTTCGTGGTCATCCTATGGCCTCCCCAGATTTGATTGCCGCTCGACCGGAGCCGAGCGGTTTCCTAAGACTAGGCCGGCCCGCCCATCGATACCAACCGAAATGATCGCGTCCGCGTCGAGCACCGATCGATTGTAGGGGGCGGCACGCCTGCTATCCGCCGTCCTTGCCCGGTGTGCCACCGGGGCATGCGGCGCGCCCCGTCAGCCCCCATATTGATGAGAGATCAGACCTCAGCTCGGCCACGGGAGCCCCTGATGAAGGACCGGCGAGACGAGGACGCCGACCGCCAGACCCGCTCCTTGGCGGGGCTTGCGGTCGTGCTGGCGCTCGCCGTCGCTGCGCTGTTCCTGGTTCAGCACCTCAGACGCGAGGGCGAGATCGAGGATTGCCTGATGGCCGGCCGCTCCAATTGCGACGCCTTGATCCAGCGCTGAGATCCGCGGGGGCCGCGCGCTCACTCGGCCGGCCGCGGATGCGGCTCGCCCCTTGCTCCCTTGCGCGCGCGCTCCGGCGCGGGACGGCGGCCGCTGATCCGCTCGTTGAGGCGATCGAGATAGAGGTAGATCACGGGCGTGGTGTAGAGCGTCAGGAACTGCGAGACCAGGAGCCCGCCGACGATCGCGATGCCCAGCGGACGGCGCAGCTCGGACCCGGCGCCTTGACCCAGCGCGAGCGGCAAGCCCGCGAAGAGCGCCGACATCGTCGTCATCATGATCGGCCGGAAGCGCAGCAGGCAGGCCTCGTGGATCGCCTCCAGCGGGCTCTTGCCCTCGTTGCGCTCGGCTTCGAGCGCAAAGTCGATCATCATGATGGCGTTCTTCTTGACGATCCCGATCAAGAGGATGACGCCGATGATGGCGATCACGCTGAGATCGTAGTGGAACAGCATCAGCATCAAGAGCGCGCCGACGCCTGCCGAGGGCAGCGCCGAGAGGATCGTGATCGGATGGATGTAGCTCTCGTAGAGCATGCCGAGCACGATATAGACCACGAGGATCGCGGCCGCGACCAGCAGAGGGGTCGAGGACAGCGACTGCTGGAAGGCCTGTGCGGTACCTTGGAAGATGCCTTGCAGGGTCGCGGGCGCAGTGATGTCGCTGCGCATTCGGCTGATGGCGGTGACGGCGTCGCCGAGCGCCGTGCCCGGCGCCAGGTTAAAGGAGAGCGTCACTGCCGGGAATTGGCCCTGGTGGTTCACCGATAGCGCCTCCACCTTCGGCTCGAAATGCGCCACCGCGCCTAGCGGCACCCGCGCGCCGCCGGGAGCGACCACGTAAAGCTTCGACAGGGCGGTCTCGTCGGCTTGGAACTGCGGATCCGCCTCCAGGATGATCTTGTACTGGTTGGTCGAGCTGTAGATGGTGCCGACCTCGCGCGACCCGAAGGCGTCATAGAGCGTATCGTCCACCAGCTGCGGCGTGATCCCGAGGCGCGAGAGCGCATCGCGATCGATCTGGATCGCCACGTGCGGGGCCGCGATCTGCTGGTCGGATGCCACGTCCTGGAGGCCAGGGAGCTTGCTCATGGACTGCTCGAAGATCGGCGCCCAGTGGGTGAGCTCGTCGAGGTCCGTATCGGTGAGCGTGTACTGGTATTGCGTCCGGCTGAGCCGTCCGCCGACCGTGATGTCCTGCCCCGATTGCATGAAGAGCTTGGCGCCTTCGAGCTGCGCAGCCACCGGGCGGAGACGCTGGATCACCTGATCCGAGCTCACGTCGCGCTGGTCGAAGGGCTTGAGCTGGATGAACATGCGGCCGGTGTTCTCGGTGGCGTTTCCGCCGGTCGCACCGGCGAACCCGACCACACCGGAGACAGCCGGATCCTGGCGCACCTGGTCGATCGCCTGCCGCATCAGGGAGGACATTCCGAGGAAGGACATGTCTTGCCGCGTGTCGAGCTCGCCGAAGATGAACCCGGTGTCCTGCTGCGGAAAGAAGCCCTTGGGTATCTCGACGTAGAGAACGCCGGTCAAGGCGATCAGCGCCAAGGTCGACAGCAGCGTCGGGAACTGATGACGGAACACCCATTTGAGCCCGCTGTCATAGCCTTTGATCATCCGATCGAAAAAGCCCTCCGCCATGCGATTGAGCCGGCCGCCGCTCCGGTGCTCCTCTTTCCTGAGGAAGAGCGAGCACATCACCGGCGTGAGGGTGAGCGATATCAGCGCCGACACGATCACCGAAACCGACACCGTCACCGCGAATTCATGGAACAGCCGGCCGATGATCCCGCTCATGAACAGGAGCGGGATGAACACCGCGATCAGCGATACCGTGATCGAGATGATGGTGAAGCCGATCTGGCCCGCGCCCTTGAGCGCCGCCTGTAACGGTGGGTCGCCCGCCTCGATGTAGCGCACGATGTTCTCGATCATCACGATGGCGTCGTCCACGACGAAGCCGACCGCGATCGTCAATCCCATCAGCGACAGGTTGTCGAGGCTGTAGCCGAGCGCGTACATCACGCCGAAGGTGCCGATGATGGAGAGCGGCACCGCGATGCCGGGAATCACCGTCGCCCACAGCTTGCGCAGGAACAGGAAGATCACCATCACGACGAGGCCGACGGTGAGCAGGAGCGTATTGCGGACATCCGTGACCGAGGCCTGGATGGTCTGCGTCCGGTCCGATACCTCGTCGATCTTCACCGTCGCGGGCACGGATGCGCGCAGCTGCTCCATGAGGGCCTTAAGCCGCGCGACGGTCTCGACGGTATTCGACCCGGCTTCCCTGTGAACCAGCAGGATTTCCGAGTTCTTGTCGTTGTACCAGGCCGCGACCCGGTTCATCTCCACGGAATCGATCGCGTGGCCGACGTCGCCGAGACGGACCGGCGAGCCGTTTCGATAGGCGACGATCACGCTGTTGAACTGCCCCGCGTTGAAGAGCTGATCGTTGGTGTCGAGGGTCAGCGACTGGTGCTCGTTTTCGAGATTGCCCTTCGGCTGGTCGATACTGGTGGCGGCGAGCGCGCTACGCACGTCCTCGAGCCCGACGCCGCGCGAAGCGAGCGCGTCGGGGTTGACCTGCGCCCGGACCGCGTAGCGCTGCTGACCCGCGACGTCGACTTGCGAGACGCCCGGCACGGTCGACATCTTCTGCGCCAGGATCGTGTAGGCGTAATCGTCGACCCGGTAGATCGGCATGGTGTCGGAATGCACCGCGTAGATCAGGATGGCGCGGTCGGCGGGATTGACCTTCCGGTAGGTCGGCGGATTAGGCAGGTTCTTGGGCAGCAAGCCGCCCGCGGCATTGATCGCAGTCTGCACGTCCTGCGCGGCGCCGTCGATGTTCCGGCTCAGGTTGAACTGCAGCGTGATCGAGGTCGAGCCGAGCCCGCTCGTCGAGGTCATCTGGTCGAGGCCGGGGATGGCGCCGAACTGCTGCTCGAGCGGCGTTGCGACGGAGGACGCCATGGTCTCGGGGCTGGCACCCGGGAACTGCGCCGTCACGGCGATGGTCGGAAAATCGACGTTCGGCAGCGCCGCCACCGGCAGCAAATTGTAGGAGGCGATGCCGAACACGAATATGCCCAGCATCAGCAGCGATGTCGCGATCGGTCGAAGGATGAAGGGCTTCGAAATGTTCATGTCGTGGCTCGATCGGATCGCGGGAAACCGTTGCGCTTACCCGCCTGAGCTTGCGGCGGGCTGGATGGCGACCTTCGTGCCCTGATCGAGCCGGAATTGGCCGTCCACGACGATGCGCTCGCCGGCCTGGAGGCCTTTCTTGATCACGGCGAGACCCTGGTCGGTCTGGGACACCTCGACGATCCGCATCTCGACGGTGTCGTCCGGCTTGATCGCGAAAAGGTAGCTGCCGTTCGGTCCCTGCTGCACGGCGCGGGCGGGCACGGTCACGGCATTCTTCTCGATGCTCGCGACCAGGCGGACATTCACGAACTCGCCCGGCCAGAGTGCGGCATCGGTATTGTCGAATTGCGCTTTCATGTGGAGCGTGCCCGTCGCCTGATCGACCTGGTTGTCGATCAAGGTGAGCTTGCCCACCGCGAGCTGCTTTTGATCGTCTTGCGTGAGCGCGCGCGCCTCGAGCGGGCCCGCGCTCTGGCGCTCGCGGATCGTATCCAATTGCTGCTGCGGAACGGTGAAGCTTACGAAGATCGGGCGCAGCTGCGTGATGGTCACCAGGCCCGTGTTGTCGACGGCATGCACGATATTGCCGACGTCGACCAGCCGGGCGCCGGTGCGGCCGTCGATGGGCGAGCGGATCGAGGCGTAATCCAGGTTGAGCTGCGCCGCATCGATCTGCGCCTGGTCGGCTTTGATCGATGCCTGCAGCTGGCCGACTTGAGCCTTCTGTTGATCGAAGGTCTGGCGGGTCTGGAACTCCTTGCGGAGCAGCTGCGTGGTGCGATCGAGATCGGCCGTGGCGCTCACCAGCTGCGCCTCGTCTTTCTGCTTGTTTGCGGTCGCCTGCGCGAGTGCCGCCTGAAACGGCCGAGGATCGATTTCGAACAGAAGATCGCCGGCCTTGACCTCCTGGCCCTCCGTGAAGTCGACCTTCATGACCTGGCCGTCCACCCGGCTCTTGATCGTCACCGTGTTGAAGGCCTGCACCGAGCCGATGCCGCGGACGAAAACGGGCATGTCCCGCGCTTCCGCAGTTCCCGCCTTCACGGGCACCGCCGCGGCCGAAGCCGGTCCTGAGTTCTGCGAGGCGGCCTCGACCCCGGACCGCGTCTGGGCGATCCAGGCGCCGAAGCCGGCCAGCAACACGGCCGCAAGGACGAAGCGAGTTTTGCTCATGGTGTTTTGCTAGCCGCCGGCGAGCGCGGGTGCGCGGGAGGACAAGCCGGCTTTCAGCTGCCGCAGCGTCGCCATGAGCGCGCCGTGCTCGGGCTCGCCTAAATTCGCGAGCGCTCTCGCGGTGACCGCGGCGCTGGCGCGGCAGATGCGCTCGAGGGTCGGTGCGGCTTTTTCCGTGAGATAGAGCCGCCAGACGCGCCGGTCCCTCGGATCGAGCCGCCGCTCCACCAGCCCCTCGGCCTCGAGCCGATCGATGAGCCGCACCAGCGCGATCGGCTCGACGTCCATGAGCTGGGCAAGCCGCGATTGGCGCACGCCGGGCTCTCGCCCGATGTGAACCAGGACGAAGCATTGCGCGCGCGTCAGCGACAGCCCGAACTCCTGCCCGCACTGCTCGAAACGTCTGCGCATCAGGCGCGCGACGTCCCGCACCAGGAATTCCAACTCCAATTCCGCCGGAGCTGCATCCGCCGACATTCATAGACCTCGCATACGATATGTATGTGATATAAGCGCCGCGCGCGGCGGACCGTGCCCGCGCGCCTCATTAAAGATTCGTCAGAGAAAGCGGCTGACCCCACAGGCTTAGAGGCGGGTCAAACCGCATCGGCCGTGGCACTCTCGCGCCTTCCGGCTGCGGGGGCTTGCTCCAATCCCGGGCCCCCGCAATCATACGGACAGAACGCGCCAGTCGGAGGACTCGCCATGCGCAATATCGCCCCTCTCGAGGTCAAGCCGGTCCGGTCAGCGGTCTCCGCGGCGGAGTGGGAGGCGCGCGTCGATCTTGCCGCCTGCTTCCGGCTCGTCGATCTCTACGGCATGTCCGACATGATCTACACGCACGCGACCGCGCGCGTGCCGGGCGAGCCCGAGCATTTCCTCATCAATGCCCATGGCCTGCTCTTCCGCGAGATCACCGCCTCGAGCCTGCTGAAAGTGGATCTCGAGGGCCGCGTGCTCTTCAAGCCCGATCTCGACTACGGGCTGCAGCAGGCCGGCCACGTCATCCACAGCGCGATCTATCGGGCGCGCCCCGACGTGATGTCGGTGGTGCACACCCACACGACCGCGGGGATGGCGGTCTCGTCGCTCAAATGCGGCCTGCTGCCGCTGACCCAGACCGCCATGCGGTTTTATGCGCGGCTCGCCTATCACGATTTCAACGGCCCCGAGCGGGACCCGGGAGAGCGCGAGAAGCTCGCGGCCGATCTGGGGCACCAGGACGTCATGATCTTGCGCAACCACGGGCTCATCTCCGTGGGTCCCAGCGTTCCCGAAGCCTTCAATCGGATCTACGGGCTCGAGAAATCATGCCAAGCCCAGATGGC
>Ga0210407_10005063_pt1 | contig 10252 bp, 8 predicted proteins | sample IncBWC27MmetaG_FD_150860 | JGI IMG/M metagenome (GOLD analysis project Ga0210407, IMG submission 150860) | Forest soil microbial communities from Barre Woods Harvard Forest LTER site, Petersham, Massachusetts, United States - Inc-BW-C-27-M | ecosystem: Environmental > Terrestrial > Soil >... | reverse complement strand
GGCTGCAGCACAACCGGCATTTGGGGTATGACTTTTGCGGATTCCTGGACCCGCATCCGAACGGGGATAAGCGTGTGCTTGGCGCCGTGACGGAGTTCCGCAGCGTGGCGCTGGCGCAATTTGTGGATGAAGTGTTTGTGACGCTGCCGGCGGACGGCCCGATGATCAAGCAGCTGTTTCTGGAGGCGCGCGACCTGCGGCTGGATCTGCATGTGTTACCGGATTTGTATGACGGTTTGGCTTGGCGCGCGCCGCTGCACATGATTGGCGGGTTCCCGATTCTGGAGCTTCATCGGGAACCGATTCCAACGACGGGACTAGCTATAAAGCGGGTGATCGACATTGTGGCGTCGTCAGTGGGACTAGTTTTGGTGTCCCCGTTGCTGGCGGCTTCGGCAATTTGGATACGGCTGGACTCGAAGGGGCCGGCGATTTACCGCGCGCCGCGCGTGGGCAAAAAGGGGAAGAGATTCCTGTGCTGCAAGCTGCGGACGATGGTTGTTTCGGCGGATGAGGAGAAAAAGCGGCTGCGGAAGGAGAATCAGCGCAAGGGACCGTTCTTCAAGATAGAAGACGACCCAAGAGTGACGCGCTGCGGGCGTTGGCTGCGGAAATTCAGCATTGATGAATTGCCGCAGCTGGTGAACGTGCTGAAGGGTGAGATGAGCTTGGTGGGACCGCGGCCGCATCCTGTTGATGATTACGAGCACTATACGCTGGAGCATCTGCGGAGGCTGGATGTGAAGCCTGGGATGACGGGTTTGTGGCAAGTGACTGCGCGGAGGGATCCTTCGTTCGAGACCAATATGAAACTGGATTTGGAATACATCGAAAACTGGAGCTTGGGGCTGGATTTGAAGATCTTGGCAAAGACGATTCCGGCGGTGCTGGGGGCGGAGGGAGTATAAAACAGGTTCGCAAGTTGGTTACCTCCCCTGTTTTTTTGAAAGTGGTAGATTCCAGGGGATTTGATGCGTCCGTTGGTTCTTTAGAATCTGTCAGTAATAGTAATTTAGAGGGTGGCACTGGATCCGGAGCGTATGGGTGCGGAACAACAAGTCGTGTACGGAGCGACAGAGACTGTGGGAGATCGTCCAAACGTGAAGTCTTTGCTGGCTCGTTTGGATCAGGGGTTCTTTTCAGGCGCAGGCTTCTGGTCGATGGTGGACCAAGGCGCAGTGTCAGCAGGAAACTTCTTCACCGCGATTCTGCTCGCACGATACCTCTCGCCCTCCGAGTATGGCATTTACGCGCTGCTCTTCGCGCTGATGCTGTTCATGAATTATCTGAATTCGGCGGTGATTGTCTACGGGTTGTCTCTTCACGGAGCGGTTGGATCGGAAGTCGAGTTGCGCTCTCTTGCCGGCGGGTCTCTGGTCCTGGCCACGGGATTGGCTCTCATCCTTGGCTTGGCTACCGGCTCTGTGGCGGCGTATTTCCACCGAGCGTTTCTGGCGCCATTGATTTTGCTAGCGCTTTTGTTCTGGCAGTTACAGGAAACGACCCGGCGCGCGTTGATGTGCCGCCTGCGGTTTCGCGAGGCCGTTGGGGGCGACGCCCTGAGTTATCTAGGCCAGGTCGCTTGCATTGCTTTCCTGTTCTTTGGCCACCGGCTGACAATCACCTCCGCGTTCGGAGCAATTGCTGCGACTTCGGCTGCGGCTGCGCTACTTCAGGCGTACCAGTTGAAGCTCACGCCGCCAGACTTCCGGGGAGCGTTCCGTCTGTTCCCGAAATTCTGGGGGGCAGGACGGTGGGCGCTACTGGTAGGAATCACTCAAGCATTCATCGGCCAAGCGCTGCTCTGGTTCCTCGCTTTCCGGGGGATTGCGGAAGTGGCCTCTTTCCAGTCCGTTCTCAATTTGGTCCGCGGGACGAATCCAGTGATGTTCGCTATGGGCAGCGTTCTGCTTCCAACGGTTGCCGGCCTGCAAAAGGGTTCGGGAGGGGGATTGCGTGTCGCTCGGCGTTACGGACTCCTTGGCGCGTGTCTACTTCTGCCGTGTTACGCCGTAATTTTTGCCTTTCCTGGCATGGTGCTTCGGTTGCTGTACGGTGCAAGCTCTCCATATCTGCTATCAGGAACGGAGGTGAGAGTGCTCGTCATAGGATCCGCCTTAGCGTACGTGGCCCACATCCTGACAATGTATTACTTCGGGCTGTCGAGGAGCGATGTGGTGTTCCACTGCGAGTTGGTCGCTGCCGCTACGGCGGTCGTTGGAGGGCTTCTGCTGGTCACGCGGGAGGGGGTTCTGGGCGCTGCCGTGGCTTACGACCTTATATACGCTGCCGAGGCAGCCGCGTTCATCTGGTATTTGCGCGTCAGCGCTCCCGCAGCGCTTGCCAGGCAAGAATGACGGTTTCTTTTGTGAATTGTTAAAAAGACTCCAAGAAGGGAGGAGAGAGGGGATAGCGTTCCCCAATTCCAATGCCTAATGCACAAATTGGAGTGGTAGTTCCGACGCTGAACAGTGCAGCGACGCTGACTTGGACCCTGTGCTCTCTACGCAGCCAGAGAAGTGTCTCCACGGAAATCATTGTCGCGGATAGCGGCTCCACAGATGGAACACTCGACATCTGCAAGTTCTGGGATGTTCGGACGATTTACGTGCCGCCAGGGAATATGTACCGAGCCATTAATGCCGGTCTGCGTAAGCTCGACACCGAATGGGTCACATATCTCAATTCGGACGACTGCGTCTACGCTGATTCCTACGCGCGGTTGGTAGCTCGGGGGGAAGAGCAACATGCGTCGTTCGTGTATGCGGACTGTGACTTTGTAGACTCCGAAGGCAGATTCCTGTTCGTGATGAAATCGCCGCCACCCCATCGGCTTCCCGGGTTGGTTCGACTAAGCCCGCTCTTCGGCGGACGCGTAGGGTTTGGCCAGCCATCTGCAATCTATCGAAAAAGTGTTTTCGAAGAACTGGGGGGATTTGATGAGAAATACCGCAATATCGGCGACACCGATTTCTTCTTCCGCTTGATTACCTCCGGGCGTCCAGTGGCCAAACTGCACCGGCCTCCGGTTGCGGCTTTTCGACTTCATGCATCGCAGCTTAGCAACCGCGAGGGGGTAAACATGTGGAAGGAGTTAGCCTCGTTTCGAAAGGGGACGAAGGTCCGAGCTTCGCTAGGCGATTTTCTGGATGTGGTGTCCTGGCGGCTGCAGAACTCGCCAATCTACCTTTGGCGACTTAGCGGGCTGAGACCTTAGATAAATTTCATGACTGGCCGAAACAATCCGCTGAGGCTGGCCGGGAAGGCTTGGTCTTTCCTGCGGAGTGGAGACATTCATGGACTTTGGTCCGCTGCGAGGCATAGGGCGATGGTAACCAGGTGGTATAGGGAAGGCGGAGAGGGTACACTGCGCTTTAATTATCCGCTGACGTCTGAAAGCACTGTATTCGATATCGGCGGATATCGGGGAAACTTCGTCAGAGAGATCGTTGCTCGTTATGATCCTCACGTTTACGTTTTTGAGCCTGTTCCGGAGTTCTTTGAGCAGCTCGTAGAGGAATTTGGGGCAAATCCAAAGGTAAAGATATGTGACTGCGGTCTCTCAGATGTTGATTCGATCTCGCAGATTGCGCTCGCGGATGAGGGCTCGACGATTTACATGACGGGCGAAATGCAAACCACGGTCCGCCTCCGTGATATCCAGACTGTTGTGCGAGAACTCGGGATCAGCAGAATCGACCTAATCAAGATCAATATCGAGGGTGGGGAGTACGGATTGTTGCGCAGGATGTTGGAAACCAAGCTCGTTTCTGCCTGCCAGGACATCCAGGTCCAGTTCCACAGTTTTTACCCTAATTCCCAAAAGCTTCGGTCGGAGATTCGCGGCGCTTTGCAAGAGACGCATTTCGTTACGTACGACTACCCATTTGTGTGGGAGAACTGGCGAATCCGGCCCACGAACCCAACGAATCCGGCGTTACTGGACAAATCCAGAGGTACATCCGGTTTTCATACCGAACGGAGCAAGGAATTACGACTTTACTAAAATCCGGTGCGGCTACGACAGGTCTCTCTCCGAGTGTCCCGAGTCCGTCTGAAGGTTGGGGGAGGTTTGCCGTTTTTCTGATCGTCGGGTACTTCTCCATGACCAGGTCGTTCGCCTATCTTGGGCTCCCCTGGATAAGCCTGTACATAGGCGAGATGGCCCTAGCCGCATTCCTTATTTTTGGCCCCAGGACAAATCAGGGTCCCTGGCTGCAAGTCGCGTGGAACTCCCCGCAGCTGCGGCGTTTCGATTGGTTGCTCCTGCTGATGCTTTGCTATGGAGCATTCGAGGCGCTGCGCGGGATTTTGTCGGGCTATCCGGCCTTCACGGCCGCCCGCGACACCGCTTTCAATTACTATCCTTTGTTCCTCCTCCTCGGGATCTGGATTGGCCTACGAGATAGAGACTTCCTACGGCGAGTGACTCGTGCCCTTGCCTGGTTTAACGGATGCTACGGCCTGGCCTACGTTGTTTTTCTAAGCGAACTACCGTGGAATTTGCCTGGAACCTCCAATGCCCCCTCCGATGTGCCACTGTTCGGCCAGCCGTTCGGGTCCGCTGTGGCGCTCCTCGGACTGATAACCTTTGAACGGCAGTTGGGGCGGGTCTGGTATCTAGTCGCGCTGAATCTTATTGTCATGTTCTGGGTCCAGATTCGGGCGGAATGGGTTGTCTTCGGAGTGGGGGTGCTGATGTTCGCTTGGCTCACGAAACGACTTAAGTCTTTGGCGGTGGCCGCTGCTGCAGCTGTGCTCTTGTTGGCCGTAATGTATATTACGAATATCGATCTTCCGTCGCCGAAGGGACGAGGAGGTCAGTTTTCCGCACGCGATCTCGCTGCCAGGACGGTGGCACCGTTTGACAAGGACTTGGCCGCGAGTCTGTCTACCAAAGAGGCCGTCGACCAATTTTCCGGAACAACGGTATGGCGGCTGGTGTGGTGGGCCGAGATCTGGGGACAAGTGCATGCGTCTGCTTCTCATACCCTTCTCGGTTTTGGTTACGGCTATCCCATAGGGGATCTGAACCCCTTCATTGAGCCGGGAGAGTTCATCCAGACGCCGCACAATGATTTCTTCTACGCGCTTGGCTATTCCGGATGGGTCGGAGTGCTGCTCTTTGTTTTTCTTCAGATCGAATTACTGCGGTTGCTCTGGCGCAGCTACAAGATTACGGGCCAATCCTTCGGACTGATCTGCTGGGCGGCGCTACTTTCCGGTTCCATGTTCGAGGACTTCTTCGAAGCGCCTTTTGGAGCCATCCCCTTTTACCTACTGGTCGGCATAGCGCTCGCGCCCGGGCTGCTTTCCGCCAGGGTCGCCCCGGCAGGGGCGACTGCCTTGCCCATCCCGCCTGGCGCGCGGATGGCCGAGGCCTGAGGAGGGCGAATGAGAATCCTTGTTGCACATAATGCATACCAGCACCGAGGCGGCGAAGATGCCGTTCTGGAAGCAGAGGCGCAGTTGCTCGCGGAACGTGGACACGTGGTGATCCGCTATCTGCGTAGCAACGATGAGCTGCGCAACAGAGGCGGCTTCTCGTTGCTAAGAGCAGGATTTGAGACGGTGTGGGCGTCGCAGTCGTTTCGGGAAGTGAAGGCGCTAATTGAGAAGGAAAAACCGGACGTGGCCCATTTTCACAATACGTTGGCGGTGATTTCGCCGTCGGCATATTACGCGTGCGCGGAAACGGGAGTGCGGATAGTGCAGGCGCTGCAGAACTATCGGTTGCTGTGTCCGGCAGCAACGCTGATGAGAGACGGGAGGGTTTGTGAGGATTGCCAGGGAAGGAGCGTGGCCTGGCCGGGGGTAGTCCATGCTTGCTACCGCGACAGCAGAGCGGCGACGGCGGCTGTGGCATCGATGCTGGCGGTGCACCGAGCGATGGGAACGTGGCGGAAAAGAGTGGATGTGTACGTGGCGCCGACGGAGTTTGCGCGGCGCAAGTTCGTCGAGGGAGGGCTACCGTCCGAAAAGATAGTTGTGAAGCCCAATTTCTTGTCATGTGATCCCGGCACGAAGACAGGAGCGGGCGCGTATGCGCTGTTCATTGGACGGCTGTCCGAAGAGAAAGGGCTGCGTGTGTTGCTGGGCGCATGGGGACTGCTGCGCGAGACGATTCCTCTGCGGATTGCTGGCGATGGTCCGCTGAGAGAGGAGCTTGGCCGAGAGATTGGGGCCAAGGGACTGACCGGTGTGGAACTGCTGGGCCAGGTGCCCTCGGAAGAGATTGCAGGCTTATTACATGGCGCACGATTCCTTGTGTTTCCTAGCGTGTGGTATGAGGGCCTTCCAATGACGATTGCGGAAGCATTCGCATGCGGCGTGCCGGTGATTGCATCGCGATTAGGAGCGATGGAGGAAATCGTTGAAGATGGCAAGACGGGGCTCCATTTTGCGCCGGGCGATGAGGCGGATTTGTCCGCGAAGGTGGAATGCGCGTGGACGCACGCGGAGGAAATGCAAGAGATGGGGCGGGCGGCGCGGCGCGAGTTCGAAGAGAAGTACACCGGCGCGGCGAACTACAAGAGGCTAATGGGAATATATGAGATGGCGATGACTAAGCCGGTTTCCGAGATGGCTGAGTTGATGACGGAGAGATAGGACGGTATGGGGCAAATATCGGTTGAGCAACATTCGCAATCGTGGGTAAGCGCACTTCGAGAGGGAGTGATTCGCCTGGGGCGACCAGTGCATAAGCGTCTCCGTCAAGAAAAGGTGGAGCTTTTCTTCTCGCTCGTTGGAAACGCGGAGAGGAACACTTTATTGGACGTGGGGGGTGGCAGCGGGATCGATTCCGAGTTTGTGCCGGTGTACCAGGCGTTTCGCGAGGTCACCGTGGTTAATTTGGACCCTTCTCCGGATCGGCACACTTTACCGCATGTGCGGCGGATGGTGGGGGATGGGTGCTGCCTGCCGTTTGCCGACCAGTCGTTTGATTGGGTGTTTTCCAATGCGGTGATTGAGCATGTTGGAGGGATTGAGGAACAACGGAAGTTTGCGGCGGAGGTGCGACGAGTCGCAAGGTGCGGATATTTTGTGACGACGCCGAACAAGTTTTTTCCTATCGAGCCTCATACATTGTTGCCGCTCTATCAGTTTCTGCCTGAGCGTTGGCAACGCAAGGTGGTTCGCATTTCACCGTATTACGTGCATGTCTACGAGAAGATTCGATTGCTCGGGCCTCGCGATTTGCGAGATCTGTTTCCGAGGGCAAGGATCGTTTCGACGGGGTTTCCTATTGTGGGAACAAGCCTTGTGGCGATGCGGGCAGGGTGAGCCGGTGTCCAGTGGGAGCGTTGGTTACGATGGCGCCGCTAGAGAGTTCTCCGTGCTAGGTGTGCGGGTGGACGCGGTGCAGATACCGGAGGTGGTGGCGCGGATGGAGGAGTGGATTGCGCGGCGGGAGCATTGCCGGTACGTGGCGGTGACGGGGATGCACGGGGTGATGGAAGCGCAGCATGACGGGGAGTTCAAGACGATTCTGAACGGGGCGGGGCTAGTGGTGCCGGACGGGATGCCGCTGGTGTGGATTGGAAGGCGGCACGGGTTCGGGATGCGGCGGCGCGTGTATGGGCCGGAGTTGATGGAGACCTTTTGCGAAGAGACGGCGAAGAAAGGGTACCGGCACTTTTTTTACGGCGGAGCGCCCGGCGTTGGCGATAAGCTGGCGGGGCGATTTGAGTTTCAATTCCCGGGCCTGGTGGTGGCAGGGACATACAGTCCGCCGTTTCGCGCGCTAACGAGTGATGAGGATTGCGAAATTATCGAAGCGATCGAAAGGGCGCAAGCGGACATTGTGTGGGTAGGGCTGAGCACGCCGAAGCAGGAGCGATGGATGTCCGAACATCGCGGGCGTTTGAATGTTCCCGTTTTGGTTGGGGTGGGGGCGGCGTTTGATTTCCACACGGGCCGAATCGCACAGGCGCCAGAGTGGATGCGGGAGTGTGGCTTAGAATGGCTCTTCCGGCTGATGATGGAACCGCGGCGACTGTGGCGGCGCTACCTGCTTTATGGAGCGGAATTTGTGGCGTTGGTGTTGCTGGAATTGCTGGGACTGAAGAAGGCTCGCTGAGAGAAGGATGAGTTGGCAAGCTTTAGCTGAGAGATAGCAACGAAATAAAGATGCACGCAGGTGCTCTTGGAGAGCTCGGCGATGAGTTTGGAACAAAATATGAAGGGAGAATTTTGATGGGCACTCATTCAGATTTAGTTTTGGTAACTGGGGCGGGCGGATTCATTGGAGGGAGTCTTGTCAGAGACTTGCGCGCGCGGGGCTACAAGAGAATCAGGGCGGTGGACGTCAAGCCGATGGATGAGTGGTACCAGCGTTTCGAGGATGTGGAGAATCTTTCACTGGATCTGAATCTGAAGGAAAACTGTGAGAAGGCCGCTCAGGGTGCCAGCGACATCTACAATCTGGCAGCCAATATGGGGGGAATGGGGTTCATCGAGCACAACAAAGCCCTTTGCATGCTATCGGTGCTGATCAATACACACATGCTGCAGGCGGCGGTGAAGTTTGGGGTGAGGAGATTTTTTTATTCGTCGTCGGCGTGCGTATACAACGGAGACAAGCAGAAAACGTATGAGGCGCCGTCGCTTCGGGAAGAAGATGCGTATCCGGCGATGGCGGAAGATGGTTATGGATGGGAAAAGCTGTTTTCGGAGCGCATGTGCCGGCACTTCCGAGAGGATTTTGGACTGTACACACGAGTGGCGCGTTTTCATAACGTTTACGGACCTTGGGGTACTTGGTATGGCGGTCGAGAGAAGGCTCCTGCGGCGATCTGCCGGAAGGTGATTGAAGCGAAGATTACCGGCAAACACGAAATCCATATCTGGGGACCGGGCAATCAGACGCGAAGCTTCATGTACATCGATGACTGTTTAAAGGGCATCGATTTGATTATGAACTCGAATATTTTGGAGCCGATCAATCTAGGATCAAGCGAGGCGGTAACGATCAATCAGCTGGTGGATTTGGCGGAGGAGATTGCCGGAATCAAATTGAAGCGCAATTACGATCTTAGCGCGCCGAAGGGAGTTAATGGGCGGAACAGCGATAACGCTCTCATCCAAAAATATCTAAGTTGGGAGCCCGACACTTCACTGCGGACCGGTCTCGAAAAGACGTATCGTTGGATCTACGACCAGTATCTGGCTCGCGAGAGAGGCGAAGCAGGAGTCGTTCAAGAAGCCGCAGCAGCTGCCAAATAGACTTCCACGTTGCAACCAGAAATCTACGCCAGTGGTTCACCGGGTCTTCCAAGGCTCTGCCTCAAAAACGGAGGTCTCTTTACCGACGCCCTCCGTGATGTTTGCCGTGACAACGGGCGCAAAGCGTGATCAAGTTGTCCGTCACATCATCACCCAGTCGGCTCCTGGGTCTTATGTGATGAACCTCGAGGCCTTCCATGGAACCGCACTCTTGGCACCGCCAGCCATCTCGCTCGAGCACGTGGGTTCGAACGCCATGGGGGACGGGAAAGGATGCCTGCCCAGCTTCCGCGCAGCACGCTCGAAAATCACGCCCGAGGATTTCATGGGAAGCGGGGGCATATCGTGGTGGTGAGCGGTTGCAGCGCGCACGGTGCCTCAGGAAATCTCGCCGCGATGAGTAAGAGCGCGAGCAGGAGCGCTGCAACGAGATGATCGACGCGCAAGTCCGGTTTCTTGCGCAGCAAATGGCTTGACGAGCCCTGGGCTCGCTGATTTACTGGCGAGGCATCCGGGAGTGAGATTAGCCCATTCTCCGGTGCGCTGGGCAGACAGCCCCTCTGTGGATTTACCTTGGCAGACGGGATAAGCACGAGAAGTATTATGCGAAAGGAATATACATGACCAAGTTGCGAATCTTCCTTCTATTCTTTCTGATTGCGTGGGCGCCTACGGCATTTGGGCAAGCCTATCACCCTGCCGACGCGTACCGCTATGTAAGCTCTCTCGGCAGCAACTCGAACGACGGACTGTCGCCAGGAACGGCGTTCGCCACGCCGCAACATTGCAACGCGGTGGTGGTGGCGCTCGGCGGTGGGACCTGCGATGCCCGGACGCTATACAACTTTACCTATACGAACGCCCAAGGACCGGTCGCTGTTGGCCAGCACAGCCCACAAACCGCGGTTACTCTTTTGCTTCCTCCCTACGGGACATGGCATTGCCAACTAACTGGTGGAACGGCTGATTGTTTGGAAGCACTCGCGTTTAGCTCAGTGATAGGGGCATCGTCAGGACAAGGAAATCA
>Ga0210407_10005059_pt1 | contig 10253 bp, 14 predicted proteins | sample IncBWC27MmetaG_FD_150860 | JGI IMG/M metagenome (GOLD analysis project Ga0210407, IMG submission 150860) | Forest soil microbial communities from Barre Woods Harvard Forest LTER site, Petersham, Massachusetts, United States - Inc-BW-C-27-M | ecosystem: Environmental > Terrestrial > Soil >... | reverse complement strand
CATCATTGGAGTCGTGAGCTTCGGGCGCTCGGTCATACGGTGCGGCTGATGCCGCCCAGTTATGTGAAGGCCTATCTCAAGCGCAGTAAGAACGACGCCAATGACGCTGCGGCGATCTGCGAGGCAGTGACACGACCGTCGATGCGTTTTGTGCCGACCAAGAGTGAGCAGCAACAATCAGGCCTGATGCTGCATCGCAGCCGACAGCTATTGGTCCGTCAGCGAACGATGCTGTCGAACGCGATCCGCGGTCACCTGGCCGAGCTTGGCATTATCTCGGCGAAGGGGCGCAACGGCACGGCCGAGCTGTTCAAGATCATTGCTGACGAGAAGGATGCCCGGATACCCGCGGCCGCACGGTTCAGCCTTGATGTTCTGGCCCGCCAACACGCCGCGATCGCGGCAGAGATCGGAGCTATCGAGAAGCGCATCCACGCCTGGCATCGTTCAAGCGAAGAAAGCCGCCGGCTCGAGCAGATCCCTGGCGTTGGTCCCATCGTCGCCACTGCGTTAGTCTCAGAAGTCGGTGATTGGAAAGAGTTCTCGTCCGGACGAAGCCTGGCGGCCTGGATCGGGCTTGTTCCCAAGCAGCATTCGACCGGCGGCAAGGAACGTCTGGGTCGAATCTCAAAACAGGGTAATCGGCACTTGCGATGGCTGCTCGTCGCAGGCGCCATGGCCGTTATACGATATGCGCGCCAGCACGGCACGCGGCGGCTCTGGCTTGCGCGTATCATGGAGCGCCGGCCGATCAAGGTCGCCGCTGTTGCGCTTGCCAATAAAATCGCACGCATGGCCTGGGCCATGATGGTCCGCGCAGAGCCGTTCAAGGAACCAAGATTGCTGCCGGCAGCAGGATAGATCAGGAGCTTCAACGAATTGGCGAGGGCATGACGACGTAATGCAGATACGGTCGTTCCGAGGATCGGGAGAACCCGTTTGGGTCAACGCACTTTTGAGTGCATGCGAACGATTGGGACCCGATCCGCGCAGAGCATTAGGGCCAGCGGCCACACCTGCCGCACCAACAGGCCGGACACGTGACCGCACCCGACCAATGCTGCAAAAACGTCAGAAAGTTCTTGCCAGGGCGCCGTCCACACGTGACCCATAGCGTCAATCGCCCACCATCAATTGACGCGTTGCGAAAGGTTTATCACTTCTTCGGTCGCCTCGATTGCAGCCGTGGAGCCGGAGGCGCTTGCAACCCTCGCCACCATTACTCGGCAGCTTTGCGCAAAACAGCTTCGAGAGTGGCGTCGAGATATCGCCCCACCTCTGTCACCCCACCCCTCATCGCCATACTGGCTAAAGAACGACGACGGCCTGTCATATTCGAGGATTCCACGGCCTTGCTCGTCCTCGAACAGAACGACTCGTAGCGGCGCGTAGAGAGCAGCGGCGAGCTGATGGCGGGTCATCTTTGAGGCGGTCAGGGGATTGCCAAGTTCATATTGCACCGCGTCTCCCCAAATCTGCAACAAAGAGCCATGATCGCGCTCCTCGAAGATCGACAGCCTTGGCCCGTTGTCTTCGTAGATTTTCGCGCGTTGCTGATCGCCGCTCCGCAGCGCCTCGGCAATGCCGGTATTGAGCTTAGGTACCGTGCCCTCGAACTTCCGGCGGACCTCTGCGAACGACAGTTCCGATGAGATCCTGATATGCTCCACTGTAATCGTTTGCGACGTGATGGAGGCTTGTGTAGTGGCTCGGGGCATGTCGCGCTCCCACGGCTCCTTGCGGTACCGGACCAGATCGCCATCAAACGGAATCGTCTGGAGCGACCAAAGGTCACTGCAGTTGTTGACGCAGAAATTCGCTCGTCCGCCTATTGGCGAGCGCTGCCGCCGCGGCATTGTAGTGCGCCCCGTTATGCCGAGAAAAGGCGTGACGCTGACCCGGATAGCTGTAGACCGTCGCGTTTGCTTTTCGCGCCAGGGCCGTTTTGATCTCGGCTTGCGCCGCCTTTGAGATGAACTCGTCTTCCTCGCCGAGGTGCATCAGCAGCGGGGCTTCCAGCCCGCCAACTTCTCCGAGATATTTTTCCGTGTCGCCGCCATGATAAGCAACGGCGGCGTCGACTTCGTAGCGGGCGGCTGTGATAAATGCCATTAACGCGCCAAGGCAATACCCGAGCACCGCAACCTTTCCCGTCGACTCCGGCAGTTCGACCGCGGTGCGGACCGTTTCCATGATGTCTTTCACGCCGGCATCGCGATTATACGCGGTGTACAGTCGTAGACCGTGTTGCCAGGCGGCTTCGGACCTTACATCGAGATCAACTCCGGGCTCCTGCCGCCAGAAGAGGTCTGGCGCGATCGCGATGTATCCTTGGGCTGCCAACTCGTCGCAAGTCGCTCGAATGTCGGCGTTAACGCCAAACAATTCCTGGAGGACGACCACCACGGGTGCGGGCAATGTGGCGGGCCGTGAAATATAGGCGCCGAACGTCCCATCCGGAGACTCGATGACGATCTGATTTTCCATATGATTTCCTGAGGAATTGCGTTGAAACGAGTCGTTTGCCGATGAACAGTCATGAGTTGGGGCGTGAATTGGCCTCAGCGTGGGCGATCGTTTGATCGCGCATCGAAATTAGCGGCGCGAGTGAAAGATCGTTCTGCTCTCGCGCCGCGTCGTCGGCTTCACTGACTGACCAACGCGTGCGCGGCGGCTTCTTCGATGAGCTTGGCTGTTTCCTTCGGATGAGACAAGTAGGCCACATGGCTCGACTTTACTTCGACCGTCTTAGCCTTGGCGCGCTTTGCCATCATGCGCTCCTGCTCCGGATTGATCGATCGGTCTTCGGTGGCCACCATGTAAAAGGTGGGCTTACGCTTCCAGGCGGGATTCTTGACCTTGTGGGTGAACGCGTCGGTAGAGATCGGCACCTGCGATATAGCCATGAACTCCGCCTCATCCCGTGGAATATCTGCTGCGAAGTCGGCGACGAAATGCGCCTCGTCAATCCACCAGTTACCGCTGCTGTCCGGTTTGAACGCCTTGGATGCTTGCGGCACGGCCTGTTCTATATCCGCACAGCTTTCACCTTCATCGAGGGCAAAGGCGGCAATATAGACAAGTGCCTTAACGTTTGGATGATTGCCGGCCTCGGTGATGACGGATCCGCCGTAGCTGTGGCCGACCAGAACGACCGGGCCACCCATCGCGTCGATGGCAGCTTTCGTATACTTTTGATCATCGGCGTAAGAAGTCTCGGGATGCTGTAGTAACCGACACCTTGTAGCCATCACTCTTGAGGATGTCGGCGACGTTTTTCCAGCCGGAGCCATCCGCGAAAGCTCCATGAACCAGAACTACGTTCTTAATGGGTTGTGTCATGACTGTCCTCCTTTAATGATGATCCACTCGGATCAGTTGATTTTCGATGCTGAACGCCTTCACGCCGAACCGCTCTTGTCTCGTTGGCGACCAGTTGACGTGTGCGGAGGCAGCAGGGCGACTGCTGCCTCCCATCCCATTGTTTGATCTGCCAGTGAAGGGATGTGATTTGTTGTTACGCTATGTTCGGGACCCTGCAGGGAGGCCTAACGGCTTGATTTTTTTGAAAGATACTCGTCATTCTAAAAAGCTCATCTTCGGCTCCTGAATTCGATATAGTTGAGTGGCGTGGCGTCGATCGAGGCGTAAATGTCAATCCAGCTCGACAGTGCGGTCGGAGAGCAACTGAGGTTTGGGGAGTTCGAGCTTGCTCCCACCGCCCGAACCCTTTGGCGGCGCGGCAAGGAGATAAGATTAGGGAGTCGCGCGCTCGACATATTGATCGCGCTCGCTTCACGACCGGGCCAGATCCTTGCAAAGGAGGATTTGACACAATTGGTCTGGCGTGGGGCCTTCGTTGATGAGACCGCTCTACGGGTTGGGATCTCGGCTGTTCGCAAGGCCTTGGGTAATGGCGGGGAGCGCTACATCGCTACCGTCCCGGGGCGCGGCTATTGCTTTGTTCACGACGTTGAGACCACGACAGCGAAGCCCGCGCCCAAGCCTCCTCACTTCAAGCGATTGAGTCCGCAGCGTCTCCCCGCTCAGATCGCCCGTGTTGTTGGCCGGGACGATGTGATCACCGCGCTCGCAGCCGAAGTGACCCGGCGCCGCCTATTGTCATTGGTCGGCCCAGGCGGCATCGGCAAGACAACCGTCGCCATCGCGGTTGCGGATCGTCTGCACACGGGCTTCGACGCGGTGGCCTTTGTGGACCTTACCCCAATCGAGAATGGGACACAGATGGCGGCAGCCGCCGCCGCCGCTCTCGGCCTCAATCTCCGTTTCCAAGAGGATCCGGTCGACGAGATCGCCGCTGCAGTCGAGGGTCGTCGCGTTCTCATCGTACTCGACAATTGCGAGCATCTCGTAGAGCACGCGGCGCCTTTCGTCGAAGCACTGCTCAACAGCGCGCCGGGCGTAACGATCCTCGCCACTTCTCGCGAGCGGCTCCGCGCTGCGGGTGAATGGGTCCATCAGCTTTCTCCTCTGGAGGCGCCACCGGAGTCCTCCACCCTGTCGGCGGAAGAGGTGCGGGGCTATCCGGCGGTGGAGCTGTTCGAGGAACGCGCCGCCTTCGCCCTTGGGGGCTACCAAATCAGCGACACAGATGCGCGTTACGTCGCCGAGATCTGCCGGCGGCTGGATGGTATCGCCCTGGCAATCGAGCTGGCCACCGGGCGGCTGGCGGGACTCGGCGTGCAAGGGCTCGCCAACTCACTTGGGGATTGTTTCTCGATCCTCACGCATGGGCGACGCACAGCTCTCCCGCGCCACCAAACGCTGCGGGCAACGCTCGACTGGAGCTACCGGCTCCTGTCGCCCGAAGACCAAGCGGCGCTGAGGTGCCTGTCGGTATTTAACGGCAGCTTCACGCTGGAGGATGCTGCCTTTGTGATGGGCCCCTTAATCCACTTCGGCGAGGCTAACGACCGCCTGACAAATCTTCTTGACAAGTCATTGGTGGTCGCAAGACCCGAGGAGCGGACGTTCCGCTATCGCCTGCTCGACACCACTCGGGCGTATGGCCAAGACAAGCTGGAAGAAAGCGGCGAGGCTAATCCTCAGCGACGGCGTCACGCGCAAAGATTCCTTCAAGTATGCCGTGCCTCCACCCCCGATGAAGAAGGCCAATCCTCACTACGCCAAGCGACGGCCGATATCCGCGCAGCTCTAGACTGGTCTCTCGTGCGCGGCGGCGATCTAATTCTTGGTGTCGATCTGGCCTCGGCTGCCACACCAGTCTTTCTCAGACTCTCTCTCCTTAGAGAGCATAAAAAATATCTCGACTTGGCATTAGGTCACATCTCTGCGAGCGCCAATACAGCGCCCACTAGTGAAGGGGCGCTCCGGTCTGAAATGGCTCTCCGCACTGCCATCGCGCTCGCACTCTACTACACGGAAGGATCCGAGACGGCCTGGGAGGATCATCTGCAAAAAGCGAGGGTGATAGCGCAGAAAACTGACGACACTACTCATGAGCTAGGGATGCTCCGGATGCTCTACGGCATTGCCGGAAATTCGGGAAACTATCGCAAAGAGTTGGCTTACGCCGAAATGTATAACGCGACCGCGCCTGCGTCCGTGGACGCGATGGTCGAATCTCGACGACACCGCATGTTAGGGCGTTCGCTCGGTGACCTCGGACGACTTGCGCTGGCGCGAGAACACCTTGAACTGGCTTTGCGGACCAACCGCGCATCGATGCCCCGGCTCGCCTTGAACGCCTATGAGACTGACAATTGGATCGCCGCGAGAGCGACCCTCGCGCGAATCTTATGGCTGCAAGGGTTCCCGGATGACGCAAAAAAAGAAGCTGATCAATGCATTGCGGAAGCGTTGCAAGTCGGACATGAACAATCAACTTGCTGGGCGATCGCCTTCAATATCTGCCCGGTAGCCATTTGGCGCGGCGATTTTGGCCAGGCAGAGACCCTTGTCAGTCTTCTTCTTGAACGGTCGCAAAGAGTATTCGAGCATTATCACGAATGGGGTTTACTTTATCGACAGTTTCTTGGCGGAGCGATATCTGCATCGGGTCGAGCGGACGCCGTTTGTCATTCCAATGTCAAAGCTAAAATCCCAGCACAGGCTGACCTGTTCGCTACCTTCGATGGCGCATTTGCGGGGCTGGATACTTTGGCGCGCGCGCAGGCGGACGAGGACATTTGGTGTGCTCCCGAGCTGTTAAGGGCGTGGGCGTATCGTCTTGTCTCAGGCGATGACAAGACAGCCCACAGCGAGGCGGAAGCTATGTTGCTCCATTCGTTCAAGCTTGCGCAGCGGCGGGACGCCAAGGCCTGGGAGCTTCGCACCGCTACAACCCTCGCCTTATTTTATCTCCGATCGGGACGGATTCGCGAGGCCCGCGCTGTGCTGGAACCTACGCTAAAGCAGTTCAAGCAGGGGCATGATACGCGGGACGTTCAAGCAGCGATCAGCGTCCTGTCTGCGCTTTCCGGCTAGTTTGTCAGCGTTCGCCGCAGGTACTTTACAAAAATTTGCACCTGTCGCCCGGCGTCGCTCCTCGGAGCATTGGCCGAGGCCAGCCGCCAATCCGCGAAATGCTGGCTTTTGCTGCACTGCATGAGTCCGGAATTGGCCCTTCGCGTCATTTCGCTGCAATGCGGTGACTTGTCGGCTTTCGGCGGCATAGCGGACATCGCCGGACTTGCTGCTGGCTCGACCTATTCGCGACTCGAGCAGTTCGGCCCCGGTCACGACGGGTAAATCAACAATCGTGACTGAGGCTGCAAATGTAGTCATGGTTCGGTTCTTGCTTTAAAATGGGTGATGCATCTTGATAATTGCCCAAGGCACAATAGGCGAGATAATGGCCGCCGCCGGCCCATTGTTCACGATAAAATCGCGCCAGCCCTTCGCATCCTCCCATGCCCGCCCCGCTCCACTCGGATGCGTCCCCTAGTGAGCGGGTTGGTCGACGATCAGATCCTGATCGTGATTAATAATCTGTTAACGCAAATCACGGCTGTGTTCGTAACCATCGGAGGGGCAAGCGATGGAAGCGGCACGCGCACTAAAACAACAGGGAATTATCGAGGATGACCGATTTTGGCCGATCCCCGACATGGCCCAGGGGATGCGGGTGGAGCACGACCGCCTGGTGCAACTCGGCTGGGTTTATGACGGCTTCGGCGGCTATCGCAAGAAGGCCGCATTATCGCACCCCGGTCCAAAACTTGCGGCGTCTAACGCTCTCAATGTGAGTGCAAGTGCCTTGCGATGGCGCGGCCATCGCGTCTGTAATTCGACCGGGCGGCGGACTCCGAAATCCAGGCGCGGCGACGACTGGAACGGCGCGCAACTCTCATTCTCGTTTTTTAATCGATAACCGGACACGCCATAGCAGGCAGCCTGTTGACGCCTTCGCTATCGGATCGTGGCCTCGCAGGGCGTTTGCCAGTTGCCCTTGCGACCGACCGATCATGCTGGCGAATTAATATTGTGACAGACCGCGCTGCTGCCGTCGAAACTCAATCTCGGTCATTCGCAAAGGCTAGGCGGCGGCGCGCCGAGGGCGGGTTGGGGCACTGGCGCCGCTCAAGTGCTCAGTCCAGAAGTGGCCGCCGAGGCCCGCCATCGCGACGAACATGTCCTGAAAGCGCTCGGCGATCTTGGGATCGAAGGTGAACCAGGTCTGCATCAGTGATTCGGGCGAGATCTTCTCGATGTTGGACATCATCTGCTGCTGCAGCTTGTCCATCACGGCCGCCTGCATCGGCATGATGTCGGGAAGACCGAAGAACTGCCGGGCTTCGAGAGGCGCGCGTGCGTCCCAGTGTCCCAGTGCAATTTTTCACTTTCGCTTTGGAACGGAATCAGCATTCCATTACTTGTGCAAATAAAATTTCGCACGGCGAGTAATTGAGTGTCTGAGAATCGCTTCCATGCGCGCCAGGCGGCAGCGGCGCTGCTCAAAATGGCGAAGACTACCTCCGATCCGGATTTGGCGGCCAAACTCGTGCGGGTCGCCGCCGATCTGAAAGATCAGGCGGGAGAGCTTCCGCCAGAAATCAGCTGTAAGCCGCCTGACGTGCAAATTTAAAGAATAAGGCCGCCTCGGTTTGGCGGCCTCCTTCATTGGAGCAGCTTTTCTGGCGAGACCGTGAGGCGGATGAGCACTGCGAATCGCACGAAGTTATGACGATGCGGCGATAACCGGCGCTGCACTCAGGACAGACGATATCAGATTTCCACATCGGCCGAATATGCGGTGGGGACCGGTCCTTTTCCAGTAGGAAGTCTGCCACAATCATCTGGCGGACCTGGAACGCTCGGCTCGGGCGGAGGTGAAGCTCAGGTTGAAGGCGCTGGTGTACGCAAAGGCGCAAAGCCAAAGTCGGAACCCTTGGGCGAGGCACTATGAAGGTTCTCGTCTGTGGAGGTCGTGAGTACGATGACGGCGAAACGCTTGCCGCGCGGCTCAGTGAAATCCATCGCGACCACGCCATCACCGAAATCATCGAAGGCGGCGCCACTGGAGCCAACACGCTGGCCCGCGAATTCGGCGAGCACGAGGGTATTTCCGTTCGGACGTTTCCGGCAGATTGGGAACGTCACGGCCGCGCTGCCGGACCTAGGTGAAGCAAGCCCGCGGAGCGGGGGTGAAGGTCTTGGAGGTAAAAACGGTCGTTTAGTTCGGCTGCAGCCCTCCACTGATGGGAGAATTCCGCTATAACAACAGGTCCAGGTCCGGCCTTGGCATTAGCGATGGGGACCGGACGGCGAATGCTCTGCGTGGTATTGAGGGCAAGCGCCTGACGTACCGGCCGACTAACTAAGAACAAGAAGCAGGCCGCAAAGCGTTCGCGCGTGGCTAAAACAACACAGGAAGGTAGACAATTTTCTCTGATCACGGGGACGTTTTCCCTAATATCCAACGTTGTCAACGGGTTAGTCTTCCGTTTGTGCCGCTAACACATTGGTAATACTTGACAATTTCTATTGAACCTCCTACCTGATAACAGGTTGTCAAGTCTTGACGGTGTACGTGTACGGCGTTTCGCCCACTTGTTAGGGTTGTGCCATGGCCACTTTCAATCTAAATATGCTGACCGGCCTTTTTCGCGATAACGATGCGAAAAATGAGGATAGTAAGGTTGCGCGTGAGTTCGCGCGCAAGGCGCACGAAAAAACAGGTGGCCCTACTTCAGAGTTGAAGCGTGTATACGGGGCTTACCTTGACAACGAACGGCGCCGAAAAGACACTCAACACAAAGGCTGAATTACCCGCTCTTGATACGAGGCGGCTCACTGATGAGTGCAGTAGAGCCGCTTTTTCATGTGGCAATCCCGACATTGATCAGTGGTTCAGAACAAAATCACTTAAAGAACATAATGCATTATCATGCCGGGTAATGACCGGGCATCTTCCGGGCAATTCCTCACCTGTTGGATTTTACGCGACCACGATGAAGATGGAGAGCGAAAGCGCTCTCCCACAAGAGCACCGCTCGTTACTGCGATGGTACAGCGGAAGCGCTAAGATGTTCCCCGTCATGCATTTGCGATATGTGGCTGTGATACGACCATTACAGCGGCAGGGGTTCGGCACGGTACTAATGGGCGCCGCAATAAATGACTTTTATGAGGTAGCGGTTAGAACCGGAATATTCGCACTTACGCTTGTCGCTATAGACCAAAAAACTGCGGATTTTTACCACCAGCTCGGATTTGTCAATTTTGGCGAATTAAACGCCACCCAGCCATCATTACTTTTGCCAGCTCTCTCAGTCATCTCTTTGAGAGAGGCTCTTGCTTAGCCTTCTTAATTTCTTCGCCTTCTTTCCCACCTTCATTTCCTCGTGCGGCTTTGGCTTCATTCGCACGAGTGCGCGCATCTTGGGATAACCTACATGAGCGATTTGAAGTTAAGAGGATTACAACCACCAAGAGGCTTATAGCCTCGACGGCGCCTCCACCAATTGGGCTGAAGAGTACTTCAGCCGCCTTTCGGCGCTGCTTACTTGATCATCGCCACACCTAGCGACGGCGCTTAAGGCGCTCGAGATTGACCGGCGCCGTACCTCGGCGGGCTACCCGTTCAAGACCTTCAAGGAAATGGCCTGCGACACGCCCCGGGCGGCGCCTTACGTCGGCGGCTGTAGCTCACTTTTGAGCCAGCCCGTCACTCGTTCGGTTTTCATAGGATCGGGCCAGTCGCAATCAAGACACTGGAGCTTGCGCTTTCCCTTCCCATCGAAAGGTAGCGCAAAAACCAAGGGTGCCCC
>Ga0210407_10005058_pt1 | contig 10255 bp, 9 predicted proteins | sample IncBWC27MmetaG_FD_150860 | JGI IMG/M metagenome (GOLD analysis project Ga0210407, IMG submission 150860) | Forest soil microbial communities from Barre Woods Harvard Forest LTER site, Petersham, Massachusetts, United States - Inc-BW-C-27-M | ecosystem: Environmental > Terrestrial > Soil >... | reverse complement strand
CGAATCCGGCTCCCTCCAGCGGAGAGTCCGTCTCTCTCCCGGAGCTGCTTTCGAGGGTCGAGACCCCGGCTTTCCGCGCAGGTGTGCGCGGCTGGCTTGGCGACCGGGTCGGCAGAGACGCGCAGGAGTTTCAAGATAGCGCCAACCGGCGGCAATATCTCTGTCGCGCCATATTCCAGTACCGCAGTGCCGCTGATGGGGTCGGCGAGAATGCGACGCCCCCCATAAAGTCGGGGCGTTCGGATCCCGCGCCAGGCGCTCGCCGATTGTCTCGTCGTGACCGCGCAGCCGATCGGCGAGCCGGCGGCGACAACCCTCGAGCAACTGCTCGTTCAGCGCCGTGAAGCTCGCCGCCCGCGGCACCGGCACCAGCAGGTTCCGGCGGATCCAGCCGACCAGCCCCTCCACTTTGCCTTTGTCATTCCCCTTGCCAGGACGGCCGAACCGGTCGGCAAACAGATAATGGGATTGCAGCTCACTGAACACGCGCGTTCGCTGTCGCACCCCATCTCCCAGGATGCGGGCCACCGCCAGAGTGGTGTTGTCGTATAGGATCGAGCGCGGGACCTTGCCAAAGAAGCCGAACGCGGCGTTGTGCCCGTCACAGAAGGCTTCGGTAGTCTCCGCCGGATAGGCCTGCACGAAGCAGGCATCGCTGTGCGGCAGGTCGATCGCAAAGAAGTGGATCTTGCGTTCCACCCCGGCGATCTCCGCCAGCGCCTCACCAAAATCCGCCTGCGCATGGCCGGGATCGTGCCGCAGCGGTACGAAGACCTCGCGCTGTCGCAGCCGGCGCGCCAGCACGTAGTCCTTAACAATGGTGATCCCGCCGGCATAGCCGTGCTCATCGCGAAGCCGTTCGAAGATGCGCTTCGAGGTATGCCGCTGCTTCGACTCCCATCCTGCGCCAGGATACCGTCGATGATCCTGGTGAACGGGTCGAGCTTTGGACGCGCCGGCGGCTTGCTCCGCCGGTAACCCGGCGGAACCGAGAACGCCAGCATCTTGGGTCCGCGGGTCGATCCCAAACTGCCGCGCCGCTTCCCGGCGGCTCAGACCCTCGATCTGTACCGCGTAACGAACCCGCCCATAGAGCTCCACGACCTTCATCCCCCGACCCCTGCCGCTTTCAGGCAAAGGCCATCTGCTGCTGGAGTTTTACTCCGGCGCTACCGGACAACCCGGCCGCTTCAATGAGGGATTTTTGCTCCGGCGCTTACACCGCCACGGACTCTAGTGGAACGCCACCGTGATCGGGCGAGGTCGCGTGAAGTTCTACGGGGATGGTGCGCCCTCCCCTCAACCGGTCAAGTCAGCGGCGTGCTTGACAAATTAGGTCTATTATGTCTATATAGTATTTGGCGGCAGTTTACTCCGGGATGATGAGATGCCATACAATCTGACGGTCAACGGGCAACACCAGAGCGTCGATGCCGACCCATCAACGCCGCTGCTGTGGGTGCTGCGCGATCATCTGGGAATGACGGGCACGAAATATGGCTGCGGCATCGCCCAGTGCGGCGCCTGCACTGTCCATATCGACGGCAACCCGACGCGGTCGTGCCAGGTGCCACTCGAAAGCGCGGCCGGGGCCAGCGTCACGACGATCGAGGGCCTGTCGCAGGATTCAAGTCATCCGCTGCAGCAACTATGGGTCGAGATGAACGTGCCGCAGTGCGGCTATTGCCAGTCCGGCATGCTGATGGCGGCGGCGGCGTTACTCAAGAATATCCCCAACCCGACTGACACGGATATCGACACTAACGTCGATAACATCTGTCGGTGCGGCACCTATCCTCGTGTGCGGGCGGCGATCCATAAGGCCGCAGCCCGATCGAAAGCCTGAGGAGGCGGCAATGGGAACTATGGCTATGATCAGCCGGCGTCAATTCATCGTCTCATCCGCGGCGTTCGGCGGCGGCATGGCCCTGGGCGTCGTCTCGGCCGACTCTGCTGATCCGGCCTTCCTCGGCCCCGTTCCGTGGGTCGAGACGGACGCTCTGGCGGGCGCCGAATTCACGCCATGGATTTCGATCGGCGCCGACGACATCGTAACCGTGCGGGTGGCGACGCCCGAGATCGGCAACGGGGCTATGACCCAGACACCGATGCTGGTGGCCGAGGAGTTGGCCTGCGACTGGAACAAGATCCGCGCCGAATTGGCGCCGACCAGTCGCGACTATCGCGAGGATAGCGTTTACAGCAAGAACGACCCGATCACCGGCTATTTCAGCGGCCGCTCGACCAATCCCGAGCGGATGAAGCTGATGCTGCAGGTCGGCGCCAGCGCCCGTGAACGGCTGAAAGCAGCTGCTGCCGGCGAATGGAAGGTGCCGGTCGTGGAAATTTCCGCGAAGGACAGTGTGCTGACCCACGGCCCCAGCGGACGTACGCTACGCTATGGCGACATCGCCGCGAAGGCCGCGACGATAAAGCTGCCGGTCGAGCCCACGCCCAAGCCACAGAGCGAGTGGGTGTTGCTGGGCAAAGCCTCGCCGGCCAAGCTCAACGTCCCGCAGATCGTCAATGGCAGCGCGATCTATGGCATGGATGTGCGTCTGCCCGGCATGGTCTACGCCGCGCTCCGCCAGTCGCCGGTCCATGGCGGCAAGGTGAAGAGCCTCGACGCCGAAAAGGCCAAGGCGATGCCGGGTGTGCTGGCGGTGGTTACGGTCGACCCGGACGAGCCACGTGGTCTCAAGATCAAGAGCGGCGCGCCGTTCGGCTATGACGAGACCCATGTCCGAGCCGCCGTCGCGGTGATTGCGGAGCATTACTGGCAAGCGCGCATGGCGCTCGATGCGGTGCAGATCGAATGGGACGACGGCGCCGGCGCCCAGTGGAAGACGACCGACCAGATGGTCGCTGCCCTCGTCGCCGCCCTGGAGCGGCCGGCTGACAAGGTCGAGAAGCAATCCGGCGACGCCAAGCTGATCGACCGTCAGGACAAGATCGTCGAGGGAATCTATGTCACGCCATTCTCCGACCAGGCGCCGATGGAGCCGCTGAACGGCACCGCCCTGGTGTCGGCCGATCGGGTCGAGGTCTGGCATCCGGCGCAGCAGTCGAAGCAGGCCTTCTGGGTTGCCGCCGACGAGTCCGGCATGGATCCGGCCAAGGTGTACTTTCACCAGACCTTCGTCGGTGGCGCGTTCGGCCGCCGCATCTTCGGCGACGATGTGAGGATGGTCGTCGCCATAGCGAAGAAATTCCCGGGCCGCCCGGTCCATACGATCTGGTCGCGCGAGGAGCACACGCGTCAGGGCAAGTTTCGTCCGCTGGTGGCGGCAAAGCTCAGGGCAGGGCTAGACAAGACCGGCATGCCGGCGGTGTTTATCGCCAACCAGGCCTCCAAGGGGCATTTCCCCGTGCTGGCTGACAGCCCCTATGCGCTCGGCTGCATCCCCAATGTCCTGGTCGATGCCAGATTGCTGCCATTCCATGTCATCACCGGGTCCTATCGCGGGCCGGGCTATAATTCCTACGCCTTCATGGTCGAGACCTTTATCGACGAATGCGCGCTGGCGGCGGGCGTCGACCCGCTGGAATACCGGCTGAAGCTGCTGGCGAACTGGCCGGATCCGGGATGGGCCAAGGTGCTGCGCGAAGTCGCCGACAAGTCGGGCTGGGGCAAGAGCCTGCCCAAGGGCATCGGGCAGGGGATCGCGATCGCCAATTGGGGCATGCACGGCAAGCCCGAGGCCGGCACGACGGTCGGCGTCGTCGCCACGGTTGAGGTGACCAAAAGCGGGATATTGAAAGTCCATCAGCTGGACGCGGCGTTCGATTGCGGTCGTATCGTCAATCGCGACGCGGTGCTGAACTTGGTCCAGGGCGGGGTGATCTTCGGGCTCAACATGGCGCTGAACGAAGAGGTCAACGTCAAGGATGGGCGGATGGTCGAGGGCAATTTCGACGAGTATCCGATCCTGCGCACCGGTGACACGCCGCAGGTGAATATCCATTTCGGCGGCCTGTCCGGCCATGACCGCTTTTCCGAACTGGGCGAGCCGCCGGCCGGCCCGGTCGGCCCGGCGGTCGGCAATGCAATCTTCCGCGCCATCGGCAAGCGCATCCGCTCGACACCCATCCGCAAGCACGATCTGACTTGGGCTTAGCCGCTCGGATTCAAACAGGCATACGGTTGGCCATTGTTCACTTCAGGAGATCGGTCAGTGGAATTACGCGGACTTGGCACTTCGGGATTGCGCGTGAGCGCACTCTCGCTCGGCGCGATGACATTCGGAGCGTCGCAGACGCTCATGAAGGGGGTCACGTCCTCCGAGGAAGAGGCGCGGCGGGTCTTTGATCGCGCTCTGGAAGCCGGCATCAACCTCGTTGATACCGCTAACGTCTACACTGAAGGGCGCAGCGAAGAGCTGACGGGTGAGTGGGCAGCCGGCAAGCGGGACCAACTGCTTATTGCAACTAAATGCCGCTTCCCCCTCGGCTTCGGGATGACGCACAAACCTGGGCCGAACGAATGGGGCCTCTCGCACAAGGCGATCATGACGGCTTGCGAGGGATCTCTTCGCCGCCTGAAGACGGACGTGATCGACCTCTACCAGGTGCACATGCAGGACAGAAACGTTGCTATCGACGAGACACTGCGGGCGCTGGACGACCTCGTGACAGAGGGGAAGGTTCGGTACATCGGTTGCGCCAACTACGCGGGGTACAGCCTCGTCGAGTCGCTCTGGGCCGCGGACAGGTTGCAGACCCACCGCTACGAGTCCATCCAACTCCAGTGGTCGCTAGTCCGGCGCTCGGCCGAGCGAGAACTCATTTCCGCCGCGGCGGCGTTTGGGCTCGGCGTGCTCGTTTGGTCTCCCCTCTCGCGGGGCTTTCTTTCCGGAAAATACCAGCGCGGCCGACCGGCGCCGGCGGGATCCCGCCTCGATGTCCATAAGGACACGTTCCAGGCCTTGGACACCGAGAAGAATTGGAATCTGCTCGACATGGTCGGCCGAATTGCGGAACAGCATGAAACTACTCATGCCGCCGTATCGCTCGCCTGGCTCCTTGCTCAGCCACAAACGTCCAGCATCATCGTCGGCGCGCGGACCGAGGCGCAACTCGAGGACAATCTTCGCGCGCTCGCCGTCAAGCTCACCAGCGAGGATCTCAGAGAGCTGGACGAGGCATCACGCCCGGACTGGGATTATCCATGGGACGTTCTCCGAAATGCCAAAGCGGGCGACGCGCAGCTCCTGGCTTGACGAACCGCAGTGGACAACCCGACGGCCATGCCGAGCGCCTGGCGCGGCATCGGATTTCGTCAAAACGGGACTGACCGATGAACGTGACCAACAGAAGAGCGCCAGGCTCGCCACAGCGCGAAGCCATCCTCGTGGCCGCGACAGCGATCTTCCTGCGGTACGGCTTCAAGAAGACGTCCATGGATGACGTCGCCCGGGCAGCGGGCGTCTCCCGGCAAGGCCTGTACCTCTATTTCGATACGAAAGATCTCCTGTTCAGCGAGTCTCTTCAACATCTAATGTCGCGCCTGATCTCCAACGCCCGCGCAGCGGCGGAGGACGGGAACCTCAGTCTCAGGGATCGCCTGCTGGGCACCTTTGAGGCCGTGCACTGCAGCGCGTTTCACAACGCGTCGCGAGAGGATGCCCTCGAACTGCTGCAGTTAGCGCAGTCTGCCGCCGGCGCCCTCCTTGTCCAATCGGAGCGGGACCTGATGGGGATTGCAGCCGCCCTACTCACGGAGGCGGGCGTCGCGGACCGCTGGGAGGAGGCCGGCGTCACGGCCGCCGAACTGTCAGAGCAACTCCTAATGAGCGCCAAGGGCATCAAGGCTTCCGTCGACACGCTCGCCGCCTATCGCGAGAGAATGCTGATCGCCATTAGGATCGTGACGCGTAGCCCGTAAGCCTCCAATGTGTTTGGTTCTGCGCGGTCGGGATGTGCGTACGACTAAGGACCTCTACCGCACGGTGGCGAGGACAGCGAAGGCGTGGCCGAGTTAGATGGCGTCGGATGGTGCTGTCGCGGGACTGCGCTGGGGCATTGAGATTCCCTCTGGCGGTGGCGCTCAAGCCGACATGCCAAGCGGTCAAAGCGGGCGGCGTTCGGACCGAGCGAAAGCTGCGAGAAGGGTGCGTCGGGAAGACCATCCTTTCACGCTTTCACGGGGTCGCCACACGATTTGTAGACTGCACGCTAAGTCTGTCCCTCAAGCGCTCTGACACCGTCGGGGACAGGAACCCAGCCCTGTGCACTCTTCATCCAGATGAAGTGGCTTGGTCTGAGCCAACTCGTGTCATCAAGAGTACCGGGTTTGAGGGCGAGGACGTCCTGTGCGGACTTCAGAACATGATAGATGCGGACCCCGCACTCGGGACAGAACACACCCGCAACCTCGTTGCCACTGTCGGCAATGCGCGTAAATTGCTTCGTCGGGCCGGTCACTGTTAGGCTGTCTTTCGCCACCGGCGTGGACATGCCGAAGGCGCTGCCGGATTGGCGCTGGCATTCTTTGCAGTGGCAGGCAACCAAGCGTATTGGTTCCGTCGTCAATACGTAACGCACTGAGCCGCATTGGCATCCGCCAGTGTAGGGCGCGGGCATGCTGTTCACTCCTGTCAAAGGGTAACGACGATCTTCCCGAACTGTTCGCTGCTCTCTAGATAGCGGTGCACTTCCACGATATCGTCGAACTTGAATGTACGATCGATGACCGGCTTGAGCGCGCCGCTCGCGAGTCCCTTGACGACGTATTCCACCGCGGCCTTCCGGCGTGCCTCGTCGCCTACCACTAGCCGGATGCTGTACCCCTTGACCGTTGGCATCTTGGGGATCATTTCCAGCACCGGTATCGGGGTGTCACCCTCGCTCAATGCGCCGTAGATGTAGGCGATGCCCTGATCGGCCAATGCTGAGATCAGCTTGGGAAAGGCGCGGCCGCCCACGGGATCGAAGGCAACGCGCGCGCCGTTGCCACTCGTGATGCGCATCACCTCGGCGACCATGTCCTGCTCTTGGGTTGCAATGACATGCGCCGCGCCGGCCTCGTGCAGCCTGCTCGTCTTTTCCGAAGTGCGCGTCAGCGCGATGGGGGTCGCACCGGCATAATTTGCGAGCTGAATCGCCGCCAAGCCGACGCTGCTCGAGGCTGCAGGAATGATGACGAAGTCGCCCGCTTTCACTTGAGCGTCGAAGATGAGCGCGCCGTAGGCCGTTAGAAACATCATCCAGACCGACGCCGCCTCGACGAATGAAAGCGATTCCGGATGTTTTACAACGGCATGGACGGGGGCGAGAATGACCTCGCCATAAGTGAAGTACCGGTTCAGCGAGAACGCAGGAATCGTACTAACGGTGTCACCTGCAGCAAAGTCAGTAACATCTTTGCCCACCGCATCGACAACACCGGCAGCCTCGTATCCCAGGCCTGCCGGGAATTTCACCGGTTCGACATATTTGTCGTTGCGCCACATTGACTCGGCGCGGTTGATGCCGATGGCTTTGACCTTGATACGAACTTCGTGCGGGCCGGGAGCGGGAACCTGCGTTTCGATGAATTCGAGGACTTCCGGCCCTCCGGCCTGTGTGAATTTGATCGTGCGGGACATAAGGCCTCCGTTAAGTCGGGTTGGGATGTGGGATTTCAGGCTGGAAATAAGTCCCCGAACATGGGCCGCCCGCTCTGCGATTCTTCTCGGGTCGCCTCGTCCTGCAGCACGTCCCAATGCTCCGCGAGGAGGCGGTCGGCGATGCGCACGATGTCGACGGCGATCGAGTTCCGCGGCCGCCCGGTGCCTGAGAAGCGGCCATGGACGATCACGAATTCGCCGTCGGCCACGATAGGCCCGGCCTCGTAGCGCAGCTCGGCCGGCAGGCTTTTAACCAGGTTGAACAGCCCCTCACGCCCTGGCGCGATGTGGGCGCTGTGCTGGATGTAGTTCGGCGACCAGAAGCGCTCCGCCGCCTTGTAGTCCCGCTTATTGAAAAGTGTATCGAACGCTTGGAGCACGAGCGCCTTGTTTTGCGCCGGGGTGGTCTTGACCATTTCATCGCCCTCTTGTGCCATACGCCGGGGAGCGTACCGGCAACGGCATGCGTCGTCGCGGGGACCCGTCGCAGCTTTGTGCCGTGTGGCCCGGCCCGAGGCACCGAAGCCAAGCCGCCGGCGTCGGTTAGCTGATCTCGTCGACGCGGTCGGGATAGAACGCGACGTGGTCCTTGATCGCGGCGACCGCAGCGTAAGGCTCCTCGTAGGTCCAGACGGCATTGATCGAGCGCTCGCCGCCGGCCGGAATGCTGTAATAAGCGCAGTCGCCCTTGTAGGGGCAGTAGGTGACGCGGTCGGTCCGCTCGAGCGACGTCATGTCGACGTCCTTGCGCGGGATGTACTGAACCGGCGCATAGCTCGCTTCCCGCAGGATCAGCGCGTCCCGAGTATCGGCAACGATGCGGCCCGCAATCTTGACCACGACTCGATTAGCGTTGGGCGCAATCGTTATCGGATGATCCGGGCCTGGTAACTTGATCGTCTTCGGCTTCGCTTCTTTGAGTTCTGACATGGCTTTTGCCCTCCTAGTTATGCGCCTGGCCTCCGGCCGAAACGGGCCTTCGCGCGTGCGCGTCAGGCGTTCAGGAACATCGAGAGATGGCGGACGAACAGCTCGGGATATTGAAACTGCGACCCGTGATTGGAGTCGGGGTAGATGATTAGCTGCGCGTCCGGGATATTCTGCTGCATGATGTAGGAGTTGACCGTGGGCATGATCACGTCGTTACTGCCGTTCACGACGAGTGTTGGCTGCTTGATCGTCTTGAGATAGTCGTAGGCTCCCTTTTTCTGGACGCCCCATTTGTCCATCGCTTCAACCTGGGCGGGCGAAACCTTGTCGTTCACCTCGGGATCGCGCCCCTCCTGGCGAAGATGCTTGCGCTTCAGGAACTCCTTTCCTGCCGCCTGGGCCGCCTCGGACGGACTGAAGAGGACCGCGAGCCAGAGGTGCTCGGGCGGATCATAGGGGGCGCCGAAGATCCGCTTTGCGACCTGGGTCAGCGACGCCATGCCCTCACCGCCGCGCGGACCGGTGCCCACTAGGATCAGTTTGCGGACGAGATCGGGCGCCTGCAGCGAGATCTCCTGCGCGACCATGCCGCCGATCGAGAAGCCGAGCATATCTGCCTTGTTCAAGCCCAGGGCTCGGCTGAAGGCGACCGCGTTGGCCCCCATCTGCTCGAACGTGGTCGGGACCTCGCCGGAGCTGCTGGAGACCCCTGCGTTATCGAACAAGATCACCTCACGGTCGCGGGCCAAGCCATCCATCACCGTCGGGTCCCAGTAATCCATGGTGCCCAGGTAGTGCATGTTGAAGACGAGTGGTACGCCGTCCGGCTTGCCGAAGCGGCGATAGGCGAAGCGGATGCCGTTGGCCTCGACGAACTGCGTCGGCGCGGTCTGGTGGGTATGAATCATCATGTCACGCTCCTGTTACTTGGTCGGCGCTGCATCGGGTATGAGCGCCAGGGCCGCGCTCGCGCAATCGACGTCGTTCTGCACCGTGGGCGCGCCGCTCAGCCCGATCGCCCCGACAATTTCTCCCTTCACCTTAATGGGAAACCCTCCACCCCACGCCGCCACACGCGCAAGCGTGGGCATGCCGGCCAAAAGCGACGGGTCGCCCTGGATAAAGTTGAAAAGGTCCTGCGTGGAGACGCCAAACAGCGCCGTATACGCCTTGTTCTGCGCAATCTCGATGCAAAGGATCGGGGCCCCATCCATCCGGCCAAAGGCCTTGAGATTGCCGCCGTCATCGAGAATCGCCACGTTCTCGGTAACACCAAGTTCTCTGGCTTTCGCCATCGCTTCAATCACCATTTTCTGCGCTAACTCAGAAGAAATGGTATACTTCTTTACCACTTTAGCCATTGGACTCCCTTCCTTCACTTGATATGTATTTCACGTTGATGAGGCGTGGGTCGTAATAGTCGATTCCGTTGCGTAATCCCGGTCGATGAAGAGATGAACTCTCCCGAGGGTTTGAAAAATGGGCCATAGTTCCAAACATATCGGACTTGGTTGTCCGCAATGGAGGTTCGCGGATGGACAGTCTAGGATCGCTGAATGCCTTCGTTCAGGCCGCGGAAGCCCGAAGTTTCACGGTCGCGGGACGGCAACTTGGCGTGTCGTCGTCGGCGATCGGCAAGGCGGTGGCGCGGATGGAGGAACGGCTCGGCGTGCGCCTCTTCCATCGCAGCACGCGCAGCATCACCCTAACCGGGGAAG
>Ga0210407_10005057_pt1 | contig 10257 bp, 7 predicted proteins | sample IncBWC27MmetaG_FD_150860 | JGI IMG/M metagenome (GOLD analysis project Ga0210407, IMG submission 150860) | Forest soil microbial communities from Barre Woods Harvard Forest LTER site, Petersham, Massachusetts, United States - Inc-BW-C-27-M | ecosystem: Environmental > Terrestrial > Soil >... | reverse complement strand
ACCTGGCATCGGACGTTTCGCGTTTACGCGGCCAAACCCTGATTAAGGATGGGCAGGGCCGAAAAAAGCGCCTCCGGAACCGCATCGGGACGTGCGGCAACCTCGGACAGGAACCGGCGCCAGGCTCGCGCGCCCTCACGGCCGGCCATCAGCCCATGCATGTGGCGGGCGATCGAATGCAGCCGCACCCCCCGCCTTGCCTCTCGTTCGGCATAACCAACCATGTGCTCAATGATTTCGGCGGGCTGCGGAATGTCCCACGCGGGATTGAAAATCGCGCGCTCCAGTTCGGCCAACAAGGCCGGCCGGTGATATGCCGCGCGACCCAGCATGACGCCGTCGAGACCGCCATCCAACTGGGCGCGAACCGCAATCGACTCGGTGAAGCCGCCGTTGATGACCAACGCCAACGCCGGCCGTTCACGCTTCAGTTGATGCACGTAGTGGTACTTCAACGGCGGAATCTCCCGGTTTTCCTTGGGCGACAAGCCGGGACGCGCCAACCCGCCGAGGATGGCGGCCCGCGCGTGTACGATGAGCGCCTCTGCACCGGCCGCGGCTACCGCCGCCACGAACTGCGAGAAGAACTCGTAGTCGTCCCGCTCATCGATCCCGATCCGGCACTTGACCGTCACCGGGATCCGCACGGCACCGCGCATGCGGCGGACGCAGTCGGCGACCAGCGCGGGCGTCCGCATGAGGCAGGCGCCGAATGCCCCGCTCTGCACCCGATCGCTGGGACACCCGACGTTGAGGTTGATCTCCGCGAAGCCCGCCGACTCGCCGATGCGTGCGGCCTGCGCCAATTCATCCGGGTCGCAGCCGCCCAGTTGCAAGGCCACCGGATGCTCGGCCGCGTCATGCTCGAGCAAGCGGGCCGCATTCCCCCGTACGATGGCCGCCGATACCACCATTTCCGTGTACAGCAAGGCATGCGGGGTGAACAAACGGTGGAAATAGCGGCAGTGACGGTCAGTCCATTCCATCATAGGTGCAACATTAAGTTTTCTATCTAACATATTGATATATAGATATTTATTGTCTTTTTAAGAATCGTCATTCCGGTGACATTCCGAGTAATTTATCATCTGCGCGGCAAGCACATGAGAGCGTCTGAGCGCCCCGCCGACAAAGGCTCAACGACAATTCCTCGATTGCGCGGATCTCAATGCGCCGAGTATTTTTTGCGGGAGTGCGCCCGGCTTCGATCTGCGAACGCGAAATTCTCCCCTTTCATACAGTGGTGTCTGGCCGCGAACACTGGATTTACGGCCATGGCTGCAGCGCGTACAGTTTGCCGATGGGGCGCAGTTTTTTCGGTCACAAAGCCTTCAAGGGTCGAGGCGCGTTGTCCAATCCGGCGGGTCGGTTCGACACATTGACGGTCGAGCAGGCCGACGACGGATGGTATCAGGACGAGGTCCCGGAAAGCCTGCAGGAAACGGTCCTGCCCGATGCCGCGCGCGGCATCATCACCAGCAACGACTCGCCGGACGTGGGGTTCGATGTTTCCATCAATCCGTATCGCGGCTGCAGCCACGCCTGCGTGTATTGCTTCGCGCGGCCCACCCACGCGTATCTAGGCCTCTCGCCGGGACTGGATTTCGAAACCAAGCTTTTCTACAAGGCCGACGCCGTCAAGCTGCTCGAGGCAGAGCTCTCCAAACCACGCTACGTATGCAAGCCGATTGCACTCGGCATCAATACCGACGGCTACCAGCCGCTGGAACGGCGTCTCGGCGTCACTCGCAGCATTCTCGAGGTGCTGGCCCGCTGCCGGCACCCCGTCTCCCTCATCACGAAAAGCGCGCTCATCCTGCGCGATCTCGATTTGCTGGCGGATCTGGCGCGCGACCGCCTGGTTTCGGTCATGTTGAGCATCACGTCGCTGTCCGATGAAATCAAACGCACTCTGGAGCCGCGCACCGCCTCGCCGCAGGCCCGCCTGCGCGTGATCGGGGCCTTGGCGCAGGCCGGTGTACCGGTCGGGGTCATGGTCGCACCGGTGATTCCCGCCATCACGGACCATGAATTGGAGGCCATTCTGCGTGCAGCCCGCGAGGCGGGCGCGAGTTGTGCGAGCTACGTCCTGCTCCGGCTGCCGCACGAAGTGAAGATTCTGTTTCGCGAATGGCTGCAGGAACATTATCCGGAACGGGCCAAACATGTGATGTCGCTCATCAACCAGGCTCGCGGCGGAAAAGACTACGACTCGCAATTCGGCGTTCGCATGCGAGGCACCGGGCAGTATGCTGAATTATTGCGCTCCCGGTTCGAGGTGGCCGTGAGGAGACTCGGGTTCGCGGACGGGAGCGGCCGCCATGATCTTAGAACGGACTTGTTTCGCGGGCCGTCGGCCGCTTCGCAATTGACCCTCGGGTTCTAGTCGATCGGCGCCGGCCTTCACCACGGGACCTGCCCCTAACCTCCGGTGATGAGACCGAATTGCTGCGCGATCAAAATCAGCTGCAACGCGCTGCCGGCTCCCAATTTCTGCTTGATCGAGGATTGATGGTTGGCGGCAGTCTTGGGACTCAAGCCGAGCCGCGCTGCGATGACCTCGACTCCGTATCCCTGCGCCAGAAGCCGCAGCACCTCCAATTCGCGTATGGACAGCGCACTCGCCAGGTGCCGCGCGGTGGCCGATTGCGTGGTCATCGCCAGCTGCACGTCAGGGCTCATAAATCGGCTGCCTGCGGCAACGGCGCGGACCGCACTCACCAGCAGATCCGGCGCGCTGGCCTTGCTCAAATACCCAAATGCACCAGCGTTCATGGCATGAGCGGCATAGATGCCGTCCTGGTACATGCTGAACATCAGCACTCGCGCGTCCGGCCTGCGTGCAATCAAGCGTCGGAGGATCTCGATGCCGCTGACACCGGGCAACGCAATGTCGAGCACAACGACGTCCGGCTGCAATTGCGCGTCCAGCAACAATGCTTCGGCCATCGCGGCCGCCTCGCCGACCACCGTCAAGCTCTCATCGCGTTCGAGCAGGCGCCGATATCCCTCCCTCACCACCGCATGATCATCCACCAACAGCACGCGGATCGTGGCAGTGACTGCGCCGTTCACGCCGGCCGGTCCGGGTTGAGTTGAGTCTGCACCGGCATGGAAGCTTTGACCTGAAACCCTGCACCGCGGGCACTTGCAAGCGTAAGCGAGCCCCCGAACGCGGCCACTCGTTCGCGCATCCCGACCAGACCCAGACCGGTATGCGGAGCCTCCGTGTCGGCACCCCTGCCGTTGTCGACAATCGACACCTCGATGAATTCCTGGGTCTCGGACCGCCGAATGCGCGCGATCCGAATCTCCACGCGGCTGGCTCGGGAGTGCCTTGCGACATTGGTTAACGCCTCCTGGACCAGCCGGAACAAGGCCAGTGCGCGAATCTCGTTCGGATCGTCGAATCCGCTGTCGATCGATAATTCGATGACCGCCTCCGGCAGTCGCGCCCGCCAATCGTCGACGCAATTCTCGAGAGCGGCGGCAATGCCGAGTTCATCGAAGCCGACCGGCCGCAATTGGCGAATGAGACTCGATACCACTCCGTAAACCCGATCCACGTTCTCGATCACGGCGCGCGCCGCATTGCCCGCAAGGAATGTAGATCCCCCATCATTCCCGGACGACGCAGCATCGCGTATCGAGACGGCGTCGAGCTTGATGACGTTCAGATACTGACCCAGTTCGTCATGCAGGTCGCGCGCGAGCGCCTTGCGCTCGTATTCCTGCATGTCGACGTATTGCTGCGCCAATCGCTGATTTTCCGCCAGGGATTCGGCGAGCCGGGCCTCGGTCGCCCGGCGCAAACCTAACTGGTCACGCGCCTCGGTATAGCGGCGCGCAGAGAACCAGACCAGACAACAGGCGACGATCAGCAACCAGGCCGGCAATTCATCCAACTGCAACCGCTCGTGCAATCGCGTCCAACCGAGCAATGCCTCGCTCAGATCCCATTTCACGCAAATGATCGCCGCCGCAATCGAAATGACGGCTATCAGGGCCGCATCCCGCCGCGCCGCCATTTTGCGGCCTATCTCCTCCTGGATTTCGCGATCCGCCAATCGCTGCCCTCCGCGTTAAAACGGGAATTTTTCCTATTCTCATCGCGCGGCGTACATGGAACCATCACCCCGATGAACTCACATAAGGGCCGCAGGGATATCGGCCGACGCCTCGCCGCATTTGCTGCCCTCGGACTTTGCTCGTCCGCGCAGGCGTTGGATGCCGCACCAGCTCCGCCTTCAACCCTACAGGAAATTCTGGTCATCGGCACGACACCCGTTCCGGGCGTGAGTATCGACATCGACAAGGTTCCGGGCAACGTCCAAAGCGTACTCGCCGGCGAACTGACCCAGAACGGGACGGCCAGTCTCACCGGGGCGCTCGCCGACCGTCTAGGCAGTGTGAGCATCAGCGACAGCCTGGCGGATCCCTTTCAACCCGATGTCTTGTACCGCGGTTTCGCGGCCTCGCCCGTGCTGGGAACTCCGCAAGGTCTGGCCGTCTACCAAAACGGTGTCCGCATCAATGAGGCGTTCGGCGACAGCGTGAACTGGGACCTTATTCCCGATATCGCCATCAACCGGCTCGACATCGTGAGTTCGAGCCCCCTCTATGGCCTCAATGCCCTGGGCGGCGCAATGGCCGTGACCATGAAAGACGGTTTCAACCATCAAGACGCGGATGCGCAATTCTCCGGAGGTTCCTTCAATCAACGCACGGGGTCCGCGGAAGGCGGGTTCAGCAAAGGCATGTTTGGCATGTATGCCGCGGCGCGGGCGCTCGATGAGGACGGTTGGCGCCTGTTTGCTCATGACATCGTGCGCCAGTACTACGTGGATCTGAGCCTGCATGGTGCGCTGACCACGGCGGACCTCAGCTACTCGCGGGCCGACAACCAACTGTTCGGGCCCGGTGCCGCGCCGGTGCAATCGCTCGCGATCAACCGCGAAGCGGTATTTACCGGTCCTCAGGCGAACAGCGACAAAGTCGATTTCCTGACGCTCAATGTGTCGCGGACCCTGGCGCCTGGGCTCGCCGTGCAGGGCGTGGGCTACGTGCGCAACTATCGACAGGATGTCTCAAACGGCAACGGCTCGAACTTCGCGCCCTGCACCCCGTCGTCAGAATCGGGAACCCTGTGTCAATCAGACGGACTCACGCCGTTGCGGAACGCCGGCGGCGGCACGCTGCCCGACCTGTCGAACGGTGGCGCGCAGATTGTCGGTCAAAACAATTTCGAGTCCATTCACTCGCAGACCTGGGGCGGCTCGCTGCAGTTCGCGGACACCCTGCCGGTGTCCGGCCATGGGAATCAGTTCGCCGCGGGAACGACCGTCGATGCGTCGCACACCAATTTTCTGTCGGGAACCCAGGTGGGCCTCATCGATGCGTCTCTCCTCGTGCGGCCGTCCACCCTCTACGTCGATACGCCGGAAGGCACGCCTTTCTCGGCGACTCCCGTGATCCTGAATGCCGATACCAAGTACTACGGCTTTTACGGCACCGACACGCTCGACATTCGCTCATCGTTCGCGGTCACCTTGAGCGGCCGGTACAACATCGCGAAAGTCGACCTCTCCGATCAACGCGGGACGGACTTGAGCGGTCGCAGTCGCTTCACTCACTTCAATCCAGCCGTCGGCGCCACCTACAAGCTGTCGCCGGGCGTCACCGCGTTCGCGGGTTACTCGATCAACAATCGGACCCCGACCGCCAGCGAAATCGAGTGCTCCGACCCGCTGCGACCCTGTCTGCTGCCTTCCAGCCTGGCCGGCGACCCTCCAAGCTTGAAGCAGGTCATCGCTCACACCCTGGAATTTGGATTTCGCGGCCATTCCCTGCCCGCCGACTCCAACGGTCTTTCCTGGAACGCAAGCCTGTTCCGCACGGATGCGGAGGACGACATTTACGGCATCGCCACGTCGGTGAGCACCGGTTTTTTTCAAAATATCGGTTCGACGCGGCGGCAAGGCGTCGAGACCGGTATTAGATATGGCGGTGACCATTGGTCCGCCTACGGCCAGTACAGTTTCATCGATGCGACATTTCGGTCGCCGCTCACGGTGAACTCCCCCTCCAACCCGTTCGGCGACGCGAGCGGCGACATTCGAGTGCGGCGCGGCGATCGTCTTCCCGGCATACCCAAAAGCCGGCTAAAGGCGGGCGCGGACTACTCGATCACGTCGAATTGGTCGGCGGGTGGGTCGATCGTGATGGTGGGCGACCAGATCTACCATGGCGACGAATCCAACCAAAACCCGCCGCTGCCCGGGTATGCGGTGGTAAGCCTGCATTCGACGTACCGGGTGGGTATGCAAATCGAGATCTTCGGCAATGTGCAGAACCTGTTCGATAAACGGTATGCAAACTACGGCCTGTATGGCGATCCGACCGGCGTGAACGCGCCAGGCATCCCTGCAACCGCGGGGTCCAACGGCGCCGGGGTCGACAACCGCTTTCAAAATCCCGCCGCGCCTCGGTCGATGTTCGGGGGCATCCGGCTCACCTTCTGAGCGGGCCTCCGCCACTGGGCGGTTGCATCCTGCCGCCGTTCCCTATCAGCCGAGTCTTACGTCGCTCCGGGCGTCCATCGTCTTGTTCCGTGCCCGCAAGCGCATATTCTATAGAGCGGACCATGCCATCCTTCCTACCGGACTGAAAGCAAGTGAATGCCGAGCCTACGAACTCCATCGATTTCTTCGGAGGAGGCCCTGCAATGAGGCAGGGCCCTGGAGACCATGGCGCAGAGCGCGACCCGGCTGCGGGCGATCGCATCCCGGGTGACCGCACCCCGGGTGACCGCACCCCGGGTGACCGCGCCCCGGGTGACCGCGCCCCGGGTAATCGCGCCCCGGGCTATGGCGCGCCCCGCGATCCCGCGACCGCAGTTTCCAGCTTGATCGAGCACATTCAAGGCGTCATGGAGCATCAAAAGGCCGTGCTGGCGCGTGACCTGCATGACGAGCTGGGCGGATTGTTGGTCGGGGCCGTGATGGACCTTGCGTGGGCCGAACAGCACATGTCGGCGCCGCCGGCGGAATTGAAGCAGAAATTGGTGCGTGCGCGCCAAACCCTCGCGGCTGCTATCGATATCAAGCGCAAGCTGATCGAAGAGCTGCGGCCCACTCTTCTGGACAATGTAGGGTTATTCGCCGCACTGCGCTGGCACGTGCAGGCAGCCTGCAAACGGGCCGGAACAACCTGCATCATCGATGTGCCCGAGGATGAGCGCCGGTTCCTTCCCAATGTTCCGATTGCGCTGTTTCGCATCGTTCAGGAAGCTCTGGCCGTCATCGTGGCGCGGAAACCGGTCGCGTCTGCCGAATTTAACGTGACCGTCGACCGGCGGGCCCTCGCCATCCTGATTCGGGGCGACGCCGCGGGTGCCCCGTCGGAAGAGCAACCCGGCATAAACGCCGACGTTCATTACCTGGCCGCCATCCAACAGCGGGTGGCTTCGTTGAAAGGTGAATTCCACCACAACTATATTCCGGCGGTGGGGACTCGCATCGCAGTTCGCTTCCCCCTGGAACAGACCATATTACCGGGCTAGGTTGACGTAGGCCGATTCCCACGCGGAGTCGAGCGTGGCCAATGTGGCGCCAAGTGCTTCCGGGAAGTACTTTGCCCCGGGGTATTTCAACGACTCGCTGGCTTACGTTACAAGGGGCTGCCATGCTTCATTACGCCGTCGTTTTTCTTATCATAGCGCTCATCGCCGCCGTGTTCGGATTTGGCGGGGTTGCGGCGGGCGCCACCGGGATCGCCAAGATCTTGTTTGTGATCTTCCTGATCGGTGCGGTCGTGTCGTTTTTGATGCACGGTCGCAGCCGCGTCTGACGCGTCACTTCCGCAGGTAGGGAAACTCGAGCGTAGGCCGCGGCTCGGCGATGTAAAACCCCTGGGCGAATCCTATTCCAAGTCGCCCAAGTTCCTGCAGTACCTCGATTGATTCGACTCGTTCGGCAATGGTGTGAATGCCCATGGCCTTGCCGACCTGGCTGATCGCCTCCACCATGCTTCGGTCCACTGGATCGCGAGTTACGTTCTCTATGAACTGGCCGTCGATTTTCAAATAGTCCACAGGCAAAGTTTTTAAGTACATGAACGACGAAAGTCCGCTTCCGAAATCGTCGAGGGCGAAGTGGCAGCCGCGCGTTTTGAGCTCCCGCATGAAGTAGACCACGTTGGCGAGATTGGCGATGGCAGCTGTCTCCGTGATCTCGAAGCACATGGCGCCCGCAGGAAGGTCTCGCGCACTCAATTCAGCGATCAAATATTCCAGAAAGCGTTCGTCGTTCAGGGAAGTGCCCGACAGATTGACCGCAATCGTGTATGGCTTGATGCCGGTGCCGCTCCGATGCACCAGCTGGTCCAGAGCCTGCCGCACCACCCATCGGTCGATGGAAGGCATCACGTTGTAGCGCTCGGCAGCCGGTATGAATTCGGCGGGCGCGACCAGGGAGCCCGATTCGTCGCGCAGACGCAGCATGAGCTCGAATTGTTCCCGCTCGTAGCGATTGGCGCCGATCGGAACGATCGGCTGGAAGAACAACTCGAAGCGGCTGTCGTCGCAGGCGCGAGTCAGTTTGGACACCCAATGCATTTCGCGATGCCGCTCCGGCATGTTGTCGGGTTTATACAATTGCACGCGATTGCGGCCCTGATCCTTCGCGGAGTAGCAGGCTACGTCCGCGGCACTCATTACACCGGCCACGGTGGGTGTCTCAGCGGTGATTTCGACGATGCCGATGCTGACGCCGACCGCCGAAACGCCGTCTTGCCAGACGAACCGGTAATCGCGGATGGCCTGCCGCAGGCCCTCGGCCACGCGCAGCGCATGATCGAGCGGACAGTCCTGCAGCAGGATGCCGAATTCGTCCCCACCTAGGCGCGCCAGCGTATCGCCGACGCGCACCCGCGACTGCAGCACTCCCGTAATCTGTTTCAGGAGCTGATCTCCTGCAGGGTGGCCGCATGTGTCGTTGATCAACTTGAATTGATCGAGGTCCAGATACAGCAACGCATGCCGGCACTCGGCATCGGAACGAACGCTGTCGACCGCGGCGGTGAGCCGGTTGTCGAACTCGCGGCGATTGATGAGCCCCGTGAGCGCATCGTGGCTCGCTTGGTAATGCAGCGCCCGGTGGAGGCGGCGCTCCTTGCTGATGTCGTGGAACACCATGACGGCGCCGAGCATGTTGCCTGCGCGGTCGCGGATGGGCGCCGCCGAGTCCTGGATGGCAATTTCCTGCCCGCGGCGATTGATCAACACGGTGTGCTCCGCTAGGCAGAGCGGCTGTCCCTCGCGAAGACAGCGCATGACGGGGCTCTCGATCGGCTTTTGCGTCGCTTCGTCGACCACCGTCAAGATGTCGCCGATGCGCTGTGATTGCGCCTCCCGGCTCTCCCAGCCGGTCAGGCTCTCCGCCACCGGATTCATGTAGTCGATGCGCCCTTCGGAATCGGTGGTGATGACCGCGTCGCCGATCGACTGGAGCGTGACCTGCGCGCGCTCCTTCGCCTGGAAGACCGCGGTTTCGGCCTTCTTTCGTTCGGTGATGTCGGCGATGGTGCCCTCGAATCCGCTGATGCGCCCTTCCTTGTCGCGCACCACCCGCCCATTGTCGACGACCACCAGCATGGAGCCGTCTTTGCGGCGCAAAACGTACTCGACATTGCGCACTTCGCCATCGCTGTCGAGCCGTCGAACGTAGCTGTCGCGATCGGCCGGATACCAATACAACGAGGCCGCATGTACCTGGTAGATCTCCTCGGCCGAGCCGTACCCCAGCATCTGCACGAAGGCCGGATTCACCACCAAGAATCGTCCGTCGCGCGTCGTTCGATACACGCCCTCCATGACGCTCTCGAACAGGCCGCGAAACTTGGACTCGCTGTCGCGCAGGGCGTCCTCGGCGCTGCGCCGTTCGATCGCGATGCCGGCGATTTGAGACATGCGCGACATCAACTCATGATCGCGGGACAGCGGCAGTCCGGGTTGGCGTTGATACACCGAAAACGTCCCGACGATGGCCCCGTCCGACGCAACGATGGGCGCGGACCACGCGGCACTCAAGCTCGCGTGCCTGGCGGCTTCGCGGCGGTACTCCCACAGGGCGTCGGTTTCGACGTCGGCCACCGTGACCTGACGGGATAGATAGACGGCGGCCGCGCACGAGCCGAAGCGGATGCCGACCGGCGCATGATCCATGGCCGCGACGAACTCGCGCGGCAGGCTGGGAGCAA
>Ga0210407_10005056_pt1 | contig 10258 bp, 15 predicted proteins | sample IncBWC27MmetaG_FD_150860 | JGI IMG/M metagenome (GOLD analysis project Ga0210407, IMG submission 150860) | Forest soil microbial communities from Barre Woods Harvard Forest LTER site, Petersham, Massachusetts, United States - Inc-BW-C-27-M | ecosystem: Environmental > Terrestrial > Soil >... | reverse complement strand
CGTTGACCCGGAGAAGCACAAGATCTATTTGCCCACAGCTGAGTTTGAGGAAGCGAAACCAGGAACTCGCCCGGCAGCCAAACCCGGCACTTTCATGATCATCGTCGTCGGGCGCCAGTAGCAGGGAGGGCGCGCACCCCATCAAATATCGAGAAATGCGCATGAACAGCGGATAAAAGAATGGTAGGCCCGAATGGATTCGAACCATCGACCTCTTCCGTGTCAAAAATGAAGTCAATCACCTAAACCTTTCTCCCTTGTTTTCCGCATCATCACATCAGCAAAAAACCTCAGAAATCGCTTAGTTTTGGTGACGAATTGGTGACGACTCCGGCGTCGTCCCAAGCAATGGGTTGTCGCGCCAACGGGATCATGCATTTAGCTGCATTATGTCGCGCCGCCGGTGTGACTGGTCGCCTGCCCAGTGCGGCAGAGCGCCCTATTGCAGCCATTTTCTTCATACTGGTACACCTGATTGGGGTGTCGGTGGCGGACCTGTTGATGCTATGAAGACCCTTCCAATCCGTTTCGCGACTCCTCATGCTTTGCGCAGCCTCCGTGGCTCAAATACCGTTGCTGAGCTATTAGACGTAACTGACCTCACAATGCGAAACGATCCAAGTTCCTAGAGTTCTTACCAGCGTTTGATGACAAAGGCCGTCTTGTCATCGATGCGGTCCTCTTCGCCAATATGCCGCAGGTACTCGTCCTGCTTAACTGCGTGTTCCAGAATTGCATTGCAAATTCCTTTTGCCGGTTCATCTTTGCGGTCACGGATCACTTGTTCCATCTGGAGCCGGTCCTGTTCATCGCTGCCATCGTAAACCCCGTCTGTATAAAGGAACAGGATGTCGCCGGGGCTCATGAGTGTGATTTCTGCGATGTCCGAGGACTTCATTTTTCGCGTCCTGAGCGCCATCGAAAGGTACTTGTTCCGGTCGGGATTGTCCTCGGGAATTTCGAGTCCGAGCGCAAGGAACTGCACCATGCGAGCCTTATCGATCTCCATGAATCTTTCGTATTCCGCAGAGAATACCAAAGGTGGAGGGTGACCGAAATTTACAAAACGGAAATATCCTCCGGGTCGTATCTCACCGTAGAGCATGGTCGCGATTTCGCGAGAGCTGTCATTCTTGTCCCGTCCCAAGGCGTTCCTCGCGGTGACGGACTGCGCGAGCCGAAGATTAACTTTCTCGAAGATGTCGGGTGTTGTTTTTCCGTTCCGATCCAGCTCGGCAAGCATGAGCGCATGAAAAGTGTCGTGAACGGTTGACGCAATTTTTGCCGAGATGAGCCCGTGCCCCTGAGCATCGACCAACAGCACTCCCGCAGTCGTGTAGAGTTCTTGCAGATTTTCGGCGATTCTCAGTTGCTCTGAGCTTTTGGCCCTTCTGTATTCGGCCGCAACAGCCGAGTTGTAGCCAGGCTTAGACTTCAACCACTGCACATGCTCATCCACCGAGGTTCGAGCAGCCTGGCCTGTGGGGAGAGGCTCCAGGTACTGCTTCGACCGTCTGAGGGCATCCGTGATACGAGCGTCAATGTTGTAGCGCTGCTGAAAGTTGATGTATTCAAAAAGATCGCCCCCTACGCTCCCGGCGGGAATCGAATTGCCATACATATCGATGCCGGCCAGCTGGGGAATCACACCCTCCGCGGGCATCAATCTCTTGCGAAAGTACTCGTCAATGTTGGGTTCTACAGGTGCCCCCATAACACTTATCCTGTGCAGTCTTTACCCCGGGTGCATCCTACGATCGACAATTAGACATGGTTTGGATTATACGGAAGGCTGCCCGTGGGACTATCGCCTGCAGGCATTGGCGTCGCTTCCAAAGAACGGGTGCACGCACTTCCAGGTTGGGAAAAGCTCAAATCGAGTCGATGAGCGTAATCGCGATGTTGCAACAGTTAAACTGTCAGGTCGAGGTTGAAAGTGAAACAAGCAGCCGAACAGTTGCTGGTGATGATGTTCGTTCTCGGCACCGACATCGTACTACCACTTGCGATCATTTATGGTTGGGTTCGGTGGGCAAAGAGCAAGCCAACTGTTACTGGGCTTTCGGCATTTTCTCTCGGTGCTTTTGCCCTCGCCACAAGCTCTGCACTCCTCGCATTCGGCGCTCTTCTCTATGCCCATCTTGTACGTAGTTTCCCGTTTCACGATCCGACCCTGATGCAGTTTTATCGTTGGGGCTTTCTTTCGTCGCTGTCGGGATTCGTGCTCGGCATCGTCGGCTGGTGGCGGCGAAGTGCCCTGCGTTGGTATGCACCTGTCTGCTCTCTAGGAGTAGTGGTCTTTTGGATCGCTGCGGCATGGGGTGAGTAGCCGCTGTACAACGATGGTGCTCACCGACCCGACAATGAGTGAAATCGCGATTTTTAGCCAACTGTCGGAAGTCAGCCCCAGCAGTAACCTTGCCGTGTCCGGTTCGGGTGGCTAACATGCGCACATGAATGCCGCACCCACAAAGATTCAGGCTCGGAGCAACAGTTTCCGAACATTGCTCGTTGCGTCGCTCGTCATCGCGGCCCTCGGAATCGGCGTACCATTTGTGACGGCACCCGGTTCTATGGACGCGGCTATCAAACTGTGCATGCTCCTGACGTTGGTGTGGATCGTATTGGTGATCTTCGTATTCACGAAGTTCAAGTGGCGCGGTCTCTGGTGTCTGCTTGGTGCGCCGCTGACTGGCTACTGGTTTATTGTGTTGTACTTGATAGCGTCCGGGTGTGCCCACAACATCAAGAACTGCCCTTAACTTTGCCACGCAACTCGGGTTTTGAGCGTAATCGAGATGTTTCGCCAATTGGCCACGCCTGTTCTAAAATTCTGCCGTCGATAGGAATGGAAACCTTCGATCGAAGTGTGTTGCCGTGGGCGTCCTACTGCTGCTTATGGCCAACGTTGAGGCGCAAACCACTCGGAGACCTCAAGCACATGCTGGAATCGTAGGAACAGTGCTCGACGAGCAAGGCCATCCACTCAAGAACATCTATGTGCATGCCGCGTTGGAACAGACGGGGATGTACATGACCACCGTGGACAGCAACGAAGCTGGTCATTTCGTGATCGAAAATTTGGAACCGGGAACATACAGCATCTTCGGCGAGAGTAACGCTGCTGCCTACCCGAACACCGCATTGTCGTTCTATCCCAACCAGAATCCCATCAAGGTGACGCTTGGGAATTTCGGCGAAGCAACCATCGTTCTAGTTCTAGGTCCGAGGGCCGGCGTGCTTTGCGGAACGGTTCTCGACAAGACGACGGGAAAGGCTATCATGTCGCAGCACGCGCCTCACTTCATCGTCAGGAAGATTTCCAATCGAGCAGATTCCATCGAGTTCGTGGGTCCCGCCAATTCCGCTGGCTGATACCGCCTGCGACCGAAGTGACTTTGGAGGTGTTCGCCGAGGGCTACAAGCCTTGGGTGTATGCCGAGCCGTCAAGCCCTTTAACGCCGATGCCGTTTCGGCTCGAATCTGGGGAAGAGAAAACCCTGAACATAAGGCTTGAGCCACAAACACGGCCAAACAATCATCCCGAGTAGAACCCTGCGGTGTTCCAACTCTGCTCGTCGGTTTCCCAACTGTCGTTATCAGGCAGTTACTTCCGAATGCGCTTCCCTGACAACAGAGCATGAGGCAGTGGAAGTATACTTTCCCACGTCGTGAGCATCGACGACTCCGAAAGCAAGAAGGATGAGGTGTGGGCCACTCTCTGCCAAGCAGAGGGATGGGTCTGTCGTGTGTGCGGTTCGGTACCCGAACGCGGTCAGCGATTCACGGACAAACTCTGTGAAGATTGCCGCAAGATCGTTCGGAACGAGTAGGTCCACAACCGGGTTGTTGGTCGCTGGCGGTTGACAATCCTCGCCACGCCCTGGACAATACCCGGCAACCGAAACGATTCCGATTGGGTACGACAGCTACACTGAAAAGCCGCAGGAAGCGGCTGCCCTCGAGTGGGAGAATTGTTAGCATGGCGCACCTACGCAAGCATGAAGACTCGACTCAGGAGGGGGTACATTGGAAATGCTCTCAATGCGGGTGGGAATCGGTGCATATGTATTTCGGGGAAGTCTTCGAGCCTGAGCATTTGTGCCCAAATGACACTTGCGAGTGCGGTCATCGCCGGCTAGAGCACAGGAACGGCACCTGCGCTGGGGGCGAATTCAGAAGTGAAGACGGGAATCCTGATCCAACGCAAGGGCTGTGCGGTTGCACCGGCTTTCAGCCGAAATAATGATGATCCGCGACCGGATCGTCATGCGTGGCCTCTGACGCGTGCGAATGTTGTCCCGCCAGTATGGCAAGACGCTCGCTGACGTCGTGGAGCCGCCCAACTTCGAGCAGGATGGCTTCATGATTAGCGCCGGTCGGGACATCGCCGTCGGGAACGGTCAAGCGACTCCTGGTGATGACGCGGGTAACGATGTCTTCGGCGCGATCCCGATACAAAGTGTGTAGGGTGCTGCGCCAGCCTACCAGTTCGCCGCGCGCGAACTCAGTTTCGACTCCGTCGGGGTCTTTCTGGTGCTCATCATGGAAGCTCTTAAGAAGGAACTCGCCCTGTTCTACCAGGCGACTGATCGTTTCTGCGTTTTGAAGCGCTAGGTGCATGGTTGCCCTCCTTGGAGCGAGTCAGGTGCAGGGCGTTTGGTGGTACGAAAAGGCGGAAGTAACTCCGCCTCCTCGCGCCAGCAAACAGAGCGTCCTTACACTGCTGCGAGGACTTCGTGCTTCTGGAGGGTCGAGGTGACCACGTCATAGGTGTGCACCTGCGGCGTGCCTTCGATAAATCTGGCCAGCGTCTTCAACACCTGCGGATAGGCATTGGTGTTGTAGGTGTCGGCGTCCTTCTTGTTGTCCCACAGACTGATCGCCATTACATCCACTCCGCCGGGACCGGCGAAAGTGATTTCGTCCAGAAAACCGTTCTGCTTACGAAGCAAAGGAAGGACATCTTTTTCAAATGCTCGCGTGTAATCGGAGAGCATATTCGATTTCAGATGGATAGAGATATTGCGTGCAAACATGGGTAACCTCCTAGATTGGAGTTGCTAAGAAAGACTGCTTCAGATGGGCTGACTTAGTTCAGAGAACCTGAAATGAGGGGAAGGTGGTGACCACCTCAATTACAACCCTAGTCTTATATAGCGGGACTGTCAAACAGCGATCCGCTTCTGCGAATCGACGCCAGCCACGCTATCGGTGTAGATCTGCCAAGTCTGTTGTGATCCGGCACCAAAACCTCCTCCGTCTCCTTTCAGCATCACGAACCAGCCTTTTTTCAGGTTTACCCGGAAGCGCGCCCCCATCACGGGGTCCACCCAGTCTCGCGAGTCGCCTGCATGGAAAGCGGGAAGCACTCCAGGACGCAAGTCGAGATTGCTCCGCAAGTGCCAATACCGGATTCCTGCAAGGCCATCCACCGCGAATTTCGGATTCTCAAATGCGCGCCCATAGATTTCTGGATCGAGAATGTACTGTTGCGAATCAGTATGGGCGCTGGAGTAGAGAACCCCAAAAGGAGTTGAGATCTCACCGGAGGACAGATTTATGTACTGGAAGTCAGTCAAGACACCAACCTGTTTCCTGCGTACGTCGAGCGCGGTCATGTAGCCGATATTCAGTTTGTCGGAAACGTCAGAGAAGCTGGCGCTGACGGGAATTGTTTTGCCTTTGACCCCCAGATAGCCGTTCACCCCACTGAGCCACAGATAGATTGGCGTCCAAGCTACGTGCCAATCACTCTGTCTGGTGGGGTCCTTTGAGGGAGATGCCGCTCCGGGTACGGAAGGGGCTCCGTTGGTCTGAGAAAATCCAGTCGTCCGCAAGACCAGGCACAGCAACATCATGAGCTCCCCCCTCTTCACAGCAACCTCGCTCCCGAACTGCCGTCACAACAGAAAGTGACCGGCCGTTGCAACCCAAATTCATCCGCTATACGTGTAAACTCAGTTCCTCCCTTAGAATCTTCCGTAGCGCCTCGACGGTTGAGGCACTACGCGGCGAAGATCATGGCAGAAGGAGCCGCTATCTAACGCGCCACCGGAAGACTGACTGGTTGTTCCAGCCGAAATTCGAGGAGGGATTCGCTCGGCACCGATACCTGTTTACCCTTGCTAGCTGCGGAGACAATAGTTCCGGCTGCAGCGCCGGCGCCTGCACCGATGGCAGCACCCTTCCCGCCGCCGGAGAGTCCGCCTATGAGCGCTCCGAGTCCTGTGCCGCCAACGACTCTTTTTGCTGTCTTGCCGCCTGCCCTTGTGAGGCTACCTGGTAAGAGCTCGTTAGAAGTGGATACGCTGTGCCGTTGATGACAATATCGGTCAGTTCGAGAGTCAGTTCGGCACCACCGGATATGTTGCCCGCTGACTTAGCGTTGGCAAGTCGGCCATAAACGGTGCTACCTCTTGGCGCCACTACCACCTCATCCACCTGCAGATTTGTCTCGAGATTGGCTGTAAAGCGATATCCCACCTGCTGTTTGCTCGAATCCACAGAATTGACCATGCGGATCAGGATTCGCGTTCCTGCAGGAACGGTTATCTTGCTTGTCGCTGCCTGCGTTTGTCCTTGCCCTGCGACCGCCAAACCCAATCCGATGAACAGAGCCGCTGCGCAAACGATTGCGTATCGCATGGTTTTTCTCACCCATTCCATCTCAGTATCCTTGCCCCACGATGGGCAAGTTCGAGGTAATTTGAAGATCGATGATTGCCAGCAACTGATCTTCAATCTGGAGAAAGCGCGCGGCCTCGATCGACCCCAGTGATGCCTTCACGCGACCGTAGTACTTCTCTAAGAGCTCAGAACGCTGCTTCCGATAATTGAACGCATTCTTGACAGACTCATCTGCCTTGGCGTCGCTCATCTGGTCGTAGTTGCGGGCGTAGTCCTGAATGTTGGCGACTCTCAGGTTGTTGAGTTTGGTCAACTCCGCATCGTACTCTTCGTAGATAGGCCAGAATTTTGCCGCCTGATCGACATTCAATACCATCACGGCGCCCATGATCTCGTCTTTCTGCTGGCGAACGTTAGAGCGTAAGAGTTCGATGTATTCCTGAAGGTTCTTTTGCTGCGTGTCCGTCAGAGCCGAGGGGGGAGTCTGTTTCTGAGCTTTTTGTGATTGTGCAAGAATCCCGAAGTTCAACAGAACAGATAGGAGTAAGAGGCACACTGCAATCGATTTCTTCATAGAAGTTCCCGTTGTATCCCGAACGTCATACGTCGCGCATACAGGCTGCATCGAAGATCAGCCGACAAAGTCCACCATGCCAGTTGCCACGTTGTACATTGCGCCGGCGATTTTGATGCTTCCCTTCTTCTCTAATTCCTCCAGGAGCGGGCTCCTCCGGCGAATATCAGAAAGACCCAGAATTACATTCGTTTCAGCAACGGCATCCACATAGCTCGGATTCTTACTGGTCTTGTCGTCCCCAAACTTGGTCGCCGGTATCGCCGGTTTGATTCGTGCCAGCAGTGCGGTGAGATTCCCGAGCACAACATCGTCGATCGCACCTTTTACCGCGCCGCAGGCTGTGTGCCCCAAGACCAGTACGACCTTGGCCCCCGAAACGGCGCAGGCAAACTCCATACTGCCGAGCATGTCATCGTTCACAATGTTACCCGCCACTCTGCCGATGAAGGTGTCGCCGATTCCTACATCAAACACGATCTCCGCTGGGACTCGCGAATCCACGCAACCAAGTATGATGGCGGCCGGATATTGTCCCCCAGCACTGGATCTTTTCTCACCTAAGTAGTCACGCGGAGCCATTTTCGCAGCTCGGAATCGCCCATTCCCTTTCTTTAGCTCGTCGATGACTTGAGATGGCGTCATGACGTCCCGCTCCTCCTTTGTAAGTGATCGACTCATGTCAGGTGCTAGTTGCATGGACAAAGAAGCAAGGCACGGGATAGCGCACGCGCCTATGGCTGCGCCGAGAAACGCGCGACGGTCCACAATTCTGTTATCTAAAAGCTTTTTCAACTCTCTGTGAACAGATTCGATTTGCATAGATTCTCCCCATTGATGATTCTGAATGACTTGGCAAGGATTGTCCGTTACACCTCACTTACCGGCTGCCGGGACCCACGCGTTGTTTGGAGCCAAGATTTCAGAGTTTGAGAGTTCAGTCTGGACATTGACCCGCTGGAAACCAGCTTTCTTTTGTGGTACCGCCTGGAACACCAAGTAGTACTGGTTGTTGAGCATCTTTTGGAAGCGTTCCAGGTAAGGCTTGAAGCTGACGAGTTGCGAGGTGCCGAGAGAAAAGCACTCCCCGCCGGTTTCGTTAGCCAGCTTAGTAAGCCCGGAGAGACCGAGGTCCAGGTCCCAAGAGCTTCGACCGGTGCGACCGACGCCCACCGCATACACCGAATAAACGAGAACGTTGTAGCGTTGACTGATTTCACTAGCCGAGCTCGCGTCGACACTAAGGGTCGGCATGCTGTGATACACGGTGGGGCCGTAGTTCGGTCCGAGACGTGAGGGCTGAGGTTTTTCACCTCGAAGTCGATCAATTCCGTCGGTCACCATCACCACAACGCGCCGGACATTCTGTTGCGGCCATCCTTTGACTAAGCTGATAAGAGACAGGTAAGGGCTGTCCATTGTAGAGAAATTGCCCCGTGGGAGCCGTACCGCTTTGACAGCGAGCTCCTTATCAGGCGTGAAGTTTTGAACGATGTTCACGCCCGCGTTCGACATATAGCCGACACCAACTAGGCTTGACGCTGGCTGAGCACTTACAAACTCTTTTATGTCATTGAGGTTATTTCCAATGGACGTATTGAGAGTATCGTCAATCAAGATCATCAGTTGGAGTGCTGTGTTATCACCCTGGGCCGGAATCAGTTGTGTGACTTGTAGGAAGTTTTTCCCCTGCTTGACCTTGACGTCTTGTTTCTGGAGAGGTGGGAGCTCTGCATCCTCTCGCAGCGCGGCGTCGGTGATCACAATGTGAACCTGTACTGTGCTAGGGGCAGTATTCTGTTGCGATTGCGCTGTCGGCCCACCGTATAACAGCAGACCAAAAGCATAGACGAGCGTAAGAAATCTCCTGTGCATGCTCGATGTCAACCTCCATTTGGTTCTGTCCTCAGAGCACGTCGTTTACGTCAAGAAGACGAGCGCCGATTTGCGAAGGACGGCTATAGAAAATTCCGAATAATTTCGCAACTAATCCATCGTCGAATTCCTGTGGGGTTGCTAACGGTTGAACGAGTGTGAGTTGCTTCTGAATGCTGCTAGATTCGGGCTTAAAGGGTATCTTTATTAATGCCTTGCACGAGAATTGCGTCGGATTCTGCGGCATAACCACCGGGCGGACAACTGGCACTTCTTGCAGTAACGCTCACGGAACCCCCCCGCCTTCCTCACAACCCTCCCTCGCCTCCCGCGCACGCGCGCTCGTGAGATTCGTCAAAGAGCGCAAGCATTGGATTCGCAGATCGAAAAGCAAAGGTCGTAATTCCTCCCCGATAGGATGGTGCATACCATTCGAGGGAGGGCCTGCAAAGGTCTGTCTAGGGTATGTGGACAAGTGCGCTGATCGCGAATGTGAACACCATTTGCTTCTGGTGGCAAATGGATTTCAGTCGATAGGAACGGGCTGATCTTCAAGTAACTGGCGAACAATTCCCATTACGCTTAAACTCCTGAATGAGTGATATGGCCTTATAGTTACTCAGCCCGAGGAAATCAGGAGATAGGATTTGCACAGCAGTGCTATCCCGTCGGCCCTGTGCAAATCTGCGTATTGGGGGATGCGGGCGCGAGGAAGGGTTCGTCCACACCATTACTAGAAGCTCTGCGGGTTAGGGCGTGGTGTTCTCTCCGTACAAAGAAAGATGGCGCCGGACTGTGCGAATGGTTGCGGATGAAGTTTTCTGCGGGCTTCCTAGAATGGAAGCGGACAGAGGCGTCCCGCGGTTACGAGTCTTATGGCCAAACACACGATGTTTGAAATCAGAATCTCGAGCCGCGGGCCGCGCTTTGCTTCGAAACGAATACTCAGATGAAGTCCGGAACAAGGCAGTAAAGAGGGCTCACTATAAGGATTTCGCGGGAGCAAGGCCAGCCTCTGCGTGGGTTGAGGACAAGGAGGACGAAGAAACGACTCACGGAGAGGACACCACGCCCTAACCCGCAGAGCTTCTAGTAATGGTGTGGACGAACCCTTCCTCGCGCCCGCATCCCCCAATACGCAGATTTGCACAGGGCCGACGGGATAGCACTGCTGTGCAA
>Ga0210407_10005054_pt1 | contig 10260 bp, 7 predicted proteins | sample IncBWC27MmetaG_FD_150860 | JGI IMG/M metagenome (GOLD analysis project Ga0210407, IMG submission 150860) | Forest soil microbial communities from Barre Woods Harvard Forest LTER site, Petersham, Massachusetts, United States - Inc-BW-C-27-M | ecosystem: Environmental > Terrestrial > Soil >... | reverse complement strand
TGAATAAGTGTAGTTAAAGTCGAATTGCACGCCGGAGGTGAACCGCTTCCGCAGATTCACTTGCAGAGCGTTGTAGTTCGAGTTGCCAATCGAGCTCCATCCATAGGAGGCGGTAAGTTGATTGTTGAGCAAGTCGCCCGGATAACCCTGGGTGCATGCCGGCGTCGCGCAGAAATAGTGGCTGTTTCCTCCGACATCGGTGAGATAACCGTACAAATCGATATTCGCCAACCCCACCACTTCGTTTCCTGGATAAGAAGCGATGCTGTAGGTTTCATAGATGGCCTGCATCAGCGATTGCGTGGGCGCGTTGCCGAGCACTTGATAGCCTTTGACGCCAGGTTTCAGCGGCTGGATCGTGTCGTGCCAGAAGGCGGCCGTCGGGCCGACCAGCGCATCCGTGATCTGGCTGGCAGGCACGCCCTGCCGCGCGAGTTGCGACAGCCGCGAGGCGGCCGCATAGTAGTCGATTCCGGTCTTAGGATCCACCAGGTCGAGCGGCTGCATCAGGTCGCGCTGCGTCAGCAGATTCCGTCCGAAGCGGCCTACGTAGGCGAGCTGAAGAGTGAAACCCTTCGGCAACTCACGGCCCACGGAAAAATCGACGGTGTATGCGTACGGCGTCTTCAAGTTGTTATCGATACCCCAGGTGATCGCTTCACCAAACGGAGGCGGCGTTTGCGGAAATGCTCCCGGAGGCGCGGGCGTGAAGAATGGATAGCCATACTGGTTCGTGGCCGGAATCACGTTGATGTTGGTGATGCGCGGAACTCCGACGGCCGTATCCAGAGGATTGCCGTTCGCATCCAGCGGCGTGCAGCACGGATTTTGCACGGTCGCCGATAAGCCGGCCGGCGCGTTCTGGTCGAAAGTGTTGATCAATTGCATTCCCGCGCGATCGAACACTTTCCCGAATCCGCCTCGGATCACGGTCTTATCGCCGTCGCCGAAAAGCTTGCGCAGCCAGCTGCTTTGGGGCCGCGGCGAATAAGCCACGGAAACACGAGGCGCGAAATCCGATTTCTCAAAATGGTAGAAGCCGGGTGCATTGTTCGCCTTTCCACCCAGGACGAACGAAACGGGCGGCGTCGCGCTATAGCCGATCCCCTGCTGCATGTTTTGAACATTCTGCAGGAACTGCTTCCCCAGATCGTACGAGGGATTCGCCTGGAATCCGTTCACCTCCCACGGCGGCGGGAACAGCGACCAGCGTACTCCGTAAGTCACCGTCAGGTTCGGCTTGATGCGCCATGAGTCTTGTCCGTAAAACTCGTACCAATCCAGCCCGTAATCTCGCTTCACCGGAGCTCCCGCGGGCAACAAATTTCCCTGGCGGTCGTAGTTGTAGTTCGCTACGACGTCCGACACCATGCCGAGCAGCGCCAGCATCGGGTAGTCGTACGCCGGGGTCGACAACGGCTCCGGAAGCCTTGCCAGGCTAGGGTCGAGCGGGCTGGTGCCGCCGGAGTTTGAGAAGCTGGTGGGCGACATCCAGCTGGTCGTCCCATTCCCAACACTGAAAGAATGCAAGACGCTGACACGAGGGTCCCGCGCGAAGCCGATATTCGCACCCATCTGCAGCGTGTGTGAACCCTTGGTCCACGAGAAATCGTCGATCAGATTGTGCACCGGTGTCTGCGAGTTGTGGCTGTAAGTGACGCCTTGGTCCAACCCGACAAACTTGTCGAACGGCTGGTTCGAGTTGCCGATGATACCCGTGCTCTGGCGAGTGAACCCCCAACGAAAAGTATTGACCTGGGTGGGGCTCAAGACGGTTGTGTATCCGGCGACGAATCCTTTGCTGTGGTCGGCTAGAGTCTGCTCCGGCGATGTTCCTGGGAGAAACGGAGCCTGCGGGTTGCTCAGATTTTGAAGCGCGCCGCGCCAGAAGAGCGTATGCTTGCCGTCGGCGCTGATGTGATAATCGACGCGAGCGATGAACGCGTTGTTATCCAGGCTGACGGGCGCCCGAAACCGGAAGCCCGCATAGTTGAGACCATCGCCCACCGAGTTGTCGTTGGTGCTGAATTGCCCGTTGCAAAAAGTCTGATCGAAATAACCGGTGTGATGGACCGGGTCGAGAATCGCCGGATTGATCCCCATGTGCAGCGGATCGAGATTCTTGATCTGCGACGGTGTCAGCGTGGTCAATCCACCGTTCACGTTCTGATATTGCAGGATTCCCTGGCACAGCGACGGAGTGGGAATCGCGCGGACCACGCTCTGCTCTTCACGCTCCCGCGTACCTTCGTAGTTGGTGAAGAAGAACAGTCGATCCTTCTTGATTGGGCCGCCGGCCGAGGCCCCAAAAATATTTCGGATCAGCTTCAACGGCTTATTCGGTTCGCCGCTGTTCGCCTCCGCTTGCTTAATAAAATAGTCATTCGCGCTGGTGGCGGTGTTGCGCAGGTACTCGTAGGCCGAGCCGTGGAACGCGTTCGTCCCGCTCTTTGTAACCAGCGCGACTTCGGCGCCCGATCCGCCTCCCTGGTCGGCGTTGTAGCTGGTGGTGGTAACCCGGAATTCCTGGACCGAGTCGAGCGTTACGGGCAATACCGACGTGAACGCGTAGCCGTTCGACTGATCGTTCACGTCTACGCCATCCAGCGTGACATTGCTCTGATCGCTGCGTGCGCCGTTTACCGATCCGCTGCGCGTGTCCTGATCGCGGTCGAGATCCGGACGGTTGCCGGTGTAAGCGACGCCCGCTTGCAGGCTCAGCAAATCCGGAACGTTGCGGCCTTCGAGAGGAATCTGCGTGACCTGCGTCTGGTTGAACGAATTGCCGAGCGAAGCATCCACCATGTTCAAAGCCAGCGCTTCCGCCGCGACGGAAACACGCTCCGCGACCTCGCCGAGTTTGAGCTGCACATTCACTGTCGCCGGAGTGTTCACCAACAGGCTAAGCCCGGTCTGCTCATGATGTTGAAATCCCGCCGCAGTGATGCTGAGAGTGTAAGTCCCGGGGGGCAGAAACAGGAATTGATACTCGCCTTGCGCCCCCGTTGCCACCGTGCGTTCGGTCCTCGATTCGGAACTCGCCAGAACCGCAGTCGCTCCGGGCACCGCGCCTCCGCTCTGATCGGTTACCGTGCCGCGCAGCGAAGTCGTCGCCTGTCCCCGCACCATCCCGGCGGTCAGGCTCGCTAGCGCCATTCCCAACAGCAGCTTGCTTTTCATGATCACCCTCCCGCGTCGTCACCCCAACTCACGCTTCGGGACAGGCTACTATACCGATACGCCGCTGTCAAGGGAAGCTTGCCGGTTTTATGCAAGCTTTGCCTTGGGGCTACAATATGTCGAATGAAGCGAGCCGTCGTCTTCGCCGTGTCAGTCTTTTCGCTCGCCGCTCAGGACAAACACTCCCTGAGCAAGCCATTCACTGTTGTCGAAGCTGGTATCCCCGAGATGCAGACCGCATTGCGGGAAGGACGCATCACGTCGCGCGAGCTAGTGAGCCAGTACCTCGTTCGAATCGCGTTCTACGAGGACAAGCTGCACGCCGCGCTCGCGGTAAATCGAAACGCGCTCCAGGAGGCCGGCGAGCGTGATCGCGAACGAGCCAGTGGAACTGTTCGTGGACCGCTGCACGGAATCCCGATCGCACTCAAGGATAATATCCACACCACCGATATGCCGACCACTGGCGGCGCGCTGGCCTTCCAGGGATTCGTGCCGCCCTACGAAGCGACACTCGTCAAGAACCTGCGCGACAGCGGCGCGATCATCATCGCGAAGACCGGTTTGACCGAACTTGCTAACTGGGTGGCGGGCGCGCCCACGCCCATGCCCGGCAACTACAACGCGGTCGGCGGATTTGGATTCAACCCCTACGATCCTCGCCCCGATCCGCGCGAGGCGACCTTCGATGGACGACCCGCTCTCCAGACTGGCGGATCGAGTTCGGGCATCGGAACCACAGCCAGCCTCTGGGCCGGCAACGTGGGCAGCGACACCGGCGGGTCCATCATCAGCCCGGCGAACCAGAATATGCTGGTGGGCATTCGTCCTACCATCGGACGCATCAGCCGCCACGGCGTGATCCCGATCACGGCCGATCACGACACCGCGGGACCGATGGCCCGAACTGTAGCCGATGCCGCCATCCTGCTCGGAGTACTGGAAGGCGCGGCGCCCGACGATAACGATCCAGCCACGCGAACTTGCACGCCGCCGCCGGGCCGCGACTATACGAAATTTCTTAAAGCGGACGGTCTCAAAGGAGCGCGGATCGGCATCCCGCGTGCCTTCTACTACGACAAAATTTCGCTCCCCGGCACTAAGGAACCTCGCGGCGGGCTCAATCCGGAGCAGGCCACCGCAATGTCCGAAGCGATTGCGGTGCTGAAGCAGCAAGGCGCGGTGATCGTCGATCCGGCTGATGTCCCGAGCTTCGTCGCGCAGGACCCAAACGCGAATTTTCTGCTCTGGGACTACTGCTCGGGCGGCGACCAAGGCAAAGGAAAGGACGCGGGCTGTTCCGTAAATTTCAAATACGGCATGAAGCGCGACTTCAATAAGTGGCTCGCCAGCCTCGGCCCAACGGCGCCGGTGAAGACACTGTACGAGCTTCGGCTATGGAATCTGAATCATGCGAAAGCCGGCGCGATGAAATACGGGCAATCGCGCCTCGACATCTCGGACGAAATGGACCTGAATGCCGATCGCGCCCGCTACGAGGCCGACCACGCCAAAGATCTGCTGTTGAGCCGAGCCAAGGGCATCGACGGAGTGCTCGAAGCGAATCATCTCGACGCGATCCTGACGCCCGGCGGCAGCGGAGCAGGACTGGCCGCCCGCGCCGGCTATCCGATCATCGTGCTTCCGTTCGCCCAGGTGCCGAACGCGCCTACGCCGCCGTTCCCCGAAGGCTTCAGCGCGAAACCTACGCCGTTCGGAGTCGCATTCACGGGCGCCGCATGCAGCGAACCGCGCCTGATTGAGCTGGCCTACGCCTTCGAACGCGCAACCCATCGGCGCGGCCCACCACCGTCAGCCCCCTAGGTGCTCTTCCGCCTCGCCTTGCGCAGCCGCCCCCCATCGGCTAACATAAAGGTTTGCGGCTCTAGCTCGTACAGCAAGCTTGCTGTGTCTTGAAGGCCCTCATCCCAAGCTCTCTAAAGGACAGTTATGTACGCAGTGATTGAAACCGGCGGGAAGCAGTATCGGGTCGCTCCCGGAGACTTGATCCAGGTGGAAACGGTGGAAGGCGAGGTCGGCGCCGAAGTGGAGTTCAGCCGTGTCCTGGCTGTTGTTCGCGACGGAAGCGAAGTGATCAGCGGAGACACGCTCGCCCAGGCGCGAGTCAAGGGCACCATCGCCGCTCACGGACGAGGCGACAAAGTGGTCGTCTTCAAATTCAAGCGCAAAAAGCAGTACAAGCGGACCATCGGCCACCGGCAAAACTACACGGAAGTCCGGGTCAGCGAAATTCTCGCGTAGGTGATTTATGGCGCATAAAAAAGGTCTCGGCAGTTCCAAAAACGGGCGCGATTCGAACGCCCAGCGGCTCGGCGTAAAAGCATTCGGCGGCGAAATGGTCAGCGGCGGCTCCATCATCGTGCGGCAGCGCGGCACGCGCTTTCAAGCCGGCGAGAATGTCGGCCGCGGCAAAGACGACACGCTCTTCGCGAAGATCGCCGGCATCGTCGAGTTCCGTGATCGCGGCCGCTTAGGCAAATTCATCAGCATCCGATCCGAAGAATAACTCTCGGTCCGGCTCGATGCCCGACCCACGTAGGAAGGTCGCCCACAACCCACCTCCTACAACCTACAGCCTCCCCGATGTTCATTGACCAGGTCAAAATCGAAGTAAAGGCCGGCGACGGCGGCAACGGTTGCTTGGCCTTCCGCCGCGAAAAATATGTACCGCGCGGTGGACCGAGTGGTGGCGATGGAGGCCGCGGCGGCGACGTCATCCTGGTTGCGAGCGAACATCACAACACGCTCCTCCATTTCCGTTTCAACCCCGAGCACAAAGCCGAGCGGGGCCGCCACGGTGAGGGCAGCAATCGCACTGGCCGCGATGGCGCATCCATTGAAGTACCCGTCCCGGTCGGAACAGTGATCTACGATGACGAAACGGGCGAGGTGCTGCACGATTTCACTAAGCCCGGCGATCGCTTCATCGTCGCCAAGGGTGGACGCGGAGGACGCGGCAACCAGCACTTCGCCACGCCCACTCACCAGGCGCCCACCGAGCATGAACCGGGCCATCCCGGTGAGTTCAAAAACCTGCGCCTCGAATTGAAGCTGCTAGCCGATGTCGGCTTGGTCGGTTTCCCGAACGCCGGCAAATCGACATTGATCTCGCGCGTCTCGGCCGCTCGTCCGAAGATCGCAGACTATCCGTTCACCACGCTCGTGCCGAACCTGGGGGTCGTGCTGGCGGGCGACGAAACGTTTGTGGTCGCCGATATTCCCGGATTGATTGAGGGCGCGCACGAGGGGCGCGGATTGGGCGACCAATTTCTGCGGCATATCGAGCGCACCAAGCTGCTGGTGCACCTAGTGGACGTCTCGGAGGCATCCGGCCGCGATCCGGCCCATGATTTCGACGTGATCCTGAGCGAACTGGCGAATTTCAGCCCCGCTGTGGCCGAGAAGCCAATGATCGTTGTGGCTTCGAAGATCGACGTCGCCCAGGACGGTCAGCGCATCGAATCCGTACGCGCAAGGGCAAAGGAAGCCGGCCTGCCGTTTTACGAGATTTCAAGTGTGACCGGCGAGGGAATCGAACAGCTCAAGTTCGCAATGGCCCAAGCAGCGCTGCATCCTGCGGAGGCCGCTCCGCATCCAACCTAGGAGACCACCATGACTAGCGTTGTCGATGGCTTCATTCGCGACCAGTTAATCGAGCGTAGACATAAGCTGGAGCACGCTGTCGCTGTGCAGGGATCTGGTGCGCATCTCAACGGGCTCCTCGAGGAAGTGGATGCCGCTCTGGGAAGAATCGAAGACGGCTCCTACGGAATTTGCGAAAACTGCCATGAATCGATCGAATCCGACCGGCTCATCTGCGATCCTCTGACCCGGTACTGCGTCGACCACCTCACAGGACCGGAGCGCGACGCTTTGCAGCAGGATCTCGACTTGGCTGCGCAGGTGCAGCGAGGATTACTGCCGCCCCGCGATCTCGAAATCCACGGCTGGCGCGTCGCGTACCACTACGAACCCGCCGGTGTTGTCAGCGGCGACTATTGCGACGTCGTGGACGGCGGCACGGCCGGGCTGTATTTCATGGTCGGCGACGTTTCGGGAAAGGGAATCGCCGCGTCTATGCTTATGTCGCAACTGCACGCGACGTTTCGAACGCTGATCTCGGTGGGCTTGCCGCTTCAGAACATGCTCCAGCACGCCAGCCGCGTCTTTTTGCAGAGCACCTTGCCGGCGCACTACGCGACGCTAGTCTGCGGCCGCGCGGAACCAAACGGCCGCGTAGAAATATGCAACGCCGGACACATGCCTCCGCTATTGGTTTGCGACAACCAGGTGACGGCCCTCGAGGCGTCGGGCCTCCCGGTCGGAATGTTCCTCAACGAGGAGTTTTCGGTCGACGAATTGTTCCTCCTCCCGGGTCATTCGATCGTTCTCTATTCCGACGGCGTTTCCGAAGCGAACGACCTCGCCGGAGCGGAGTACGGACGAGAGCGGCTGCGCCGTTTGATCGCCGGTCAAGGCGGGAAATGCGCCTCGGCGCTGGTCTCGGCTTGCCGCGACGACTTAGCCGCGTTTCGCGCTGGAATGCAGCGAGCCGACGACGTCACGATGCTGGTCCTGAACCGCGCTGTTGCTTAACGCGGCGTGAGCGATCTGTACCGCGGTGATCGCGAGGCCAACCGCGGCTTGTGTCGGATCGACCACCGGAATGCCGAGCGCCCGTTCGAGTTCTGCCCGGTAGCGCGCCATTCCCGCGCAGCCCATCACCAGCACATCGGCGCCGTCCTCGTCTCGCAGCCGCTGGCCGACCTCAGTCATGCGCCGCAACGTGCGCTCTTCGTCGGCGAGCTCCGCGACTCCCATATCGACGGGGCGGTCTCCCGCGATCCGCGCGGAGAGCCCCAGCGACCGGAAATATCGCTGATGGCGGCGCACCGCTGATGGCAGAATCGCGATGATGCCGACCGCACTGCCGAGATTCAAAGCAGTCGTGACTCCAGCCTCGGAGATGCCGAAGACCGGCCGCCGAGTTGCCTCGCGCGCGACGTGAAGCCCGGGATCGGAAAAGCAGGCGATCACGTAGGCGGCTGCATTCCTCTCGCTCTGGATCAGCCGGAAAAGCGGGAGCGTGACCTGCTCGATGTCGCGTTGCGTCTGGATCGCGCATGGTCCTTCCTGCAATGTTCGGCATTCGATTTCAGGACCGCCGGCCATGCGCAGAGGGTCCAGCGCCGCATCGATTCCACGCGTGACCACTTCGCTGCTATTCGGATTGATGACCAAGATGCGCTCAGGCATGACGGATCTCCTCTATTCCGGCGGCGGAATGGCGCCCACGCGGTCCACGATCATGCGATAGTGCTCCGGCCGGCGGTGTTTCGCAAAGTTGAAGATTGTTTCCTTGATCGGCTTGCAGGCGTCGAAATCAATTTCGTAAGCGAGCAGCTCATCCTCAAGAGTATGCGCGACCGCTACCAACTCGCCCGTCGGAGCGACCACGCAGGTTCCGCCGGTCAGCATGCAGCCCTCTTCGACTCCAGCCTTCGCCACCGCAACGACCCAGGTGCCATTCTGATAGGCGCCCGACTGCACGCTTAAGTAATGATGCATCATCCGGTGGTGCGCGGGCTCGCGGATGGCGGCGTTCAACTCCGGAGTGTTGAAACCGAGCATGATTAACTCGACGCCTTGCAGCCCCATCACCCGATACGTTTCCGGCCAGCGGCGATCGTTGCAGATACACATTCCTACGATGCCCCCGAACGCGCGCCACACCGGCCATCCCAGATCACCGATGTCGTAATAGCGCTTCTCCAGGTGCTGGAAGGGGCGCAGCGGCTCGTTCTCGGCGTGGCCAGGCAGATGAATTTTTCGATACTTTCCGATGATCTCACCCGCGCCGTTGACCAGGATCGCGGTGTTGTGATGTCGCGTCTGGCCATCGTTCCGCGCGAGTTCGGCGTAGCCCAGGTAAAAGCCAATCCCGAGCCGGCGCGCTTCATCGAACAGAGGGCGCGTCGCGCTGTTCGGCATTTCGCATTCAAAGAACGAATCGACTTCCGCCTGGTCGGTCATGTACCAGCGCGGGAAGAACGTGGTCAGCGCCATCTCGGGATAGACCACCAGTTTGCAGCCACGATCGCGCGCTCGATGCAGCAGATCGATCAGCCGCTCGACCACAGCCTCGCGGGTATCGCTGCGCTGTATGGGTCCGAGCTGCGCCGCGCCTACGACTTGCTTTCGCGACATCTCTAGTCCCCCAGCCGTCCGGTCTGCGGATCGAAGGGGATGACGGCGCGGCCCAGTGGCTGCGCGGCAGGGGAGCGGTTGCATTTGAGGAAGCATCCCTTGCCGCGTTCCCCGGTGAACTCGCCGTTTTCATAGACCGGCTGCCCGCGCACCAATGTGGTGACCGGCCATCCTTTCACCACGCGGCCTTCGTAAGGCGTGTAGTCCATGGCGTCGTGCATGTTCCTCTGCGCGATGGTGACTTCCTTGTCGGGATCCCAGATGGCGAGATCCGCGTCCGCTCCGGCAGCGATCGTTCCCTTGCGCGGATAGAGGCCATAGAGCTTCGCAGCGTTGGTTGCGGTGAGCGCCACGAACTGCGTCAACTCGATGCGTCCCTTATTCACGCCTTCGGAAAAGAGTAGAGGCAGGCGCACTTCCAGTCCAGGAACGCCGTTCGGCACCTTCTTGAACGGCGCGGGATTTCCGAATTTCATTTTCCCTTCGACATCGTCGTAGCGATAGGCCGCATGATCGGAAGAAAACACCTGGAACACACCGGCCTTCAACCCGGCCCACACCGCTTCCTGGCTTGCCTTGTTCCGCGGCGGCGGACTGCACATATATTTTGCGCCCTCGAAACCCGGACGGTCGAGATCGGCGGCGGTCAAGAACAGATATTGCGGGCAGGTCTCTCCGTAAATCTTCAGCCCGCGCGACTGCGCCCACCGGATCTGCTCGATCGCCTCGGTCTCGGAGACGTGCACGATTAGCAGCGGAACGTCGACCAGTTCGGCGAGCGAGATGACGCGGTGCGTTGCTTCCCGCTCGGCTGTCTTTACGTGAGCGATGGCGTGAAACTTCGGCGCTTCA
>Ga0210407_10005052_pt1 | contig 10261 bp, 9 predicted proteins | sample IncBWC27MmetaG_FD_150860 | JGI IMG/M metagenome (GOLD analysis project Ga0210407, IMG submission 150860) | Forest soil microbial communities from Barre Woods Harvard Forest LTER site, Petersham, Massachusetts, United States - Inc-BW-C-27-M | ecosystem: Environmental > Terrestrial > Soil >... | reverse complement strand
AGCGAAAATTCTCTAAAGCAAAAATCGACAAAAGCCGGAACGGCTTCGCTCATTACTCCGCGTCCCCAAAATTGCTCGCCCAGCCAGTAACCGAACTCCGCGGTATGCCGATGAACATCTTCGCCCAGTCGAAGGCCGAGGCCGCCAACTGCCGCGCCATCGATTTCGATGCAAAAGTTTTTTCTCGGCAGACCGACGACTGAGCCTTGGAGAAATCTGTTCGCGTCTTCAATCGTGTAAGGATGCGGGAAGGCGTCACGTAATCCGAGCCAAACGCGGCGATTGTTAGCATGTTTGGCCAGCGATTCAGCATCGCTCGCGCGATAATCACGAATCGTGCAGCGTGTGAGCTTGAGCTCCACGTTATTTCAACTCTTCGTTCGTTTCCGCGAACGCTTTGACCGCGAATTCCAAATCTTCGCGAGAATGCGCCGCCGAGACCTGCGTTCGCACGCGCGCGGTCCCGTGCGGCACCACCGGATAGAAAAAGCCAATCACGTAAACGCCTTTCTCCAGCATGCGCGCGGCGAACTTTTGTGATTTGGCGGCGTCGCCGATCATGATCGGCACGATCGGATGCACGCCAGGCTTGATCGTGAGGCCGCGCGCGGTCACCGCCTCGCGAAAATATTTTGTGTTCTCTTCAAGTTTGTCGCGCAGTTTGGTCGACGCGCTCAGGAGCTCGAGCGCTTTCAAACAAGCGGCCACAATCGGTGGCGCGACCGTGTTGGAAAATAGGTAGGGGCGCGAGCGCTGCCGTAGAAGATCGACAATCACTTTGCGACCGCTGGTGAATCCGCCGCTGGCGCCGCCGAGCGCTTTGCCGAGCGTGCCGGTGATAATGTCGATCTTGCCCATCACACCGCGATATTCGTGAGTGCCGCGTCCGGTTTTTCCGAGAAATCCGGTCGCGTGCGCGTCGTCGATCATCGTCAGCGCATCGTATTTTTCGGCGAGATCAACGATTGATTTCAAATCGGCGATCGTTCCGTCCATCGAAAAACAGCCGTCAGTGGCGATCAAACGGAAGCGCGCGCCGCTCGCTTCTTTCAACTTCGCCTCGAGATCGGCCATGTCGTTGTGTTTGTAGCGAAAGCGTTGCGCTTTACAGAGCCGGATGCCGTCGATAATCGACGCGTGATTCAATTCGTCGCTGATGATGGCGTCTTTTTCGGTGAATAATGTTTCGAACAAGCCGCCGTTGGCGTCGAATGCGCTCGGATAAAGGATTGTCTCTTCCGTCCCGAGAAATTTTGTGAGCGCGGCTTCAAGTTCTTTGTGGAGATCCTGGGTCCCGCAGATAAAACGGACGCTGGCCATGCCGAGCCCGTGACTGTCGAGCGCTTCCTTGGCTGCTTTAATCAATTCGGGATGATCGGCGAGGCCGAGATAATTGTTCGCGCACATATTGAGGACGCGTTTGCTGCCGGCGACAGCGATGTGCGCATCTTGCGGCGTGGTAATGATCCGTTCGGTTTTGTAAAGTCCCTGCGACTTTATTTCCTCGAGCGTTTGCGAAAGCAGCTTTTCAAATTCGGCGAGCATAATGAACCGTGGATCCGCCGTTGCGGAGCTACGGGCCGACAAATTACCCGGATTTGAATCGCGCGCCAAAAACAGAATCCGGATTGTGATCGGCCATCAATTGTGCCAACCCTCGGCAACCAAAATCGGCAGATTTTCCTCGCCATGTACGTCCAGCGTCGGCCGCAGGACAACACTGAGTTGCGACACGTGTTCCCGCAGAAAACGACCCAGCTGCTGCGACCATGCTGTCCGATAAACGCTTTGCCGCCAGCCAAACTCCGGATCAGGCGCGGCCAGGGGACTCAAAGGCGATTTGCCGGGCGGCAAAATATCCACATTGCCAGCTAACCAGACGCGGTTCCCTAATCTGAGTGTGGCGCGGATCGCCTCTTCCAAATCGTCCAGTGGAAAAGGCTCCATCATTTTTGCCTTATACATGTCATGCCGATGACTCCGATGTTCGGCTATTTCCGGTACGGTTACCCATGGAGTCTTGCCATGGTAATACCAATTAAACGAGACGCCGAAGCTCCAAGGATTGACCACGATCAAATCGTTTGGTTTTGCCTCTTGTCGCAACTTTTGCGCAACAGTGTCGATGTTCGTGTGTGGTCGATGAAGTTGTCGCCAACCCGCGAACGGAAAGACAACCAATATCCCGACGACGATGACGAGCCGGAGAAAACGCACCCAAACGATACGAGAGAGGACCGACGCGATGAGCTCCATTGCAGCGGCCACGACGGCGAACAGCGCTAGGAAGTACCAAACTTTTGGCGCGTAGTTGAGCTGATGGAGAAAGAAATAAAAGCCGATCGGCGCGAGCACGCAGGAAATTATCGCTAAGCACAGTTCGGCTCCGTCTGTTGTCTGCGCTTTGGCCAACCAAATCCAACCTGCCAGCGCGCCAAGCAGTGCGGTCGCAAACAGAAATAGGTAAAGAACCAATGACCAGCGCGTCGGTTCGCCGCAGGCGACAGTGAGTCGCTCCCAGACAGATGCCAAGGTCACCGGCAGCTTCACGACAACATTCCAGTCGATGCCGGCGTACATCCGGAAGTACGGTGCATACGATGTCGCACAGACCGCGGCGATTATAGCAACGACGAGGGCGTATTTTGGTTGTCGACGCCAGAGAAATGCGGCAATCGTTCCGGCGGCGAAGGCAGCCACAAGCATCAGGTTGAAGTAGAGCACCTGGACCGCGGCGAGCCATCCAATCGCCAGCGCGATGAATGATTTGATGCCCGGCCGAAGCAGCGCGTTAACGGCAAGGCCGAGACCGAGGGCAATCAACGATGTTCCAAGTCCGTAACCGCGAACCGTGATTCCCCAGACCAGAAATATCGTGTTCAGACCAATGAGTGGCGGAAACAACAGCGGAACAGTTTGGAATACGCGTGCGTTCCACCACGCCACGACCAGCAGAGTGACGCCGACGACGCAGCCGAACGTCCGCAATGCCGTATCGCTTGTGCCGAACAAATCAGTGAACCCACGCAAAATAATGGGGAAGAGGACCGGGAACGATTCGAATGAATAATTTTCCCGCACCTCGGCCAGGTTCGACATGCGAGCGAGCTGAATGGAATTGCACTCATCACGCCACAGCGCACCGGCGTGCGAAGCCGCCACGATGAGAAGGAAGAGCACCGTTGCGGAAAGAAGCGCCGCAACAGCGCGCTCCGTCCGGTTGAGCCACTTTAGCGTCGCCATGGGATTTGGATTGAAGCGGCTCCGCCGGAGTTTGTCCGGCAAAAAAATCGGACTTGCGCGGTTGTGAATAAGTGTTAATAAGTCCACCGATTCGCCTTGACCCACGCTGAGCTACGCAGCCTTGCCCTAGCCGTCCTCGCGGCTTTCGTGGCCATCCTTCTCTTCAGCGGGTGCGGCACGACCACTTCAACTCGCGCTTTGCCGGCTTACGAACCGCCGCTGACAAAAACGGATTTCCAGCATGTTCGCACCACCGCCTACACCCACACCGAGGCCGATCACACTCAATATGGCGCACGCAACGCACTCGGTGGCGAACTCCATGCGGCCGGGCCGGCAATTCATCGCGCCGAAAATGTGAGGCGCTCCGGCACGATCTCCGACAGCGACGATGTCGATGTAATCAACATTTCAAATACCGACGCGAAACTGCAGCCGTTCTCGATGCAGGAAAAGAAGAAGACGGTGCGCGTTACGGCAACGACAACGCGAGTCACGAAAACGACAGTGCGCGGCGCAAAGCGCGCAGTTGCGGTTGGCAAACCGCCGAAAATCGGAAGCGCCGCCGCCGATTGGTCGCGCTGGCCGGTGGGCACGACGTTTCGTTTGCTATCGACCGGACAAACCTATCGGGTCGAGGATTACGGCTGGGCGTTAAGCGGCCGAAACACGATCGACCTTTACATGTCGAACCGGCGCGACATGAACACGTGGGGCGCGCGCCAGGAACCAATCCAAATTCTGCATTGGGGCGATCCGCAACAAAGTTTGCAGTTCCTCCAATCGCACACCGACTACAAGCACATCAAACGGATGGTGCTTGAACTGCAAGGCCGGAACGAGGAAGCCGCCGCGCTGCAGTAAGCGAAATCAGCGTTCGCTCCAGTTCAGGATGATTTTGCCGGAGTTGCCGGATTTCGCGAGCTCGACCGCTTCCTTGAATTGCGTGTAAGGAAAATGATGGGTGATAAGCGATCGAATATCCACGCCGCCCTTGATGAGCGCGGTCGTTTTGTACCACGTTTCGTACAACTCGCGGCCGTAGATTCCTTTGATCGTGAGTTGGTCGAAGACGATCGTGTTCCAATCGATTGCGGCGGTGCCGGGCATGATCCCGAGGAGCGCAACTTTTCCGCCGTGAAACATGTTCGGCAGAATATCCTCGAACGCTTTTGGATTACCGGACATTTCGAGCGCGACGTCGAAACCTTCTTTCATCCCAAGTTTTTTCATGGCCTCGGTGAGTTTTTCAGTTCGGACATTGAGGGCCAGGTCGACTCCCATTTTCCACGCGAGCTCGAGCCGGTACGAATTCACGTCCGTGATCACGACATGACGCGCACCGGCGTGTTTGCAAATCGGGATCGCCATGCAACCAATCGGCCCCGCGCCGGTGATGAGCACGTCTTCGCCAACAAGATCGAACGAAAGCGCAGTGTGAACGGCGTTGCCTAACGGATCGAAACAGGAAAGAACATCGAGCGGAATCGAGGGATCAGCGTGCCAACAGTTCGATTGCGGGATGGTTACGAACTCGGCCCAGGCACCATTGCGATTTACGCCGACGCCTTGGGTATTTGGACAAAGATGACGCCGGCCGGCGAGGCAATTGCGACAATGTCCGCAAGTAATGTGACCTTCGCCGACGACGAGATCACCTTTAGCAAAGCCTCTCACATGATCGCCGACCCGATCAACCACTCCGACAAACTCGTGGCCGATGGTCATCGGCACGGGGATCGTTTTCTGGGCCCAGGCGTCCCAGTTATATATATGAACGTCGGTCCCGCAGATGGAGGTCTTGAGAACCCGAATAAGGACATCGTCGCCCGCAACTTCAGGAACGGGAACCTGCTCGAGCCACAATCCGAGCTCGGCTTTCGCCTTTACGACGGCCTGCATCGTTTTCTGCACGGAGTAAAGTTAAGCGAATAAGGATATCGGAAAAGTAGATTCCGGTGATTGTCGATCTTGCGCCTGCGCAGATCCTTCGAGATGATGAACGCCATGCCCGTGACGCTTGAGCAACCCGCGCCGGAGACAGCGACACCGCGCTCGGTCTTCATTCTGCGGTTTGTCAGCACGGTCGTGCTTTGGTCGATCGCGCTCGCGATCGCCTTTTCCGGTTACGAGATTTTCTTTTGGTTATTGATCAGCGCGTTCGGGCTAGTCGCACTATTGGAATTTTACCGGATGCTCGATCGCGCGCACCTGCCGAATTTCAAAATCACAGGATTGATCTGCGGCGCAATCATGCTGGCCGGAAGTTTTCATTATTTTTCCACCATCGGCCCGGCCGGTTCCTACGACTTCGAAGTGGCGCTGTTATTCTTTTTTCTACTGACGATGTTTGCCCGGCAAATGTTCGCGCGTTTGCGACACGACGAGCCGTTGCAAACGATGGCTTACACGTTGTTCGGCTTGCTTTACGTGCTTTGGCTTTTCAATTTCACCACCAAAATTCTTTATCTGACGCCGCGGTCGGTCACGGGAATCGTGACCGGACAGTTTTATTGCCTCTATTTGATCGCGGTCACGAAGTTCAGCGATATGGGCGCGTATCTTACCGGGAGCGCGATCGGCCGGCACCTGATGGTTCCGCAAATCAGCGCGAAGAAAACATGGGAAGGATTTTTCGGCGCTCTAGGGTTCGCGCTTTTTTGTAGCCTGGCGCTGTTCAAATTAATGCCGGGACACTTGGCGATGTTGAGTTGGACAAACGCGACGATTCTCGGGCTCTTATTGGGTTTTGCCGCAGTAATCGGGGATTTGGCCGAGTCGATCATCAAACGCAGTACGGGCGTGAAGGATTCGGGGAACTTTTTGCCCGGAATCGGTGGCGCGCTCGATTTAATCGACAGCCTCCTCTTCACTGCTCCGCTTTTGTTTTTCTATCTCCGTCTCGTCATTCGAGTGGCGTAATCGAAATCTGACAGAATGAACAAAATGGACAGAATCGAAGACGTACCGGAAACCTATGATTTGCTGCTCAACTTTGGCGCAGATCGGTTGGAATTTAAGAAAAAGTTTCGTTTACCAAAGACGGACTCTGCCGCTTCCAAGTCGAAAGTCATTCTGTAGATTCTGTTCATCCTGTCGAAAAAATGAAACGTAAACGGGTCGTTGTCTTGGGGGCGACCGGATCGATTGGCGACAGCACGCTCAAAGTGGCGCACGACATTCCGGAGCGGATGGAAATTGTCGGCCTGGCCGCGAACAGTAACGCCGAAAAACTGGCGGCGGCGGCGAACATAACGCGTCCGAAAGCGATCTGCCTGGTGGACGAACGCAAGATCGACATGTTGCGGACGAGGCTGGAGTACGAGCCGAAGATTTTCGCTGGTCAAAATGGTTTGCGCGAAATCGCGCGACTGGAGGACGCGGACATGGTTCTGATCGCCATTGTCGGTACGGCGGGATTGCATCCAGCACTGGACGCGATCGAGTCGGGCAAAGATCTGGCGGTGGCGAGTAAAGAGATTCTGGTGATGGCTGGCGAAGCGGTCACGGCGGCGGCTCGAAAACGCGGCGTGAAAATTCTGCCGGTCGATTCGGAGCACAACGCGATCTTCCAGTGCCTGGATGGGCGCGCATCGGAAGTTCGCCGGATTATTTTGACCGCCTCCGGCGGACCATTTCGGGAGACGCCCGCGAATCGACTTGCCGGTGTTACGGTCGAGGAAGCGCTCAAGCATCCGACCTGGAACATGGGCCCGAAGATCACGATCGATTCGGCGACCCTGTTCAACAAAGGGCTTGAGATGATCGAGGCACACTGGCTTTTCGGCGCCGAAATGAAACGGGTGGAGGTGGTGATTCATCCGCAAAGCATCGTCCACTCAATGGTCGAGTTCGCCGATGGCTCCATGCTGGCGCAGCTGAGCTACTCGAACATGTGTTTTCCAATTCAATACGCGGTGACGTGGCCGGATCGTGTTCCAAACACATTACCGCCGCTCGATTTTTCGACGCTGTCCAAACTGGAATTCTTTCCGCCACGTTACGAGGATTTTCCAGCACTCAATCTTGCGCGCCGCGCGGGTGAGACGGGTGGAACCTTGCCGGCGGTCATGAACGCAGCCAATGAAGTCGCAGTGGCGGCATTTTTGAACGGACGCCTACGTTTCCCGCAAATTTGGGAGACGGTCGCGCAAGTGATGGATCGACATCGCACCGTTGCACATCCCGATCTCGATGCGATATTGGCCGCCGATCAGTGGGCGCGCGCGGAAGCGACCGCCGTCGTCGGGAAAAAATAATTCAGTAGCGCAATGATTCTTCACATCGGTCGCGTCATCCTCGTCATCATCGAGGTCCTGGTCATTTTCAATTTGCTCATCGTCGTGCACGAGATCGGGCATTTTCTGGCGGCGCGCTGGCGCGGTCTTTACATCGAGAAGTTCGGGGTCTGGTTCGGCCAACCGCTTTGGAAAAAGAAAATAAACGGGGTGCAATATTCGCTGGGCTCGCTGCCGTTCGGCGGGTTTGTGGCCCTGCCGCAGCTCGCGCCGATGGACATCATCGAAGGCAAAGCGGACGTGGATCGCGAGCAGCTTCCGCCGATATCAGCGCTCGACAAAATTATCGTGGCGGTGGCCGGTCCGTTTTTCAGTTTGCTGCTCGCGTTCGTGTTCGCCGCGATAGTTTGGGTTGTCGGCTATCCCGTGAGCGAATCGGACATGACAACGGTTGTTGGTTACATCATGCCCGATTCGCCGGCTGAAAAAGTGGGACTGCGGCCGGGCGACAAAATTTTGGAAGTAGATGGAAGACGAGTGACACGTTTCCTCGGAATGAACGACAGCGTGAGCTGGGCGGTTGTCCGAAGTGAAGGCGAGACCGTGCCGGTCAAGTTCGAGCGCGACGGTAAAGTTGAAACTGTCCAAGTAGAGCCGTACAAGGCCGAAACGCGTGGTTGGCGCAGAAAAAGTGTTCGCCAATTGCTGATCCTGCCGGCGGAAACGGCGATCATCGACAAGGTCGAACCGAACTCGCCCGCAGCTGCAGCCGGATTGCGTCCGCACGACATCATTCGCGGATTCAATCACAACCCGATTTATAATCCCTTGGCGTTGCTGGAGTACATTAAAAAGCATCCCGATGAAACGTTGACGTTGGAGGTGGAGCGCAACGGCTCAAGATTCGAGCTGCCGGTAAAGCCGGTACCGCTCCCAACCGAACAGACTGAAGGAAAGGTAAAGATGCAGCTGCGAATTGGGATCGCATGGGATGCGAGCGGGCAAATGTCGATCGCTCATCCCAGTCCGATGGAACTCATTTATAATAGCGTGACCAGCACGTTGAATACGCTTGGCGCAGTCGCTTCACCCAAATCGGATGTTAAACTGCAACACCTGAGCGGGCCGATCGGAATCGGAAGAATTTATTATCTGTTTTTCGTGAGCGAGCGCGGCTGGCAGTTGGCTCTTTGGCTGAGCGTGGTTCTGAACGTCAATCTCGCGATCTTAAATATGCTGCCGATCCCAGTGCTGGACGGCGGGCACATATTGTTTGGACTGATCGAATCGGTCCGGCGCAAACCTCTGAACATGCGCGTGCTCGAAGTGGTGCAAGGCACCTGTACGATTTTGATCGTTGGCGTGATTGTTTACATCACCTTTTTTGATTTGCAGGATTTGCCCTTCGTTAAACGCGCGCTAGACAAATACGCTCCTCAGTCGCAGGCCAAGGACCGGGACGTCCCCTGAGCGGATTGCGTCGGTCGCGCGCCGCTTTTACATTTGGCTTCATGAACCCGTCAATGACAACGACGGCATTTGATTTGCCGGGCTACCGGGTCGTGAAAACTTTTGGGGTTGTGCGTGGTATCATCGTGCGTTCGCGCTCGATCTTCGGCACGATCGGCGCGGGATTGCAGACCCTGGTTGGCGGCAACATCACAATCCTGACCGATCTTTGCGAGAAAACGCGCGAGCACGCGCTGGAACTTTGTTTGGATCATGCCCGCGCGCTTGGTGCGAATGCAATCATCGGGCTTCGCTACGACGCGACCGAAATCATGCAGGGTGTGACGAAAGTTTTGTGTTACGGCACGGCCGTGCTGGTCGAGCCCAATCCAGCCTAACGAATGCATTATTGCGAGAATCCACTGCAGTTTCGTCGCCGCGTCTCGCGGGAGGTGCGGGTGGGCAATGTCGGCATTGGTGGGAACAATCCGATCCGCGTCCAATCGATGATCACTTGCGACACGATGGACACGGAGATGTCGATCCAACAGACGATCGAGCTCGCAAACGTCGGTTGCGAGATCGTCCGGATTACCGCGCCGACGGTGAAAGACTCGCGCAATCTGGAAAATATCGTGAAAGGATTGCGCGCGCGCGGCTGCGACGTGCCAATCGTCGCCGATATCCATTTCAAACCGGACGCCGCGATGGAAGCGGCAAAATGGGTGGACAAGGTCCGGATCAACCCCGGCAATTACGCTGACTCGAAGAAATTCGTAATTCGCGAATACTCGGACGAACAATACGCGGCCGAGCTCAGCCGGATTCGCGAACGCTTCACGCCCCTGGTCGATCTTTGCAAAAAGCGCGACATCGCCATGCGGATCGGGACAAACCATGGCTCGCTCAGCGACCGCATTCTAAACAGATACGGCGATACACCGCTCGGAATGGTGGAGAGCGCGCTTGAGTTCGCCCGGATTGCGCGCGATCTGGATTATCACGCGTTCGTTTTTTCAATGAAGGCGAGCAATCCGAAAATCATGATCGCGGCTTATCGGCTGCTGGTGGCGCGATTGAACGAGCTTGGCCCGGATTGGAATTACCCGCTCCATCTCGGCGTGACCGAGGCGGGCGAAGGCGAAGACGCGCGAATCAAGAGCGCGATCGGGATCGGTTCGCTCCTGGCCGATGGAATCGGCGATACCATTCGCGTTTCATTGACCGAAGACAGCCCGCACGAGATTCCGGTGGCGAGAGCGCTGGCAAATTTGACGTCGCGCAGCGCCGCCGAGACGGCGGCCACCACAGAAGATGTCGAATTGTCGTTC
>Ga0210407_10005051_pt1 | contig 10262 bp, 8 predicted proteins | sample IncBWC27MmetaG_FD_150860 | JGI IMG/M metagenome (GOLD analysis project Ga0210407, IMG submission 150860) | Forest soil microbial communities from Barre Woods Harvard Forest LTER site, Petersham, Massachusetts, United States - Inc-BW-C-27-M | ecosystem: Environmental > Terrestrial > Soil >... | reverse complement strand
CGCTTTCATTGCTTCGCTTCTGGGAATTACCAATGTCCTTGCCGCTGTCAACAAAATGGATTTGGTTGAGTATCGCGAAGATGTTTTCCTTGAATTGCAGGACGATTTTCTCGCGCTCGCAACCCAATTGGGGATCGCAAACGTTCAGTGTGTGCCCATCAGCGCCCTCGAAGGAGACAACGTCGTTGACCGCAGCAAGCGCATGCTGTGGTATCAAGGCCCTACGCTTCTGGAACATCTCGAAACAGTTCCGCTTCCAGAAGAAGACTCTCTGCAAAGCTTTCGTTTCCCGGTACAAACCGTGATTCGTCCCGACGCCACGTTTCGCGGCTTCGCTGGCCGCATTGCCAGCGGCGTCGTTCGTCCCGGCGATCCCGTGGTTGCGTTACCTTCGGGACGAAGAACCACCGTGCGTTCCATTGTGACCTACGACGGCGACTTACCGCAGGGGTCCTCCTCGATGTCGGTGACCTTGCAGTTGGATGACGAGATCGACCTGAGCAGGGGCGACATGCTCGTTTCGCCTGATGGCTTGCCCAAAGTCTCGAGGAAATTTCATGCCAGCGTCGTCTGGCTTCACGGGACATCTCTCGAATTGGGCCGCACTTACCTTGTCAAACACGCGACCCGGCAGACGAAGATCAGGGCGCTTCATGTCCGTCATCGCGTCAACGTCAATACCCTGGCCGAAGAGCCAGCCACTCGATTGGAGATGAATGAAATCGGCTCCGTTGAATTCGAGGCGCATGTGCCTCTGTTTTTTGATCCCTACTCCAGTAACCGGACGACGGGCAGTTTCATTTTGATCGACATTGCCACGAACGCCACGGTCGGCGCGGGGATGATTCAGGAAGACATATCCACAGTGGTGGGCGAAAAGGAATTTGCTGCGTCCACTTTGGATAGAATCTCCGTTGCGCCGGAGGAACGCTACGCCCGTCATGGCCATTTTCCCGCAGTTGTTCTTCTTGAAGGCCGTCCGGCGCTTGCAGAGCGGCTCGAACGTTCCCTCTTCGACCTTGGATTCGAGGTATTGCATCTCAGCCGCCCCGAATCCTCCAAAGTCAACTTTGTCGACGTGGTTCGCGTGGCACAGTCCGCTGGGCTCATTTTGCTCTATTCGGGTGACGTTCTCCCTGAGGAAACAAAACAAGGACTCGCTACGGAGTCTTCCGGTCGTGTTTTTGATTTGGCTGGCGCGCCGGAATCCCAAGCCGACGTGGAGCAAACCACTCGGCACGTCGTCGCGTTTGCGCAAGCTCTCTGGCTTATTGAACCCAGAAAGAATCAGGGAAGCGTGAACTGAAATGAACATAGACCACATATCAGAAGCAGTCGAGAATCTCGCGCCCGAGCAAGTACTGGATGCTGTGCTCGCCGCCAAGGAGAACGCCCGAGTTTGTCTGACCAGCAGCTTTCAAGCGGAAGATATGGCGGTCCTGGATATTCTGCGCAAACGTATCCCAGACGTGCCCGTGTTGTTCCTGGATACCGGCTATCACTTCGCGCAAACCTACGAGTACCGCGACCGGCTGGCGAAAGAGTGGTCGCTGCAGCTCGTCAACGTTCTTCCTAAACAAACGGTCCCGGAACAAGAGTCGGCCTTCGGCATTCTCCACCAGTCCGATCCGACACGTTGCTGCCAGTTGCGCAAAGTCGACCCTCTTCTCGGGGCACTGGAGCCATTTGACATTTGGTTTACCGGATTGCGGCGCGAGCAGTCCCCAACGCGCAAGAACCTGAAGAAGCTCGAACTGCACCGTCTCCCCACCGGCAAGACCTTGTGGAAGGTAAGCCTCCTCGCGGATTGGAATTGGGAACAGGTTTGGCGCTATGTGAATGCGAACGGCATCAGCCACCTGCCCCAATATGACGAGGGGTATCTCAGCATTGGATGCGAACCTTGCACTGCTCTGCCGGTTGACCCTAACAATCCGAGATCCGGCCGTTGGGGCGGAACGAAGCTCGAATGCGGGATTCACACTTTTTCGAAGCAGGCGGAAGGATGAACTTCCTAATAGGTTTCCTAATTGCCGTCGCTGTCGGCCTGACCGGCATTGGAGGTGGCAGCTTCACCGTGCCCGCGCTCGTCCTAATCGTTGGATTGACGGCCGGTGAAGCAGTAGGCACAGCATTCGTATTTGCTGGCGTACTGCGTTTGATCGCTGCTCCTTTCTATCTCGTGGGAAAAAACTTTCATGCGCGGTATTTGTGGTTGCTTCTCGTCGGAGCGATCCCCGGTCTCCTCCTCGGCACGTTTGTGCTTCGCCTCATAGGTCAAGAGGGAGGAAATCCCGTCGTCATCATCCTGCTCGGAATCCTACTCGCCGCGTCTTCCAGCGTGACGTTTGCTCCCCGCGTGCAGAATCCAGGTTTCGCCCGGAAGAATCCGCGTTGGTTGCCATGGCTCGCGCTCCCCATCGGGGTAGAATCCGGATTTTCCTCCGCCGGAGCCGGTGCGCTCGGAACCGTTCTCCTTTTGAACTATTCAGAGATGACGCCGCCCCAAGTTGTTGGCACAGATTTGATTTTTGGTCTCGTCCTGGCCGCGATCGGCGGAGCATTTCATTGGAAGTTTGGTGCAATCAATAGCCTCGTTCTGGGCCAGCTTCTGGCCGGGGGAATTCCTGGAGTTGTATTCGGATGCGCACTGGCGCGGCACGTTCCCGCGCGAAAGCTAAAGTTAGTCATCGCCGCGATCGCCATTTTTGCGGGAGTACAGCTCGTCTGGAACGGCACTCGCACCCTGCTGGCAAATCGAGCGGTGGCGGCGGTCAAAGTGGCGGCTCGGCCCCAACAATAGAATCGCCGCGATCCACTGTCTTGCCGAAAGTTAATTCACACGGGAACTCTAGCTGGATTGCCCGCGAATGATGCGGATGGCATCGGGGAGCGCAGCATCGCCGCGGCCATTCGTTGGTGATGCCACTTGCGTGGCGTCAGGCTCGTCACTTTCGACCGTGCTTTCCCCAGGCGCCAGGAACAGGTTGGCTTCGACAGCGTGCTGCTTGGTGTAAAGATCGTAGTAGCGGCCGCCGAGAGCGTAAAGGGTTTCATGAGTGCCGCGTTCGATGACACGACCAGCCTCGACAACTAGAATCTGATCAGCTCGTCGAATGGTCGACAGCCGGTGCGCGATCACGAACGTCGTGCGCCCGCGCATGAGGTACCGCAGTCCCTCCTGGATGAGCGCCTCCGATTCGGAGTCAAGGCTCGACGTGGCTTCATCGAGTATAAGAATGCGAGGATCGGCCAAAATCGCGCGAGCGATCGAGACCCGCTGCTTTTGCCCGCCCGATAGCTTTACGCCTCGCTCGCCCACGACCGTGTCGTACTTGTTCTCGAAAGACTCCGCGAATTCGTCCACTCGAGCGATGTGGCACGCGGCCAGGATTTCTTCTTCTGTGGCGTCAGGCTTGGCGAAAGCCACGTTTTCCCGGATCGTTCCATCGAAAAGAAAAGTTTCCTGTAACACGACGCCGAGCTGCGTCCGGTAGGAGTTCAGTTTCACGGTCGAAAGATCCACGCCATCCACAAGCACGCGCCCGCTCGATGGCACGTAAAATGCCGCGATCAATCCGATGATTGTCGATTTTCCTGCCCCAGAAGGACCGACGAGTGCCGTAACAGTTCCCGGTTCGGACCGGAAACCTACCTCGTGCAGAACTTCTTTCCGCGTGTCATAGGCAAAACTCACGTTTTCCATCTCCACCAGCCCGTTCACGCGATCGAGGTTGACCGTCCGGCCGGGCTCATCATCTTCCAGCTTTTCATTCAGAATCTCGCGCGTGCGCTCAAGGCCGGTGATGGCCTCCGTAATTTGCGTCCCGATGGCCACGATTTGAAAGACGGGCGCAATCAGAAATGCAAGGAAGGCGTTGTATGCGAACCATTGGCCGGGCGTCATGCTCCCGGATAACATCTTGTGCCCGCCAAATTCCATCATTAGAACGCTGACGATACCCAGCAGTAAGGCACCCGATAAGCTCATCAGCGAGGTTGCGGTGAGTGTCTTTAGCACGTTCTCGAGCAATCGTTGAACGCCAGACGCAAAGATCTTTTCTTCTCGCTCCTCGGCATGATAACCCTTCACCACTCGCACGCCGCCGAGCGATTCCGTTAGTCGCCCCGTAACTTCGGCAGTAATTTTCGGGCGCGCCCGGAAAATCGGTCGAATTGTCTTGAAGGCCCAGCTGATCCCGAATCCAAACACGAGCAGAATTGAGAAGGCCAGCGCCGTCATCGTGACGCTCGTATGAATCAAATAGACAAGCGCGATCGCTGCCGTCATGAGCCCGCCGGCGAATTCCACAAGCCCCGTACCGACCAAATTGCGGATTCCCTCGACATCGCTCATGATCCTCGAAACTAGCACCCCGGTCTTGTTTGCATCGTAGAACGCTATGGGAAGCCGTCCGATGTGCGCCTGCACCTGGCGCCGAAGGTCGGTGATCATCTTCTGCGCGGACTTGGAGAGCAGTTGAGTCAAACTGAAGGAAGTGAGACCCTGCACGATCGTCGCACCGAGAACTGCTAGGACAATCGGCGTCAATAGCTGCACCTGTCTGTGAAGCACAACGTTGTCCACGAAATATTTCATCGAGCCGGGCAGCACCAAACCAGCAACGCGGTTGATAGCCATCAGCACGAAGCCCAACGCCAAAAGCCCTCGCCTGGGCTTGATTAACGCCCAAACATCGGGAAGATTCTTCCACGCGTTTCTCTTGCGTTTCTCACTTTTGACTGGTGATGGGGATGCTATCGCTGTGGCCATGATTTTGGATGAAGTGTACTCTCCGGGTTAGATGCGGGAGATGTCTGTACCACTATATTGCGAAAGAGCCGCGGAAGGAGCGTATATCTTCAGTCGCCGGCGGTTCCCGCGCGAGGCACGCTGGCCCTGGCGGGTCGGTCGAGGTTCAAGACGCTGGAAATGAACTCGCTGACGGTGATTCCCAGGTGGCCCCAAAGTCTGCGCTTCAGGCTGGTGTAATCCTGCGTGCCGCTGAAGAGATCGCCCATCAATTGCCGGAATACCGGGCTGCGGCGCATGAACTGCACCATGCGCGTGGTGACCGCGCTGCCCAGGAAGGAGCCGCGATAGAACCTCCGCACGATGCGCGCCGCGAACTCCAGTTCGGCGCAGAAGGTGGCCTTTACCCAAGCCGGGTACCTTTCCGGGCAGCCTTCCGCGAGTGAGCGGCCCAGCAATTCGCCCGAGCGAATGGCGTAAAAAAGTCCTTCGCCCGTCAAGGGATCGACCCACGCCGCCGCATCTCCAATGAGCGCCCAATTCTTTCCAATCACGGTTCGTTCGGAAAGCGTTCGCTCTTTTGGCGATGGCAGCACGTGACTGTAAAATTTTGCGCCCTCCGTCTGTATGCCGTGCTTTTCCACGAAGGTTTGCAGATGGCCGCGCAGCTCCGTGCTGGTGTGTGAGGACATACTCCCGCAAATTCCAACCGAGAGATGATCGCACCGCGGAAACGACCAGATATAACCCTCAAAGTGCGGCAGAAACTTGATAGTGATGGAGTCGCTGGTCTGTGGCACAAAATAACCCTGCGTCATCTCAAGTTCGTCGCGTTGCAACGCCCTTGTTTCCGGAACCAGTTGGTTGCGCGCGCCGGCCGCAAGAACCAGAAAATCAGCTTCTTGCCATTCGCCATCCACGCAATAGCGCGGCTTCGGCGTAGTCGTGTCCACGCTCATTACGCGCGACCGCTGCACCTTGCAGCCCGCATCCCGCGCGCGATCCAGGAGCATGCCGTTCAGCACCGTGCGCGAATAGATCACGATCGGGTGGGGCATTTCGAGCGTGGCATGTTGCTCTTCGCTGCTGATCAGCTCGACGGAATTCACCAGTTTTTTGGGATAGGAATTATCAAGCAGGAAAGGGAAGCACTGAATGGCTTTGTGCGTCAATCCGCCGCCACAGGGTTTTTCCCAAGCCAGGTGCTCATCAAAAAGATGAACCTGGTGGCCCGCGCGCGCGAGTTGCTCACCGCACATTGCGCCGGACGGTCCGCCGCCGACGATTGCTATCTGGGCCATGGTCGTGTCTCGCTTAGCGCCTTGAGTTCCGCTGCTACGCGCGGAACTCCGCCATGCGTTCCTTTGGTTTCGGATCCTAACGTGTTGGGCAGTTAGGTGAGGGGAAAGATCACCAGGCAAAAGCCCGCGAGGAGTATAGCACCGAATAGCGCGGTCGCCGCTGCCGAACCGGTTTCAGTACGCACGATGTCCATGCCTCTCCGCTGTACAATATTGAACAGTGCCAGGTAGGCAGCCAGCAGTCCGATAAGGATTTCTCCGCTGTGAAGAAAAAAGATGCCTCCCATCATTGCTGCCCAGGAGATGAGCCTCAACGTCAAGGCAAGCGCCAGCCTCCACCATCTTTTTCCTTGTACCGGGCCGAGCAACGTTTCTTCCGCGATGTGATAGGGAAGGCAGGCCGCCAGCAGAAACGGGAATCGCGCCCACTTCGCAGCGGTCATCCACGCTTCGTAAAACGTCAAATCGAACCACGCCGTGCATAAGAGCAGCAGCACAACTCCCGCAAAGCCTGCCGCGAGCAAGTGGCGGGAGGAATTCGTCAGCGCCGAACGCACCGAACTCCAATGCATTAGAATCAACGCAGCCCCAAGCAGAAGCGCAAAGCTGGAAAGATAGTCGCCCTGAAAAAGTCGAATGGCCTTCAACGGAATCCAGAATCGCAAGAGGAGCACCACTAGGACCGAGCCTCCGGCAAATTCCAGCATTAGCCGCGGCAAACCGATGACCGCCCCCGTCGTAGCGGTTTCTTCTTTTTTCGTGTTCTTCCCAACCGCCTCGCGGAGGAAGGGGCCTGCGATCACCAGAATTCCCACGAAACCTCCCAACGCACCAATAAGCGGTCGGTGCGAAGGCAGAGCCCCGATAGGAGACAAGTGCAGAACTTGCGCCGACCACTCCTGCGCAGAACGCATCGCGTGGCTGCTGAAAAGGACGCTAACGTGCGAGGCGCCGGGAATCTCCAGATACTTCGTGGTCCCGTCGCTTCGCGTTGCCACTAGGTCAGCGGCATTGCCGCGCATCGACTCCAGTTCGAGCGAACCAACCATCACCAGCGAATTTGGCGCCAACTGCGGCGGATGGCCAAAAAACAGCTTTTCTGTTGTGACTCCGTGCGCAGCCTGCATCGGCGCCGGCGAAATAGCGATCAAGCCCGCAACGGGAACACGAGACGCGATCCGCTCGGCAATTGCGCCGCCCATCGAATGTCCCGCAAGAATCGTGCGATTGGCATCGATCACTCCGCGCGAAAGCAGTTCGCGGAGAAGCGCCTCTCCGCACTGTTCCGCGCGCGCCGGCGAAAACGGCCCCGGTGTGCGCCCATGCCCCGGCAAATCCGGAACATACACGCGAAGGCTCTGCTCCGCGAAGCCCCGCGCCATATAAGACATGATCTTCTTGTTGGCGGAAATTCCGTGAAACAACACGACGGAGCCCTGCGCCTCTACCCCCGGTTTTTCTACGATGGTAGTTTCCAATCGGCAGCCGTTAGCGCCGATGATATAAGTCCTCTCGCGGTAAGCCGTCGGCAGGGCCAGCCACAACCCTCCGCCGCAAAGCAGAACTCCCGCAAGTGCCCGCACGGCCTGTCTTGATTTCATCGCCCGCCGCTAGTAGTCGGTCATCTCTAACGACGCCGGCCCTGTCAAGAGAGTTTTCTTTTGATTTTTGCTTCTCTTTGCACACTCACGCCGCTTGCGTAGATTCGGCGCGTGCGAAGCGAACTTTCTAAGCCGTGGCGGCCTTCACCTTCGTCGCAGCCTGTTCAATAAGATCCGCGACCGCTCTTGGCTGCGATACGTAGATGGCGTGACTTCCTTTAACCTCAACGACCGTAGCACCCGCGCGCTTGGACATAACACGCTGGGCGTCAGGTGGAATCATCTTGTCCTCGGTGGTGACCAGGTACCAGCTCGGCTTGGTCCTCCACGCAGGTTCCCTGATCGCGCCGCTAATGGCGCCCATGCCCCATGGAACTTGGGAATCAGCCATAAACGCGGCTTTCTCTGGGTCCACGTCGGCTGCGAAAGCAGCGGGAAACTTCACCTTGTCGAGGAACAAAAAGCCGTCTTGTGGCGGCAGTATCGGCGGTACGGGCCCGCCGGGCGGCGGGTCCTTGATAAGCGATCCCACCGACTCGCCCTTGTCTGGAGCGAAGGCAGCGATGTATACGAGGGCTGAAACCTTTGGATGGTTTCCGGCTTCAGTGATTACCGCTCCCCCATAGGAATGGCCAACGAGAATTGTAGGTCCGTCCTGCGTTGCAAGAATTCGCTTGGTAACTGCTACGTCGTCCTCCAACGATATTGTCGGATTCTGGACGATGCTGACGCTATAGCCGTCTTGCTTCAGGATCTTGTAGACGCCCTCCCAGCCAGCGCCATCCACAAAGCCACCATGGACGAGAACGATGTTCTTCATGGCTCGATACCTCCCTCTTTCGATGATGCGGAATACATCGGCGGGACTCGCTTTCGGACCGTGCAACGGGCCCTGAGCGTTTGGCCCGAATGTGTCGGAGTGTAACGAGGGATCAGTGAACCTGTCAACACAACGCCAGAATCCCTACTTCGCGAATGGTCGGCAATCTGGAAGCAGCCTTCCAGGTTGCCCGTGATCCGCCTCGGGCGGTAGACACATGCCATCCGCTCATGGTGAGATACGATACTCTCTCTGACGGATGGAATCCCCACATGACCGCAGCTGATTTTCGCAGGATTGCCCTGAGCCTGGAAGGCGTGGAAGAGTACCCTCACGCGGGATTGCCGGCTTATCGTGTGGGAGGTAGGAAATTTGCTTCGCTCGCGTCGCAAGCAGGGGGCTACGGAAATCTGATGCTTACGCTGGAGCAGCAGGCAGCGTTTGTGGAGGAGGCCCCCGAGATTTTCCTGCCGATCCCTGGCGGCTGGGGAAAGATGGGACACACGCATATTCGCCTGGCGGCGGCGAGCGAGGATGTACTGACGGGTGCACTCCGAACGGCGTGGACACTGCGAATTGATAAGAACGCAAAGACAAGCCGAAAAAAAACCCATGTGGCGGAGCGCAGCGGAGTGACAGATAAGAAACGCGGGAAGCGACGACCATGAGAGCAACAAAAGCGCGAAACATGAACAGCAATAAAAAGGACTTGTCACCAGAACAACGTGAAGACTTACTCGGAGCATTGAAAGCCCGTTTTGAGAAAAACATGAACCGCCATAAAGGTCTTGAATGGGCTGAAGTACAAGGGAAGCTGGAAGTTAATGCCGAAAAACTGTGGTCACTCAATGAAATGGAAAGAACTGGCGGTGAACCCGACGTTGTTGGTCATGATAAAAACACGAACGTATACACTTTTTATGACTGTTCAGCGGAAAGTCCTAATGGCCGCAGAAGTGTTTGCTACGACCGTGAAGCGCTGGAGTCAAGGAAAGAAAACAAACCAAAAGATAGCGCTATGAATATGGCCGCTGCCATGGGCATTGAGCTTTTAACGGAGGAACAATATCGAGAGTTGCAGAAACTTGGAAATCTCGATACGAAAACGTCGAGCTGGGTGAAAACACCTTCTGACATCAGAAAACTCGGCGGCGCCCTCTTTTGTGATCGCCGCTACGACACTGTTTTCGTGTATCACAACGGTGCGGAATCTTACTATGCAGCTAGGGCGTTCCGTGGCTCGCTAAGGGTCTAGATTTTGCATGCCGGCACATCAAACAGCCGATGCCGATCAAAATGGCTTCCGCTCGGCCTCTGGCAAGCTACCGGTTGCAAACGCAAGGGTAGACAACTTGCATAACATATCGGAAGGTTTTTGACATCACTCTGCCACTCGTGCCTAAGGTCTTGGTGGTGGGATGCTGCTCAGCAATAGGTGTCAACCCGAGACAAGGATCAGTTTCGACATACGCCTCTAATGACTAATAACTCCCAGATGGCCGGCAATCAGGACTTTCCAAGTCACCTGCCGAAATAATGTGGGTTTTCATTAGCGCCGTTACCGCTCGTCGCTTATCTGTTCCATCCCGTCGACCATCTGCGGTTGCAACGAATATCGTTGTAAGCCATCTAAGAGTGTGGAAAGCAATTTCGTAACGCAACTTCAGACAAACGAAAGAGCCGTTCCGGGTCGAGATATCGCAAGCCGCACTCGATGCCGAGAGGAGACAAGCCATGCCATACAGCATATCGACCTTGCTGATCCGCAATCTTCGTGATGTCTTCGG
>Ga0210407_10005050_pt1 | contig 10266 bp, 8 predicted proteins | sample IncBWC27MmetaG_FD_150860 | JGI IMG/M metagenome (GOLD analysis project Ga0210407, IMG submission 150860) | Forest soil microbial communities from Barre Woods Harvard Forest LTER site, Petersham, Massachusetts, United States - Inc-BW-C-27-M | ecosystem: Environmental > Terrestrial > Soil >... | reverse complement strand
TGGAATTCATAGCGTTCCGGCTCAGCAGCGAGTTGCTTCCGCGGCCAGCTCATTGCCGCTGCTCCTGCAGCAGCTTGGCCGCCTCGTGTATAGCATCGATAATTCGCGGGTGCGTACCGCAACGGCACACATTGCCCTGTAAGAACTGCATGATTTCCGAAGTGGCCGGATTCGCATTCGTTTGCAAGAGCCCGACGCTGCTCATAATCATGCCCGAAGTGCAATACGCGCATTGAAATGCGCCTGCATCCAGAAAAGCCTGCTGCACCGGATGCAGCTTCCCATCTTTCTCGAGCCCTTCGATGGTCGTAACCGGCTTCCCCTCGGCTCCGCGCACCGGCATTTGACAGGAACGGCGCGGCGCTCCAGCGATCAACACGGTACAAGCGCCGCATTGCCCCTCTCCACAGCCATATTTCGTGCCAGTCAGTCCGATTTCATCGCGCAAGACCCCGAGCAGCGGCGCCTCCGGATCGCTCTGCACCGAGTACTTCTTGCCATTCACTTCCAGCTCAATCGGCTTTGTCATCGTTCCACCTTAAACCGAAAACGTCCGCGACGCTCACTTCCTATGACAAGTCTCGCACGCGGTCTTCGCATGGTTCATTTCGTGGCAGCTCAAACAACTGTACATCGTCGTCACGCTGGTGGCTTCGGCCATCGCCGCCATCTCTCGAACCTCGCCGTGGCAAGTCTCGCAGTTCACGTTTGCGCCAAGGTGAGTACGGTGCGTCCACGAAATCCCCGGCAGCACGGTATATACGCGGACCCACGGAATCGGCTGCTTCGACGCCGCGTACTCGGCAAGCTTCTGAATGGCTGGCTTATCCTTGGCAATGGTGACGTGGCACTGCATGCATTTGCTCGTTTCGGGAAAGGTCATCAACTTGCCCGGGTCGGGATTGGTGTGGCATTCCTTGCATCGCAGGCCAAATGCGAGATGCTGCTTGTGGCTGTACGGAATTGGCTGCATGGGCGGCTTGTGCTCAGACGGATTGTCCGGGACCATGCGCTTCGCCGCGGTTGAGGACCCGTGCTGCGCCGGCGAACCGACGGCTACCATCAGCATCGTCACAACAGCCGCCATAGTCACCGCAAGAGTGATGCTCCGGCTTTTTCCTCTCACCAACTCGCCCTCCCCATCAGCACAAGCTCGCTAAGCCTTCTTGCTCACCACTTCTTCGATGCTGGTCCCAAAATCCTTCAGCATCACGGTCGCCGCGTTGCGTCCCGGCCCTCCGGTCACTGAACCTCCCGGATGCGTGGTAGCTCCGGTTTGGTAGAGACCCGGAATCGGCATGCGGTGCTGTGCCCAACCGGGCATCGGCCTCATGGCTCCCACCTGTGAAGCGCTCTGCGCGCCTGCGTGAGCGCTGCCATGCCAGAAATGCGGATTCATGCGCTCCAAATCCAATGGACTCTCGATGAACCGCGCGAGAATCTTGTCATCCGTCAAATTCGGAGCGAAGCGCCGCAAGAATTTGAGATTCGCCGCAGACACCTCGTTCTTTATGTCGTCCCAGTGTTGCGGCCCTTCTTTCAGCTGGTACGGCTGCCATCCGACAACTTTCACCGTGTGCATTCCCGCAGGAGCGCGCGTCGGATCGGCCACGCTGCAGGTAATAATCTGCAGTGGCGGGTCCTCAAGATTCGGTATCCCTCGTGCGTCGTCGTATCCAAAACGCAACGCTCTTTCGGGGCTGACCAGCAGGCCCGCTTCCACCGGCGAAAGCGTCCCGCTTTCCACCGCAAACTTCGGCGGCTCGCTCGTCGCGTAGTGCGTGACGAACATGGCGTTCTCGGCCTGCCAGGTGTCCACGCCGTCCACAAAGTCCTGGCCCCACAATTCGCGCGGCGCCATGTCCACCAGATGCTTGATGTGAATCGTCGAAACCACCGCCTTCTCCGCGCGGTAGGACTTTCCATCGTCGCATTCCACGCCCACACATTTCCCGTTTTCCACGATGAGCCGCCGCACCCAGGTATTGGTCACGATTACCGCGCCATGCGCCTCCAGAAAACGCGCCAGCGCCTGCGTCAGCATGCCCGATCCGCCTTTCGGAAACGGCCGTCCGGAGTGCTGCTGCCGCGGCGTTGCGTACGCCAGCCGTCCGGTCATCGGCGAATCCGGCGGCTCGGCGGCCAGGTGCGACATGTACAGCATAAAAGTGCGGCAGTGATCGTCCTCGAAAGTGTCGCGAATGATTTCCCAGGCGGACATGGCCAGCCGCCGTTGCCAGGTCTTGCCGCGCGGCTGCTGCGCCAGCAGATCGTTCAGCGGCTTGCCAAAACCAATTGGCGTGAAGCTCGCTCCCATCAGCACCGGTTTGACGGCGTCGAACTCGCTCAGCATTTTTCGATACGCCAGCGCATCCTTCCTGGAAAACTTCGCGAATTCCGCGCAAGTGCGTTCCAGGTCCCGCCACTGCGTCAAATAGCTGCCGTCCGGAAAAGGAATGTGAAAAATCGGATCCGGGTCCAGGTATTCAAGTCCATAGTCAGCCAGCATGAGCTCGTCGTTCTTGATCATCGGATTGTCGAGCAGGAACGTATGCGCGGTGGAGCACACATCGTCATTGAACCCACGCAGCGTCAGTTGCGCGGTCTTGACCCCGCCACCGATCTTCGGCCGGCCTTCCAGAATCAGGCAGCGATACCCGGCCTTAGCCAAATATGCGGCGGTAATCAAGCTGTTGTGCCCGGCTCCTGCCACGACGATGTCGAAGCGATCCCCTGCTGCGGCGGATTGTCCGCTCAGCGCCATGTGCTTGACGGCCAGCGGCGCAATCGCCGCTCCTTTGACAAATCCGCGCCGCGTCATTCTGCTCATGTTCTCTCTCCCAACCGGCAGCTACGCCTTCTTGACCACTTCCTCGATGCTCGTCCCAAAATCTTTCAGCATCACCGCCGCGGCATTTCTCCCCGGCCCGCCCGTCACGGAACCGCCGGGGTGCGTCGTGGCCCCCGTCTGATACAGCCCAGGAATCGGCATGCGGTGTTGCGCCCAGCCTGCCACCGGGCGCATCGCACCAGATTGCGCCGGGTTCGACGCTCCCGCGTGGCAACTGCCATGCCAGTTGTGCGGATTCATGCGCTCGAGATCGAGCGGGCTCTCGATGGTGCGGGCCAGAATTTTGTCATCGGTCAAATTTGGCGAGAAGCGCCGAAGATATTTCAGATTCGCGTCGGAGACCTGCCGCTTGATGGCGTCCCAGTGTTCCGGACCTTCTTTCAGCGCGTACGGCTGATATGCCACAACCTTGACCGTGTGCATTCCGGCAGGCGCGCGGCTCGGATCGGCGATGCTGCAGCAGATCACATGCAGCGGCGCATTATCCATGTTCACGACGCCGCGCGCGTAGTCGTAGCTCATGCGCAAGGCGCGATCCGAGCTCGCCATCATCCCGGAATGCACCGGCGAAAGTGTTTTGCCGCCTTGTACCACGTACTTCGGCGGCTCCGTCGTCGCATAGTTTGTCGCAAACAATGTGAGTCCGGCTTCCCACGCTTCTACGCCCTCTACAAACTCCGCGCCCCACAACTCGCGCGGCGCCATATCTACCAAGTGCTTCACGTGAATCGTCGAGAGCACCGCTTGGTTCGCGCGATACCCACTGCCATCCGCGCATTCGACGCCGACACATTTGCCGCCCTCAACCACAATCTGCTTCACCCATTTGTTCGCAAGCACCACGCCGCCGTGCGCTTCGATATAGCGCGACAGTGCCTCCGACAACGCGCCCGATCCGCCCTTCGGCAAAGGCCGGCTTTCCCGTTGCTGATGCAGTGGAATATACGCCGCGCGCCCCGTCATCGGATCCTGCAAAGGCTGCAACGAGTAAGGACACCCGGTCATGAAAGCCCGGCAGTGATCGTCCTCAAACGTGTCACGAAGAATCTCCCAAGCCGAAAGCGCCAGCCTCCGCTGCCACAGCTTCCCCCGTGGATGCTCCGCCAGCCGCTCGTTGAGCGGTTTCCCGAATCCGATCGGCGAGAACGTAACAGCGTTGAGTAGAGGCTTCACGGTTTCGTATTCCGTGATCATCCTCCGGTAAGCCTCTCCATCTTTTTTGGAAAACTTGGCGAATTCCGAGCACGTGCGGTCGAGGTCGCGCCACTGCGTCAGGTAGCTGCCATCAGGAAACGGCATGTGAAACACCGGATCCGGATAGATGTAGTCAAGTCCATAGTCCCCGAGCTTCAGTTCATCCTCTCGCAGCAAAGGATTGCCGTGAATTCCGTTGTGCGCCGACGAGCACACGTCGTGCTTGAATCCGCGCAACGTCAGCTCCGCCGATTTGACTCCGCCACCCACAATCGGCCGCCCCTCAAGCACCACACACTTGTAGCCCGCCTTTGCGAGATATGCCGCAGCGATCAGGCTGTTGTGCCCCGCTCCAGCAACAACGATGTCGTACTGCTCGGCCATACCCGCCCCGTAGCTCCCACGCCAAGAAGCACCGCGACTAGAAATCCTATACCGCGACCCTCACGCCAGATTCTGCTGCAGCGTCTCGCGATCGACTTCCCTCTCCCATCGCGCCACCACCAGCGTCGCTACTCCGTTCCCCACCATGTTCACCGTCGCGCGGCACATGCTCATGAACCGATCAATTCCCAGAATGATGGCCATCCCCGCCACCGGAATCGTCGGAATCACCATCATTGTCGCCACCAGCGCGATAAACGCCGCGCCTTGCACGCCGCTCGCTCCCTTCGACGTCAGCACCGCCACGCCGAGAATCGTCAGTTGCTGCCCCAACGTCAGCGCCGTATTCGTCGCTTGCGCCACGAACAGCGCCGCCAGCGTCATGTATATGCTCGTTCCGTCGGTGTTGAACGTGTACCCCGTCGGCACCACCAATCCCACTAGCGCTTTCGAACATCCCACCTTTTCCAGCTTCGCCATCAGCGTCGGCAGCGCCGGCTCTGAAGAACTCACCGCCAGCACCAGCAAAATCTCTTCCCGGATGTACCAAAGAAATTTCAAAATCCCGAATCCCGCCGCTCGCGCAATCAGCCCCAGCACCAGCACCACAAAAAGAATGGACGTCAGATAGAACACCGCGATCAATTTCACCAGCGGTCCCAGTGACGCGATTCCAAATTTCCCAACAGTAAACGCCATCGCTCCGAACGCTCCGATAGGCGCAAACTTCATCACCATCCTAACCACGCCGAACACCACCTGCGTCAGCGCATCGAAAACATCCATCAACGGCTTGCACCGCGGCCCCACGATCGAAAGCGCAAATCCAAACAGGATGGACACCAGCAGCACCTGCAGAATGTCTCCCTTCGCAAAAGCGTCCACCAGCGTGTTTGGAATAATGTGCAGCAGAAAATCGCTGATGCTTTGCGCTTTCGCCGGTCCCGCGTAGTCCGCCACCGCTTTCGGATCCAGTGTCGCCGGATTAATGTTGAATCCGCTCCCCGGACGCACCAGGTTGCCCACCACTAATCCGATCAACAGCGCCAGCGTGCTCACCACCTCGAAATACAGCAGCGCTTTCCCGCCGACCCGGCCAACCTTCTTCATATCCTCCATGCCCGCGATTCCCGTGACCACCGTGCAAAAAATGATCACCGTAATGATCATCGTGATCAGCCGGATGAACGCGTCGCCCAGCGGCTTCATGGCCGTCGCCGTCGCTGGGCTCACGTAACCCAGCACAATCGCCAGCGCTACTCCCGCCAGCACCTGAAACGACAATCCCATGTAGAAAGGCTTTTTCTGCGGATTCGGCGTGGTCATTGTTAGGTCGGCAGCCTGCGTGGTCCGATGGAGCCCGCTCCTTTGCGTGCATCTGTTGAAAACTTGGGTTCAGCCGAGCCGTTTCTCCGGGTCGCGAATCGCGTCCGCCAATTCGCTCAGAAATTCCGCTGCCCGCGCTCCATCCGCCACGCGATGATCGCTCGAAAGCGTCAACGTCATCATCGGCCGCACGCCTGGTTTGCCATCGACCGCCACCACGCGCTCGGAAATCCCGCCCACCGCCAGAATCGCCGCCTGCGGCGGCGTAATAATCGCCGTGAACGCATCCACCTTGTACATCCCCAGGTTGCTGATCGTAAAAGTTCCGCCGATGAGGTCCCCCGGCCGCAGCCGGTTCGCCCGCGCCCGCTCCGCCAAATCCCGCCGCTGCTCCGAAATCTTCGCTAGCGCCGCAGTGTCCGCGCCCGTGATCACCGGCGCGACCACACCATCCTTCACCGCCATCGCCACGCTAACGTTAATTCCCGCATTCGTCTGAATCGCCGAGCCCGTCCAACTCGCATTCATCCTCGGATGCTTCGCCAACACCCGCGCCAGCAGCGCGATCAGCAAGTCCGTGATCGAAAGCTTTGCTCCATTCGCCTTTTCAACTTCGCCAGCGAATCGTCTCTGCGCCGCCAAGATCCCGCTAGCCTCCACCTCACGCACCAAAAAGAAGTGCGGCACGCTCGTCCAACTCTGCGTCGTCCGCTCCGCCATCAGCCGCGCCACCGGACTCAGCGCTTCCGCCGTCGCCGCCGGCGCTGCTACTACCGTCGTCGCTCCCGCCGATCCCGCCGCCGATTGCACATCTTCCGTCGTAATGATCCCATGCGGCCCAGATCCCCGAATCCGCGCGATGTCCACGCCTAATTCTTTCGCCAGCCGCCGCGCCTTCGGCGAAATTTGCGCCGCAGCTCCCGTCGTCGCCGCAACAGCAACAGCAGCAGCCGGTGCAGCCACAGCGGCTACAGCGCCAGACGAAGCGCTCGAAGCCCGCGCCGAGGGCGCAACCGTCGCCGTCTTAGCCGGAGCAACTTCGCCCGGCCCCACAATCCAAGCAATCGTCTCCCCCACCGGAACCACCGCGCCCACACCCGCCGTCACGCCCGCAAGCACTCCATCACCCGGAGCTTCAATCTCCACAACGGCCTTGTCCGTCTCAATCTCGAGCAGCGGCTCGCCTTTGCTGACGCGCTCCCCTTCTTTCTTCCGCCACGCCAGCAGCTTCCCCGTTTCCTGCGCCATCTCCAACGCAGGCATCACCACGCTGATCGCCATAGTCCCCTTCAAAGGCCGCAGTTGTCTTGCTAGTCCGTAGCTCCCACGCGTTCCGTTTTCGCGCCAGCTTCCACCATTTTCGCAACGTGCCGACTCGGCGGCGCTTCATTCTCCCGCATCGTCGACAGCGTTCCATTCACCGTGTGATAGTGCACCCCGGCCACCAGCAACTCTTCCGCCGGAAACCGCGTAATCACTTCGTGTCCCGTTTCCGTCACCACAATTTCTTCTTCAATCCGCGCTGCACTCCATCCGTCCGTCGAAGGCCAAAACGTTTCCAGGGCAAAAACCATCCCCGGTTTGATTTCGTACGAATGTTCCAGCGAAACCAGCCGGCTGATCACCGGCTTCTCCCAAATCGCCAGCCCAATCCCGTGCCCGTACTGCAGCGCAAACGCCGCTTCCTCATTCGGAAAGCCAAATTCCTGCGCCTTCGGCCACACCGCAGCGATCTCTCCCGTCGTTCGTCCCGGCCGCACCAGCGAAATCGACGCGTCCAGATAGTCCCGGCACCGCTTGTACGCATCCACCATCGCGTGTGACGCATACCCAATGGTGAAGCACCGGTAGTAGCAGGTCCGGTAGCCCATGTAAGAATGCAGAATGTCGTAGTACACTGGATCGCCGGGCCGCAACACGCGATCGGAAAACACGTGCGGATGCGGATTGCACCGCTCCCCCGAAATCGCGTTCACCGCTTCCACGTATTCCGAACCCATGTCGTACAAAACTTTGCTCACCAGTCCCACCGCCTGGTTCTCGCTCATCCCCGGTTTCATCGCCCGATAAAGTTCGTCGTACGCCGCGTCCACCATCATCGCCGAGTGATTCAGCAGCGCAATTTCGTCTTGCGTCTTGATCACCCGCGCGTCGGACATAATCTGCTGCCCGTCCACTACCTTGATCCCTTCGTTCTGCAACGCAAAAAGAATCGGCGGTTCCACAATGTCCACCCCGAGCGGTTCTTTCGCCAATCCGTGTTTCTCCAGCTCGATCTTGATCTTCCGCGCCACATCTTCCGCGCGCCCCATCTCCGGAGACATCGCTCCGCGCAACAACGGAATCCCTGGCCGCGATCTTTCGCCCAGCCACGGGCAATTCAACTGGTGATGCCGAGCCGCCGATCCAAAATCCCAAAGAATCGGCTCGCCATTCTGCGGCAGCAGCGTGAACCGGCTCATCTTGTCCTGCGCCCACGATCCAATATGTGTCGACGTGATGTACCGCACATTGTTCATGTCGAAACACAGCAGCGCCCCGCATTCTGACACCGTCAGAAAGCTCTTCGCGCGTGCCAGCCGCTCTTTCCGCAGCCGGTCAAAATCGATCCGGTTCTCCCAATCGACAGCCATGGCTCCATACGTCTTCAGCGCCATCGTCAGTCTCCTCCGGCCCTCAGGCCTTCCCGCAAAGCGCCCGCGCCGCTTCAAACACCGTCTGTTCCGTCGGGACCGTCAAATCTTCCAGCGGCGGCGAAAATGGAATCGGCACGTGCATGGCTCCCATCCGCTTCACCGGCGCTTCCAAACTGTAAAACGCGCCCTCCGCAATCGTTGACGCGATTTCGCCCGTCACGCCATACCGCCCGTACCCTTCATCCATCACGATCACTCGCGACGTCTTCCTCGCGGACTCCACCAGCGTCTGCTCATCCAGCGGCCAGGTCGTCCGCGGATCAACCACTTCAGCGCTGATCCCGATCGCCTCCAGCAGTACCGCCGCTCCCAGCGCCACTTGCACCATGCTGCTCGTCGCCACCAGCGTGATGTCCTCGCCTATGCGCTTCACGTCCGCCACGCCCAGCGGCACCGTGTACTCTCCCTCCGGCACCGGTCCTTTGATCTTGTACATCATCTTGTCTTCGAAAAAGACCACCGGATTCTCGTCGCGAATCGCCGTCTTCAGCAGCCCTTTGGCATCGTACGGCGTCGATGGCAAGACCACTTTCAACCCCGGCACGTGACTCAGCCACGCATGCAGCGACTGCGAATGCTGCGCCGCCGACCGCCGCGTCGCTCCCAGCGTCGTCCGCAGCACCATCGGCACTTTCCACGTTCCACCCGACATGTAATGCACCTTCGCCGCCTGATTCACCATCTGGTCCATCGTCAGCGTCAAAAAATCGCCGAACATGATATCGACCACCGGCCGCATCCCCGTCATCGCCGCCCCAACGCCCACGCCGGTAAATCCCGCTTCCGAAATCGGCGTATCAATCACTCGCTCGGTTCCAAACTCTTCCACCAGACCCGAAAGCACCTTGAACGGCGTCCCCGCTTCCGCAACGTCCTCGCCCAATATGCACACTCGCGAATCGCGCCGCATCTCTTCCGCCAGCGCTTCCCGAATTGCTTGTGCGAACGTCAACTCCCTCGTGGCGTTCTCAGGCATACACGTCCTGGTCCACTTCCTCGGGTCCTGGATACGGCGCCGCAATCGCAAACTCGACGGCCGCTTTCATCTCCGCCCTCAGTTCGTTCTGCACCCGCGCGAACGCCGCGGCATCCCCCAGTTTCTGTGCCAACAGCCAGGTCTCCAGGTTCTTGATCGGATCGCGCTCCGTCTTCCATTTCTGCTCTTCTTCCCTCGACCGGTAATACTCGCGCGCAATGTCCCCCACATGATGCCCGGTATAGCGATAGGTATCGCAAACCAGGAACGCCGGTCCTTCGCCCTTACGCGCCCGGTCCACCAGCCGCTTGGCCGTCGCGTACACCGCTCGCACGTCCTGTCCATCCACGCTCTCCGACGGCAACCCAAACGCTCGCCCGCGCTCTAAAACATCTCCCGCCGTGGTCTCCGAAAAATGCGTGTACTCCGTGTACAGGTTGTTCTCGCAAGCGTAAATCACCGGCAGCTTCCACAGCGCCGCCAGATTCATCACCTCGTACAAAACTCCCTGCCCCAGCGCGCCTTCGCCAAAAAAGCACACCGTCACCTGCTCCGTTCCCAGCTTCTTCGAGGAAAACGCCGCTCCCGTCGCAATTCCCGCGCTCCCTCCGACAATCGCGTTCGCTCCCAGATTTCCCGTGGCCGGATCGGCAATGTGCATCGACCCGCCTTTTCCCCGGCAATATCCCGCGGCCTTCCCCAGCAGCTCCGCGAACATGCGGTCCGGCGAAGCGCCCTTGGCCACGCAGTGTCCATGCCCGCGATGCGTGCTGGTGATGTAGTCGTTCGGCCGCAGCGCTTCGCAGATTCCCACCGCCACCGCTTCTTCGCCCACATAC
>Ga0210407_10005049_pt1 | contig 10266 bp, 8 predicted proteins | sample IncBWC27MmetaG_FD_150860 | JGI IMG/M metagenome (GOLD analysis project Ga0210407, IMG submission 150860) | Forest soil microbial communities from Barre Woods Harvard Forest LTER site, Petersham, Massachusetts, United States - Inc-BW-C-27-M | ecosystem: Environmental > Terrestrial > Soil >... | reverse complement strand
AATGGGCTGCGACAATCGAGACAATAAAGCCTTGCCAAAGCCGGGATAATCCCGGGCAGATTGTAAGGCCCCCAGTGTGGCACCCACTTCCGCCTTTACCCATCCTTGCGTTTCGCGCTCGCGGGCGCCCAGTTGCAGCGTACTCAGCGCGCGGCCGATCTCACCGATTTCATTCTTGCGATCACGGTAGGGGATCTTCTGATCCAGCCGCCCGTCGGCTAAATCCTGGATGCTGCCCTGCAGCAACGTCAGTTCGTCCACCACTTGTGTTTGCACGATGTAGAAAGCAGCGGCCCATGATGCCAGCAGGCCGAAGCCGATTACGAGCCAGGTGATCAAAATCGCGTGATGCGTGTTACTGGTCAACTCATCGGAGCGCTTATCAATAAATACTTGCAAATCCTGCATGATCTCGATGGTGGCTTGGCGCGCCCGCTCCAGCTCCTGATTTGCACCTCCACGTAACAGGTTCAACGCTTTGGCGTTATCGCCAGCCAGGGCCGCCGCGCGGACAGGCCGGGCGTCAGCCTCCGCCTGTTCGAAGAGAGCGGATGCTGCAATGATCTTGTCCGCGCGCTCGGGACTCTGTTGGAGTGCTGTTGTCATCGCCGTGCGGTAGTCGGCGACAATCTGTTCCAATTCTCCGTCGAGGACCTGCCTGCGATTGGGATCCGTCTCGTCAATCAGTTCAAACAGGTACAGACCGAATCGGTTAGCATGCGCTCGCGCCTCCCCAACGCTTCTGAGCGCCTTGACCTGGGAGTCAATCAACACGCTGTACCAGGTGTCGATCGTTTTGCTTTCAACCGACGAGTAGACCCCTGCGGCCACCACCATCAACGCGAGCGGAACCATAGCAATCAGCAGTTTCCGCCGCAGCCTCAAATTTGTAAGGAAGCCCATCCGAATGCGCTCCAACGGTTGCTGGACCTGAACCGGTGAACCACTGCGCGCTACAAAATAATGCAATTGGGCGTCGAGCCACCCCGTCGCAAGGTGAAGGCGAGATGAAAGTTGTTCCCAAGCTCGATCGTATGTGAATTGTTTGTCGTAACGCGAAGGTGGCCGGCGTACGCTTTGAAAGCGCGAGGAGAGCGATGAGGTTGATCATCGCGATCCAGAGAATCTACCAGAAACGGTCTCCTCTTCATCTCGTCCTCCCGGCCTGGACACCAGCTGTCGCGCCGCTTTCAAGTTGCAGTGCTTTGCAATTGTGTTGCTGCACTCTGGCATGACGCCTAGCACACCAAATCACTTCGGTGGAGGGGTGGGACTCGGGGAGGCGTGACGCCTGATATTCGCTCTCCGAGTCCCGTTGGGGTATTGCAAGTCGGCAGGGGTAGTGCCGGCCGCGCCCATATGGGGTTGTTGCTCTTATATCTTTTAGACCTAGCACCATTGCCAAACAACTAGGGGAATCCCTAGCGGAGTCCTGGAGCTTTTGGATCGCGATCTGTCTGTTCAACGGAATCAGCGAATGAGCACTGGTTCTTCCGCCGCGTTGCCCAAGCCCGGCATCATCGCTGTGACGTCCATCTCCTCGCGACGGAACTTGCACTACTGAAGCAACGGATCGAGAAATCAATTTTTTCCCTCAGCCGCCTTAAGGCACGACCCGTCCGGAAGGAAAGTGAGACGTGAATATACGACCAGCCAGCGCTTCATTCATTGCCGGTACTAGGTCCGTATCCATGAGTCAACCCTTCTCTTCTTTGGCGCCGAACGCTTACTTCCGGGGCGAGAGTTGCCGGAAGCTCCTGGCTGGTATGCCCGCGCCGCCCTCTTGAACGCCTGCCAGCTTGGCATCATCTTGATCGCGGGGCTGGCTTGGAATCATTGGTTGCAACGCTGGTCTCTTTTCCACATCTCGGATTCCATGCCTCCCGGACTGCAAGGCTTGTTGGGATGGTTTGCCGGTACGTTCGTATTTTACTGGTGGCACCGTGCGCGTCATGACGCAGAGTTCCTCTGGCGTGTGTGCCACCAGATTCATCACAGCCCCAGCCGAATCGAGCTTCTAACCGCCTTTTATAAACATCCTATCGAAATAGCGGCTGACTCGATAATCGCAAGCGCGTTGCTGTTTTCCGTATTAGGAGCGTCCCCCGAGGGGAGCGCTTGGTTCAATGTATTCGCAGTACTTGGAGAATACTTTTACCACAGCAATCTTCGTACACCGCACTGGTTCGGGTATTTCATTCAAAGACCGGAACATCATTCGATCCATCATCAATTAGATGTTCACGGATTCAACTATGGAGACATCATATGGTGGGATCGCCTCTTCGGCACATTTAGAGACACTGATGAGTTTGCTGCACAGTGCGGATTTCCAAACGGTCACGAACGGAACCTGAGTCGGATGCTTTTCTTCCGGGACGGCTATTAGTCCGATGCGTCATCTATTCCATGCTCACTTCATGAGCCGGGCGAGCGTGTTTCTCCTTGTGATTGGTTTGTTACAGATGACCGGCGATCTTTTGCGAGCACCGCAGGTGAAGGGATTCGCCGCCGCAACTGGCGCTTCACCTGCTCCGAGAGTTTTCTCCAGCGTCCAGGGACTGGAAACATTCTCTTCTGATTTCTACATTGAGTGGAAGGATCGGAATGGCACCGCGCATACGACAAAACTCACCCCTGAGTTGTACTCACGCATCAAAGGCCCTTACAACCGGCGCAACGTATTTGGTGCTGCGCTGTCTTATGCGCCGGTACTCGCGAGTGATCCTCGCACCAGGCCGATGTATGACTCGGTCGTTCGCTATGCACTTTGCGGAACAGCCCCTCTTCTTCGTGAAATGGGGATCGATCCTATGAATCTCTCCGAACGCCCATTCATTCGCCTCGTGCCGCGCGCCGATACTCGCTTCGGCGAAGCGCCGTTTCTAATCGCTCCATCTTGCCAATGAAGAACACTTGGACTGGCGGACAATACAGCATTTATCGCGCCCATTTCGGCGTGTATCTAGCCATCCATTACTTCCGCCTCGTGGCGTGGGGACAGGAACTGTTCTCGAAAAAGGGCCTGCTACCTATTCCGTCACTCAGTCCGTTGGCGCACCTCTTTCCGAACATTCTCGTTATTTGGGATTCACCGTTTTTTGTTCGAGCGCTCCTGGTCGGGGCAACCTGCCTTTCGTTCCTATTCGCAATCGGGCTCTGGGATCGGGCTGCTGCGGGATTGCTTTGGTATCTTGGCGCGTGTTTCTTGGGCCGCAATCCGCTCATCGCGAATCCTGCGCTTCCGTATATCGGATCGCTGTTGCTTGCGCATACCGTTCTTCCGGAAGCGCCTTTCGGCTCTCTCATCGCTCGCATTCGGGGGAAATCGAATGATGATTGGCGGATGACACCTTCCATTTACTTTGTTGCTTGGATAGTTATGGCCCTTGGCTACACCTATAGCGGCATCATGAAGATGATGAGTCCGTCATGGTGCGACGGCAGCGCCTTGGAACGGATACTCTCAAACCCATTGGCGCGGCCCGGGTATCTTCGGCTCTGTCTCCTCGCGCTTCCGCCTGTATTGTTGAAATGCGCCACCTGGGGCAGCGTTGGATTGGAAATTACGTTTGCGCCGTTGGCGTTGTTGCGGAGAGCTCGTCCATGGATTTGGAGCGCTATGCTGTGCCTCCACCTTGGCTTATTGCTGCTTATCTCTTTTCCCGACCTGACCGCTGGAATGGTGCTTCTCCATCTATTTACGTTTAACCCCGAGTGGCTCCGCTGTGGCCACCCCGAAGAACCTGAAGGTTTTTCTGCCTCTCATGGTTCTGCCTGATGCGAAAAAAACAGTGTGTCAAGGTATGGGAAGGGTACGCGGAAGTTACGCGACGAAAACGAAGTCGCTAAGTGGCGGCAAACAAAGGCTGGAAGTTGGAGGCGCGGGTGGGAATCGAACCCACGTATAAAGGTTTTGCAGACCTCTCCCTTACCACTTGGGTACCGCGCCTCGGTCCTACAGTATAGCGAAACCGTGCCGCACTTTCAGCCCGGAAGCGTGGGGGCGTGAGTGTAAGCCTCACCGAGGCTGATATTCAATTGCGATCGAAACGCGCGACTACCGGATATGCAGTTCATACGGCATGCGGGCTTGCACCGGCTCCATGCGGCTGACGATGTGTTGGAGCATGGACTCGAGCGATTGCGATTCGCTCATGTTGTTGTCTTTCTCGCGTTCGAGAAACTGCTGGAAGAATGATTTCTCCTCGGGATAGCGGACGATGTGCACGCTCTCAGTGGCGGGGATATTCGAAAGCTGTTTGGCGACTTCGATGGCGCGGTCGAGTCCGCCGAGCTCGTCAACGAGACCGAGCTCTTTAGCTTGGGCGCCGGACCACACCCGGCCCTTGCCGATCTTGTCCACGGCTTCGACGGTCATCTTGCGGCCGTGCGCGACGCCTTTGGTGAAATCTGCGTAAGTGTCGTTGAGCGATTTCTGAATGTAAGCGCGCTGAGCCGGAGAAAAATTCTGCTGAGCGGAAAAGAGAGTGGCATTGTCACTGGTGGCGACGTAATCCGTGCTGATGCCCAACAGGGTAAATAGCCCGGAGACGTTGAATTTGCCAATCAGCACGCCGATGGATCCAGTGATGGTGGCGGGATCAGCCACGATTTTGCGGGCAGGCGCTGCGATCCAGTAACCACCGGAAGCCGCGACGTCCGACATCGAAACGACGACTGGCTTCACCTGATTGGCCAGCTCCACTTCGCGGCGAATCACTTCGCTGCCCACTACCGAGCCGCCGCCGGAATCCACGCGCAGCACGATTGCCTTGATACTGTAATCGTTGCGCGCCGAGCGAAGGTCGGCGGCCACGGAATCGCCGCCCATCACCGAGCCGCCGCCGGGCGTGTTGCCGGAATCGCCGGAAACGATCAGGCCGGTGGCATGCACGACGGCAATTCGGGTGCCGCCATCATTTGAGATCGAGGAGCGGTAGCGATTCAGCGAGACGGGATTCCATCCGTGGGCACGCCCTTTGAAATAATCCTGCAGCTGATCCCAGTAGCCGAGACGGTCCACGATTTTGTTGGTCACCGCATCGCTGGATGAAAATGGCCCGCGGTTCACGAGCGTTTCGAATTGCGCGCGATCCATGCCACGAGCTTTCGAAGCATCGTTCAGGTATTGATCGTAGATGCTGTGCAGCAGGCCTTCGACCTCTTCCTTATGCGCGGGAGTAAACTGTTTTTCCGTGAAAGTGTTGCCAGCGGTCTTGAATTCGGCGATGTGATAGAACTCCGGGACGACTTTCAATTTGTCCAGCGTGCCGCGGAAGAAAACCGCTTCGGCCATCATGCCGCGAATGCTGACGGGCGCAGTGGGAACCAGCCAAATCTGCTGGCAGGCGCTGGCCAGATAATATTCGGGGTTGCTGATTCCGTCGTAACCGAGGTAGCAGATGCTGGGCTTTCCGCTCTTGCGAAAAGCGAGCAGGTGGCTGCGAATTTCCTCGAGCTTGCCCCAGCCGGTTTCCATGGGCGCGATGCGCACGACGAGGCCGGTGATGCGCGAGTCTTTAGCTGCGGCGTCAATCGCGTCCACATAATCGTGCAGCACCGGAACCGTGTAGCCGTTGAAGGCGCTGAAAAAATCGGGGGCGCGTTGCTCTTCAATCTGGCCGGCAGCGTCTATCACCAGCACGGCGTTCGAAGGTAGACGCAGGTTGTGGGTGGGCCTCATCGCCACAATACACAGAATGACCAGAAAGACCGCCACAACGATGATGACGATTGTACGACGCTGGCCCCAGGTCATTTTCATTCACCTCGTCGAGGACTATTGCGCGGGGAACCGAGAATAGACAAGGTAGCACCGTGTGACGGAAAACTCCACTTCGGGCTGGAGTGGGTGATTGGTCAGTTTCCGAGAAGAGCGTTAATCAGTGATTCACTCCCAGCCTTTACGGTGAGAGAATCGCGCTGTGCAGGTTATATTGTTCTTAATCGCGCTCGTCTTGGGCTCAGCAATGAACGTAATCGTATGGCGAGAGCTGAGGCGCGTGACGGCGGCGGATGCACCTGCGTCTTGGCGGAGATTCGTTGCGTCCCTCGGAATTGCGACCAACTCGTTCGTTTTCGCGATTCCCGCTGGCCACCTCATAATATACATCAATTCTTCTGAATGGACATCGCCTCGCAGACGAGCCGGACACGTTCAATGGACTGTTAGTCACAAGAGCTTCGAGCGTTTTCGCGCTGCTAACGATGGTGCTGGGTGCGATGAGTCCAAAAAACGTGCGACTCCAACTGATGTTTAGCGCGGGAATTCTGGTCTGCTCTTGGCTCCCAGTCAATTCAGTTAATTTTGGCTAGTTTGCCCGCGATAAGTTGTCAACTCCTGATAGGCCGGGTGGTCTCACTGGGTCGACGCAACACTAAGCTCGAACCCACCTTGCATTGAAAACAAGAGCTAAAATCGCTCGCTAAGGTTAGACCAGCCGCGACGCTGCCCTGGCTAGGTTTTGACCGCATACTGCCAAACGGACGGCTCTCCCGCGGACACAATGCCGAATCAACGCGCTGGATGGTGTTGCATCGACCGGTTGAGCTGGCACACGTAATCGGAAATCACTGACCGACCACGCTCGAGTGGGAGCCTGGGGCGGGTGAGTTTTCTCGGAATGCGGGGCGGAAAAACGCGATGAAAAACGTGGACGGAGGTTATGCTAGCTGCGGCGAGGTGAAGCGTCCATGAGAAACGGCGAATGAAGAAATTCAAAGTTAGGGCGAGCGTGATTGCTGGCGTAGCGCTGATCGTTTATGTGGCGACGGGATTGCGTGTCGCGTCGTATGCGCCGCAGCGGTCGGATACTTATCTTTGGGGCATTTATCACGTGCATTCGACGATGTCGGATGGGTTGCAGTCGCCGGAAGAAATCGCGATACAGGCGCGGGCGACCGGAGTGAGCCTGGTGCTGCTGACGGATCACGGCAGGCCGAACCTGGCGTCATCGAGTTTTCGCGAAATTATTGATGGCGTGACGATCGTTGGCGGCTCGGAAGCGAGTTTGCCGGATGGGCACCTGACTTTTTTCGGCGCGCAGGAGGCGCCGGCATTCCGTTTGTCGTCTTTTCCGCCGGAAGCGATGGACGACGCGCGAGGGTGGGGAGGGTTTCCAGTGCTGGCCTATCCCGACGATCCAGATTACGGATGGCGTTATTGGAATAGCGATCTGCGGCCGGGCGGGATTGAGGTGCTGAATCTGTTTACTTGTTTGCGTGGCGCGTCGTGGGCGGATCGGTTGCTTTTGGCGATGTACTATCCTTTTTCGCACTATTATTTTTTGAGGAGCATTACGGTTCCCGCGGAATCGCTCGCGCATTGGGACGAATTTCTGCAGCGGAGCAAAATATGGGGATTCGAGGCGTCGGACGCGCACGGGGGATTTCGCGTCGGTTCGTGGCTTTCGATGAAAGTTCCGTCTTATGCGGATACATTTTCGTTTGTGGGGATGGGGATTTCCCGGCGGTATGAGTCTGACCCCGAAGCGGCGGTGCGCAGCGGAGATTTTTTCAGTTGCGTTCGGGGAGCGGGCGAGCCTGAGCGGTTTGAGTTTTCGGCACATGATGGATTGCGGGAGTTTCCGAGCGGCAGCGACGCGCCGGTTAATTCCAACTTGCGCGTGGATGTGCGCGCCGCGAAGCAGGCGATGCACGTCATCTTGAAAAAGGATGGCGCGGTGGTGCGCGCAGTTGTCGGGGATCATTTGGATTTACAAAACGCCGACGCTGGAGTGTATCGCGTGGAAGTATTTCTGATGGCGCACCCGTTGTTGCGGGCGGACGTGCCTTGGATTCTCTCGAACCCGATTTTCGTGGGCGTGGGGCGAGAGCCGCAGCCATCGCGGCATTTCACAACGATTCGCGCACAACTGGCGCCGTCGGCGGCTGCCAGACCGTATTGACCGGTTGAAATACGTACATCGCGTTCGGTCTGCTATAATCCTGTGCTCTAATTATGGATTTCGATCACCTGACAACCTTTCTGGAAATTTCGAAGCTGGGAAGCTTTTCGCGGGCGGGGCAGAAACTGTTCCGTTCGCAGCCGGCGGTAAGCGCGCAGATCCGCCAGCTGGAGCAAGAGTACGGGCAGAAACTGTTCGACCGCGTCGGCAAAACGGTGAAATTGACGGCGGCGGGCGAAGCGCTGATTGTTTATGCGAACCGTTTGCTGAGTTTGAAGGAAGAATCGCTGCGCGCGGTGTCCGATCTCTCCAGTTCGCCGCGCGGCACGCTGAATATGGGCGCCAATGAAGCGACGTGCCTGTACGTGCTGCCGGATTTGTTCGCGGCTTATCACCGGCAGTATCCCGCTGTGCAGATCAGCATTTACCGAAATTTCAGCCGCAAGGTAATCGAGAAAATCGAAGACGGCACGGTGGACGTGGGGATCGTCACGCTGCCGGCGAAATCCCCCAGCCTGAAAGTCCATTCGATCTTTCGCGACCGGCTGATGCTGATGGTGAGCGCGAGCAATCCGCTGGCGCGCGCGAAGGGCGTCACGCTCAGCGAAATTGCCGACCAGCCGCAAATCCTGCCGAAGACGGGCTACACACGACAATTACTCGACAAGCTTTTCCGGCCGTATCGCTCGAAATTGCGAATCACCATGGAACTCGCGAGTGTCGGGATGATTAAGCGGTTCGTGGCCGCGGGGCTGGGAGTTTCGATCATCAGCGAGAGCTTTGCCAAGGACGAAGTGCGTTCGGGTGAAGCGAAACTGATTCCTATTTCGGACGTGCAGCTCACCAGAGAACTCGGGCTGGTTTACCGGCGCGACCGGACTTTGCCGCGAGCCGCAGCTGCGTTCGTCGCGCTTTTGCGCCAACAGATATTCCCCGTGGACGGTGGACACGGTTCCACCAAGCGCTGACAATTCAGAGAAGCCCTTCAACATTTTCCCGCATCCAAAATCCTGTACGACGCGTACCATATATATAGAAAGAAGTGCGAAAGCAGGGAGTACCATGCTCGTCAAAAAAGCACCCGATCTTACATATAAGGATTTGACGCCCAAGAGTTTGTACATGGGGCGGCGCAATTTTCTTTTTGGCTTGGCTGCGGCGTATGGCGGGGTGGTGGGCTACAAGAAATTGACGCGATTGTTGGAAGGTCCGGCGACTGGTTCGACTCCGGTAAAGCTGACGGGCGTGACCAAATGGCCGGGCAGCACCACGGAGAAGGAAACCTCGCTGGAAGATATAACGCACTACAATAATTTTTACGAATTTGGCACCGGCAAGACCGATCCCGCCGCAAATTCCAAGAATTTCGTCACCACGCCGTGGAGTGTTTCCGTGGAGGGCGAAGTAAAAAACAAGCGCACGTTCACGATGGATGAAATCATGAAGCTTGCGCCGCTGGAGGAGCGGATTTATCGCCACCGTTGCGTGGAGGCGTGGTCCATCGTCGTGCCGTGGATCGGGTATTCGTTCAGCACGATCGTGAAATTGGTGGAGCCGACGCCCAAGGCAAAGTTCGTGGCGTTCGAAAGCTATTATGACCCGAAACAAATGCCCGAAGGCGGCTCGGCGGGAATCGAGTTGCCCTACGTGGAAGGGTTGCGTCTCGATGAAGCCATGAATCCGCTGACGTTGCTCACCGTGGGGATGTACGACGAGACGCTGCCCAACCAGGATGGCGCGCCGGTGCGTCTGGTGATTCCCTGGAAATACGGATTCAAGAGCATCAAATCGCTGGTGCGTATTCGCTTCGTGAAAGATCAGCCGCCGACGACCTGGAACATCGCGAACGCGCACGAATACGGCTTTTACTCGAATGTGAATCCCAGCGTGGATCATCCGCGCTGGTCGCAGGCGAGCGAACGCCGTCTGGGCGAATTCCGGCGACGGCCCACGCTGATGTTTAATGGCTATGGCGATCAGGTCGCCAGCATGTACGCAGGCATGGACCTGAAGAAATTTTATTGAGCGTGAGCCTCGCGTGAATTCCATCTTGACAAGCAAATCGACGAAGGTCGTGGTGTTCCTCGTGTGCCTGATCCCCTTCGGGCAACTGCTGTGGCGCGCGTTTCACAACGGTCTGGCAGGATTTCCCGACAACATGGATTTCGGCGCGAACCCCATCGAATTCATCACTCATGCGACGGGCGATTGGACGATTCGCTTCCTGATCATCACGCTGGCAATTACGCCGCTGCGGAAAATCCTGCGGCAGCCGCAATTGATCCGTTTTCGCAGGATGCTGGGACTTTTCGCGTTTTTTTATGGCTGCCTGCACTTCGGCACATGGATTGGCCTC
>Ga0210407_10005047_pt1 | contig 10267 bp, 10 predicted proteins | sample IncBWC27MmetaG_FD_150860 | JGI IMG/M metagenome (GOLD analysis project Ga0210407, IMG submission 150860) | Forest soil microbial communities from Barre Woods Harvard Forest LTER site, Petersham, Massachusetts, United States - Inc-BW-C-27-M | ecosystem: Environmental > Terrestrial > Soil >... | reverse complement strand
TGGCTCGGGCTGCACATCCGAATCGTTGAACCCGATTTGCGGTTCAAGCATGAGCAGATGGCGGCGGCCCTCTTTCCCTTCTTTCGTGCGACTTTCTACCGCTGGTTGCAAGTGTGGCCGAAGGAGTGCCAGGAACTGGAACGAGTGCCGCATATTTTGTCGGTGGGCGATCTGCACGTGGAGAACTTCGGCACCTGGCGAGACACCGACGGGCGGCTGATTTGGGGTGTCAACGATTTTGATGAAGCGTGTGTGTATCCCTACACCATGGATCTGGTGCGGCTGGCGACCAGCGCGTTGCTCGCGACACGGGAGAATCGTCTGACGATGAAGCCGAAAAGTTCGGCGGCCGCGATTTTGGCGGGATACGAGCAAGGCATGGAAGAGGGCGGGCGTCCGTTTGTGTTGGAGGAGAGCCATGCGTGGTTGCGGGCGATCGCGGAGAGCAAGCTGCGCGATCCGGTTGTGTTCTGGCAAAAAATGGATCGTCTTCCGACGGTGAAAGGAGAAATACCAGAGAGCGCGCGCGAGGCGATTGAGCATCTGCTGCCCGAGCCGGGCGTACGCTACCGGCTGGCCCGGCGAGTGGCGGGACTCGGAAGCCTGGGTCGGCCGCGGCTGGTGGCAATCGCGGACTGGAGAGGCGGGCGAGTGGCGCGGGAGGCGAAGGCGCTGCTGCGATCGGCCTTGCAATGGCTGGATCCCGAGCAGGCGCCGGCAGAGATTTTGTATGGGGCGATTCTGAGGCGGGCGGTGCGCTGTCCCGATCCGTATGTGCAGATGCGCGGCCACTGGATCGTGCGGCGGCTGTCGCCGCATTGTTCGCGCGTCGAACTGGACGCACTCGGAACCAACCGAGGGGAACTGCGCCTGCTGGAGGCGATGGGGAAAGAGACGGCAAATATCCATGTGGGAACGGAAGAAAAGCGGCGGGCGATCCTGAAGGACTTGCGTGGACGAAAAGGGAACTGGCTGCTGGGTGCGGCGCAGGCGATGGCGGATGCGATGGAGAAAGATTGGCGAGTGTGGAAGGAGCGCTGGCAGAGCTAGACTCTGCCAGCGCTTTATTGGAGTGAGAGTGCGTACGGGGACTCGGGTCGATCGAAGAGCTGGAATTCCAGCGCCTGAGGTTTGTTTTCAGCGCCAATGGTGAGGAGGGCGTCGAGGATGCATTCGAGGGCCTCGGGCGAGCCCGACCAGACGCGCGAAAAGGACTCGCGATGAACCGACAGTTCGCCGACCAGGTGGCCAACCGAGTGGGGGCCGAGATCGACATCGGTCAGAGTCGGATCGCTGCCCATAGGCAGCGGACGGTTGCGGGCTGGGGGAAGGCGCAGGCTGGCCTGGTTTAGCCAGTGGTCGATGAGCGTCTTGAGATGCTCTCTGCAGCAGACGCTCTTCATGTCTTGCTGCGAGGCCAGCGAGGAATGCCAGGAAAGGATCTTGAGACGGTCAAGCCAGCGGTTCTCGACCACCAGGAACCATCCTGCGTGGCGAAAGGTATCGAGGCCGCAAACGGAACAAGGCCGGCGTTTTGTGAGCAGGTTATCCATCGGCGTCCTTTTTACAAGCAGTCAAGCGTTGACTGCGGCGCTGGTCAGGAAGCGTGGACCCGCTCGCTCGCTGAGGGGGACAGTCAGCATCCCCTGGTTGGTGTCATAACGGAGCGTGAAGTGCCCGGAGCAGGTGTCACAGAGCCAGAAATGTTCACGCCGGCGGAGCTTCCGCCGATTGCCGTCGAAACCGCTGAGGTCGGAAGGGAACGTTTCCGCCAGGAATAGCTTGCCTTCGCGAAGCGAACGGAAGGGAACCGTGCACGCCGGGTTGGCGCATTTATGGAGCATGGCTGTGTCCAGTCTTCTCTACTGTAGAATTTTCGGCCAGAGAGAGATTCCTCCGATATTGCACGCGAGCGGCCAAAAGAGCCTGCGAGTCACATTAGAATTAATTTACCTTTACTTACAGTATGTTAGATGGTGAAAGAGGAGCCCGGTTGGCGCCGCACTGAGTCGTGTTGACGGAGTGCAGTCACCGCCGACGAATGATCGTCAGTAGTCTTGTAACGCCCCACGTCACCTTATGAACGCTAGTCCGACCACTACCAGGCCCACTCCCCAGGCCGCCAGCCAGAGCGGCTGGCGAAATGATCCAACATCGCGATTGTCGATCGTGATTTCTTGCTGTTGCTCCGGGTTATAGCGGATTTGTCGATGGCCGCCGGGCCGGTAACTCAGTGTCAAATCTCTCATTGTGGAAGCAGAAGACGTGGTGTAGTCGCTTTGCGTCGAGCTAACCAGTGTTCGCCCGCCAACCTCGTATTGAAAGGTAATATGCGCCCGATAGTCGCTTAGCACGCGCCCATGCGGCTCATTCACCAGGTGGAACTCGAGTATCAATGCATCCACGGGCACCCACTGGCCGATTCTCCGGTATTTATGCATTCCTGAGTAGATACTGTTGGCCAGTAGCGCCAAACCTGTAGCCAGGAGGATTAGCCCGATGCCGCGCAGTATCGGCCGTGACTCCGCCCACTGTGCCTTCGATGTCCGGATTGGCCGGATTGTGATCCCCATGGTTACTCCAGGGACAGCTACCTGCGATGCTTTCTAGTGCACGATCCACGCAGACGCAGCGACGAGAACTCCGGCAGCCGCCATAAACAGGCCAAGGTGCCAGAATATGCGGCGGCCCGAGAGCAGGGTGATTGAGGTAATCACCAGAGCAATCTCCAGGAAGACTTCGCTGAGATCGAAGCGGTCGGCTTTGTGGCGGGTAAGTTCGCCTTCGTGTCGGGTAAGTTCGCCTTCATTTGCCAGTTCGCGCGCCTTGGCGTCGAGCTCCTTCTGCTCGCTTTTATAGCGATCTGCTTCGCCCTGGTATTTCTCCTGCAGCTTGGCGGCGCCTTCCGCGTTTTTGGTGGCAATGACGGTGGTTAGATCGGCAAACAGTTCGTCATTGTGGCGGCGAATATTTTTGGCCTGGTAGAAGGCCCACTGATCCGTAACTTTGTTCTGGAGAAGAATTTCCTCATTCTTCAAAATGATTTCTTCGGTATGGGTGCGATGCCCGAGCAGCGACACCGTTGCCACCAGGACGGCGAGCACGGCCATGGTGAGCGAGACGGGAGCAAGATCGGGATGCTCCCGCCCGTGTTCGGCGTGCTCCTGCAATTCGGTGAGTTCTTCAGACATGTTGTCGGCTCCTATCTAAATTTGCTGCTGGAGAGCCGGGCGTCCCCGCCCGGCCGCGATACTGCTGGACCTTTCGGCTTCCCCGTCGGCTTCGCTCCGGGCTTCGGCAACACAAAGGCAGGCTCGCGAGACGCCCGTCGCTCCACAAACTCGAACGAATTCTGAGGATAAACCCAAAGTTGTCTATTCTCCCATTACCTTAATGATGACTCTTTTATCGCGCTGGCCGTCGAATTCGGCGTAGAAAATCTGCTGCCAGGGGCCGAAGTCGAGTTTCCCGTTGGTAACCGGGACAATGACCTCGTGATGAATGATCAGCGATTTGAGATGAGCGTCTCCGTTGTCTTCTCCGGTCTGGTGATGCTGGTAGTTCTGCCGGAACGGGGCGAGCGTTTCCAGCCACTGGTCGATGTCTTTGATGAGACCGCTCTCATTGTCGTTGACATAGACCCCAGCAGTGATGTGCATGGCGGAGACGAGGATCATGCCGTCCTTGATTCCGGACGTCTTGAGGGCGCTCTCGACCTGCGGCGTTAGATAGACGTAGGCGCGCTTCGTTTTCGTGTGCAGGGTCAGGTACTCGGTGTGGAATTTCATATTCCACATTTAACACGGGAGAGGTCGCCGCGGACGGCAAATGTCGAGCTCTCGTCTCACCCCTGGAAGCCTCCCATTCGCTGTCATCCTGAGCGGAGCAAAACGATTCGCGAAGCGAATCGTTTTACGGAGTCGAAGGACCCCTACCTTAGCACGAAAAATGACATCATATGATGCTATAATCAGTGCTATGAGGACAACGGTTGCGCTTGATGACGATCTCGTACGCATCGCCCAGGAGTTCACCGGGGTGGCTGAAAAAACGGCGCTGATTCGCGAAGCGCTCAAAGCCCTCATCGAGCGGGAGAGCGCCCGCCGATTAGCATCCCTGGAGGGCACCATGCCGAAATTGAAGAATGTTCCTCGCCGCAGGCCGGGGGCGAATTGATTCTCGCGGATACGTCGATTTGGATTGACCACTTTCGTTCAGGAAACCACTCGATAAATAAAGAAATGCGGAAGCATCTGAACGAAGGGCAAATTGTGATCCATCCGTCCATCATCGCGGAACTTGCGCTTGCACTTCCGGAGAAACGTTCCTTGCAGGAGCGCACCAAAACGCTGGCACTGCTGGACCTTTTACCCCAGGTGCGAGTGGCGCAACTGAGCGAAGTGCGGCGAATGATTGAGGCTCGCCGTTTGTACAGCCTCGGCATCGGTTTGATCGACGCACAGCTGATAGCCTCGGTCTTTCTCAATTCGTCCACGCTTCTGTGGACAAGAGATAAGCGACTCCGCAAGGCCGCAGAAAGTCTCGGCATTCACGTCGGTCTGTCTTAAAGAATTTGAAGAAACAATCGGGGAACAATCCCGTCTGTCCCGTGTGCGCGGGAGACCAGCCCCGGAGGGGCGAACTAATTTAGCCCAGCGCTTCAGCGCTGGGAAGAGTCGCAGAAATGATTCAAGTCCCGGAGGGACGACCGAATTCTCAGCCGGTGGCCAAAGTTTTACCCGCCTGCACAACCAGCGCCGAGGGTGCCCCATTCTTGCGCGTCCTTTGCGCAAGAGTGGGAACCACACTGATCGCGCATTGGGCTTTGCCTTTCGCACCGCGTACGCACGAAATGAGCGGATTGGATCTCAGAGATTGAAGAGTCGATGCGGTAAGGTCGTGTGGGGACGGGCGCCTCGCCCGTCCAAGCCGAGCGAAGCTCGGCAGCTGCCAGTAGCCGGAGCAACTTTCGAGTCGAACGGGATAACGCAGAACATAAGCGGTTGGCCGAGGCTTTACCCGCCAGCACAACCAGCACCGAGGGTGCCCCATTCTTGCGCGTTCTTTGCGCAAGAGTGGGAACCACACCGATCGCACAATGGGCGTTGCCTTTCGCGCCGCGCGTGTCCCGAATGAGCGTGGGTTAAGATAAGGATCTAACCTCCGGCCGCGTAAAGCGGCGTCTCACCATGCCAGCAGTTCCGATTTGTTTCTGAAACGTTCTGGCCCATGACCGCACTACCTCAAGAGACGCTCTTAGAAGAGCAGAAGGTAGAGGAATAGCTATGAGCTACAAATTCAGGGGCAGACTGTGTGGTTACTTTTGCGAGGAGTGCATTGAGCCGTTGAACGAAGTTGTCATTCGCGTCTACACAAACCGCGCGAACCAGAACATCACGGCGCTGGCAGTGGCGGACCCCGGTCAAACGTTGAGTCTGATCAAGGACGACGAGGTAAAGGCAAAACAGGCGTCGTTGATTGCCGAAGTCAGAACCGACGCCAATGGCAACTTCAGTTTTGACCTCGGGGCCAAGCAGAATTACACCGGTGGAGCGTTTGAGATCGATGTATACTGCGCTACCGTTCCTCGCCGCAAGCCCGGCCGGAAGCAAACGCAGCCGCGCCAGTTCTCTGTGACCACTCTGCAGCCTCAGTGGAAACAGACAGGCGACGGGGAGTTTCTCGCGGCCTGGGAATACTGTATTCCATGGCGGTTCTGGTGCTACCTCCGCGGGTTGTTCGACGCCTGGGTGATCTGCGGCCGGCTGACAACTTGTGGCGACGGTGCGCCGATTCCGGGCGCGGTCGTGAGTGCGTTTGACGTCGACTGGATCCAGGACGATTCCCTGGGATCGGGCACCACGGATTCGAGCGGCCACTTCCGCATCGATTACAACAGCTCAGATTTTGAGTTGACCCCCTTTTCCCCGCTGATCAATATTGAGTGGGTCGGTGGCCCGGACTTGTATTTCACCGCCAAGCTAGGCACCACCACCATTCTGCAAGAGGATCGGTCCGTGGGACGAACACCCGGGCGCCAGAACGTCGGCCCGTGCTTCTGTGTGAATCTGTGCACCGACAAAGTCATCGGCCCCCCCGACCAGTACCCCCATTGGAACAAGGTCTGGGACTTCAGCATTCATCCCGACGCAGGACAAGTGGGCTCGCAGTTTTCGGTCGAGGGTTACGCGGGCGGCGCAGGTTCGTCCTTCGTCTTTGGAGATTCGAACTATCGCAGCGGAGTACTGCTGCGCGGCAATTGCCCACTCACCAACATTGCGGCGCCGGCGAACGCGCTGCAGTACCGATTTGTGATCGGCGAGTACACCTGGTCTCCTCCAGGCGATGATCCCAATTCGATTCCGACCGTGGTCCCGGCGGTACTCAACGCGGTGACTCAGATCCGGTCAACTACTGTTGGCTACGTTTATTACACCGATGCTAACGGCATTTACGGACCAGGAGACGTGGTGATCACCTCCACCGACCTGGACCCGAACGGCTGGTTGACCCTTCTGGGCCACAATGTCACGGTCGATATGCACGACGGGACGACCGCTTCGGTAGCGATCACACAAAGTAACTTCCTGCGCAGCGATGAACTGTCAGTAATGGCGTCCCAGGTCATTACCTCGGCACACGCGGCCAAGTTGCCTGGTGGATTGCCAAAATCAGACGCCGGTCGCGCCCTGACGACTGCTGAAAAAGAACCGATTCGCCGGTATCAGCTTCAGTTCGAAGTCCGGGACGCCGCCACGCTCCTATCCGTTTACACCGACAAACTGAGTTCGATAATCCTCGACAACAGCCCGGTGATCTGGGCGCTCGACCTCGAAGAACTGCGGACGAACGCCTGCAAGCCTCTGGGTGGCGCGCCCACCGTACACGTGCTTTACACCGTGGATCATCCCCATCTGAACAACTTCAGCATGGCGATCTCCAACAACGGCGGCACGGTACACGGAGCGCCCCCAATGCCGAGCGGGAGCTTCCTGCCCGGTCCGAACTTCTTTTTCCGCGGAGGCAATAGCGGACCTCACAACGGGACGAACACAGGAGGATTCGCCCAGGATATTTCCATGGATCCGCCGTGCGCTTACAGCGTTTCTCTGGCTTGGGCGACGCGGCAGTACCTGACGTCCGGTACTTCCACCCAGATACTCTACTGCAAGTAAGAAGGAGTAAACCTCACGGGGCGGTCTTACAGCCGCCCCGCCTAACCACACCCAAGAGCCGATGCAACCCGCCACCGTACTCCTGGCGATCGCTTGGATTTCTGAGAGTGTCCCGGCCGGGACCTCCTGATCCCAACCCTTTCGAGAAGTGGGATTCCCGACCGTCGACACCGGAGCCGCTGAACCCTACCCTCACCGTGCGCAGTCCGCAAATAACACTTGACAACCTGTCTTATAATAAAAGTAAAGCTCAACACGATTGAGATACGCGCGGCCTATCCACTTATAACTCCGCGCCAGCCGTGACCTATCCGGCAGAATTAAGGATATAACGACCACCAACCCATGCCGAATCAAGACTTTACCTCTAACTATCTTTTCTTTGAAGACTTTGCCGCCAGCGCGACGCTAAGTCAATGATTCTAATATACCGACCCATAGGGGGGTACTCTACTTACACCAACACCAACCAGAACACCGACCACCGGATGGATTCCATCCGAGAACGTCCCAACTCTCTCTCAGGAGCATCTATGTCGTCGCTTACAGCAGCTCGTTGCCGGCACATCAAGGTCAACGGAACCCAATGTGGTTCGCCTGCTCTCCGCAGCAAGAATTTCTGTTTCTATCACCAAAAAGACCGCCCCTGTCCCCTCCCGTGCTACTCCGACATAGAGTACGCGACCGGCGAAATTACCCTGCCGTTTTTTGAAGACGCGCACTCCATTCAGGCCGTCATTCGCCAGGTCGTGCAGATGGTGCTGCAAAAGAGACTCCAGCAGAAAACCGCCAGCCTCCTGCTCTACGCGCTCCAGATCGCGTCTTCGAACCTCAAGCGCATGGAACTCGAAAAGCCGCAACCAGAGCAGGTTGTCACCGATCTCGAACCGGTGCTGGATCCTCACGAGGCATGGCAAGCTCCCATCGCCCGCTCCGGCGATACCACGAGCGCAAGTTCAGCCAGCGCGCCCCTAACAAATCGCGATCAAAAAGTTGGCGAAGCCAGCGGCGAAGAGCTTCCGCCCGGAACCATCCAGGCCTGTTACCGCCCCGGATCAAGAACGCAGAATCGCTCTCGACAAAGTCGCCCGCAACGGAAGCAATATGTAATCTGAAGGTGGAGCGACGGGCGCCCTGGCCCGTCTACCGCTGGCGGGGTGCTTCAGCGCATGGACTCTTCAATTTCCGAGATCCAGTCGGGACGCTTCAGCACTTCGCGGGGTTTGGGGCCATCCGCTGCGCCTACGATGCCGTCGCGTTCCATGAGGTCGATAAGATGCGCGGCGCGTCCGTAGCCGACGCGCAGGCGGCGCTGCAGCAGGGAAGTGGAAGCTTTGCCGAACTCGATCACCAGGCGAACGGCATCGTTGAAGAGCGGATCGTTATCTTCGGCCGAAATTTCTCCAGAATCGTCGCCGTCAGCGGCGGACGACTCGTGATCTTCTTTCGGCGTCTCCAGGAATTTCTCCTGATACTGCGCCTGTCCCTGCGCCTTCCAGAACTCCACGACGCCTGCGATTTCTTTTTCGGTTACATACGGCGCGTGAAGGCGGTGGACGCGCGCGGAGCCGGCAGGAAGGTAGAGCATGTCTCCGCGTCCGAGGAGCGATTCGGCGCCGTTGGCGTCGAGAATGGTGCGCGAATCAACCTTGGTCGCTACCCGGAACGAAACGCGCGCCGGGAAGTTTGCCTTGATCAGGCCGGTGATTACATCGACCGACGGGCGCTGCGTAGCTAGCACTAAGTGAATGCCGACGGCGCGGGCCATCTGCGCCAGGCGCGTGATGGACTCTTCTACGTTGTTGCCATCGAGCATCATCAGGTCAGCCAACTCGTCGATGATGATGACGATTTTTGGAAGCGGACCCTCTTCGGACGTCGCCTCCTCATTGAAGAGGCTAGGCGTATCGTCGAACAGGCGATTGTAGCTGTCAATGTTGCGGACGCCTTTCGCGGCGAGCAGTTTGAGGCGGCGTTCCATTTCGCGGACGGCGTTGCGCAACGCGTTCGCAGCGAGTTTGGGCTCGGTGATGATCGGCGTGTAGAGGTGCGGGACGCCTTCGTAATTGCCGAGTTCGAGGCGCTTCGGGTCGACGAGCACGAGCCGCACTTCGTCAGGCGTGGACTTGTACAAGATGGACATGATCATGGCGTTGATGGCCACGCTCTTGCCCGTGCCAGTCGATCCGGCGATCAGCAGGTGAGGCATGCCGGCCAGGTCGGCGGCGGCGATGCGTCCGTTGATGTCCTTGCCCATGGCGATCGTGAGTTTGGATTTGGTGCCGAGGAATTCCTGCGACTCGATGTTCTCGCGCAGCCAGATAATTTCGCGCTCGCGGTTCGGTACCTGGATTCCGACGGTGCTCTTGCCGGGCATGCGTTCGACGAGGATGCTCTCGGCGCGCAGGGCTAGGCAGAGATCGTCGGTGAGTCCGATGATGCGGCTGTACTTGATGCCAGCCTCGGGCTTGAACTCAAAAGTGGTGACGACCGGACCGGGATTGATCTGCGTGACTTGTCCGTGGACTTCGAATTCGGCGTACTTCGCGGTGAGAACCTGGGCAATGAGTTTGAGTTCTTCTTCGTGGACGGATTGCTGCTCGTCAGGACGGTGCAGCAGGCTCGAAGGCGGGAGTTTGTAACTGCCCGCGATTTTCGGCAGGGTCGTTTTTGCCTTGTGCTCGGTGTCGCCGCGGTCAGTTACTGCGATATCTGAAGCTGCTTTCGAAGTCTGTGGCGGTGAAGTGAAAGCGGAGTCGTCTTCCTCGGCCATGCGTTCGATTCCGGTGCGCGGGGCCGGAGCTCCCGACTGCATGCCGGGAATCTCGGGACGCATCGGCGAGGGTCGCGCAGGCACGAGTTGTGTCGTTACGTTTGGTTTTTCGGCGCGGCGCTTTTCGAGTTCCTTTTGTTGGCGCTCGCGCTGGCGCTCGTCCTGCCAGTCTCTAAAGCGATCTCGGAGGGCCAGGATGAAGGCGAAGCGGGTCGGCGCCCAGACTTCGAACGCCGAGAACGAGAAGGCGGTGGAGAGGTAGAGCGCGACCGCGAGAACAGTCGTACAGACGATGTACGCGCCAGCAACATTAAGGTAG
>Ga0210407_10005046_pt1 | contig 10270 bp, 8 predicted proteins | sample IncBWC27MmetaG_FD_150860 | JGI IMG/M metagenome (GOLD analysis project Ga0210407, IMG submission 150860) | Forest soil microbial communities from Barre Woods Harvard Forest LTER site, Petersham, Massachusetts, United States - Inc-BW-C-27-M | ecosystem: Environmental > Terrestrial > Soil >... | reverse complement strand
TCGTCCCCTGCTGCTGAAGCTGTGAGCTGGTTCCTTGGCTGGTAACGATCGGAACCTGCGCGCCGACTTGTATTTTGGCCTCGCCGCCACTGCGTGACAGAATCTTTGGTGTCGAGAGCACCTTTACGCGATTATTGCTCGCTAATGCATTGATTATCAGGCGGGTCGCTCCCGCCCGGTTGAGCACCGTAAATGTGAAGCCGGCAGTGCCAATCCCCGTCATGACGTTCTGGATGATCTCATTGGGCCTGGCACCCAGGCTGGCCACCCACTCGGCGCCGAGGGTATCGTTGTCGGCGAGGGTCACCTCGGCGACAGTTGCCTCGATAATCGCCTCGCGTGGAGCCTGATCGAGGCTCTCGATCAGCGGTCGGAGTTGCGCAAATTCGTCGGCGCTGCCCTGAAAGATTATGGCGTTACGCGCCGGGTCGGTCACGATTCGCCCGGACGGCGGGGTTCCCGGGGGAGGTCCTGCGGCACCCGCCGGAGGGGCGCCGGGAGGTGCACCCGGGGGGGGAGGAGGCTGGCCCGGGGGAAGACCCGCCGGTTCGGAAGGCGCTGCAGCAGCTCGCGCCGCGTATCTCCCCTGCAGCACAGAATTCAGCACGGCCGCCAAACTTTCTGCGGTGGTATTACGCACGCGGTAGAAAAACAGGCTCCGTTGCGGATCAACTTGTGATGCGTGATCGAGATCACGAGCCCACGCCTCGACATGCGTTAACGTCTTCTGATCAGTTGCGAAAACGACCAGGGTATTACTGGGCCTCAATGGGAGTACGACAACCGCGCCGGGATTTTGAAGGTTGGGGCCAACGAAATAACCCTCGGCCCGGAGGATATCGATCAGCTTCTCGGATAATTGTGCGGCGGACCAAAAGACCGGCTCGATCCGGAGGCTGCGATGCCCTGCCAAACGAGGCTGATCCAAGGTCGACATAACCTCATTCGCCGCTTGGATATCCTCAGGCAACCCGAGAATAAGAACTGCATTCCCCTGTGGAGATGTCGAAATACGAACCTTGGTTCCTAGGGCAGCCTGCAACCAGGCGGCCATATCGGATGCGGAAACGCCGCGCAGGCTGACATACTGAAAAATTGGCCTCATGTTTTCAGCGACGTCTGCTGTGCTGCGCCCCCGAACAACGCTGGGCGACTGCGACATCAGTGCCTCGTTAGGAACGACGCGCGCAAGATTGCCTGAAAAGATGACGTCTATCCCATAGTCGCGCAGAACGGTGCGCGCGAGGGCAAGAAGCTCGCTCGGCGACAGCGGTCGCCCGGTGCGCAAAGTGACAAGATCATTCCGCTGGGCAATTCGTGGATCGACCTCGAAGGTGAGGTGGAGAGTATCGCCGAGAACAGTGTTGATAAAGGCGGGCAGCGGCATTTGTTCTATCGTCAGACTAGCGGGTGCGCCCGACAGGGTAAAAGGAGCCTCTGGACGGATCGGCGTCTCGGGCGCGCCCGGCGGAGGCGGTCCGCCGAGGATCGCGGTATGCTGAGCCCCGCCCGCGGCGACCAGAGGGCTGCTCGAAACCAGGGCAGCCGGCTCTTCACCCTTTTCCGGCAAGGTCCGCAAATCGGCCCCCGGGTTCCCCACCGGACCTGCACAGGCAGCGAGCAGCAAGAGACACAGTAGACAACAGAAATACGCTAACGACCTAGGCACGCGAGCTTGCCGAACCCTTCAATTTTGGGCGAACATCTTGATGGTGACGATCGCGCCTTGCCGGTCTATCGTAACATTGGTGGGTTCGACAGTGCGAACGATGCTGCCGTCGGGCAGTTCTTCTCCGGGATGCCGAATTTCGCTGCGGGCCGCATTTTCGCCGGGCCGGCGAATCAGGATGATCAGATGCCCGCCCGTCCCAGTCGTCATTATGCCGCCAACTCGCCAATCAATGACGGTGGTATTTCCGGGAGCTGGATGGGGCCCAGCCGGGACGAGATTGGCCGCCGGAGCACCAAAGGGCGGCTTTTGCGCCAATATTTGGGCGTAGGTGGAAACGTCGGAGGCGATCGGCTTCGGTGATAGCCATTCCCCGGCCGGCCGCGTTGCGGCGTTGTGATTGCCGTCATCGGCTTCCCACCAGCCCAGGGCGAACGCCAAAAGCACGATACAACCGATGACGGTGGAAATGGTGATATGGCGGAGCGTAAGCGCCATCCTTAGTAACTTTCACCCTTTCGGTGCCGGCCGCAGGAAAGTCCCCAGCAGCATCTCAACGTGGGGGAAGGGCACAGTCTGGACGTCCAGTCTGTTGACCACCAACAGACGATCATAGCTGGCGATCGAGCGAAGCAGAGCGAGCAGGCCGTTGGCTTCGAAACGGCCCGTGACCTGCGCGGTCAGCTGACGTAATTTCAGAGGATTGTTCGCGTTTGAATTGATGCTAGTGCGAATATCGAGTTGCCCCATACCAGCGTGGTTTGCCTGCTCGATGATCCAGGCTTGGAAATTCGCCTGCGCAAGGCCATCGCTCTCCGCCTCCCACAGCCGCCCTTCCGCCTGGACTCTAAGCAAATCGGTTTCGGTGCGACGCTGGCGCCAGGTATCGCTGTCGCTCAGATGCTCGATCACCCCGAGTTGAGCTTGCCATTCCGCAAGCGTCCGCTGCAATTTGGTGTCGATCCCGTCGAGAACTGTGAGGCCGCCCACCGCAAGCGTGAACGCGAGCCCGATGAGCAAAAGCCGAGAACGAAAGGTCGCCAGGTTGTCCCGGAGCCATTTGCCAAGCCAAGGCGGAACAGCCTGTGCACTCAATAGAGTCAAATGGTTCATTTTCTGGCGAGACGCAATTTTATGCGCAAGCCGCGCTCGCTATCCGCGCGATCCGCGGCCACCTCAGTGAAGCCCTCGACCGAGGAGTACGTCTTGACGTAGAACAGGATATCGGGCGTTGCCGAGGAGAGGATGGTGAATTGCAGATCACCGTCCTGGTAAGACCACGCGGTTATGCGAGAGCCGTTGGCGGGCAATTTCTCCGCAACTTTCGCGAACAGCGCAAATTGCGAGGGGTAAGGGTTCAGTTTTGTAAAATTGTCCAAGAATTCGCGATTCGCCAAAGCCCGGTTTTGTTCCGCGATAATCGGCGCAGACCGCTGTTCCGCTACGCGCAGCCTCTTCTCCACAACCGACATCGACATAGCATCGTGTGCCAGTGACCCGCTGAGATAACCGTAGGCTGCCAGCAGCAAACCCGCTCCTGCCGCGAATGCCACCCGCGCGCGGCGTTCCATACCAACGCCCGAACCGCCCCCAGAATTTGTCCATGGCCGGCTCCGCCACGGCGGGGTCTCGGCCGGGGGAGAGGCTGTCAGCTGATCAACGGCAAGCCCGCTCGCGCGTTGGAACTCGAGCCATTGCTCCAGCGAGGGCATCTCTGGCCACCAGCGGCTGGCCTGCAATTCCCCTTGCGACCACGATTGCCCCTCCACACCATCGAGACAGGTGACGAGGTGAAGCCCGTCCGAGGCTCGTGCTTGCAATGCCACTTCCGGAAGTGCCGCAACGCGCCCTGATTTGACACCCGTCGCCAACATGGCGTCACGTACCCGCCCCGCGTCCCACACCCAGATCCGCGCCGCATCTCGGGTCAAATGTGCGTGGTAACCGACCTCAGCATAAGGGGCCCACTCCCGTGCCTTGATCGCCGCGAACCCCTTGAGATCGGTCCGTGAGGTGTCCGGTAAGCGGAAAACGCGAAACCCACACAAGGCTCGGCTGACCACCCAATACCGGCGCCCGCGCCACGTCGCCGGCCGCTCGGTGCGGTCACGGTACTGCAGGTAACAGCTGTGAAATGGGGAGTTCATCGGGATGGGGGTCAGTGCCGTCACGGAGCGCTCGCGGCATCTCTATGTCATAGTCGATAATCCAGGGATGATCCACCGACAGTGGCGTTTTGCGGACCGCGATGCGGCGTTCGAGTGGCGAATTCTTTGTCGAAAGCGTTAGAACTACGCCATTCGACGGCGAGGGGACGAAGTGTGACGGTGGGGCATCGGAGATCGCTATCCCAGTCAGAATCCCGAATTGATAGCCACTTACGATCGGCTGCTCACGTCGCCATTCGATGACTTTTTCGACGGCCTCCGGCGTCATCCCGGGCATTAAAGATAGGAGCATCCGAGGGGCTGTATTGACGTTGAACGCGCCGACGGGAGCCGTCGAGGTCACCAGCGACCACAAGCTATCCTCCTTGGCCAGATCGTCGATCTTGTCCCAGTCGAGGATGCGCCGCACTTCCCAGGGCGTGCGCAGCGGCGCATTCGCCGGCGGCTCCATACTGGCCTCTTCGTATTGCGGCGCTTCGGCTCCGTTCAATCGGACAAGAGAGTCTGCATCTGTATAGTCCTGCAATTTCGCGATAAGCGGTCCCCTGTCCTCGGCGGCGACACCAAAGACGCCAAGCAGGGCAAACAGGTCATCGGGCGAGCCCAAATTCAGATTGATGAGTCCGCGCATGTCCTGAAACCGCAGCACGACCTCACCGAGACGATAGGGATGATCGTTCAACTTGATGTAATTCTCCGCCAATGGGGCGCCCGCGAACAATCCCGGGGGGGCGGTCGAGCCGATTTGCGCGTCCATCAACAGCTCTAACCCGCGAGCACTGAAAGGACGCGTCTCCAGCAGATACAGCGAGACCGCCTCGGCTTCCGCAATCTGCCGGTTGTCGTCAATTTCCTCTCGGTTTGCCAACGCGTGGTCGAGGGCATTGGAAACCCACCTTGTCATCACCTCGGTCAAGAGCGAAAGCGCCAAAATGACCACCAGGGTGAGCACCAGCGCAAAGCCGGCTTCCCGATTTTTCGCGACCATGCCTCAAGAAGTCATCAGTTGCCTAAGAACCGCAACACATGACGCTGCGTCGATTTAGCAAAACTGGGCCACCACGGGGGCGGTGACCCAGTTAGCTTTCCTTAATCTACCCCGGTGATCGCGATCGCCGGGGTAGATCGCGGTTATGGCAGAGCAGAAATATCGAGAGTCGCCGCGTTCTGCGAGACCGCCGAGAACAGCACGTTCCCAGTCGATGACAGCAACCTCACAGTTGCGTGCTGCGATCCCGCGACGAGAGTTGTACCGACGGCTCCCGCTACCGTATCCGCCGAAAAGAACATTGCGTTGTTGGCAGGAACCGCGGTCAACTGCCCAGTGAACTGCTGAGCGATGCCGTCCCTAGTCAATACCACAAATACCGGGGCGGGGTTAGCGCTCGGATTGGCGACCCGGAAGAAGGTCGGATAGAGGTTCGCTTGACCGAACACGTTTTGGAAAAACGCCACGCTTCCGTTGGCGATGATCGAGCCGAATGGCTGGTTGTCCGCGGTCAGCGTAAAGGCGTTCGCGACGCCCGTGACGAGGACTTGGGCGGTAATCGTCGTATTCGTCACCGGGATTTGCACCGGCGCGCCACCCGCAGTCACGCCGCTGACGATACAAACGGCCCATGAATTCGACGACGGGAAAGCCGCCGGGACGTTGATGCTGCCGGCGGCGGCGCCGATAGTGAAGCTTATCTGGTTGTTGTTCGCCACAGTTCCGGTCGGCGCGCCCGCCGGGGCCGGCCCGACACAGCTGGCCCTGTTGCCGTTAAGCACCAGATAGGCCTGGCTGATAGAGAGGAAATTTCCATTGATGGCTACGCTGCCGCCGTTGAGCACGAGAGGCGTCGCCAGTGGACCGCCCGTGGCAGCGTTGATCTGTCGGAGCTCAGCCAGTGTGAAGGTACCGAGAAAGCCTGTCGGGTTGATGCCGCCCACGCCGTTGGAAAATTGCGTCCCAGCCGTGGAAGCGTTGGCACCCGTCAGGTCGATAGCCAGCGGAGGCACGGACGCGTGCGCATCAAACGCCACGGTATTACCGGCTGCCAACGTCACCAATGGAAACGGCGCGCTATCCGCAAAAAAGGCGTTGGCGCTTGTGTACTGCGCAAAAATCGTAACCTGCCGGCCCGGAACCGCCAAGTCGGTAACGGTCTGGAGAGTTACACCGGTAGCGGGATTGGCGATTAACGAAACTTCGTCGCCACCCCAGCACGGCGTTGAGAAGGCTGCGGTCGTCACGATGTTGCCGCCGACGACGCCGGCGGGGGCGAAGCCCGAAGTGGCGTTGCCACCGGTTACATGAGGACTGCAACTGAAGAACAAGGTCGCCGTCGATGTAAAACTTGTGCCGGGTGGTGCAAGGATAGTCACCGTATCCGCAGCGGCGCCACTTTGAGCGTCGAGCACGAAATTCAGGACCGACAACGGGATAACCACGTTGTTGGTATTCGTTGTTACAGTTTGCGCTGAATAGGTCAGCACATTCGGTGGACTGGGGTTCGCCACGCTCGCCGCATTCGCCGTGGGCGTGATGCACAGCAAGGCGATTGCCGCCCCGCTAAGAGCCAAACCGGTGCTTATCTTCATCCGAATCGCTCCCCTAAAGATTTCGTAACCGACCTCTAACAAGGTTAATTTTGTGCTTATTCAACTACCGCGTCAAGCGGATTTCGCGCGGACCGAACGCAGAATGAGCGGGAAGGTTTTGTTTGCTTTAGGGCGGCCTCAGATCTCCGGCACACCTCCCCCGCGGCTCGGACGAGCCGCCGGCCTATTCCACCAACTACCCTGCCGTCGGATGCCGCGCGGCTGAGGCGATCGCGATCTCGCCGAGCTGCTGCTGCGCAAACCCCACGACGGTCCGGGTCTTCAAAACCCCACCGTCCGGGACCGAGCGTTCCGACCAGCATTAAGCGCTACGAGCCGGCGACCGGCGGTCGCGGGCTGTCAGGCGGCGCAGACCGCCTGATGGAGCGCGGCCATCCGATCACGATAGGTGTGCCTTTCTTGGACCAAAGCGTAAGCGGCCTCGGCGATCCGTTGCCGCTCGTTAGGATCGCGGAAGCGCGTTATCGCATCGCCGAGATTGGCGAGATCAGAGTCGAGAGCGATATAGTGCTCGTCCGCCCTCAAAATGTCATTGTACCGACCGCGCAGCAGGATTTGGCACGTTGCGGTTCCCGCGGCGTCGAAGTGACGGGAGGAGATGCATTTGGAATAGACGGGGCAGCGCGGGCGGCCGGCAAAGAAGCGTCCTTCGATATCTGCGAACTTTACGTCCCCCTCGTCGAACGCCTCGTGCCGTAGTGGCGAAATCTTCAAGAGCGCCTTGAGCCAAGTCTTGACTTGATAAGGGAGTCGTCGGCTCAGAGAGTGCAGTAAGCCGTCGGCTTTGATGGCGCCGGGGCCGGCCCGCGCGCTGAGGAATTCGCGGATCTCCAGAATGGTTCGGTCGTCCTGCTCGAGATACCATGATCCAGCTTCGGTCCCGATCGTCCCGCGGCAATCGTTGAGGAACCCGGCCCAGCCGTCTCGGTCGAGGCGGGTGCCGGTATCTATGTCGACCCGCAGCCCAATCTTCGGGCCGATCCGGGAAAATAAGTCATGGACCTGATTGCGCTCGTCATCGCCGATGAACGCCGGATAGCGGGCGCTGCGCCCGCCGATATCGATCGGGCGAAGCGAATCCGGCTTATCGGGGCGAAAAACGCTGTCGTTCAGAGCGTGCGGCAGCGCGAGCACCTGGGCACCGGTATCGGCGTACAGCCACCGCCCAGCCTCGATCGGCAGCTGCGTCCCGACATAGTCGGCGCCGACCGCGCGCAGGAAATCCCGCTTGTCTCCCAGTCGGGCCCAGGGGAGGTTGTATTCATTGCCGACCAGCATCAAGAAGCAGCCGCGCCGCGCCTTCAGCGCGCCACTCAGGGGCTGGATGTATTCGAGCGTATCCGCCGAGCACGAGTGCAGGGCGATGACCAGCTCACTGTCCTCAACCACTCTGGCCGCTGCGCAACGCTGATCGCGTTGAAACAGGTTGAACGTAGCCACCGCAAACAGTGGCGAGCGCTCGAATGCCTCGACCCAATCCAGGTAATAGGAAGATCTGGTCGCGTATCGGAGGGTCAGAACGACGGTGCGGATCCGGCTCTCGGCTGGCATTTCAGAAAATCGATTAGAAGCTCGACCGCGCGATCCGCGGCATGACCATCGCCATATGCGGAGATCTCCTGGCGCGGCGCGTAATCCGGTCCTTTCCACAGTCGATTCCAGCCGGCGTTGATGGTCTCCACCCACTCCGTTTCGCTGCGCAACGTCACGCAAGGAACTTTGTGGAAATAGGCTTCCTTTTGTAAGCCGCCGGAATCGGTGAAGACAGCAACCGCCGATCTCAGGAGCCGGTGCATGTCGAGATAACCCAATGGCTCGCACGCCAATATGTCCCCGAGATCGAGGCGCCACTCCGCGATCCGCTTGCGCGTCCGGGGGTGAAGCGGGAATACGATGATGCGATCGCGTGCCTGCCGGCGCAGGAATTCCACGATTTCAGCGAGTGCCGCTTTGCTTTTCGTGCTTTCGGCCCGATGCACCGTGGCGACAGCGTAGGAGCGCTCGACAAGACCCAGTCTGTCGAGGATTCCCGACCGCCCGGATGCGGCTGCGGCAAAGCACGCCGCATCGTACATCACGTCGCCGATGTTATGGACGCCGTCGATGATGCCCTCGCGCTGGAGATTGACGACGCCGGTTTCCGTCGGACACAGCAGCAGCGTGCTGAGGTGATCGGTCAGCACACGGTTGATTTCTTCCGGCATGCGGCGGTTAAAGGAGCGCAGGCCGGCCTCGAGATGCGCGATCGGAATTTCCAGCTTAGCTGCCGCCAATGCGCCGGCAAGGCTCGAATTCGTATCGCCGGGCACGAGGACGAGGTCCGGCCGCTCCTCGATCATGATCCGTTCCAGCCCCACGAGCATTTTGCCCGTCATCTCGCCGTGGCCGCCGCCATGAATGCCGAGATCGAGCCGCGGCGGTTCGAGCTCGAGTTCGTCGAAAAAAATTTGCGACATGCCAGCGTCGAAATGCTGGCCGGTGTGAACCAGGATTTCTTGGATGCCATCGCGGGCCGCGATCGCCCGCGAGATAGGGGCGGCTTTGACGAATTGCGGCCGGGCGCCGACGACAGTCAGGATGCGCAAATCGGCCATGCGACGGCCTCACGCACTTCCGGCAAGAAACGAGCGTGCTGCAACATGCAGCGGCAGATCGTGTCGCGGTTGGCTCGGGTCCATTCGATCGTACGCCGCAGCCCCTTGCGCAGCGGTGTTGCTGCCGCAAACCCCAGCTCTCGGCGTGCCTTGTCGGGCGCACCGAAGCGTTTGCCCGAGCGGTCCCATTCCCGGGCGGGGGCGAGGACGATCGGGGTTGGATTACCGGTGAGTTGGTTAACCAAGCGGGCGAGATCGAGAATAGCGGTCTCGACCCCGGAGGCGATATTGTAGGCTTCGCCAATGCGGCCGCTCAGGGCGCAGGCGATCAAACCATCCACAATATCCTCGACAAAGATGAAATCGCGGGTGGCGACGCCGCCATTTTCGACCGGCAGCGCTTCGCGCCGCAAGGATTTCCAGATGAATGTGGGTGTCACGTTGCGCCACACGGTGTGCGGCGTCCCGCGCCATTGTCCGGCACCCAGTATCTCGCCCGGTCCATAAACATTCTGAAACCGTGCCGTCACAAACGGCAAGCCGTCGCGCATAAAATAGTAATTGCCGTACATCTCGCCGACCAGCTTCGAGATCGAGTAAGGGCTGTCATGAAACAACGAGACTGGTGCGTCCTCGGCTGTGGCGCTCGCCTCACCGAACGTCTTTTCTGCGACGGCGCAGCCCGCCGCCGCGTAGACGACTTTTTTCAGCGCGCTGAAGCGCTTCAAACAGTCGAACAACTTCAACGTCGTTAATGCGTTGTTCTGATGATCGGCGAGCGGATCGTGGATCGACGACTGGTTACCGTGATAACACGCCAGGTGGAACACAAAATCGAGATCGGGCGGTAATGCTCCGAGCACCTTATCCGCAGTAATAGAAGCGAACACGAAGTCTACCGCGGGATGTTCCGGCACGCTGCTGATATCGGCCGACAGCAGATTATCGACAATGATCAGGCGCCGTGGCTCCAACGCCAATAGCCGACGGACGAGGGCGCCGCCTACGAAACCGGCACCCCCGACGACAAGTATCGTCGACCCGGCAAAACCCGATCCTGTCACGACGCTTCCGCCGGCGGCGGCCGCAAATGGCTGTGGATAACCGGAACCCCGTAAATATCGTACCAGCGGACCACACGGGCGATCGACTCGGAGAGGCTCAGTTCCGCCCTCCAGCTCAGGGTGGCGCGGGTGCGGGACGGGTCGAGCACTACGGCGGGGACGTCAGCGGCG
>Ga0210407_10005043_pt1 | contig 10275 bp, 8 predicted proteins | sample IncBWC27MmetaG_FD_150860 | JGI IMG/M metagenome (GOLD analysis project Ga0210407, IMG submission 150860) | Forest soil microbial communities from Barre Woods Harvard Forest LTER site, Petersham, Massachusetts, United States - Inc-BW-C-27-M | ecosystem: Environmental > Terrestrial > Soil >... | reverse complement strand
CCGCCGGGAGGGCAGCTTCGGGCATCAGTTCGCATTCCGAACACCGGCACGCCACGGCTCAATTGCGCCGACAACGGACTTTCCGGCAGCCGCGCCCTTCCCTCCCGACGCCCACAGGTCTTGCACAGTGCAAGCCATCAATGCCGGGCGGTTTCGAGCACGATCCCGGCCGGCGGGAAGGTGGCGACAATCCATGTGGGAGGGCAGAACAGCTCACCCTCCCGGAGTCCTCACGGACGAACGCGGATGACCGTCTTCCCCGAGCGCCGCTCGGTCGAGTTGAAGGCGGCGACAGCTTCGTCGAGGGTCGAGACGTTGCCGATGTTCGTCCGCAGCCGTCCGTCACGCACACGCCGGACGATCTCACTCAGTTGGGCGCGATCGGACACGACAACGAAGTCGACCGCCAAGCCGTCGGCGGGCCGCGCCTCGGTCGGGCCGGCGATAGTCACCAGCGTTCCTCCGGCTCGAATCAGGCCTGCGGACCGCTTCCCGATGTCGCCGCCGAAGACATCGAAAACCAGATCGACTCCACCGACGTCTTCCAGGGCGTCGTTCTCGAGGTCGACGAACTCCTGCGCGCCGAAGTCGAGCGCCGTCTGACGGTGGGCAGCGCGTCCGGTGCCGATGACGTAGGCACCGGCCTCACGTGCGAGCTGGGTTACCATCGAACCGACTGCGCCGGCCGCGCCGTGCACGAGGACGCTCTGCCCCGCCTGAAGGCGGCCGTGCTCGAACAGCCCCTGCCAGGCGGTCAGGCCCGGCATCGCCACGCTCGCCCCCACCGTGAAGTCGACGTCGCCCGGCAGCGGCGCGAGGTTGCGTGCCTCGACGGCCACATACTCAGCCAGGGTGCCGCCGCGATACGAGTCCGTGAGGCCGAACACCCGCTGTCCCACCGACAGCCCCGTCGTGCCATAGCCGAGAGCGCTGACCACTCCGGCCAGCTCCTGCCCGGGAATAACCGGCGTCCGGTCACGGCCGAGGCGATCGGTCCAGGTCGAGGGCCATGTCAGCTCATCCCAGGTGAATCCCGACGCATGAACCTGAACCACGACGTCGTTTATCGCTGCCGCCGGCTCGGGCCGCTCGGACAGCTTCATCCCGGCCGTTCCCGCCGCCTGATCCGTTACCACGATTGCCTTCATAAGAATTGTCTCCTGTAAGGTCGGCCCAGGTGTCCGAGCCATTTGTTCACTCACGACTTCTGAACGTTGAGCCACGGGCCGCCGCGGTCAGTCTGCGACCCTGAGCACAATCTTTCCGGGCTTGTGGGGCGCCCCATCCAGCATGCGGTGGGCGGTGCTCGCGTCTGCGAGGTCGAGAACCTCGCCGACCGGCAGGTTAAGCGTTCCGCGTTGGACCATCGTCGAGATCCTGTCGAGCCGGTCGCGCGTGACGTCGACGATGAAATACGCCGCGCGCACGCCGCGCGACCGGACATAGGCCTCGTCCGGGGGGCGCACGATGGAGACGATGATCCCGTTCGGGCGCAACGCATCGCAGGTGCTTTCGAGTGCGTCACCGCCGATGGTGTCGATAACACCATCGAGGGGCCGGGAGGCCAATTGCGCGCCAACGCGATCGCCTTCCACGATCGGCTCGGCACCCAGCGCCCGAACCCGTTCGATGTCCCGGGTGCGCGCGGTTCCGTAGACGCTGGCGCCGGCTTCCTTCGCCATCTGCGTCGCGCAGGCGCCGACGCTGCCCGCCGCACCGCGCACCAGGATCGCCTGCCCCGCTTCGATACGCGCGTACTCGAACAGCATCTGCCACGCGGTAACGGCGACGACCGGAAGGCCCGCCGCTGTGACGTAGTCGAGCGCGGCGGGCTTGAGCGCGACCTTGTTGGCCTCGACCAGCGCGTACTCGGCATAGCCGCCGACGAACTGGTCGTTCGTCGCGCCGTACACGGCATCGCCGAGCGCGAACACGCCGACGCCGACGCCGAGCGCGGCCACCGTGCCGCTGATGTCGGAGCCGAGGGTCAAAGGCAGCGCCTGGCCAAGGCCGCTCTGGCCTTCGCGGACCAGCCGGTCCCACGGCCCGACGCCCGCCGCCTTCACAACGACCAGCACCTCGCCTGCCTCCGGCACCGGACGGGGAATCTCGTCGAGCCGCATGGTGTCGATGCCGCCGGATTCATGAACTCGAATGGCTCTCACCACTCGTCTCCTCGACTACTCCTCGTTAGGTGGAGCAAATCCGCGGATGCGCCAGTAAAGCCAGGTAAGGGCGAGTGAAACATCGTGGACGGGGGACGAGGCGGAGTGACCTTCAACATCCCGCTGGCTGCCGGTGTTTGGATCGTCCAGCTATCGTCATTCGGCTGAGGCATTCCACCACCGAACTCGGCAGTTTTGGCTCCGCTACCGGGAAGGTCGGTTAAGGGGCATGAGGACGCGTTCCTGCGGCCAAGGCTGAGCGCCCGCTGTAGGTTCAGTCAAGGGACCTCCGCGGGGACGTGGGGCAACGGGCGAGACGCGGCGATTCCAGACCTTGCCGTCCTCGCCCCGGAACGAGGAGGTTCGACGCTGGGTGGCCATTCGTTGCCGCCGGATTGAAGGGCCGAGTGTAGAGTCCGTATAAATTCGATGTCTGGTGTGTTCTCCGCCGAAATAGAAGGTGTGGCGACATGCGGATAACTCAGGCGGTCCGGATTCTGATTTTGGCGCTGATGGGTACCGCTACCGTGGCCGGCGGTCCTTCTATTGCAGCGCCGGACGACGTCGCGCGATGGCAATGGCTCAATAACACCTTTTGGTACGTGCCGAACAAATACCTGCTGGCGCTCGCGTCGAACCCGTCGCTTACTGCGCCGATCCCGGTTACCGACCAGACCGTCTACCATATCGAGTACAAGGCTGGTTATTTCTGGGGGACGACAGCAGTCTCGTATATGGGGACACAAGCTTCAGCCCAGCGGCGGCGCCCGCGTGCCTCCAGCTCGTCGGGTCGGTAACGCCCGAGGGACAGGTACATCTGACGTTCACGCCGCTGCCCGCGTCGAGTACGGCGGCTGCCGACCGATCAACCGAACCGACCATCGGTCTCGGTGCGATGACGCGGCAGCAGGGGGAGTGGACCATGGAGAACCAGATGTCCACCGTGGCCGCGGGAAATGTGTTGTTGACGCACTGGGCCTATATGCATCAGTGCAAACACGGAGACGCCTGTTTCTCAGCGCTGCCCGGTGTCGGCGTATCGATCCCCGAATTTCTGGGACAGTGTGTCAAGGCGGGTCCTTAGCTTTCTGGAGCGGGTGCAACGCACAAGGTCCGTAAACCACCCGACTCAGCCGTTCTCCGATTGTGCGGGCAAGGTCTCTTCGAAGGAAGGGCCACCGACACACCTTCCCCGCCTCGGCGTCGCTAGCGAGGCGGAGTTGGCATTGCCGAGGAATGATGATCTACAATCATCCAATTCTGCCCATCCTTGACGAGCACCAAACTGTATCGAGCCGGAAGGGTCTTGGGTTCGCCATCTTTAGTATAAGAGAAGGTGTAATAGCCCGTGTTGACAGCGGTGTTGCCATAGACACGAATTAATTGCTCGCCGAACGATACGTTAAGATCCGGCAAGACCTTAAATGCGCCGACGAAATAGTCACGGAGTGCCGTTCTGTCCGCTCGCACTGTTGGCGAAAGCGTCCCCCAGAGAACTGCGTCTGCGGCATAAAGACTTACCACCTTATCGGGGTCGTTCTGCGCCAGGGTTTCGCCCCATTTCGCGGTCGCAGCGGCGACGTCTTCTTTCGGCCCGGCAAAAGCGTTAGCGGTGATTAGAAACAGAGCGCCGCCAAATACAAACCAAGATCGGATGGGCATCGTGTCCTCCCCATACTCCGTCGCAAAACGCGGGATTGATTAAATTGGTCGATACTAATTGGCCGCGTCCACCGGACAAGCGCTTTGTCGCCGAGACTGACGACAGCCTCAAGCCCTTTTTCTGGGCCGTCGATCCCGACAAGATCATCGTGCTGTCAGGCGTGGGTACCGTTCCTAATGCCCGGTTCCCACCCAACTGAGCCGGTCCCGACCGGTATTGCGAACGGCAAGTATGGGGCATGAAGAGCGGTTCCCGCCGCCAAGGCCGAGCGGCCGTTGTGGGTTTCGAAAGCGGCCCTTTGCTGGTGATGATTAGGGTACGTAGTGCTTTGGGTCAGGCCCTAAAGTGTCGCGGCGATCCAAGAGGCCAAACCCCGGCTAGCTCAATGATGACGCAGAGCGCGGAAGACGACCTCTCCTCACACCCGATGTTGCGCCAGTATCAGCCTTGTTACAAATGATCGCTGCACTTTACAAACCACGCTGATGCTTCACAAACGCTTACAACAATTTACCGCAACGAGGTTCTTGGTTCATACGCGGGTTACGCTGGCAAATTAAATTCGCCTTCATCGGAGCAGCCCCGCCCCAACGGTTGTGGGCGGCATCAACCGGAGTGGAGGCCCAGATGAACGAGTTTAGCCGACTCTTGGAAAGCGAAATTCCTCGATTGCGACGTTACGCGCGCGCTTTGACCCGAAACACCGCCAACGCCGACGACCTCGTGCAAAGTAGCTTGGTGCGCGCGCTCCAAAAGCAGCATCTCTGGCAGCCAGGCTCAAACCTCCGTGCTTGGCTATTCACCATTCTGCACAATCAACATGTAAACGACGTTCGCCACTCGCTTCGTCAGGGATCGCTCGGACCGGTCGAAGACGCGGAGCCGGTATGGCGCGTGGAGCCGGCCGTTGACTCTTCATTGCAGTTGAGGGATCTGCAACGCGGCATCAACACCTTGTCCTACGAACAACGCGAGGTTCTTCTACTCGTCGGACTTGAAGGCATGAGGTACGAACAGGTCGCAGACATCCTCGGCATTCCGGTCGGCACCGTTCGCTCCCGCCTCTCGCGCGCTCGAGCCACGCTGCGTCTGCTGATGGATGGAGCCAAGCCTGCGAATGATGGCTGGCGTGAAAGCGGTGAAGATTTGGCGGCGTAACGGGCTTTAGGATCCGCGCCGAAACTGAGTGCGCAGCCTCCTCACGCAAGGATGGGCGGAAAAACCGCGTTATCAGCACCCGGCGGCGACGTCTTGCTCGCGCCGGCTGGGAGGCGCACCGCCCAGGGACTCGGGGTCATTGTGTAATCTGCTGACAAGAGCGGGTACCTCGGCAAGGGCAACGCGTACGCTCGTGACGATATCGACCGAGCCGCCAAGCGCCGCTTTCGCGGCGGCGAGCCCTTCCGGCGACAATCCCCATAGGCCGACCAAAACTTTCACGTCCGGAGCGCGCCGTCGAATGCGCCGCACGAGATAACGAACCCGTGCGGGCGCACTCGTGCTGATTAGGGACACAAAAACTAGCCCCGCTGCCTCGAAGGGTCTCGGATATGCAACATCGGAGAGTGGCACATCGGCAAAACGCACTTGGTGGCTTCGCACCCGTCCCTCCAGACGCAACAGATACGCCAGCACCAGCGCCGCGGCCGCATCGATATTATTGCGACCTGCAATGCAATAGATAGCCGGCATCGGTTCGACTTCTGGCCGAGCGGGGTATTCCGCTATCTGTCCAGCCTCCTCGATTGTGTCATCGAAAAGGTTCTCGAGCATAGCCTGGATGCACTGTCTCACCTTTGCACAACGTTCGGCGGAAATCGCACCACGGTCCCTGTCAGCTTGCATTCTCACCAAAGCGGGGATTGCGACCCCGTCAAAAAACTCAGCAAAGGATCGTTCTTTAGCGAACTCCTCAGCCTGTTCTGTTGCGTCATCGGAATCATCGGCGAGTAGTCGCTGGTAGAAAGTCTCTTCCGGTGTCAAGACCGGCTCATTACCAAGCAGTACATCCAGGAATTCGAGGTGCCGGACGTGCCGGCCGAGGACGACAAGACAAGCCGTCAGCGGAGTCGACAACAAAAGCCCGACCGGCCCCCAAAGCCAGGTCCAGCATACCGCCGCCACGATCAGCGCCACCGGTGATAGGCCGGCGCCGGATCCGTAAACCCAAGGTTCAATAAAGTTCGCGACAATGAGCTCGACTACCATGAAGAGCAAGATCGTCCACAACAACAATGTCCAACCGGGGTCTACTGCGATCGCCAGAGCGAGCGGGAAACCGGCTGCGATGACGATCCCGAGATACGGAACAAAGCGCAGCAAAACGACAAATATTGCCCATAGTGCCGCGTTCGGAATGCCGATCACTGTCAGGCCAACACCGATCGGGATGCCGCAGGTCAGGTTGACGATGAGCAGCCGCGTCAGGTACTGCCTAACGCGTTGTCCCGCTTCGTTCATCGCCTCGGTCGTCCGGGATAGGTCGTGCCGACCGCCGAGCCGAAGCAGCCGGTCCCGCAGGTCCTCCCAGTCGATCAGGATCATGATGACGAAGACGATCACCAGCCCGCTGACCGCCAGTGGCTGAAGCAAAGGTCCGACAACGCTCTGGACAAGTTGGAGGGGTTCGAGATCGGGTTGCCGTATTTCGACGGGTATGGGCTTTGCCGGCTCGGCTACATTACTACTGGGCGACAGATGCTCGAGCGGGGCCGCGGTATGGTTCTCCCTTGTTAATTCCTTGCGAAGGTCACGCAGCATTCCCGTGATCCGGCGGAAGCCAGCTCCGCCGGGAACGAGTTCGGGAAGCGAGCGAACTTTGGCTTCAAGGTTATATCTGTTTTCTGGCAAGTCGCGAGCGAGCGACGAAATCTCGTATACGACGACCGTAGCAAAGCCGAAGATAATGAAGAAGGCGACGAGTACAGTGATAGCTACGGCCGTAACCCTCCCGATCCGCCAACGGCAGAGGGCACGGACCGCCGGCGATAATAGAAAGCTTAAGAGTATCGCGAGCGCAATCGGGACGACAACCTCGCGAGCGAAGTAAAGGAAACCGACAACCACCGCCGCGGACAGCAAAACCAGCGTAGTGGACAGAACAGATCGCGACTCTTCGGGGTTGCTGTCGTCTGTCGGTTGCGACTGGTCGGTCATAATTTTCCGATTTTCACGCTCGGAGCGATGCTGTCAGCGCCGCATCCGCCCCCAGCTCGGCATTCAGCAGGGTGAAGTGATGACCGGCGGCTTGGAAGAGCTGAGCGCAACATCGCTCGGCTCAGTCAATCTTCGCCTTATTGATCTCCTTAAACCTCAGGGACCAAAACAACCGCCACGCCGAAACACTCCGTGATGCACTCGGACGGATTTCGCCTGATCAGCACGCGACGGTTGATCGGTAAGGGGCTGGGTTCCCAGAAATAAAAAGATGATCGCTCAAGCAGGAACCTTACCCCGTGTCCCGCGTTGAGTCCTCGCCGTGGCCAAGTAGGGGGGGAGTTATTGAGCGAGGGATCCTTACGAGTGCTCGCCGCCCAATCGCTAGATTAGGTCTCCCTTTCTTGAGGTTTTGCTGCAACGCAGCAGAGGAACAATCGAAGATGACGTCCCTCGCGAGCCTAATAGGCTCCGCCTCGGAAGCCGTTGTCGGCCTTCTCGAAGACCCGGTGCAGACCAACGATGAATCGCGAGGCCGCGAATATTTTTACCGAGAGTTGTTGGACGCATTACCGGCGGCGATCTACACGACCGATCCCGCGGGGCGGATCACTTTTTTCAATCAGGCCGCCGTCGCACTGGCGGGTCGCAGGCCGGTGTTGGGGTCCGATCGATGGTGCGTCAGCTGGCGACTGTTTTGGCCGGACGGCACCCCCATGGGGCATGATGAATGCCCCATGGCGATCGCGTTAAGAGAGGACAGGGCGATCAGAGGAACTGAGTTGATTGCCGAGCGGCCCGACGGCGTGCGTGTCCCGATCCTGCCCTACCCTACTCCGTTGCACGACGAGTCGGGCAAGCTTCTCGGGGCAGTGAACATGTTGGTCGACATTTCAGACCGCAAGAAGGCCGAGCAAGCGCTGCGTCGGTTCAACGCTATGCTTCAGCAGAATGTCGCGGACCGCACCCAGGAGTTGGAGGAAGCATCCGCCAAGCTTCACGAGAGCGAGCGCGACTTCCGCATGCTCGTCCAAAGCGTCTCTGACTACGCGATCTTCATGCTTGATCGCGATGGGTTTGTCATCAGCTGGAATGCCGGCGCCGAACGGATCAAGGGCTACAAGGCAGACGAGATCATCGGCCGGCATTTCTCGCGTTTTTATACCGAAGAGGATCGCGCAGGCGGACTAGCGCAGCGGGCTTTGGCCACTGCCGCACGGGAGGGCAGGTACGAGGCCGAAGGTTGGCGGGTACACAAGGACGGCAGGCTGTTCTGGGCGAGCGTGATCATTGACCCGATCCGGGATGATGCGGGCAGGCTGGTGGGATTCGCTAAGGTTACGCGCGACGTCACCGAGCGCCGAAAAGCGCAGGAAGCCCTGGCCGAAAGCGCGGAGTTGGCTCGCGGCATCATCGATGGCGCCCTCGATGCGTTCGTGCAGATCGACGACAGCGGAACCGTGTTGGAATGGAATGCCCAAGCGGAGGTTGTCTTCGGGTGGTCCCGACGGGATGCGGTTGGCAAGAGCTTGGCGACCCTGATTTTGCCGCGATCCGACCGGGCCCGTCACCGCAAGGGCCTCGAGCGCCTTCTGCGGGCCGGGGTGGAACGGATCCGGGGCCGGCGCCTCCAGATGCAGGCGGTGCGGCGTGATGGCAAGGAAATCACGGTCGAGTTGAGCATCACCGCGCTGCGGCGCGGTGAACGCTACCTGTTCAACGGCTTCGTCCGAGATCTGACCGAGAAGCTCGCTTCCGAGGCGCAGCTTCACCACGCATTGAAGATGGAGACAATCGGTCAGCTGACCGGCGGCGTGGCTCACGACTTCAACAATCTGCTGACTGCGATCATCGGCAATTTAGAGGTCCTTGCGACCAAGGTGCCGGAACGGGGGTCAGCCGCTCGCTGCCTGCAGGCGGCCCTATCCGCCGCGTGGCGCGGGTCGGGGTTGACGGAACAACTGCTCGCCTTCTCACGGCGCGAAGAAATCCGTCCGGAGATATTAGGCGTAGATCGCCTCCTGCGTGATATTGTCCTTTTGTGTCAAAAGACCGTGGGCGAAGGCATCGAGATCCTGGTTCGTGCTCAATCGAAGCTGTGGACGTGCCGTGTTGATCCGGGCCAATTGGAGGCGGTGCTTTTGAACCTGGCGGCTAACGCCCGAGACGCAATGAAGGGGTCCGGGACCCTGACCATTGCGGCAGATAACATCGTCTTCGGCGCCAAGGACGACGCCGGGCTAGCCGCCGGCGAATACGTCGTGGTTTCGGTGTCGGATACCGGCTGCGGCATGACCAACCAGGTTATGGCTCGTGCGTTCGAGCCGTTCTACACGACGAAGGAGCCTGGCAAGGGCACTGGCCTGGGTTTGAGCCAGGTTTACGGATTTGCGAGGCAATGCGGCGGGACTGCCCGCATCGAGAGCAAGCGAGGCAAGGGCACGACCGTACGCATCTATCTCCCGAGAGCCGAAGGTGAGATCAGCGAGCACCGGTCATTGAAGGACCTTTCACGCGCGTCACGTGCGCCGGACAGCACGGCGGCGATCCTAATCGTCGAAGACCACGGCGATGTCCGACAGACCCTTACCGAGGTGCTGTCGCATCTCGGTTACCGCGTCCTGACAACGACCACCGGCTCCGAGGCGCTCGCGATATTGCAGCAGGAAAATTCGATTGAGGTACTGCTCAGCGACGTGGTCCTCCCAGGGGGCTTGAGCGGCATCGAGCTCGCTCGGACGGCGCGAAAGCTAAAACCCGAGCTCAAGGTCGTGTTGAGCTCCGGATATGTCGGAGATGAAGCACGGCACGTTCTGAACCAGGGGGAATTCTCATTTCTGCCCAAGCCCTATCGTCCGGCGGAACTCGCAGCAAAGCTTACTGAGGTGCTTGCCGGCGGTAACTCTTCTTTCTAGCGGCAGTCCCCCCCCCACGCGTGACTCGGGCGATTTTGACTCGCACTCAAGGGTGGCGTGGTCACCGTGCCGCGCTCAGCAATAGGGTGACACTCCACGTGGTTAGCGGTCGCCGCTCGTCAAGCTGCATCATGCGCGGCCATCGGACGGCAGCGGCTGAATAGCGGCGAACCTCGTTCGGCCGCCGGGCGTTCCCACCTTGCAGTTCGCCCATCCGTTGGCCTATATTCCGCTCTACCTACATTGAGGCATGCGTCTGCGTCGGGCGCTCTGATCCCCGGTAGCTCAGTTGGTAGAGCGAGCGGCTGTTAACCGCTTTGTCGCTGGTTCGAGTCCGGCCCGGGGAGCCAATAAGGCCAGAGGGTTAGATACGAGA
>Ga0210407_10005039_pt1 | contig 10277 bp, 7 predicted proteins | sample IncBWC27MmetaG_FD_150860 | JGI IMG/M metagenome (GOLD analysis project Ga0210407, IMG submission 150860) | Forest soil microbial communities from Barre Woods Harvard Forest LTER site, Petersham, Massachusetts, United States - Inc-BW-C-27-M | ecosystem: Environmental > Terrestrial > Soil >... | reverse complement strand
CCCCATGGTGTTGGCCTGGTCGCATATTTATCTCGCCCGGATTTACGATGGTGAAGGGCAGGCCGATCAAGCCAAGTCGCAATATCAGGAAGCGTTGGCGGTCACGGGAAGTCCGGACCAAGCGCGGCAAGCGGCGCAAAAGGGTCTTGCGGCCTTCAACGGAAGCAAGCCGCCAGAAAGGCCGTAGAGAAGTGGGCCCGTGCCGAGTATCGAGGTATTTACAGGAGTGCGACGCAGGCCACGGACTCCAGAACCGAATCTTAAATCTGCGAGGTAAAGCGATGAGAGGGAAATGGAACACTTGGGTAGGTGCGGGAACGCTCACGGCATTTCTATTGTGCGGCGCAGCATCCGTTGTGGCGCAAAGCGGGCAGAGCCAACCGGCGCAACAGCCTGCGGCGCAGGCGGATAAGGATAAGCAGCCTAATCCGCCTGCTCTTTCGATGGACAATGTCGCGACTGCCACACCCGAAGAAGACTCCGCTTATAAGGCCGTTCAACAGGCTAGCGACCCCAACAAGAGGATTCAACTGGCCGAGGAATTCTTGCAGAAATATCCGCAAAGCCGGTACCGCCCGAGTATGTATCAGTCCTTGGTGTCCGGATATTTCGCGACGCAGCAGGTTCCGAAAATGTTGGACGCCGGGGAAAAAGAAATTGAGATGAACCCCAATGACGCGCCGGTTCTGGCGGTGATGGCACAGACACTGGCTCGCACCTATAACTCGAAGGCGCCCGATGCGGCGAAGCAACTGGAGAAGGCCGAACTTTATTCGAAGCGTGCGATTGAAGTTACGCCCACGCTGCCGAAGCCGGAAAATCTGACCGAGGAAGCCTTCAGCAACGCCAAGAACGATACGCTGGTGATGGCGCACGGCGGGCTCGGATTGGTTTATATACGGAGAGGCAAGTTCTCCGAGGCCATACCAGAGCTGGAGCAATCGGTAAAAGCGGATAACCACCCTGATCCCGATCCGGTGAATTACTACCTGCTGGGAGTCGCGGACAAGCAGACTTCGCACTTTGATGCCGCGGCGGCCGCATTCTCCAAATGCGCCACGATGCAAAGTTCGTTGCAAGCGACGTGCAAGAGCGGCGCGGAAGATGCCAAGAAACAAGGCTCTACGCAACTAAGCGCTCCCAATTGATAGCGCGGCATTTGTTTTCACGATGACCAATCAGGGTAAGCCGTTCGAGGACCAGCTGGGCCACGCGTTCCAGAATCCCGAATTGCTGCGGCGCGCCCTGACGCATAGCTCGGCTCTCCCGGAGTTGCGGGCCGCGGACGGGGAGAGTGGCGAGCCAGCGGAGGATAACGAACAGCTGGAGTTCCTGGGAGACGCCGTCCTGGACTTGTTGGCGAGCGAGTACCTGCTGGAGAAATTTCCGCAATGGAGCGAAGGGCAGCTTTCCAAGAGCCGCGCGCGACTGGTGAATGCGCAAGCCCTGGACCTGGCGGCTCGCCGACTGCACCTGGGAGAGCATCTCCGCCTCGGCCGCGGTGAGGAGAAAACCGGCGGCCGGGAGAAACCCGCGCTATTGGCGGACGCATTCGAAGCCGTAGTAGCCGCGATTTATCTTGATGCCGGCCTGGCGGCGGCGAGAGAGATGCTGCGAACCACGCTTTTTGAATCCGCGCTGGAAGAGGGCGGCGACAACCTCTTCGAGACCGACCGCAAATCGGCCTTGCAGGAGTTTCTGCAGGGTCGCGGGAAGCCGCCTGCGGAATATAGACTGGCCGCGGAAAGCGGCCCGGACCACCAAAAGACATTTGAAGTGGAAGTGTGGGTGAATGGTTCTTGTATGGCCTCGGGGCAAGGAAGCACTAAAAAGGAAGCTGAACAGCGCGCAGCGGGCATAGCACTGGAGCGCCTGGAACATATAGAAGTGAGAAGTTGAAGCAAAATGGCCGAAGAGACCATCACTCACGAAGAAGCAACTCTCGAAAGCGTAAAGAAACCGGCGCCACGCGACGGCGAGGCGACTCTTTCCGAATACCTGGAGTCGTTGTTAGTAACCGTGATACTTGCGCTTTTCGGAACGACCTTTATCGTACAAGCATTCAAGATCCCTTCGGCATCGATGGAAGGAACCCTGTTGATTGGCGACCACCTGCTCGTGAATAAGTTTATTTTTGGAGGGCGGGGCGCCTGGTATGAAAAGTTGTTGCCGTACCGTCCGCTTGAACGCGGCGACATCATCGTCTTCAAGTATCCCTTTGCGGATCACCAACATTTTGTGAAGCGAGTGATTGGATTGCCGGGCGATAGGCTGAAGGTCGAAGATCAGCGCGTGTACGTGAATGGCAAGGCGTTGAACGAGCCGTATGTAGTGCACGATCCCAGCGCCGGCTACGACCCTCTGAATTATGCCTTTCCGCCGATGGGCAACCAGTTGTACGCCAGCCCGGTGGTGATGGAATGGGCGGACGAGATCAAGAAATACGTGCGGGGAGAAGAGATTGTGGTGCCGCCCGGAAAGTATTTTGCGATGGGAGACAATCGCGATCACAGCCTGGACAGCCGCTACTGGGGATTCGTGGACCGCGATGCCATCATGGGCCGGCCCTTTTTGATCTACTGGTCGGTGGAGGCCAGCAGCGCGGACTACGGGCAGAGCAGCTTTCTGCAGCGGCTGAAGAGCGTGGTTAATACGCTACTGCACTTGCCGCAGCGCACGCGGTGGAGCCGAATGTTGCGCACCGTGCACTGAGCCAGCTGGGGACGCGCTTAGCTTCCCATTTTCCGAGCAGTCTGCGAAACTTTCGAACATCATGCCGCTTGTACGCAAATGGTGGAAACTCGCGGTGGCCATCGCTGCGCTGTTGATGGCAGCGCAAATCGGGGCGTCCTTTCTGGCACGCGCGCCGGGCGTCCACAAATACCTGGTCGCGCACCTGGAGCGCGCCTTCGGAAGAAGCGTCGAGGTTCGCCACTTTAATATTGTGTTGCTGCCCAGCCCCATGCTGGACGCCGAGCAGGTGAGCATCGGCGAGGATCCCGCATTCGGAAACGAATACTTTCTGCGCGCTGAGCATTTGACCGCCGGTTTGCGTTGGAGCGGGTTGCTACGCGGCCGCTTTGAATTTGGCACGCTGTCGCTGAGCCGGCCGAGCCTGATCCTGGTGCGCGACGACGAAGGAGAATGGAATCTGGAGCGCTGGCTGCCGCCGGCGAAGTCGACCCTCGGGGCCGGCTCGCGCTTCTATGGTCCGCGCCCGCAACCGACGCCTTCGAACCGGCTGCAGAAAATTGACATTGATGATGGCCGCGTCAATTTTAAAATTGGCGACGAAAAACTGCCGTTCGCGCTCCTCGCAGTTTCCGGCAGCGTAGAGCAAGTCTCCTCCGGCCGGTGGCGTTTGCAACTGGAAGCGCAGCCCTGGCGCAGCGGCGTTACGCTGCAATCCACTGGTACGCTGTTGGTGCGCGGCGACGTTGCAGGAACCTCGGCGCGTTTGCAACCCGCCGAGGTTCACGTGCAGTGGGGCAAGGTTTCCCTCGCGGACTTGTTCCGGCTGCTGCGCGGTCAGGACTATGGGGTTCGTGGAATTTTTGCGTTGGAGGGAACCGCCAAAAGCGGCACCAGCGACCGAATTGCCGGCGCTGACGCGCAGCCCGGCGACTGGACTTTCTCCGCGCAAGCGCACGCCGCTCAGATTCATCGATGGGACCTGACCGAACGCTCGGACAATCCCGCCGCGAACGTGAGTCTTGAGGGCCGGTGGAACGCTGGCATGCGCAATATTTCCGCGGAGCGGCTGGTCGTGGAAACGGCGAAGTCCAACCTGCGGGGCAGTGCGCGCTATACCTTGAATGCCGCGCCCGCATGGGAGGTTCGGCTTGATTCCGCGGGCGTCCAAGCCGCAGACCTGCTGGCGTGGTATCGCGCGTTCGATCCAAACGTGAACAACGCGATTGTCGCGGAGCAATTCTTTACCGGCGCGGTTACCCTGCGCGGATGGCCGCTGGAGGTTGACGAAGCGGCTTTTTCCAGCCGCGGCGGTGAATTGCGAATTCCCGGATTGGATGCGCCTTTGCAGATCGGCGCGATCCAGGGCGGGCGGCAGCGGGCAAGTTTGGATGTCGCGCCCGTTCGCATCTCCTACGCAGCGCCCGGGCGCAGCGAAGGGGGAACGCTGACGATTGTGGCGTTGGCGAAACGAAGGAGCGCTGCTGAAATGGAGATCGGCTTCACACATGATTTCAGCAAGCGTGTGGGAGTCGTGAGCCTCGACGGCCGAATCGAAAATGTGGAGGATGTGCTGAGAATTATGTCCGCGTTGGGGCGGCCAATGAATCACGGATGGGAATTGACCGGTCCTGTGTCGGGTGAGCTCCATTATCAGTGGGACAATGCGGCCGCGACGAGGGCCTGGAGCGGCCACCTGGACATGAACAAGGCGGCGTTGCAGGTTGCCGGACTTAACCAGCCGTTGCAGCTGAATAAGACGCGGCTGGTTTGGAAGGATGGACTGCGCAGCGCCAGCGTGACGGACGTGGAAGGGTTCGGCGCCACTTGGTCCGGACAGCTTGCGCAAGAAGGCGTCGATGCGGAGGGCAGCGCAAAGTGGGATTTCCAGCTTCATGCGAATCATTTGGACGCCGCGGACCTTGATCGTTGGATGGGCCCGCGCGCAAGGCCCGGCTGGCTGCAACGTCTCCTGGGGTCGGTGCTCGGCGCAGGCGCGGCGAATACGGCGGCCAGCGAACTCTTGCGCCACGTGAACGCGGAAGGTGAGCTGCGCGTAGACGAATTTACATTGGAAAAGATCAAGTTCGGCCAGATGCGGGCCAGCGGCGCGTTGCACGATTTGCATTTGGAGTTGCGGCAAGTCGACGCTCGCTGCGCCGGGGGAAGATTGCGCGCCAAGGTTCGCGCAGTTTTCTCACCGCGGCCCTCTTACGATGTGACCGCGGACCTCGACCAGGTAGATCTCCGGGAAATACCGTCGCCTGGCAATTTGCCGGAACGCTTTACCGGACTCGCTTCGGGAACTGTGCATCTGACTACGCAAGGCGTGGGCCGAGACGAACTGCTGCAGCGCCTGGCTGGCAAGGGCGAGCTCAAACTGCGAGACGTGGAATTTCGCGGCTGGGACGTGGACGCCAGCATGGCTGACGGCGCGCCGCACGAAGGCGCGTCCCATTGGGCTACCGGGCAGGGCACGTTTCTGGTGCGAGATCGCGACCTCATCTTTCCGGGGCTCCGCCTTGATGGCGCCTCGGAGATGACGTTGTTGAAAGGCACGCTGAGCTTTGTGCAGGATTCTGATTTGACTTTACAAACCTTGGGCGATCAAAACGATTCTGCTTTGCCGGAAAAGGGCTACGTCCTGAAGATTTCCGGCCCGCTGGATGTGCCGAAGATTTCGATTGAGCGACTCGTTGCGCGCCGGCCGGCGGAGTAGCCTGCGCGGGCAGGTTTTTCGGTTTCGCGTCGTGGAACAGACGGTTGGAGATGAAGATGAAAAAGTGCGTTTTGGTCGCGCTTGTGATGATCTGCTATGCAACCCTGGCGCGGGCGCAGAAGAGCGTCTCGCTGGAAGAACTCATGAGCGCGCCGTTTCCCGAGCACTTGACGGCTGCGAAAGCCGGCAATCGAGTCGCCTGGACGTTGAATCAGGAAGGTAAGCGAAACATCTGGGTTGCGGAAGGGCCGGCGTTCGCGGCGCGCAGACTTACCGCGTATCTTGAAGACGACGGCCAGCCGATCTCTGATGTGAATTTCTCTGTCGATGCGAACACCATTGTTTACGTTCGCGGGGAAGGCAAGAACGCCGCAGGTCAATTTCCGAATCCCACTAGCAATCCCGCGGGAACGGAGCAGACGGTTTGGAGCATCGCCTGGAGTGGCGGCGCGGCCAGAAGAGTCGATGCGGGCGATTCGCCAAAAATTTCTGCAAAGGGCAGCGTTGCGTATGTGCGCGATGGGCAAATCTGGATCGCTGCGCTGGATAACGGAGAAAAACCCAGGCAATTGATCGTGCGCGGCCAGAATCATTCGGAAGAATGGTCGCCGGATGGGTCGCAGTTGGTTTTTGTCTCCACTCGCGGCGATCATAGCTTCATCGGGGTCTACGATGCCGACGCAAAGACGGTGCGTTTCCTGGCGCCCAGCGTCGACACCGACAGCGATGCGGTCTGGTCGTTGGACGGCAAGCGCATCGCGTTTGTGCGGCGTCCCGCGGAGCCGCGCGATACGCCCGCGGGCTATTTTCTTCAGCCCGACAGGCCGCATCCGTGGGCGATTTGGGTCGCGGAAGTCGCTAGCGGCGGCGCGCGCGAAATTTGGCATAGCAGCGCGTCCTCGCAAGGCTCCTATCCCTACATGGCCAAGGATACCGGAGGTGGCGTCATTCAATGGGCCGCGGACAACCGCCTCGTGATCGCTTCCGAAGAAGACGGCTGGCAGCATTTATACGAACTTCCCGCGGACGGCTCGGTTACACCGCAACTCCTCACGCCGGGAGCGTGCGAAGTCGAGCAATGGTCGCTATCGCCGGACCGCTTCATGGTCCTCTTCAATTCGAACTGCGGTGATACCGACCGCCGTCACGTGTGGAGCGCCGACGTCGTCGGCGCCCATCCCGCTCAGCGCACCAAGGGGCAGGGAATCGAGTGGGGCCCCGTAATGCTCAGCGACGGACTGACATTTGCATATCTCGGTTCCGATGCCACTCATCCCGGTCGGCCTTTCTTCGCCAGCATCTCGCCTGACGGCGCTTCCGGAACCATCGCTGGCGACACTTGGCCTAAAAACTTTCCCGCTGATAAACTCGCCGTTCCCCAGCCGGTAATTTTCCACGCCGCTGACGGCATGGAAATTCACGGGCAGCTTTTTCTCCCCGCGGCTGCGAAACCTGGCGACAAGAAGCCGGCGCTCGTCTTCATGCATGGGGGACCCATGCGTCAGATGCTGCTCGGCTGGCACTACATGTATTACTACGCGAATGCCTACGCGATGAACGAGTACCTGGCCGGCCGCGGGTACGTCGTGCTTTCGGTCAACTATCGCAGCGGCATCGGTTACGGCCGAGACTTCCGCGAAGCTTCGGGCCGAGCGGGTCGCGGCGCAACTGAGTACAAAGACATCGTCGCCGCCGGGAAATATCTGCAGGGGCGGCCTGATGTCGACCCTTCACGTGTCGGTCTGTGGGGCGGCAGCTACGGGGGATTTCTCACCGCCATGGGTCTCGCGCGCAATTCTGATATTTTCGCCGCGGGCGTGGACTTCCACGGTGTGCACGATTGGCCGACCGACAATTGGGACGGCAAGAATATTCCAACTGAACTGACCAGGCTCGCTCACGAGTCCTCGCCTGTGACTTCTGTCGACACTTGGAAATCGCCGGTCCTTTTCATCCACGGCGACGACGATCGCAACGTGTACTTCACGCAAACGGTCGACCTTGTGGCCCGCCTGCGCGCTCGCGGCGTAGTTATCGAACAACTGGTTTTTCCGGACGACGTGCACGATTTTCTGCTGTATCGCAATTGGCTCGCCGGTTACCGGGCCGCCGGCGATTTTTTTGACCGCCGCCTGAAGCAGCGAGGTGATGCGAGCGGCGCGACTGCAAAAACGAAGTGAGCGTTGCCGTGGCGAGAGATTAATGAACGGCCTTCGCAACCTGGCCTGTCGCGCGAAATGTTACAGCTTCTCCTGCGGGTCGGTCGTTTTGCTTGTGGCCTGTGTTGGTGCCGCAAAAGACCGGCCGGCGCGCGTCAATCTTTTTCCACGATTGCAAGCCGGTCAAACCTTGGCCTACCAGATCAGCTACCATAGCGACAAGCTAGTCAAGACGCAGAGCCGTGTGATCGTTGCCGCGCCCGATGATTCCGCCAAGATGGATGTGAACGCCTTTATGCGGCTCGAAATTCTCAGCGTTCAGGCGCAGGGAAACCGCGCAGTTATTCACGCGCGCGCTAAATTCGAGGTCCTCGACTCCGATTCCCATTTCACCGTTCCCAACATTGAGCCACCCACGCCTCAACTGCAAAAACAAGACTCCGAGGGAAAGAGCATCGAGTTTACGATTCTGCCAGACGGGCGCCTCGACCAAGTAACCGGGCTTGAGGCACTTTTCCCCGAGCAGCAGCAAGCCTGGCAGGAATGGGCCTCGCGCTTTCTACTGGCCGCGGGATTCCGCACCGCGGGAGTCCGCGTTACGCAAAAATGGAATTCTCGCGAAGCGGAGAAGTCTTCTTCGCCCATCGCCGGCCTCAGTTGGATGCGTGAGTCCACGTACGTCCGCGATGAGCCTTGCCGCGCTGCGCAATTGACCGTGCAGGGCAGCGTCACCCCATCGGACGCTGAGCCGGAAACCTGCGCGGTGATTCTGACCAACGCCGTACTTAAACAGGATTCCGACAAGAACTCCACGCCGGAGGACTTCAAGCTCCACGAGCTTCGCACCGTGGGCACCGCTCACGGCACCAACCGCATCATCACCTATATTTCGGTAAGGACCGGTCTCCTTGTCCGCGCTACCGAGGAGGCTAAGCAGCAAATGAACGTCACGGTGGCGAAAGCCGACGGTTCTAATCGCGTTCGTTACGATGTGAACGCCAACAGTCGGTCGGAAGTGCTACTGGTTTCAGAGTCTCCGCTCAACAATCCTTGAAACGCTTGGAGAAACTTGATCATGTCGGACCTCGTTTTCGATGAGCTGTTGCACGGCAAAGGTGCTCACGCCGATCCTGTTGCGTGCCTGGAGGATATTCCGGCGGATATGGCCGGGAAAAAAATCGATGGCTTCCCGCACTCCATCTTTCAACTTGTCAGCCACATGAACTACTGGATGGATTACGACATTAAGAGGATCGCCGACGAGGCGCCGCCTTATCCGGAGCACGCCGCGCAGAGTTGGCCGACGGAGGCTGCGGCTCGGAGTGAGAAACAATGGTCAGACGAGAAGGCTACGTTCAGCGCATTGCTACACAAGCTGTCGAGCCTTGCGCAATCGCCAGCGGACGTCTTGGCTCGTGAAGTAAAACCCTCACATGCCGGGCATGCGAAAATGTCTTCCTCCCTGCGGTCCGTCCTGTGGCAAACATTGGTTCACAACAGTTATCACACCGGACAAATCGCCGTGATTCGTCGCTGCCTGGGCGTTTGGCCTCCTCGCGCCGGTGGTGATACCTGGTGAGCTCTTCGCGATTTGCGCAGCGGGGTATAATGGAGGTTTGACTAGGCACCATCGGGCCAGCAGGAGACTCCGTTCGTGAATTTCAAGTTACGCAGCAACTATCAGCCGCGAGGCGACCAACCCGCCGCCATTGACCAACTCGTGCGCGGCGTGGAAGCCGGCGAAAAGCACCAGGTCCTCCTCGGTGTCACCGGCTCCGGCAAGACCTTCACGATGGCCAAGGTCATCGACGCCGTAAACCGCCCTGCTCTTGTCCTCGCCCACAACAAGACTCTCGCCGCCCAGCTCTATCACGAGTTCAAGAGTTTCTTCCCAGAGAACGCCGTCGAGTATTTCGTAAGCTACTACGATTTTTATCAACCGGAAGCCTACGTTCCTTCCGCCGACGTCTACATCGAAAAAGAAGCCACAATCAACGACGAGCTCGACAAGCTGCGCATGAGCGCCACGCGCTCGCTCTTCGAGCGCCGCGACGTCATCATCGTCGCCTCCGTCTCCTGCATCTACGGTCTCGGCTCGCCGGAAGCCTATTACGGCATGCTGGTGATGCTTGAAAAAGGCCAGCATACTTCGCGCGAAGCGCTTCTCCGCCGTCTCGTCGATATTCAGTACGACCGCTCCGAAGACCTGCGCCGCGGCACTTTTCGCGTTCGCGGCGATATGATCGAGATTTATCCGACCTACGAAGACAACGGGTACCGCATCGAGATGTGGGGCGAACAGATCGACGCACTGCGCCAGATTGATCCCCTGACCGGAGAAGTCCGGGCCGGTCAGGAGGATTTGACCCGCGTGCCCATCTACCCCAAGACACACTACGTCATGCCCGCGGAGCAACGCGAGCGCGCCATTGTCAGTATTTATGAAGAGCTCGAATGGTGGAAAAAAGAGTTGGAGCGCGCCGGGAAATTCGTGGAAGCGCAGCGCCTCACGCAGCGCACGCTGTTCGATATCGAGATGATGCGCACCATCGGCTATTGTCACGGAGTCGAAAATTATTCGCGCCATCTCAGTGGCCGCTTGCCTGGCGAGGCTCCGCCCACGCTGCTCGATTACCTTCCGCAAGATTACTTGCTGTTCGTCGACGAATCGCACCAGACCATACCGCAGGTCCGGGGGATGCACGCCG
>Ga0210407_10005038_pt1 | contig 10279 bp, 4 predicted proteins | sample IncBWC27MmetaG_FD_150860 | JGI IMG/M metagenome (GOLD analysis project Ga0210407, IMG submission 150860) | Forest soil microbial communities from Barre Woods Harvard Forest LTER site, Petersham, Massachusetts, United States - Inc-BW-C-27-M | ecosystem: Environmental > Terrestrial > Soil >... | reverse complement strand
CCACCTCCAAATCATATGCAGAAGGATCGCGATACTTCGCCCCGGCGCTGTACTCGGCGAGAGAATCCTTTGCCTTAACTTCTTTAAACAGGATCAATCCGAGCAGGAAATGTCCGTCGGCCGACGGATGATGCGATTCGAGATAGCTGCGGGTCAACTGCTCTGCGTCTAGAACGTCCCCCTTCTCGAAAAGCGACTTGGCCCTAACTAGAACGGGGTCGAGCGGCGGTACAGTGACGGACGAACCGTTGGTCGAGGAAAGCGGCGTCTGCGCCCATACGGACAACGTTCCCATGCCAACGGCTAACAATATCATCAGCCTTACTGATGCGAGGATCATTGGGAACATTCTATTCTAGCGACGAATTGAACCAGTCGGAGCACATGGCTCCGGCTGGCTGTGACAGGGGCGGATTAGAAAGTTACTTTGAAAAACGCCTGACCGTGTCGTGGAGTATTGCCTTGACAGGGAGCGGGAACACCCGGTGATTGTATGTTGTCATATCCAAAAGCACCCGCTCCGTCAGACACATTTGTATCGGTATTGCCGAACCCACATATCTGAGCACGATTGAAGATGTTGAAGAACTCCATCCTAAGCTCGGCAGATACTCGCTCACCGAAGTAGAAGTGCTTACCCAGGCTGATGTTCTCATTTTCGTTGAAGGGATTTCGCAGCGCGCCAACTACGCGGAGAGAATTACCCAAGGTCCATTGGCCCGGGTCACTGAAAGCCGCAATATTAAAGACTGGGAGGCCGCGGTGATAGTTTTGCCAATTCACACTGATCGGAATTCCCGAAACAATGTCGGCGCGGTTTCCCGCACCGGATCCTAGTGGGTCTCCATTTGCCCTGATGCCGGGGGGACCGCTTAGCGTTCCAGTTGCGTATGTGAGAATGCCGCTAATCTGCCACCCACCAACCAGATTCTTCGCAAGCGTGCCTCCGTGATTCAGATAGGGTTTTCCCGGACCGATCGGAAGTTCGTAAACACCGCTGACGTTCAACACGTGGGTTTGATCGTTGTTGTCGATCGTCCACTCGGCTTTCTGATTGAACTTGTTCAGAGCGGTGCTGGCAAAGGAAGTAAATCCGCTGTTTGTATTCGACATCATCCGCGACAACGTGTAGTTCACGAGGAAGGTGACGCCGCTCTTGAACCGCTTTTGCACTTGCGTCTGCAGGGCGTTGTAGAGCGAGCTACCGGATGTCTCGAAGTTGTTGAATATTCCATTGAATTGAGGATATGGGAGCAGCGCGCGTTGCAACGTGCCACTCGGAAAGTCGGTGGCGAAGTTGCAATATGGCATGTAGACGCCGGCACATTGTCCAAAGCCGTTGGATGCAAGAATCGCCTGCGCCGCGGGATCGGTAAACGGGCTTCCGAGGACACAATCGGGAGCACCAGGCGTACAGAGGGACAGCAGCCCCGGGTTGATTTGATTGAATGGATTCAACTGCGACGGCAAGTGGATACCACGGTTCGCCACATAGGATGCGGACAGGAATGTGCCCCACGGCAATTCTTGCTGTATGCCAACATTCCAAGCCTGGTTGTACGGTGCTCGCCCATTGCTCAGCGTAAGGGCGTTCACGTTGCTGGCGTTCCCCAAGGTGGAACTGAATGGAGTAACACCGGGCGCCGCAATCGGTGTTGCATCCCACGAACCATAACCGGGAATGGTTGAGTTAGTCGACGGGACTTGGACAACTCCGGCCAAGAGGTTGCCGAAGTTGACAGCGACTTTGTTGGTCCCGTACTCGAACATCCCGCCGTCGAGATGGTTCAGCGCAAACCCTGCGAGCACCACGGTCTTGGGTGTAATTGCATAGGTAATGCCGATCCGTGGACTAAACTGGTGCCAATCGATGCTTCCGCGATCAACTCCGGCGCATCCCTGACAATTGCCGAACTTACTTACCGCACCTAGCAGCGGCTGGCCGGTGGCCGGATTGACGGCACCGGGATTCGGCAGGTTGGGTTGGAAGAACACGATATCGTTACCGATATCCGTAAAAGGCCGCATGATGTCCCAGCGGACGCCGACGTCCACCATGAGCTTCGGAGTGATCTTGATATTGTCTTGAATATAGGGAGCGAAGTAGAAGTTGCGCAGCCTTTGTTCAATTGCAAACCTGCGATCCACGGAATCGACTTCGCCCAGCAGGAAACTGGCAAAACCGTTTCCAGTCGTGGGGTCACTAGCGTTACTAGTGGTCAGGAAGCTGAAGTTTACGAGGCCAGTGCAGTACTGGCATTCCTGATCGTCCTGGTAAGTTCGGCGAGCCTCCCAACCGAAGTTGAAGGTGTGCCGCCCGTGCGTATACAGGTAATTGTTGGCCCAACTCAGCCCTAGTTTTCGGTTGTTCGAGAAGGGTTCGCCGCCGTTTCCCGCGCCCAGATTGTTTGGTTTTTGTGCGGGGCAACTCGAACCGCCTCCACATCCGAAGTCAATCGTTGGAAAAACTGTGCCGCCAACAATCCCGGGAAATGTATACCCTGGATGAACGTTCAATTCGTTGTTGATCTCGCCCATCCAGCCCATCCCGGCAGTTATCACTAAGTGGTTGGTCAACGCATTGGAATAGGTGAGGAAAATTCCCGTTCCGAGCCTGGGCTCCTGCTTCATGCCAGAGAGCGGGCTGCTTGCGTCGAATAGCGCATGATTGTCACAGCAATTTGGCTGATTGTAGGAATCTCGCCAGAAGGTGAAGTGCAAGGTCTGTGCTTTCGTGAGGTTGTGATCAACGTTGAAACCCCATGAGGCCTGCTTCGTGAACGTTGAATTGATTTGTGATCTCAAGTTGTTCGTCAAACCTGGAAGGTCAGGGTCTGGCAGAACTGGAAGGATCGCAGCGGACGCGGCACTAAAGCATGCTGTTGGAATCACGTTTCCGGGAAATTGTGCTCCTGGCGTAACGTTGCAGCCCGCTGGCGGCACAAATGTGGAGGGGACAAAAATGTTGTTCCCTAGCACACTGAAATCGCCTGCCTTCTCTGCGGCTGTCGGCATGGTCATCGTGCCGCTGACGGCGCTCGTGAGCCGATACCATTCAACGCTGGCGTAAAAGAAAGTTTTGTTCCTCCCGTCGTAAACGTGGGGAATATATACAGGTCCGCCCAGCGAGAACCCGAAATTGTGTTCCTTGTCTGGATTGGGTCTCCCCGGCGTGTTTGGATTTACGCCAGGCGCGTCGAAATAGTCATTACGGAGAATTTCGAACGCATCTCCGTGAAGTTTGTTGCTACCAGATGCGAACTGGTACTGGGCAACACCTTGTCCTAAGCCGTATTGCGCCGAGAAGACGGAATTCAAAACGCTGAATTGGTTGACTAACTCATACGGTGGGTTGATGTTCGTCTGTAGGCCTTGCGTTTCGGACTGGGCTACAGGAACGCCGTTAAACACGATCTCATTCTGGAAATCTACTCCGCCATTGATTCGATGGCTGAACGATCCACCGGTCACACCCGGTGTCAGCACAAGGAAGTTGTCGATTTGCCGCCCGCGCGCTCCAATGTCGTTACCGAACTCGTTGGGCAACTCGGCCACAAGCTCAGGCTCGACCGTAGTGGCGAGTTGTGGCTGGTCGGTCTCGAGGGCGATCGCGTTCGCGGTGACCTCGACCTTCTCACTGGCAGATCCGGGCTGTAAGACAAGGTTGGCAGTGGACCGTCTCGCGACATCTACGTAGACCCCCTTGACTACGCCAGCCTGGAATCCGCTGACTTCCACTCTGACTGTGTAAGTACCTGGAATGAGGTCCGTGACAGAGTACGATCCTGCAGTGGTGGTCGCAGTTTTCGTTGTGACGCCGGTAGCGTCGTTGGTCACGGTCACGGTCGCACCGGACACGACCGCACCCGATGTGTCCGTAACCGTTCCGTTCACGCCGCTCAAGGCTTGTGCTTGCACCCGAACCGGCAAGATCAAGGTTATCGAACACAGCACTACGGCAATCGACGAAACCGCCACGATTCGGGCCTGCCCGCCCGCGACACCCGAGGACGTCTTCATCTCTGGCTCCTTATGGACTTCGCCGCTCGATTGATCTGAAAAGCTTGTAGCCGCAAGCCAATGCATGGTGCGCATCCTCCGGCCTGACATAGCAAGATCAGTACGTTCGCCTTCCCCCAGACGGTTAGGCACCCACATTCGCGTAAGAGGATGTGGCACCGTTAAAAGTGAGTCAATGCACCTGCATGTCATCTATACCTTCCCGTGCATGCTATTGTTCAAGTGGGAATTAGGGGTAATTGTTCCCTCCGGAGATCACCCGCTTCGAGGCAGGCTGGTTACGTAGAATTCCGCTCCAAGCTCAAGCAAAACTCACGTATACATTTTCTGGAAGACCGCGAGTGATCGTACAAACGCTTTCGTGTGACTGGGAAATAGAAGCGCTCCTGCTGAAGGTCAATGAGTATGACATTGAACTATAACAATCCCTTGCCTTCGACTACAGTAATCACTGTATCGATTGGCAAATTCACAATGTCCTGTTTCATTCCGCTCGGCCAAAAAATTTCAATCTTGTCGACTTTCGTTGCTGAACCTAATCCGAAATGGACACGCACATCCGAACTGGATCCGTAGCTGCCGCCGCTGAGCACGTCGGCACGTTGTCGAACGGACCCCGTAGTCACGAACACTTTGGCGCCAATCGAGTCGCGCGGACTTTTGGGGCCGCCAATGAGCTTGAGCTCAATCCAATGATTCTGATTCTGGACCACATTGCGGAGAAGCGTAGGACTTGAGTCGATATTGTTAATCACGACGTCGATATGACCATCATTAAATAGATCACCAAAGGCCGCACCCCGGGCGGATATCACGACGGCCAAGCCGCTGTCGGTTGCGGCCGGAACCAAGTCGAATCTCTTGCCGTCTAGGTTATGAAATAGCAGCGGGCGCTGCGTGTACGTGGTGCCCCAGCCCTGTCGATCGACATTGCGGAAGACGTGCCCATTCGCCACAAAGAGATCGAGGTATCCATCATTATCAAAATCGAGGAAACCAGTTCCCCATCCCAGAAACGGAATGGTCGGGCTGAGTATGCCGGTTTGCCCGCTGACATCGAAGAACTCGCCGTCACCTTCGTTCCGGAAAAGCGTATCGTAATCGTCGGAAAATGTCGTGACTAGCAGATCGACGCGTCCGTCGCGGTTGTAGTCGCCTACCGCAATGCCCATCGAGGCTTGTTCGCGACCTTCGCCACTCAACGCGAACCCGGACCTATAGCTAATGTCCTCAAACGTGCCATCGTGCCGATTCCGGTACAGATAGCTGGGCACCGAGTCGTTGGCGACAACCAGGTCGAGCCAGCCGTCGTCGTCCACGTCGACGAACACAGACGCTAAGCCGTAGTATCCGTACGGATCGTCAACTCCAGCCTTAACGCTGACATCTGTGAATGTGCCGTCGCCATTGTTGTGGAACAGATGGTCCCGTTCTCCCGGCAAACCACGCGGCCCGCAAAACACGGGCACGCCGCGGAACTGACAGGATGCAGGCGGCACATTGCTTTCGGGCGATCCCGGAGGGTGATCCACGTCAAATTTCACGTACCCGGGAACGAAAAGATCAAGCAATCCATCATGGTCGTAATCTCCCCAGGTGGGCCCTGTGGACCAACCAGACACAGCCACTCCGGCCTTCTCGGCCAAATCTGTAAATGTCCCATTGTGATTGTTGTGGTATAGACGATTCTTGCCGTAATTGGCCACGTAGATGTCCGGCCAGCCATCGTTGTCGTAATCGCCAACGGCCACCCCGAATCCCCAGCGCTCGTTGGCCACACCGGCTTTTTCGGTAACATCCGTGAACGTTCCGTCATGATTATTGTGCAGCAGCATGGCACGGGGAGGCGCTTCATGGCTTTTCAACGCCGCCACGGTCGATCCGTTTATCAGATATATGTCCAGCCAGCCGTCGTTGTCGTAGTCCAACAACGCGACACCCGAGCCAGGCGTCTCAATAATTGTGGTCTTGTCGGGAGTGCCGGAGCGATGATGAAAGCGATTCAGGCCGGATTCGTTCGTAATGTCTCGGAACATAACCGGCGCGCCATCTACGAACCCGCCCGCTGTAATGGGCCGTTGCTTAGAATCGAGAACCGGCGCGTGAGCCGAACCTGCTGCGATTCCCGGCTGCTGTCGAGAACCAGACATTCCCTGCTGGGCCCACCCACACTGGATCAGCGCGGAAACGGCAAAAATCGCAAGCGCGGCAGTAACAAAAACAATGACCGCGAAGCCGCCTAGGTTGGCGAATGATCTCCCGGTTCGCCGTGATGACAAGAGCGCGAGCCCAGTATCGAACCGCATCGAAGGTGCCACATTATATTCTTAATCCTCGTCTAAACAGAGTCAGTCCGACCGGGAACAAGTGCCACGTTCCCCAAATCGCTCAGCAGGTTACCCGGGAATGTGAAGATGACACCCGGGTGCATTGACACATTCGGATTTCTCGCCACAATGCGATTGCATTCGGCATACGCTGATGTTCCATACCCGTGACTTGCTGATTCTTAGTTGGGATCGCGCAATGTCTGAATGGCGCCTCCCCAAATTCTGCAGGGCACAGGCGGAGAGAGATAGCAACAAAGATCGAGCATGATGCTGAATTGGCAAAAAATGACATGGCAGAAGCGAATGCAAGTGTTCGGCATCTGCATTTGTTTCTCTGCGGCCTTGATACCCCTGTTGGCCTTAGCAGGCCCCCCCGAAGAACGGGCGCAGTCAGCTTCTTCTCCAGCCGTTCGGCACGCAACTCCCGGCAACCCGCATGCTGCCGAACAAGTCCGCCAAGAATTCCTGCACGCATGGAACGGGTACAAACAATACGCCTGGGGTCACGACGAACTAAAGCCGCTGAGCAAGAGCTATCACGACTGGTATGGTGTATCTCTGCTGATGACGCCAGTCGACGCCTTAGACACTATGGTCCTTATGGGACTCGACGATCAGGCTAGGGAAGCGCGCGAGTTGATCGTTACAAAACTCTCCTTCGATCGCGATATTTACGTCAAGAATTTTGAAATCACCATCCGCTTGCTTGGCGGGCTGCTTAGCGGTTACGAACTAACTCATGACAAGCGATTGTTGTCCCTTGCCGAAGACCTAGGAGATCGCCTGTTGCCCGCGTTTGGATCGTCCACTGGCATGCCTTACGTCGAGGTGAATCTCAGGACCGGCAAGGTGCGGAACCCGAAAACCAATCCTGCTGAGATCGGCACACTGCTGATTGAATTCGGCACACTCAGCAAGCTGACTGGAAAGCCTGTTTACTACGACAAGGCCAAGACCGCGCTAGTCCAACTCTACAAACGGCGCTCTCCGCTTGGACTGGTCGGCTCCGGCATCAACGTCGAGACCGGCAAGTGGACTGATCCCATCAGCCACATCGGAGGCGGCATAGATTCCTACTACGAGTATTTGCTCAAAGCGTGGATGCTGTTCGGAGATAAAGATTGCGAAGAGATGTGGAACGCGAGCATCACAGCGATCAATAAATATGTTGCGGATGACACCCCTAGTGGGCTGTGGTATGGCCAGGTCGACATGAACACCGGGAAGCGCGTCGGCCACTATTTCGGCGCCCTGGATGCATTTTTTCCGGGAATACTGACTTTGGCCGGCGATCTCGATCGCGCACGCCGACTTGAAGACTCGGCGTACAAGATGTGGGCAACGTTCGGTGTCGAGCCTGAAAGTATCGACTACACCACCATGAAGGCAGCGTACGATGGCTACGCCCTCCGCCCTGAAATCGTTGAATCCGCCTTTTACCTTTATCGATTTACGAATGACCCGCGCTACCTGGAAATGGGTAACACATTCCTGAATGATCTTGTTAAGTGCTGCCGTACCGAAGTCGCTTATGCAGCTCTGAACAATGTCGAGAGGAAGACAAAGCGGGACGACATGGAAAGCTTTTTTCTCGCCGAAACAATGAAGTATCTGTATTTATTATTCGCGTCACCCGAAACTCTGGATCTCAAGACACACGTGTTGAACACCGAGGCGCATCCCATCAGCATATTTCGATGGGCTTGCAGGCTGCGTCCAGCCCATCGCTCCTGTTGTGGTTCCATGTCAGGGACAGGCGGGATCTACCGCGATGCATTACACAATCCCGCACAGTCACCCCTTCCGATACCATTTGTGTATCTATGAAACGACGAGACGTGCTTAAAGGCTGCGTCGTCGCCACGGCCGGCGGCCCGGTCATCTGCTTCGGATCACGCCAAACGCCAAACGCCAACAGTTGACAGCGTCGTCCCAAAAGGAAGATACTTGCCGCTCCCATAGTTTGTCTATGCAAAGAGACACTAATGAAAGAAGCTAAGACGAAGAGCAAGAACGAGCTGCTTCCGGGCACGCTCGAGATGTTAATTCTGAAGACGCTGTCGATCGAGTCGATGCACGGCTACGGTATCGCACAGCACATCCAGATGCTGTCGGCGGACGTGCTGACGATCGAAGAGGGATCGCTGTATCCGGCGCTGCAGCGGATGCTCGTCAAGGGATGGGTGTTGGCCGAGTGGAAGATTTCGGCGAACAAGCGGCGGGCGCGCTTCTACACGCTCACGACTGCCGGGAAGAAGCAGCTCGGCGTCGAGGAATCGCGATTGGCCCAGATGTTCGGCGCGATCATGCGCGTGATGAAGACGACGTAATGTCCTGATTCTCAGGAGGGTGCCGTGGGTTCTATACTCCGACGTCTGCTGTTCTTATTCCAGGCGAATCAGTTCGATCGGGACATGGAAGACGAGCTGCGCTTTCACGAGGAGATGAAGGCGCAAGCCCTCGCCCACGCGGATGGCATGAGCAGCGACGAGGCGCGGGCGGCCGCGCGGCGGCGGATTGGCAATCTGCTGCGGCTGCGCGAACAGTCGCGCGAACCGTGGACCTTCGCGACGGTCGAAACGTTCGCACGGGACGTGCGTCACGCACTGCGATTGATGCAGCGCGATCCGGCGTTCACCGTCACCGCCCTCGCCACACTCGCGCTCGGCATCGGCCTCAACACCGCGATTTTCTCCGTCGCCTACGGGGTGCTCTGGCGTCCACTGCCGTATCCCGATCCCGATCGCCTCGTCATGGTTTCGTCAGCGCAGCAGACCGAAGAGGGCCCCAGGATGTTCTCGACTTGGGCGCCCGTGTCGTACGAGGCGCTGCGCCCGCGCGTCACCACGCTCGAGCATCTCGCAGCCTACGACTCGATCGACGTGCCGCTTACCGGACGCGGCGAGCCGCTGCAGTTGCACGGGCTCGACGTGAGTCCCAATTTCTTCGTCACGCTGGGCGTCAATCCCGCGCGCGGCCGCGCGTTCTTCACCGGCGCAGCGGCGGCAGACGACGATCGCAGCGCGATCGTCAGCGATCGGCTGTGGCGCACATCGCTCAAGGCCGATCCGGCGATCGTCGGACAGTCCATCACCATCGACGGCCTCGCCCGTACCGTCGTCGGCGTGCTGCCGCCGGACTTCAGCTTCAGGCCGGTGCTTCCACGCCTCGGCGCGCTGCCGGAAGCGGACATCTTTCTGCTGAATCGCTGGCCCGGCGACACCGGCAGGAACGCGTTCCTCTTCCTGCTGGGCCGCATGAATTCAGGCGTGACGCAGGAACGCGCGGAAGCGGAATTGACGGCGCTGGTGACCGATTCGTCGATCATGCCCGCCGGCGCACTCGCGCCCGAGGGCGTACTCGCGCCGAACGTCCACACGCTCGCTCGCGCGGTCGGCCTGCAGGAGTACGGCACGGAGTCGGTGCGCACGCTGCTGCTGATCCTGCTCGGGGCGGTGTCATTCGTTCTTCTGATCGCCTGTGTCAACGTCGCGAACCTGCAGATGGCGCGCCTCAGTGCGCGCCGCGGCGAACTGTCCGTACGCATGGCCCTCGGCGCGGGACGCCGGCGGATCGTGCATCAGTTGCTAACGGAAGCGGTGGTCTTGTCGCTGCTGGGCGCGTCGCTCGGCGTGCTGCTCGCGAAGATCGCGATCGACGTCACGCTGCCATTCGTGCCGCAATTCGCGCTACCACGCCTCGGCGGCATTGTGATCGACGTGCGCGTGATGGCGTTCTGCCTGGGCTTGTCGCTCGTTTCGACTCTGCTGATCGGCCTCGTACCGGCTCTGCGCTTCAGCGGGGCCGCGTTTGGCGAAGGCCTCGCGCTGCACGCCGGCGAAGCGCGCACGACGGGCGACCGTCAGGGCGAGCGGCTGCGGACGCTGCTGGTCGCCGGGCAGATCGCGATGACGCTCGTGCTCCTGATC
>Ga0210407_10005036_pt1 | contig 10279 bp, 13 predicted proteins | sample IncBWC27MmetaG_FD_150860 | JGI IMG/M metagenome (GOLD analysis project Ga0210407, IMG submission 150860) | Forest soil microbial communities from Barre Woods Harvard Forest LTER site, Petersham, Massachusetts, United States - Inc-BW-C-27-M | ecosystem: Environmental > Terrestrial > Soil >... | reverse complement strand
CACGGCCGGCTTCCTTCAAGTCGTTGTATCGAAAGCGCGCAAACACGCCGCGCTCGTGCACTCACCTTGCTTCATCGCGCTTCCGATACAACACTTGGACTAATCGTCCATTTGAGAGTCAAGATCAGCGTCACTCTGCGTCCGCCAACGCGGGCTACCTAGCGGGATTGGAATCCCGAACTTGGAGACTGCGCGCTACGCCACGGAAATGTGTAAAATTTGAGATCATGATTCAACGTATAGGAGCACCGACACTCAAAAGGGGACCCACTGCCGAGGATGACACCGCCGTGGTGGACTGGGTGAACCTTCCTCAAGGCACCCTCACAGAATACCTAGACGCGCCGCTACACGACGCTGAAGTTGTTTTGATTCGATCCGACTTTCTAAAACGCACGGTTTCCATTCGTTGTGACATCGAACATCTGCGCGCCTTCCACCACTTGCCGGAAGGATTTCAGTTCATTCTTGAACTGGAGGGCGTTCAATCGGCGCGTGTTTTTCGCTACTCGATATGGCCGGGTGAATTTACCGTTCCTCCGGGTGTGTCCCGCGAGGAGGAATCCCGACTCGTTTTGGAATATCAGGAAAAGTGGCGAGAGGAATCGTATTCGTGGCCGGAGTTTGAGAAGGCGATTACTCGGGAATGTGAGCAGGTTCTCGATATTGCCGATACTACACTCGCAACTTCAACAGACTCGATCGCGCTCAGGCTACGCGGGCACCTTAACTACACCGTATATCACGAAGTGTTCTTGCGAGCAGAGAAACTAACGATTTTGGGAAGCAATGGAAGGATATTCGGAGTGAAGGAATTCCAACTGCTTGGTGAAGCGTACTGGGAGGCTTTCAGCCGCCGTCCATCGACAAAAATTCCGGATGGACTACCTCCTATGGGCCCTGCTTCCGGCGGAGGGACGTTGTGAAATGAAACCTAGGGAGACGTCCCCCTAATCGTTCGCGATTGTGATCGCCTAATCGGCTAGTGATTAACGCCGTCGCCGGGGAAGTGAAGTACTACTTCAAATCTCCGCAATTCGACCGGGCGTTCGCCTGCTACCCCTGCCCGACCAAAAACGTTCCTCCGCCAATCCACGCTTTTCTCGTCCCGCCAGGTGACCGAACTCAGCCGGCATAGGCTGTAAGGTAGACCTATCCATCTTGATGTTCGATGCGATCGAAGTGAGCACATAACGATCGCAGGAGATACTCGAAAACAGCTGCCAGATCCGTACTATTTACACTGTGGTTCTATACATATATGGTAACAGAGGAGCAATGCCCCTGGAGCTCGGCCCGCAGCGCTAGCAGGCGCTGAGGCCAATGGCCCGTCCGCGATACGGCCTTTGGCGGCGGGTCGGGCCGTTGCGCCCAGCCTGCGCCTCGCAAAGTGGGTGCAAATGGGGTCTACGCTGGGGGCCCAAACCCAAAAATGGGGCGAAAACGAGTCTTCGAGGAGAAAACTGTGAGAGTTTCGATCTATTCGCGCGTCAGCACGTTAGGCCAGGACACCGACATGCAAACGACGGAATTGCGGGAATACTGCAAACGACGCGGGTGGGATTTAGTGCACGAATACTCGGATCAGGGCGTCTCGGGTGCAAAAGAATCGCGTCCTTGTCAGTTCCGAAAATTCTGACCCTTTTCATTCCGGAAATTCTGAGCCATCCGGCAAAAGCCGGAAAGGCTAAAACTCTCCCTGTGCCCCCGGTTGGTAAGCCGGGCGGGCGGAGGGAGGAGGATGTTAGGAATGCTAAAGCGTCACGAAGTCGAGATTCTGTTGAAGGCAGGTCACTCCAAGGCCGAAGTGGCCCGTCTGGCGGAAGTTTCCCTGTGCTCGGTTAAGCGCATTGCGGAAGAAACCCCAGTTGTTCATGTCGATGATGCCGCCGAGCGAGAGAAGCGGCGGATCGGCAGACCCAGCATCGTGGAGGATTTCCGGAAAGTCGTTGTGAAGATTCTGGAAGAAAAAGCCGACTTACCCTCTCTGGAGATCCTTCGCCGAGTTCGGGAAGCGGGCTATCAAGGAGGCAAGACCGCCTTGTACGCTCTGGTGGCCTCGCTTCGTCCGAAAGAAATAAAGCCACTGATTCGTTTCGAGGGCCTGCCCGGAGAATTTAGCCAACATGATTTCGGGCAAGTGGACGTTTCCTTTCTTGACGGGTCGACCCGTCGTATCCACTTCTTCGCTTCTCGCCTGAAGTACTCCCGATTCATCCGTGTCAGTGTGGTGAAAGACGAGACGGTAGAGAGCTTGGTGCGCAACCTGGCCGAGCACCTGGACAGTTGGGGTGGCGTTCCGCTGCTGTGTGTTTTCGATCGACCGAAGACGGTGGCTCTGAAGTGGCGGCGGAACGGGGAGGTCACGGAATGGAATCCGGTCTTCGCCTACGCCATGCTGGAGATGGGCATTGGGGTGGAGTTGTGTTGGCCTTATCGGCCTCAGGAAAAAGGAACCGTCGAGAACCTGGTGGGCTTCGTAAAATCTTCCTTCTTCAAAGTGCGGCGCTTCCACGATCCAGAAGATCTCCAGCAGCAACTGGTCGCCTGGCATCGCGAAGTGAATCAGGAGCGTCCCTGCCGCGCGACGGAAGTAATCCCTGCTGTGCGTCTTAGCGAAGAGGCGCCCAGGCTTCGTTCCTTGAAGGTGCACCCAAAAGATCTGGCGCTTCGCATTCCTATCTATGTAGGCCCGACGGGAACGGTTCTGCACGATGGTCATCCCTACTCGATGCCTCCCGAGGCCATTAGCATGCCAGCGACGCTGTACTTATATGCCGATCGAGTGCGGATCGTGGCGGGCAGATACGAAGTCACCCATCCGCGGAAATTCGTGGCGCACGAGGGTTCCACGCTCGCGACGCATCGCGCGGCCCTGGTGGCGGCGGTATCGGGGAAACGAGGCAAGCGCTATCTGAAGCGTCAGCAACTATTGGAGCTCGGAGAGCCTGCTTTCCTCTACCTCACCGAGATCGTTCATCGCCGGCCGCGGCAGTGGTTCAACGACGTGGATCGGCTGCACGATATCCTGCAGAGCCATGGGGCTGAAGTTCTTCGCCGCGCCATGGCACAGGGACTCGCAGAGCAAGTTTTCGGTGCGAACTACATCGAGCGTCTTCTTCAGCGTTCACTTACCTTCCAGGAGGTGATTCCATGACGGAACAGCCGGTTAGGAAAAATCCGCGAGATGCATCGATGACGGCAAAGCAGGACGACAACATGCCCAAGAGCCTGGAACTGTCCGAGGGCCAGCTCGAGGTGCACCTCCGGCGTCTGAACCTGGCGCACACGCGTCGGATCTATAAGGAGGTTGCCGTGCGGGCGGAGAAGGAAAGTTGGTCGTACCGAGACTTCCTGGCTCTGTTGCTGGCCGAAGAAGTAGCGCGAAGGAAACAGACGCGACTGCAGCGCTGCACGCGCAGTGCGCATTTTCCTTTCTTCAAAACGATCGACGAGTTCGACTTCACTTTGCAGTCCACTCTCCGGGAATCGGTGATCGGCTCCTACCTCGGGCCGGACTTCGTCACCGAGGGCCGGTCGTTAATCCTTCACGGCAAGACCGGCCGTGGCAAGACTCATCTGGCCGTGGCCATCGGGTACCGCGCCATCCAGAACGGCTTCGAGACACTCTTCGCGACGGCCGCAGAACTCATCGAAGATCTTTCCAATGCCAGCAAGAAGGGACACCTACAGGAGTCTTTGGAAACCTACACGCACCCCCACGTGCTGGTGATCGACGAAGTCGGCTATCTGACCTACGGGCCAGACGCTGCCAACGTACTCTTCCATGTGGTGAACGATCGGCACCTGAGGAAACGGCCGATGATCTTCACCACCAACAAGCCCTTGAACGAATGGGGAAAGGTCCTACACGACGAAGATATGGCGGCAGCCATCCTCGACCGGGTCCTGGAACGAGGGCGCTTCATCCATCTCGACGGACCCTCCGGGAGGACGCGTCACCTCAACCTGGAAGATACCTTGCTTCCACAGACAGAACGGGTCAGAATTTCCGGAATTAGCGGCTCAGAATTTCCGGAACCCACAGCCTGAATGGCGATCTCTGGAACTGCCGATGCCAAGTCCATCGGTGCGCGATCAAGATATACGCAATCAGTCCGATGCCAATGGAAAGTATCCAAGCGGCATCCTGCGACCTTTCGGGATGTACCAGCATGACTGCTATCGCTGCGCCAGCGATGCCAATCGGAAGGCGGTACCCGTAAAGAAACCGCAACCAGTGGTGCCTGAAATAAGCCCAGTTAGCCGATACGTAATCGGCCTCATTCATGTGGAAGTGAATATCCATGATTCCGAGAGGATATTCCTCAGTTAACAGTCGTTCAAGGGTTGACTGTGCGCCGACTCCCGATGAGTCGAATTCGTGGTTTGACTATCGCAGCCTTTCATCAAACTGATGATTTCTGAAAGCCGCGAAATCGGAGTTGCCACGATGAAGAATCAATCAGTTACCGAGCCGGTTTTGGCAGGGATTTTTGAAAGCCTTCCAGCCGCTTGATACACGGTGCCGACACTCACGACCATTGCCTCCGCGATCTGCGGCCATGAACGCCCGGAAGCCCTTAGAGCGGCAATCCTCGCAAGGTCCAGACTCACTCGCGGTCGTCCGAGCTTCTTCCCCTTCGATCTTGCAGCCGCGATCCCGGATTTGACGCGATCCCGAATCAACTCCCGCTCGAACTCGGCAATACTCGCAAAGATGCCGAACACCAGTCGCCCATTCGGAGTGCTGGTATCGACGCCCTCATGGAGCGAGATGAACTCAATCCCGAGTGAACGGAACTCTTCCAGTGCATTTACGAGTTGCCGCAGACTCCTGGCGAAGCAATCATAACGGTACACGACAACGGCATCCACACGTCGCTTCCGGCACGCAATGAGGAGCGCATCCAACTGTGGCCTACGCTCTTTCGCGCCCGACACTCCCGCATCGACGTATTCGCCTTCGATCTCCCAACTCCGACGCTGGCAGTATTCGCGCAGTTCTCGCGTCTGCATCGAAACATTCTGGCCGTGGTTCGTCGTGCTGACTCTCGCATAAATAGCAGTTCGCATCTTTGGTGCCTCCGGTTTTCAAGAGCGTTCGAGTGTTCTTCTTGGACCCTCTGTGAGGTGGAGTTGATTCCACCTGTCAAAGGGTCCTGTTCAACTCGCCAGCAATTCAGTCTCAAGAGTCATAAGTGCGTCACGCACGTTGTTCGATGACTCTTTGACGATCCTGACGAAGTTTGGTGCGGATGCGCCATTGGCCTCTCGCTGCTAGATTCCTTCGAGCAAACGTGTGGCCTCGCTCGCTAGACCGTAGCTCGAAAACTCGATTTGCCGTGTCCGGGATAGGAATCGTGGTTCTAGGCCGTCGGTTGTGTTGCACGTAAACACGAAAACCGTCTGAGGCGGAAAGGCAGTCGCGTCTAGTTTCGAGAGAAAATGCAGTTGTGCGGCGTTCGACATCCTGTCGGCTTCGTCCACAAGCACAAGATGGAATCCGCCCGATGCGGGAACATACCAACACTGCCGAATAACGTCTTCGACGTTGGCAACGTTGCATTGTTGCGACGGGATGTGATGCAGTTCCGCACGCAATGTCTCCGCGAGTGCGAGAGCCATCGTGGTTTTCCCCGTTCCCGGCGGACCCACGAACAGCCACGCAGACGGGTACGGATTCGCGGCGAATTTGGCGAGAATGCGCTTCGGCTTGTCCAAGCCAACGAAATCTGCAATCGTGTGCGGACGGTATTTTTCCGCGAGCGGCATCGGAAACGGGAGAGTCGTGGCGCTCATTGGCCGTCCCTCCCTTCGATCTGAATCTTGCCGAGAATGTGATCGACGGCTTTTTGTGCTTGGGATGCGGCGGAGATAATCAACCGCGAATCAGACTTGAGCCGCGTGATCCACGAATGCAGATAGCTTGCGGAATTACCGAGAGTCGCGTGCGAAATGCCAGCAGTTCCAGCGAGCATTGCTGCGCCCATCTCCGCAACGAGTTCCTCTTTGCTGTAGGATTCAGAGCCGAATTGGTGATCGGCGGCTTCCTCGAAACGGTTCAGACGCGATTTGTGTCCGGTTGAGTGGGTGAGTTCGTGGAACAGCGTGGAATAGTAGGCTTCCGGCGATTCAAAGCAATTCCGCGACGGCATCCCGACCATATCCGCCGATGGCCGATAGAAGGCTTGCGAATGCTGTTCGATTCGCGGGGGATTTGGCATCCGATCCGCGATGGATTCGCAATCTACAATCGGATTCACTGGTTTGCGGTCGTCGCCATGCAACGCCCTTAGACCGTCGCATTGTTCGACGTTGAAAACCCGGTAGTAGCGAAGCAAGAACGACTTGCCCTTCTCGTCGGCAGGTTCACCGTCCGCGTCGATTTTGCGTCGAACGAGTTCGTCGATCTTCCAGAACATCACGAGCGAAGACTTTTCGCCTTGCCGAACGTGAGCGCCTAATTGCTTCGCCTGGTTGAAAGTGAGCCAGTTGCAAGAGCCGTATCCCTGTGTGGCAAGCATGAATACATTCAGGCCGCGATACGGTCTCTTCGAGATCAGGTTTCGAGGCATGGACGTGGACCACGGTTTACGCCAAGGCGCTACCCCTTGTTCCAACTGCTTGATTACGTTTTCGGTGATGATCTCCGGTACGGTTGGCATGATTTTTCCTCGTTGTTCGCAGTGGTGCGATAACTGCGTCCAGTTTCAGAAAGAATCGCCAATTCCGTCCGAGTATAGGCTTCGTCCCAATGAAAATTGATATTGAACATGGGTGTTCCTAGACAGGATTTTGAAAATCAGAAATTTGTGAGATGAGTTCGGAGTGAGAACAGGAGTAGCCCGACCAAACGACGAAAATGTCGATGGTTAAATCCCAACTAGTGTGACCTTCCGAGAAAAATCCCTCTTACTAGGTTACACCTTATAATAATTGGTGATGCGAATTCAAAACAGCTTCGCTCGTTTAGCCATTTTCGCTGTAATTCTTGCCCTATCTAGTTGTCAGCGGAATGTGTTGAGGGTAGCTCAAATGGTCGCGCCCGAATATCCCCTTCGAGCTAGGATCGACCGCATTCAAGGTACCGTAGAACTTGGCGTTCAAATTGGAATGGACGGGAAAGTAATGTGGGCACACGGCACAGGAGCGAATCCAGTTTTGGTGGAAGCGGCAGAAGAAAATGCGCGGCAATGGATATGGGGGCCGTTCCCCGCTAGATTTCAATTTCCTTACTACCACGAAATTTATTACGTGTACAAGTTGAAGGGAAAGCCGACCGATGCAATCGGCCCTTCCGATGTGAAGACTGACCTGCCGGACCGAATAGAAATAATTTCCCCACCTTTGTACCCACCTCACTTGTAAGGATTGACCTCGCGCTTTTGGGAACAGGAGATGAGAAATCGCCTTCTCACCAGTCATCCAGGGTCGTTGTCCACAGCCCGATCAACGCCCTTCCCGCAAACGTTGAAATCGCCCCCGAGATTCGCTTCGGAAGATGTCCGCTTAGGCGAAATGATCGAATCGAAAACTATCACAGGAATGTCGCCACAACTGTGCTTTAATCCTGTCAAGTGGAAAGCAGAAGGGACGGAATTTCGTGACATCATTGCACCTAAGAATTTTGGTTTTCACAGCCGTTTTGATTTCGACCCAACTGCCAGCGGCTCGACAGACGAAACAAGTCACCATTGTGGAACCCAGTGTCATCAATTTGGAAAATCTGTTTGCGAAGGCTGACACGGTTGCGCTTGTGAAAGTTGTCTCGGGGGATACAGAGAACTACGCCACTACCGTGTATAAAGCAGCAGTGGTTCAGAGTTTTAAGGGACCAGCGGTCGGGGAGACAATTTATTTCGGGCCATACGTAGGAATCAGGCTCGGATGGGAATATGTTCTGTTCCTGCGAAGAATGGCGAAGCCACTAACTCCGAAGGCGGCCACAAACGTTAACTACGGAACGGTCAATTATTCCGAAATATTCAACGAGGGATATACCTCAATGGAGGCATCTTACGAATGCGTTTTTGACGGCAAGGAAATCGCCGAACATTGCGATTATGGTGTGAGAGTCTGCACGGATTACATCGTGCTTCCGAAGTCCTTGCGTACCTTTCCTCCAATAGCAGTAGTAACTGATTTCGGTTGCCGATGGGTCAGAAAAAAAGCCTTCATTTCTGTGCTTGAGCGCCTCCGCGATTCAAAATAGCTCAATCATTTCCTGTCGGGCAGTGGTCGCTCTCGCTGCCAAGGTCCCGATAAACACCCTTCCCGCAGAAGTTAAAATCGCCCCCGAGATTCGCTTCGGGAGACGGTCCGGCAACGCAACTCTTCCGGCGCTTTTGGGCATCAGACTGCGTAAACGCGAGATGCGTCAGTTCCTATGCGTAAGCCGGGTGATGGGTTGCGGTTGGGTGCTACATTTAGAAATCAAATAGGTCCGAGACCTACCATGAGCATCCGACTACTGAACTTGCTGATGGTTCTAGCTCTTGCTGTTCCCTCGTCTGGATACAGCGCACTGGCATCGCCCCCTCCGCAGAACCATCGCTCCAAATCGGACGCCAATATCAATGCAATCGGACATCGGCGCATCGAGCATGGCCCGAACCTCTACTCCTCCGAAAGGGAAAAGGAGATAGGCAAAATGCTTGCGGAGGAAACGGAACGGTCTTACAAATTTGTAAACGATCCCGCGATCATCGAGTACATCGAGCGCGTGGCTCAGAATCTTGCCAAAAATTCGGACGCGCAAATGCCGATTACCGTCGCGGTGATTGATAGCGATGACGTAAACGCTTTCACTCTTCCGGGAGGCTACCAGTACGTCAGTCGTGGGTTACTTCTTGAGTTGGAAGGTGACGCGGAACTGGCAAGTGTGATCGCACGCGGCATCGCTCACACGGCGCTGCGTTCCGCCACGATGCTCGCAACCAAGGGTGGAATCACAAATATGGCTATCACGCCAGCCGCAAAGGTGGCTACTGGTGATTCGACTGGGACCGCTGCCTCCCAAGCGGTTTTAGTGCAGATTGCGTTGATGCGACGGGAAGATGAAATGGATGCGGACTATTTCGGCGTGCAGTACATGTACAAAGCGGGCTACGATCCGAAGGGCTTAATGAACCTGGTCCAGCGGATCGGTAATGCCAGTTCCTCACCAGACCGGGAAGTCTTTGAACCGCTCCGTTCATTCCCCCCGGTGAACGAACGGCTCGCGGCTCTCCGAAAGGAAATCTCCGCGATTTTGCCGCCTCAGCCGGATGCGGTTGTCTCGACGCCGGAGTTCGATGAATTCAAAGCTCGCCTTCCCGCTCGAAACTCAGAACCTCGGAAGTAAAGCGATCCTGCGATACGAAGCCGAGTGCTCTCCATTCATAATCCAGATGCCCTTACCGTCGAAGTGGAGCGCGAGCCGGGAAGATGTTCGGTGACGCGACGAATCAGGCACTTGCTGCGTCAAGGCTGCACGTTAGTGTAAGATTTTACTACGTGCTGAAATGATTCGACCCTTGCTCAAGGTAACAGATTGGGAGAAAGTCTCGACTGGCAGACGACTCTTATGTGCGTTTGGCCGTGTGCTAATTCTGTTCGGTATTGTGGGTGCAATTGTCTTCATTCTGTACGCGAACCAGTATTCAATCGAAGCGAAAGTTTGGCATTGGAGGCACGGAGACTCAGCAACTATTGGAGGCTATGAGATACCTGTGCCGGGCCATTGGTTAGTCCTCACTGAAAACTCCACAAACCTCACGCTTGCGAACATTTCACCGGTCCGAAATCAGCGCGATACTAAGTTTCACACCACCACTATAATTGACGTGGATGTGTATTTGCGGCGGTTTGGGGGGCAGACCGCAAGAGCCGGCTGGAAGGCATCTTGGCTGACGCTTGAAAAACAGCGGCTTGCCAGTGAAAAGGTAGAATCTGTCGAGGAAAAGACGCTCAAATTCGGTGATGAACCAATTACCTGCGTAGGCGGTAAGGAACTGACTGCGATGCTGCGTGACAAACCAGACCTTCCACAAATGGACATAATCTCTCTCAATTGCATGTCTGAGGGCGGCCTCAACATCAGGTTTGTCGGTGAACCATCTGACGTTCAGCCCTTCTACGCATTCGTCTCTCTGATTCGGCGAAGAAGCTGAGTGGACTGTTGCGGTAGGGACGACCATCGCTGATCGCCCCCCGCACAGAACCGTACGAGCGGCTTTCCCGCATACGGCTCCCACCTTGGATAAGTGACGAGGAGGGTTGCTCCTCGTACACCGCT
>Ga0210407_10005034_pt1 | contig 10280 bp, 7 predicted proteins | sample IncBWC27MmetaG_FD_150860 | JGI IMG/M metagenome (GOLD analysis project Ga0210407, IMG submission 150860) | Forest soil microbial communities from Barre Woods Harvard Forest LTER site, Petersham, Massachusetts, United States - Inc-BW-C-27-M | ecosystem: Environmental > Terrestrial > Soil >... | reverse complement strand
TCGGATGGGCAACCAACGCCTGTATGCGGGTGTTCAAGGGAAAGGGGGCCCGATGCCGCGTCCACGATTCTCCGGCATCTGGGCTGTGCCATACACCCCAGCCGGCCGTGCCAAGACAGATGTTGTAGTCCGCCGCCATGAGCCTTCCCCCCCGTCTCTGTCTCACGTCAGTTCGCAATTCAAAGTGCATGGTGCTCTGGCTGGGTCCGCCGCACAACGTAAGGCGCTGACAGGCCGTTGGAGCGATCGCGCTCATCCACTCTGTCTCGATCTTGTGCAGGCCATCCCTTTCCGGCCAGATCGCATGATATGTAACAGGATCGCAGTCGTGACCGGCATTCGGGATATTGCTTAGCAGGTTGAAGTCGACGTCGTGGTTGTGGGTTCCGGTGCCACCGGGTTGCCAGCAGCGATCGTGGCGCGCGAAGCGGGTGCCTCGGTGATCGTGGTCGAGGTGGAACCTGACATCGGTGGTCACGCGATCACCAGCGGCGGCAACGTGCCGTTGGGCGGCGGCAACAGCGCGCAGCGAGCCCATGGCATCGAGGATTCGGCAGATCTGATGTTCCGCGACCTGACCGACTGGTCGGTGGTCGAACCGAACGGCTTCCCCGACTATCGCTACAATGACCATGAGATCGTCCGCGCGTTTTGCGATCACGCCGCCGCCACGCATGATTTTCTGGTGGAGCATGGCGTGGTGTTCATCGACCAGGCGCCGGATGCACACGGTGGCAACGCGGTCGGCAACTCGGTACCCCGCGAGATGCATTGTGCGGCGATGGGTTGGCCGATGGTGCAGACCGGCAAGCCGGTCGATCCGGCAGTGCGCGCGACGACATCCACTGGCAACGGCATGATGCGCCCGCTGGAGATCGCGGCGCGTAAGCTCGGCGTCGAGATCATGCTCCGGCACCGCATGGTGGCGCTGCATCGTGAGGCGACGCGTTCCGGCCGTGTGCTGGGCATCGCGGTGGAGACCAATGGCACCCGCTTTGATGTCCGCGCGCGCAACGCGGTGATCGTTGCCACCGGTGGGTCGACGGGCAACGTGAATTTCCGCCGGATGTTCGACCCGCGTCTGACCGAGGAATATTGCGGTCTCGCGGGCATGCCGTGGTCGGACCAGGATGCGAGCGGCGAGATTGCGGCCATGGAGGTCGGTGCAGCGTTGTGGGGGCTGTACAATCAGGCAGGTGAATTCGGCTACAGCGTGACCAAGCCCGCCGCCATTGGCTGCCAGTACAACTACCAGAACTTGCGCTGGCGGCCGGGGAGCGCAGTGTTCGACAAGGCCCGCGCCATCGGTTTGCTGGTGAATGACTGGCAGGATGTCATCACGGTCAACATGTTGGGCCGGCGGTTCTATGACGAGACCGGTCGGGCGTTCACCACCAATAACTACAATTCGATCAATCCTTACGTTCAGGGCAGTTACCTGAACGCGAAAAACATCGTTTGGAATCCAAACAACTGGCTGAACGCGGCGATGGCCGGCATCGGCGATGGCAAGAATGGCGGCGGCCCGATCTGGGCGATCTTCGACGCCGATGCCTGTGTTCGTGAGCAGTGGGTGCCCGAGCCGCCGCATGTCGACAGAGCCGCAGGATTCTTCTTTCGTGCCGATAGCATCGTCGAGCTGGCGCGGAAGATCGTGATGCAATATCAGCGCGCGAAGATGCCGCCAGAGAATCTGGAACAGACGGTGGCACGCTACAATTCATTCGTGGAGTCGGGTGTTGATGCCGACTTTGGCAAGCCCACGCCGTTGTACAAAATCGCCACACCGCCGTTCTACGCCGCCTGGGCGACGCCGGTTGTACACGACACCCGTGCCGGGCTGCGCATCAACGCGCACTGCCAGGTGATCGACATGCGTGGCGAGATCATTCCCGGGCTGTATTGTGGTGGCGAATCGGCCGGCGGGTTTAGCCAGCACGGTTTGGCGCGTGCCACCTGTCAGGGGTTCATCGCGGGTCGTCATGCCGTGTCGGGATAAGAGGATGGCCGGTTCAACGCATGGTCATCCACCTCGCTGTCCGGCGTCGATTTCCCAGACCCTTTCGAGGGCCTGTCACGATTCCAACCGCGGTCCCGTTGCAATGCTGATTGACACATACGAGCCAGCTCCGGCTGTGCTTACGGTCCGATCCGGCCATGCGTCGAATGTCCGGTCTCGACGCATCTCGGCTCGATAGCGGACCGTCGCAATTCCTGAAGAGTTTCGGGCGCCGGAGAGGACGCTGATGTTTATGTCTGCCTTCGAGGGATGAACCGCTTCGCCTGAGCGACCAACCTGGGCGCGAAGCGGCCGAGCGGACCAGCGGCTTTTGAATGTCCAACCGCAACAAGCACGTCCGGCCGCGCCAGAGCGGCATTCCGGACGGTTATCGCCATTGCCGGCCATCGGTCGGCCCAAGGCGCCAGGGTCTCCAGTCGTTGGGCGATTTCGAGAACGACGGCGTCATGCCCGAACGGTGCGACGATCTGAACGCCGATCGGACGCCGGTCGGGATGCGGTTGGCCGGGAACGCTGATGCCGGGCAGCCCGGCGGCGTTCACCCAGGCGCCAAACATTCCCTGCGTCGCGGGTGTGAGACCGGGCGGCGCTTCGTCCTCGGCCCGCCACGCCGGCGCGGCGGCGGTGGGGGCGATCAACGCGTCGTACTCTCCCCATGCGGCCGTCAAATCGGCCCGCCAAGTAGCGAGCGCGTCCAGCGCGTCAACATAAGCGGCGGCTGATATCGCGAGACCGCGTTCTGCGGCGGCCCGGACGTTTTCGCACGTCTCGGCGCGCCAGCGATCCGGGAACCGGACCATGACCCGGGCCGCGGCCGCCGAGGTCAGCACGGCATGAAAGGCGCGTAGAGCGCCAAGGTTGAAGGGGGCGGATACCGGGGTAACCTGACAATTCGCACCGGCCAGACCGCCAACGGCGGTGGCAACGCTGGCCGCGACCTCCGGCGTTGCGCCTTCATCACCGATCGTGGTGAACCAGCCGATCCGGAGCCGACGGTCGGGCGTGACGTCTGGAGCGGGCGGAAACCGTAGGGAGTACGGGTCGCGCGGGTCAGGGCCGGCGAGCGCACCGTACAGCAACCGCATGTCGCGCATGGTCCGGGTGAAGGGGCCGATGACCTGGAAGTCGATCGCCGTTGCTGGAAACCCGAACCGGCGGCCAATCCGTCCGGTCGAGGGCCGCATCCCCACGAGACCGGTGTAGGAGGCCGGAAGCCGTGTGCTACCGCCCATGTCGGTGCCGATCGCGAGGGTTGTGATCCCGGCGGCGACCGACGCTGAGGCTCCGCCCGAGGACCCGCCAGGCGTCAGAGCTGGATCCCAGGGACTGCGGGTAACACCCGACAACCGGCTGTCTGTTCGGCCCAACATGGCCAGTTCCGGTGTCGTAGTCTTGCCGGCGATGACGGCGCCGGCGGCGCGCAACCGTTCCACGCAGATGTCGTCGCGGTCGGGTATGTACTCGCGGAACAGCAGGCTGCCCCATCGAGCGGGCAGACCGGCGACGAAAATATTGTCTTTCACCGACACGGGGATCCCATCCAGCGGGCCCAGGCGGGCGCCTGCTGCCTGGCGCGCACTGGCGGCCGTAGCCGCGGCCAAAGCGCCATCGCGGTCCACATGGGTGAAGGCGTTCAGCACAGGTTCCAGCGCATCGATCCGGCCCAACGACTGTTCGAGCAATCGCAGCGGCGTGATCTCGCGCGCATCCAACAGCGCCGACAGCGCCGTAGCATCCAGTTGCCAGGTCATGCGTTTGTCTCCCATCGGAACGTTTGCGTGGCGTGGTCTCCCCGCACCGTAGCCGCCGCGCTAATATGCCCGGGAATGCAATCCCCGGGAGGAAATGGCAATGACACGTGCATACAATGTTGTCGACGCCGACGGCCACATTCTCGAGCCGCTCAATCTGTGGGATGACTACATCGACCCCGCGTTCCATGAACGCCGGCCGCGGTTCGTCATCGACGACAACGGCAAGGAACGCCTCACCGTCGAGGGGAAGCTTCTGGGCAATCCGCGCGGCATTGGCAGCCTCGGCTCTATCGGCGTCCGGCAAGGCGAGGTCACACTCGACAGTCTGAAATACGCAAACGGGCGTAAGGGCGGGTTCGATCCGCACGCCCGCATCATCGATATGGACAGTGATAGGATCGACGCCGCCTTCCTTTACCCAAGCCTCGGCCTGTTCACCGGTGCGGTCGAGGCTCCCGACCTCGCCGGTGCGATGTGCCGCGCCTACAACCGCTGGCTCGCTGATTACTGCAAACCATACCCCGACCGGCTGTTTGGTGTCGCGATGCTGCCGATGCAGTCGGTCGACCTCGCGATGGCGGAGATGCGAAACGCGCGCGAGACGCTTGGAATGCGCAGTGGCTTTTTGCGGCCGAATCCGTATCACGGCAAGAAGATGCTGAGCGACCCCATGTACGCGCCGTTCTGGCGGCTGGCCGAAGAGCTCGACTTCTCGATCGGCTTTCATGAGGGCTCAACCAACGCGATGCCCACCGTAGGCGTCGATCGTTTTGAAAACGACCGAGCGGCCCGGCACATGATCTCGCACACGATGGAAATGATGCTCATGGCACTCAGCGTGATCTGGGGTGGTATCGTTGACCGTCATCCGCGGCTGCGTGTCGCCTTTCTCGAGTCAGGCGGCGGCTGGATCGCGCCGTGGCTCGACCGCATGGACCGGCATTTCGACGACAAGGGGTTTAATGACACCGCGCCGAAAATGCGTCCGAGCGAGTTGTTCCAGCGCAATTGCTGGATCTCGTTCGAGCCCGTGGAGAACAGCATTGCCGTGCTGGCCGACTATATCGGGCCGCACAAAATCATGTGGGCGACCGATTACCCGCATCAGGACGGGTTCTTCCCAGGCGCGCCAAAGTTGATTCTCGATCGGCTGGGATCGTTGTCCGCCGAGGCGAAACATCAGGTGATGGCCGGCGGCTCACTCGGCTTTTACGGAATGAATTGAGCTGGGCGATTGCGCACGCCCGTCGCGCGCCTAGACCGGATCACGCGCGATCCAGCGGCGTAAAGCTGGTTGGTGTTGCACGCAAGGGCCACGCAGAAGAGCTCAAAGTTCACCTATAGCTGCGTGTCTGCTTTCGAGAGACGAGTCGTTTCGGCCGCGCGGCCAACTTGAGCGCGAAGCAGCCATCGAAGGGTGGAGCATTTTACATCAGTGCCCGCCTGAAGCTGTTATCGGACGCTGATCGATCCTCACCGAAACCAGATGGTCCGGTATCCGAAGGCCAGGAAGACTGCGCAGACAACTCGTCAAAACCTCTGTGCGGGGGTAACTCCTCGCCACCGAGTGCGGAAACTCTCTCGCAGTCGCGGCCAAAAGTGCTGACGAATCCAGGTCTACCGCACCAGAAGCGCCATCGCCTCCTTTAACCCTGTCCCATTATCGATCGCATTCCATGCCGAGAACGCCCGCGCCGCGCCATCGACACTCAGCACCGGCTCAACCAGTGAGCGGAACTTGGCCGCGACTTCATCGTCGTCCATCGGATTGGTGTTATCGCCGCGCGGATTGGCGATTTCAATCGAGCGACGCTTGCCATCGGTGGCGGCCGCCTCGACACGCATGACAATTCGAGCGGGATACAGTGCTTCGATCGAGGCATCCTGCCGGACGGTAATCTTGGCCATTAGCGACCGCAGCGACAGGTCCCGATATGCTGTTTCATCGAACGAAGCCAACGTGATCGTGCCATCGGCCAACGTGCGAGCGAAGATAAACGGCAGGCTGTGATCAGCCGTTTCTCGTGTGGTAGGATCCCATTTCTCCGGCTCACTTCCGATTTCGTGCCACGCGGACCAATAAGTCGCGATGTCGATACTGGCGATATCCGCCGCCCCGATTTCTTCACGCAACCGCAACGCCGCCCAAACCCCGGCCTGGGCGTTGTATTCCACCGGCCAGTATTTCAGGCGGATCCAGGGGAACTTCCACTCGCCGCCATCGACGCCAAATTTTTCCAGCTCGAACGGTCCGGTGATCTGCTCCCACAGCCCGTGGCGGCCCTCGAACGGGGCGTCGGGACCGGTCATGCCGTCGGCCGCCAGCAATGTAGCAAACACCGCGTTGCGGATGGCGAAGGCGGTGGCGGCGCCTTTCCACAGTGACAGCTTGCCGGCCCTTGTACTGCGCATCGGCACATTGGCCACTGACGTGATCGAGATGGCATGCGCCAGGCGGTCCACCGGCAGACCCATCAGACTGCCGAGCCCACAGGTGGTCGCGATGCCTATGACATAGCCCTGGTCCCAGCCTCGCTCCCGCATCTTCGTCGGCGGGATCATCTGGAAGGCGACTTCGCACGCCACCACCATCGCGGTCATCAGGCGCCTTCCGTCGGCCCCCGCCGAACCGGCGAGTGCCAGTAACGCGCCCAACATGTCGGACGGGTGCCCGGCGTGCCAAGCGTCGTTGTAATCGAGGTAGCGGATCATAACGGTGTTGAGGAACGCGGCCTCTTCGGCGGGCGCCGGCGCGTTGCTACCGATGACAGAGCCAGCATGGCGTGAAGGAGCGGCGCCCTCGGCGATTCGGCGGCCGATCCGGGCCGCCTCACAATCCAGGCCGCCAAAGGCGCAGCCGATCGAGTCGATCAGGCTGCGCCGTGCGTGATGCAGAATGGCCTGGGGTATCTGCTCATAGGCAAGGGAGGCGGCGAATGTCGCGAGGCGCTGCGTCAGGTTGTCCATGGCGGCCTACTCCCTTGCGAATCCACCGGTGGCCCAGATCAACGGCCTGACGTTAATGCTGGCACCGCGTTTCGGGGCCGGCTTGTGGCGCTGAACCGCATTGGCATGACGATTACCGCGGCGGTGGCGAAGGCGATGCCGCCAAAAACCATGGCGGCGTCAAAGCTGTCGGTCACAGTGCGCAGCCAGCCGAACACGAACGGCCCGAGGAAACCACCGAAATTGCGGTTCCGCGCTATTTGGGATGGGTAGAAACGTCCTCATAACGCCGGCAACTGCATGTCGAGCTTGCCCGCCAGCAGGTAAATGATGGCCTTGAGGTTACGGGTTGAGCGATAGCCACGTGCCTTGGCCTTGGCGGCCTGCACCAGGCTATTGATGCCCTCGATCAGGCCGTTGGCGATCCCCCGGGTCAAGCGCCCGGGGGCAGGCCCGCTGTCGAACCATTGTAGTATACCGTCCCAGTGACGTTTAACGGTGCGCGCGGCGGCGATAACTGGTTCGATCCGGCTATGGGTGGCCCAGAAGTACCACTTCTTCAGATAACTCGCGCCCGCCTGGGTAGATGGCTCCTGATAAAGGTCCTGAAAGGCGAGGCGGATCTGATACGCACGGGCGGTCTTGAAGTGGCGCGTGGGCAGACTACCGAGCGTCTTGCGCTGACGAGTGGACAGCGTCTGCGGATTGCGTAGCCAGATATAACGCGTGCCACGCAGCAGACTTTGCTCCTCCTGTTCGGCGCGGCGTACCTTATCGACCGCATCGTTGATGATCTTGACAGCGTGGAATTTGTCGAAGGTGATGGCGGCATTCGGCAGGTTCTCAGCGATGCCCTTGGTGAAGGCCGGGCTCATATCGATACAGACTTGGCTGATCGCGTCGGGATCGCCGCCATGCGCAGTGAGGTCATCGGCGAAGGCGGCTATGGTGGCGGCATCGTTGCCCTCTGTAGCGAACATGACGCGGGCCTGGTCGATGTCGACAAACAAAGTGACGTAGTCTTGGCCGCGCCGGGCGGCGGTTTCATCGATCGCAAGCCGGGTCACGCCCGACGCATTGGTCCGCGCCCGCGCCTCGTCGACATAATGATGAATGACACGCCATAGCCGGGTGTCGTGCTCGCCCACTATCCGGGCCACCGCCTTGACCGGCATCGCCGCGACCATGGTCATGACCAATGCCTCGAACAGCAAGGTAAAGCCACTGCCAGGCCGCGCCCATGGCACGTTCACTGTCTTGATGCCGCACTTGTCGCAGCGGACGCGCGGCACGCGGGCATGCAGATAGGCCTCGTGCTGAAAGAAGTTGAGGTGGCGCCAAGTCATCCGCTCGGTGTCATAGGCCGGGCAGTCCGCCGCACCGCAGGTCGGGCAGGGGAAGCGGCTGCCCGGGGCGAAGTCGATCTCGATGTCGAGCCGGTGTGCCTCGGGGTCGAAGTCACTGCGACTCACCGTCCACGGTGGGGCCAGCCCCAACGCCTGTTGCAGCAAAGAGGTGTCACGCATGGTTGGTCTCCCGCATTCGCCCGGCCTGCCCGAGCCTGTCGCCGTGCTCGCCGCCGTCAATGACGCTGCGCGCCGCAAGCGGTGGCCTGCGGCCATCCCACGGGTCAAGCCCGAGGGCAGGCTATTGACCGCGGCCGCGCGCGGCGCCTTGCTGACGTCAGGCCGGGACGGAGAAACGGCTCCTGTCAGCCGAACTGAGAAACGCTACCAAGTAGGAAGCGTAACATAGACAAGCAAGGGGAGGACGTTTCTACCCACCCCGGACAGCGAGGAAGCAAAAAAAGCTTGTAGCGCAAATCTGCCGAGCCCAAGCTTCGGAGAGAATTCGTCAATCGGAGCGAGAATCGGCCGGTCGTTACGGCTACAAACTCCCAAGCCTGTCGCACAAAAGCCTGCGGCAGTCGGACTTTTCAGCGGTCGCGAAAGCGGCGGAGAAATTTTGGTCTTGAGGAGGCTGGACCTGGCGAAGGGATTTGAACCCTCGACCCCCAACTTTGACAAGGTGACCCCGAAAGCAGCAAATCAAGATGGCCGCGTGCCCCGGATTTGAACCTGCGAAGCTCGCGCGATGCCCAAATAACGGCGCCCCGACAGCGTAACCAATAACACGCGGTAAGGACGGTTATCGCCTCTAGTTCAGATGTGCCGCACTGATCTCTCCCGAGGCAGTTCACAGCGAACCCCGACAGCCCTGCGCTAAAGGCTCGATCGAGACGAGGTCACCCGCGTTGCGATGCGAGAGTCGGATCCGGCGCGACGCGGACCAAGGTCTTGCCGAAGTTCTCGCCGCGCAGCATCTCGGCGAAGGCGGTGGGGACGACCTCAATTCCCTCGCGGATATCCTCGCGGTAACGGACCTCACCAGAAGCGACCCAGGGTGCCATCTCGGCCAGGAACGCGTCGTGCCAGTCCGCCACATACTCGCCGACGGAGAGGTTCCGCACGCGCACGCCGCAGGCTTCGGCGCGGCAGCGTTCCTGCGCTCTGGCGTCTGCCCCGGGAGCATCGCCGTAATGCGCAATCAACCCGCAAATCGTCATCCGCGCGCCCGGGTTGAACAGCGGCAGCACCGCGTCAAACACCATCCCGCCAACATTCTCGAAATAGATGCCGATGCCGTCTGGGCAAGCAGCCTTCAGGTCCTCGGCAAAACTGAGTGACAGGCGCGAGATACAGGCGTCGAAGCCGAGTTCCTCCACCACATAGCGGCACTTCTCCTCGCGTCCGGCGTCAGTTTGTGCGCTCGTCGACGAATGCACCCAGCCGGAGGCCGGCCGGGCAAACCCCAGGATGTCCGACGCAAGCGGTGCGTCAAATTGCACGTGATAGGTCGCGTGGTCACCGACTATATTGACGATCGGCGTCGATGCGCGTTGTGGAGATTGGCGAGCCCATTTGCCAGTCCTGGCCCCAAGTGGAGTAGCGTGCTGGCTGGCTTCTCCGCCATGCGGCCGTAGCCATCGGCCGCCCCGGTCACTGCACCTTCGAAAAGACAGAGTATGGCCCTCATGCCCTCAACTCTGTCTAGCGCCCCAACAAAATGCATTTCAGATGTGCCGGGATTAGCGAAGCAGACCTCGACGCCCGATCCGACAAGCGTCCGCAAAAGACTTTCAGCGCCGTTCATCTTGGTTCGTCATCCGTGCTATTGACCGTCAGATTCATGGCGTGAGTAACGTGCCCGGTTCGTTGGCGCAATCACGTCAGACGAAGGCACTAAGTCCGGTAATGGACTTGCCGACGATCAACGTGTTCATCTCCCTGGTCCCCTCATAGGAGTAGATCGCTTCGGCGTCGGCCACGAAGCGTCCGATGTGGTTTTCGAGCAGGATGCCGTTGCCGCCGAGCAACTCGCGCGCATACCCGACCGTTTCGCGACATTTGACCGTGCAGAACGCCTTCGCCAGTGATGCATGCTCATCCTGCATCACGCCTTCGTCCTGCAATTGCGCCAGTCGCAGCATCATGGCCTGCGTCGAAGTCACATTGCCGAGCATCTTTACCAGCAAATCCTGAACCAACTGGAAACCCCCA
>Ga0210407_10005033_pt1 | contig 10280 bp, 6 predicted proteins | sample IncBWC27MmetaG_FD_150860 | JGI IMG/M metagenome (GOLD analysis project Ga0210407, IMG submission 150860) | Forest soil microbial communities from Barre Woods Harvard Forest LTER site, Petersham, Massachusetts, United States - Inc-BW-C-27-M | ecosystem: Environmental > Terrestrial > Soil >... | reverse complement strand
AACTCCATCCGGTAGGACAGGTGCTGTCAGGAGCACTGACCTATCCGGTGGGACGCATTCCAGAGCTCCTGCAGGCTTTCGTCAAGTTTATCGCTGGGGCGCCGGATGAAATGAGTGCGTTTGCCCAGTTGTTGCCGTCTGAACAGGGGACAAAACTCAAAATCGACATTTGCTATTGCGGCGATCCACGAATGGGAAATGAATTGGTCAGGCCGCTGCGCGCGCTCAAACCTCTGGATGACAGCGTCAAGATCATGTCCTATCTGGATGCTCAGGCGGCAGGTGGATTTCTTCTAACGCCGGTAGCGCACTTCCAGACCGACCTGTTCCTTCCCGATCTCAGCGAGGCTGCAATTGCGGCGATCACCACGGCAGTTGAGAATGGTCCACCAAGGCGCAAGGTGATCATCGTGACGTTGCGTGGGGCTGTAAGCCGTGTAAGTCTGAAAGATACGGCATTCGCTTTACGGCAGCCCGGTTATGAGGTGGACATCGCGAGTGCCTGGAGCGCGCCCGCAGAGAAGGCCGATGCAGTGCGTTGGGTCGGCCTTACGCGCGACAGATTGCAATCCTTTGCGCATGGAGTGTACGTCAACCAGCTGGGCGATACGAGTGATCAGCTGGTCCGTTCGGCTTACGGACCGAACTATGCCCGCCTCGTGGAGGTAAAGAAGAAGTACGACCCAAACAACGTGCTGCGGCTCAACCAAAACATCAAACCCGGATAGCCCTCGAACACTTAAGGAGACTTAAGGGAGCATCACTGGAGCCGAATGGCCGGCAAAACCTTCCCTGATCCCTAGTGTAAGGTTTGCCCGTCATCCGTCCGTAATGGCAGACGCGGAGTTTCCAAGGGCCGACTTTTAAACACTCATTTGCACAGTCGGTTTTTGTGGACCAGACGATAGGAAACGCGCTATAAATTCGAGCCGAAGGCCAGCAGACGGCCGTCGCAATCCTTGACTACAAACTCTCGCGTGTTCCATGGCGTGTCGACAAGTTCCCGAGTGAACTCCACGCCGTTGGCTTGATACTCGGCATAGAGTGCATCTGCATCTTCGACACGGAGGTATGAGTCCAGCAGTTCGTCTGCATATTTGTCCGGATTGGCTGTGGGTGGCTCAGCGCAGCGGAAGTGAATCGCGTGCTGGTCGCGCGCCACGATGGCGTAGACGGGCGGATCTTGCCACGTCCCCAGACATTCGAAGCCAAGCTTGTCTTTGTAATAGGCTAGCGTGCCGGGAATGTCGGTGGTGAAGAACTGAGGTGCGATCTGACGGATCATGGATCGAGTGTACGGCAGACCTCCGGGACTGTCGCCGGCGAAGTCGAGGTCCCCACTACGCTGGAAGGCCAAAGAACAGAATGTAGCCGTCAGGGTCGCAAATCTCGAAACCGCTCAGACTGTCGTGTGTATCGTCACAGCCGGGAGAAGAACACTGGCCCCTTACTTGACGTTTGGTGGGCAAGCCTTCCGTAATCGGTAAGATCAGGTTTGCCCGTCATACAACCAGAGCCGGCGTCGGCAAAGGCCGAATCGAGAAGCCAAGCGTGAGTGGCCGGGCAGACAGGGCGAGCGCTGGCAAGGCGGGGAAGACGCTGCGGGATTATCGTTTCCGTATGTGTCCCAACAACCGCACAACGGCACAGAAGGCCGCGAACGCAAAGGCAAACGGCAAGTACAGGCCCATCCAATACCAAGTAAAGGGCAGCATGCGGAGCACGATGCCTGCAAGAGCCAAGTCAATGCTGCTATACACCTTGGACTTCTCGAAGACGAGAGAATAGATCGCACCAAGCAATGCCGGTGCAAAGAACAAGACAACAATCGATAGCGCTCGGCTCACAGTTATCCGTTGCGCGCCGAACAATGCAGCGGCCCGGATCGTTAGGACGCCCGAGACAATCGAACCCAGAGCGACGCCCCCTATCGGTGCGTCACGCACTTGTAAAGAGAGCCACTTGTTCCTGTTGAATGTTGGAGCGACCAGACTCTGCCGCAAAGACTGGCCTCGCCGTGCCTTAGTCAACATGTTCGCCCTCCTCCATGAACCGCGCCTCCGCGGGAGGCAGCCGGTCCGCGGGACCTGCAACGCAGCAGTACAACGCCGGCAAGAGGAACACACTGATCAGCAATTCGAAGGTGAGGCCACCCACGATGACGATGGCGAACGGCCGTTGGGAATCGGAGCCAATATCGTGCGACATGGCCGCTGGTAAGAGACCGAGCGTCGCGACCAGCATCGTCATCATGATGGGACGAAGGCGGAGACTCGCGCCTTCTTCTGCAGCCTGGCGAACCGTGCGCCCACGGACACGGAGTTGGTTGATGTACTCCACCATGATCACGCCTGTCTGCACTGAGACACCGATCAGCGCCAGGAATCCCAGCCCAGACGACACGCTGAAATGGGTTCCTGTGATGAGAAGGCTGAGAAATCCGCCCATGGGCGAAAGCGACACGACGGCAAGAATCAGGAAGACCCACTTCCACGAACTGAATGCCGAATAGAGGATGAACGCCATCAGCAGCAGGGTGATTGGCACGATGAACGCGAGTCGCCGGTTGGCGCGCTGCTGGCTCTCGTACTCGCCGGTCCAGTCGAGGTGATAGCCCTCGGGAAACGAGACCTTGTGAGCGACCTCGTCGATTGCCTGGCGGACTGTGCTACCGAGGTCGCGGCCGCGTACGCTGTACTTGATGGCAATGTAGCGGGAGTTTCCCTCGCGGTAGATTGTGGAAGCACCGTCGTCAAGGCTGATGTGAGTGATCTGGCTCAAGGCCACGCGCTCGCCGGAGGGGGCAAGAATCCGAATGCTGCCGATGTCTTCCACGGACGCGCGGTACTGGGGCTGGTAACGGACCGTCAAGTCAAAGCGTTGTTCGCCGATCAGGATCTGGCTAACCGCCTTGCCGCCGACTGCGCCTTCGACGGCATCCTGAATATCGATGACGTTGATGCCGAAGCGATCGGCGGCGGCGCGATCCACGACCAGATTCACGTTGGGCTGGCCGCGCACCTCGAATGTGCCCAGGTCGGCGATGCCTGGGATCTGGCGCATAACAGCTTGCATTTCTTCAGCCTTCTGCTCAAGTGTCTTCAAGTCGCGACCGAAAAGTTTGACAGCTAGTTCGCCTTTCACGCCGCTGACAGCTTCTTCCACGTTGTCGGAGATGGGCTGGGAGAAATTCCAGATGACGCCCGGCAATTTGCTGAGAGCTTCATCCATGGAGGCGATCAGCTCATCTTTTGTGTGAAATTCTTTTCGCCACTGGTTGCGCGAGCGCAGGTCGACGAAGAACTCCGTGTTGTAGAAGCCACTGGCGTCGCTGCCGTCATCGGGACGGCCCACCTGGCTGACCACCTGGGTGACTTCAGGAAAACCGGCCATGATCAGACGCGCCTTGTTGGCGAGTTCAATGCCGGCGGACGGGCCGGTACTGGGCGCGAGTGTGCCGCGCACCCAGATGGCTCCTTCATCCAGGTGAGGAAGGAACTCGGAACCGATGAGTCCGCCGAAACCGAGAAACAACATCACAAGCACAAGCGCACCACCAGCCATCACCGTGGCGTGGGCGTGGTCGAGGCAAAATTCCAGGCCTCGCCGGTAGTGTTCCAGCAGCCAGGTGAGTACGGGATTGCGCATTTCCTTGAGCTGGCTGCGGAACAGAAAACTACTTAGCACCGGCGCAATCAGCAGGGAGAAGAGCAACGCTCCGAGGAGGGCAAACGAGACTGTCCATGCCATGGGATGGAACAGCCTGCCTTCCACCCGTTGCAGGGTGAAGATTGGGAGATACGCGGTGATGATGACGAGGATGGCGAAGAAGACTGGGCGCTGCACTTCATGCGCGGCATCGCCGATGACTTGCATCAGTGTGCGGTGTTCATCGACGTGCGACTCGATGTGGCGCAAGATGTTTTCGACCATCACGACGGCGCCGTCGACAATCATGCCGAAATCGAGCGCGCCCAGAGACAACAGGTTCGCCGGGATATGGTTCAGGTCCAGCAGAATGGAGGCGAAGAGAAGGGAGAACGGAATCGTGATCGCGACCACGAGCGCGCCGCGCACGTTTCCGAGGAACAGGAAGAGGATTAAAGTAACAAGAAGCACGCCGTGAGTAAGGTTTCGCAGAACCGTGTTGCTGGTGTATTTGACCAGGTCGCTGCGATCCAGATGAGGTACGAACTTCACTCCGGGCGGCAACAGGCCGTGGTAGAGTTGGTCGATTTTCTGGTGCAGGGCGGCGAGTGTGGCCTGGGCCTCGGCTCCCTTGCGGAGTAGGACAATGCCTTCCACGACATCTTCATCGTCGATGACGGTGCCGTCGTCGTGACGGATGGCCTTTCCCAGCTGTCCGAGCCGCACTTTCGGAGCTTGCACCACGGTTCCGAGGTCGCGGACTCGAACCGGAGTGCCGTTCGAAACTTTGACGACGGTGGCCGCGATGTCATCCGTGGTCTGCATCAATCCGACGGCACGGACGTTCAGCGCCTGCTGACCTCGCTGGATGAATCCTCCGCCAGCGTTGGTATTGTTGTTGATGAGCGCCTGTTCCACCTGGCTTAAGGACAGGCCAAATGACACCAGCTTTCCGGGATCGATCTGCACCTGGTACTCGCGGGTGGGCCCGCCAAAGATGTTCACGTCCACGACGTTAGGCACCGATTTGAGCTGGTTGAGCACAAACCAGTCCTGCAGGGCCTTCAACTCCATGGTGTCGATTTGGGGGTTGGTGCTCTTGAGTGTGTAAAACATGATCTGGCCCGTCGGACTGTAGTCGGGGCCGAGGCTGGGGTTTACGCCTGGGGGAGTGGTGGCTTGGGCGAGGCGGTCGAGCACTTCCTGGCGCGCCGTGAAGGTCGCGATGTCGTCGTCATAAATGATGGTGATTACGGAAAGCCCCGCCAACGAGACCGAACGGAGATGAGTCAGGTGGGATACGCCGTTGAGTTGGACCTCGAGCGGGACGGTGATCTGCTGCTCCACCTCTTCGGCGGCATGGCCGGGCCACTGCGAAATGATTTGGACGTAGGTATCAGCGACATCCGGATAAGCCTCGATAGGAAGATTGTGGAAAGAGATGATGCCCCATATAAAGAGGACGACTGCGAGGCTGAGCACCAGGATGCGATTGTTCAGCGCGAGATCAACCAGGTAACGAATCATCTTCTTGCGTCGCCTCGGACTCGAAGAACTCAGTCGCTGCGTCCCGGAGGGGTATGACCTCTTCTATCGCGAAGCGGCGTAGGGGTGAGGCACTCAAACGTCTCGGCGGTGGAATATTTCGATAACGAGGAAAGTCGCCAAGTTGTTGGCCCTGGGGAACAAATCTTGTGGACAAATCGTTTGATTGGTGCCTTGGTCGATCGAAACAATGAAATAATGCGGCCACATCCGAACGATCGTTATGTTTGAACAGATCTGGGAACAGAAGAGCCGGACTGCCGTTTTGGCCGCTAGCGGGGTTGCCGTCCTGACGATTGCTGCCCTGGACTGGTGGACGAAGCCTTATTTCTCCTTGGGTTTTCTGTACCTGTTCCCCATCATGCTGGCGGCGGGGTTCCTGCCGCGCTGGGCTATTGTCGTGTTGGGGATTGGCTGTGCGCTCCTCAGCGAACGCTTCAGCAACCTGGATCCCTCGGATTCGACGGTCCGGCTGACTTTTGAAACTCTGGCGCTCTGCGGCTGCGGGCTATTTACGTCGGAGGTCCTGCGAAACCGGCGGTTGAGTTTGTCGTCGCAGGAGCGGCTGCGCGTGCTTGTGGAAACCAGTCCCGCGGCGATCGTGACCGTCGACGAGCGCGGCTTTATCGAATTGGCCAACCGGGCTGCGACCGAACTGATGGCACCACGCGACGGCCATCTGATCGGCTACCCGATTGCAGCGTTCCTGCCCGAACTCCATCACGCTTTGCGGTGGGAGGACCGACCGCAGTTCAGGACGTCGATGCAGTGCCGGGGACACCGAGGCAACGGGGAAACGTTCCTGGCGGATGTGTGGTTCTCCAGTTATAAGGATGGAGCGAAACCGAAACTAGCGGCAATCATCGCGGATGTCAGTGAAGAGCAGTCGCACCCGCCAGCTATTTCCTCTTCCAACTCGGTTGCAACGGACCAGCAAGAGCGGGCTGCGTTGAGCAATCGCGAACTGGATGCACTCCGGCTGGTGGTTCAGGGTCTAGCCAACAAAGAAATTGCGTCACGCATGGAGATTTCCGAAAGCGCAGTCAAGAATACCCTGCAGCAACTGTTCGCCAAGACCGAGGTGCGTACTCGCGGCCAGCTCGTTCGGGTTGCATTGGAACGATATCGAGATCTCCTATAAACGAGTAGCGTGGTCCAGCAGTACCAACCCCTGGGCGGATGAAAAAAAGGCGGGAATCCCTAAAAGCTGGGACGCCGGTCTTCGCGACCTAGTGTTCAATGTGGGTTTCTTCATCGCCCTTGCGAGCGTCTCCCCTCGGATGACAGCAGAGGAGAATGCCAACACCTGAGTTGTCGGCAACCCTTACCTTACCGGATTATGGAAGGTTTGCCCGTGATACAGGAGCAATCCGCGCGGCTGCCGAGCTTGTGCAGGGTGAGATAGCGGACATGGCCATGCCGATTAGGGTTGCAGATTCGTCCGGCGGAGAAGGTCGGCAAAGCGCGGGTCCGAGCGCAGCGCATCCAACATCGGGTTCGTTTTTATGTATCCGACACTTACGATCGAATGATCCTCGTAAGCCTTTTCCAGCCACTCGAAGGCTTTGTCCTTGTCCACCAAGCCCGCATAGATTTTGACTCTCCAGACCGGTGAAACATATTTTTGCTTCGAGAGCTCGTTCAATCTATCCAGTACCCTATGCGCCTCTGCCCTTCTCCCCGTGACAGCATAGCCGTATCCGAGCCCTGTTAATGCGACTTCGCTGGCTGGGGCGATCGCCACTCCCTTTTCCAAGTCCGCCATACCTTCGTTGTACATGGATTTCTTGAGATGGGCGATGCCCCGGAAGTAGTAGGCTTCAATGTAGTTTGGATCCAACTCGAGTACCTTTCGCTCTTGCGCTATTACTTGGTCATACTGCCGTGCCAGGAAGTACTCCACGCCCAAATCGACGTTATTACCGAGCGAGATTGGATCAAGTTCCAAGTTTCCTTTGCTCTCCGCGATGGCTTCGTTGAGCCGTCCGGTCTGCCACAAAACTTCGGCATGTAATCGGTGTGCGTCCGCATAACCAGGATTGAGTTCGATGGCTCGTCGAATCTCCTTGTCGGCGCCGGACCAATCCCAGTCGTAACTTGATTTGCTTAACGCCAGCGAACCGTGAGCTTCGGCGAGAGTGTCATCAAGCTCCACTGCCTTCAGGGCGGCATCCTTGGACCTCAGATAACCCTCCTTCGCGGAAACAAGGCCAAAGTCTGCAAGCGAGCTGTAAGAATCGGCCAAGCCAGAATAGGCCAGCGCGTAAGAGGGATCTTGCGCGATGGCCTGCTGAAAGTATTCGATGCCCTTATTAAATCCCTCCTCGTTGCCCTTGTTCAACCAATAGCGGCCTTTCAGATAGTCCTGATAGGCTTCGGGATTTGAGGTGTAGCTCTTGGCCAGGCGCTTCTCTTCTGCGCCCGTTAAGCGAATACGCAGTGCGGTCGCCATTTGCCCGGCGATCTCTTCCCGAAGAGCATCCATATCTGCGAGCTTCCGGTCGTACTGTTGCCCCCAGATGTGGCTGCCGTCGTGGGCATCGATCAGCTCGGCGCTGATGCTCAATGTGTCCCCGCGTTGCGCGACTTTGCCCTTGAAGATGGCGCGCACGCCCAGCTCGCGACCAACGGTTTGAGGATCCGTTTCTTTTCCCTTGAAGCGAAAGGCAGAGTCTCGTGACATAACCTTCAGATTCGGAAGCTGCGACAAGCTGTTGATCAGGCTCTCGGTGATGCCGTCGGTCAAGTATTCAGTGTTGGGATCAGCATTGGAGTTCACGAAGGGCAAAATCGCCAGCGAGTCTATCGTTTCTCCGCCTCGCCCGGCCCGTCCGTAGAACCAGGCCGCAGCTGCCAGCAAGGCCACCATGGCAGCCGCGGCGATCCCTAGCCCGGCCGGACGGCCCCACGGCCGTCGCGTCTTCGTAAGAAAGGAAGCTGTACCGAGGGGGCCCACGCCGGCTGGCTCTAGGTCGGTAGGCGCGGCGCGCGGAAACTGTCGCACGGTCCCGACAAAACGGTAACCTCGACGAGGAACCGTTTCGATGAACGTCAGGTCCTCACCCAATGCCTTTCGCAACAAAAAGATGTGGTTGGATAGGCTTCCCTCTTCGACGAACGTATCGGGCCAAAGCATCCTCAAGAGCTCGTCCTTCTCCAGCACGCGTCCACTGTTTCGGACCAGTAGATGCAGGGTGTCGAATGCTTTCGGCGTGAGCGACACTATCTGGTTACCGCGTAATAATTTGCGTTCGGCGGGATCGAGACGGAAGGGACCAAATTCGTAGAGCCGCGTTGTCTCCTGGCTTGGCGTCTCTTTCAAAGCGGAAAACGAATCGCGCAGACCTTCGGAGGTAGTTCGCCAGCGTGCTTCCTCGCTCATGGTTCGTCTCCCAATCCCAGTGAGAATTCTTGAGAATTTGTGAGCTCGCCCAGAGGACTTCCAGTAGAGCCGCAGTCTACGTTTTGCGTAAAGAAATTGGCGGAAGGCCGGGCTTTTGGTGAATGCTACTCCCGATTTCCGCTTCGTTCAACCTCGGTCTAAGGAGAGTAAAAAATGTTGCGAACCCCAGTTTCGAAGAGAAACCTCAGCTTGATTTCCCTGGGCCTGTTGCTCGGACTGGCAGTAATGACCGCTGCTCTGAGGTCCAAAGCGGCCCAATCCGACGAGGGGGTTCCATTCAGTGGAACTCTTACAGTCCAGTTCGTGATAAGTCAAATTTGTGCCCCTGGCGATACGAATTGCACTGCGTGTACCGGCGCGAACAACTTTTATGTTGAGGCGCAGGGTATTGGTGACACCTCTTTGGGTACGCAGTTCGTCGAGGTCCTGAAGTGTTTCGATCCGAATGGCTTTGGCGGCTTGGGGTCTTACGCAGGAACTTTGACGACGACCGCTCCTAACGGGAAAGATTCCTTGACTTGGGCCTATTCAGGGCAGAACAGCACTTTGGCAGACTTCTATGGCTTCGGTCCTTTCGATGGCACGTTAACCATCGCCGGGGGAACGGGAAAATTCGAAGGCGCACATGGTAGTGCCAGCTTTACAGCCGCTTCGGGGCCGACCCTCACGGCGGGACCGAGCCCAATCCAGTACGCAGGGACGGCGTTCTATTCAGTCCATGGAAAGGTTGTTTTACCCGCCGGCATCTAATGACTCTGGACGGGTAGTCGGCCACCCTTACCTTGGGATTACTTCAGGCTTGCTCGTGATTCGGGAGTAACCGTAGCTTCCCACAAGTCGACTGTATCGAAAGCGCCCCCACTCACCAAAATTGTGCTGCCTTTTCACATTAGGGCGCTTCCGATACAGCCCTAAGACTTCTCATTGCCTAATCCCTGATTGCGAGATGGAGTTCGCCTCAACTCTGAAGCACTTTGGACAAGACGAGGTGGCAGATGAGTTCGTCAGTTCAAATCAAACCTCCGCAATCAATTGTTGTTTCCTGTGAACAAGTTCCCGGTACCCTGCAACCATCCGAATTTGTAGAGAATTCGTCAAAGCCGCTAACTATTCCCGTAAGTCATTTGCGTGGTAAGGAACGACCACCTCTTGTGCCTCTTTCTGCGGTCCGGGGACGAGCCAAGCAAACCAGTACGTGGCAAACAATGCGCCGCGATGAAGTAGCGGACGACCGCAAATCGAATGCCGACGACAGGCGAAGACGAGACCAAAGACGGAAAGTTGCTGGCGCGCCAGAACGTCGTTCATGAAGCTGGCCTGTTTCAAGGGAAGCTCGGGTTCACCCGAGCTATTATTCTCTTAGAAGAAGTCACCGAAGAGTTTTCCAATCTAGCGGGTCTGAAGAGAAAGCGAGCTTACGGGTCTGGAAGAACCCAAGGATGGTTTTACGCCACCGCAAACAACCGCCCGGCGGGATCGCTGAACCTCGTGCCCAACTCAATCCCTCGGCCATGAACTTAGAATGAGCGTGACACAATCATTGATGAGCGAGCGAAGATCTTCAGACGTCTTAGCCGTCTGTTTGAAGCCGGGCACTGCGCTTACCAATAAATGCGCGGCCCTTTCTGCTGTCCAGGAGCTCTCTTTAAGCTTCCTCGGGGCAATGGGAGCGAGAAACCTCTCT
>Ga0210407_10005031_pt1 | contig 10281 bp, 10 predicted proteins | sample IncBWC27MmetaG_FD_150860 | JGI IMG/M metagenome (GOLD analysis project Ga0210407, IMG submission 150860) | Forest soil microbial communities from Barre Woods Harvard Forest LTER site, Petersham, Massachusetts, United States - Inc-BW-C-27-M | ecosystem: Environmental > Terrestrial > Soil >... | reverse complement strand
CTGTGGGACGCGCTCGAGGCGGCGTCGCGCGAGCCGGTGCGCAAGATGATGGACTCGTGGATCTTCCAGCCGGGTTTTCCGATCGTCGATGCGTCGCCGAGCGCCGACGGCCGCGGATTGCGGCTCTCGCAACGCCGCTTCTTTTATTTGCCGGAAGATAACGACCAGTTGTGGCATGTGCCCGTGATGGTTCGCGCAAAGACCGATCGCGGCGTATCGACGCATAAGGTTCTCCTCACTGCGCGCGAACAGACTCTCGAATTGGACGGCAAACTCGAATGGGCGTTGCTCAACGAGGGCGGGCATGGATTCTATCGCGTGCACTACGCGCCGGATCTGCTCGCCTCGATCACGAAGAATCTCGACGCGCTCGCACCGATCGAGCGCTTCGGCCTGGTGAACGATACGTGGGCGGCGACGGTCGCCGGACTCGGTCCGCTCAGCGAGTTTCTGAAGATGGCGCGCCTTTTCACCGGCGAGACGGATATCAATGTGTGGCGCGCGTTGATTGGCGCGTTTGCTTACCTCGACATGATCGCGTCGGATGCGGACCGCCCCGCGCTCGCGTCGGCACTACGCGCAATTGTTGGTCCCGCCGCTGCGCGACTGGGCTGGGAACCCAAGTCCGGAGAATCCGAGAGCGAACTCGTGCGTCAACTGCGTGGAACGCTCATCGGCGCTCTCGGCACGCTCGGCGAAGATGACGAGGTGCAGAAACGCGCGCGCGATCTGTATGCGCGCTTCGAAGATAATCCCGATTCGGCCGATCGCGACCTGGTGGCGCCGCTGGTGAATATCCTCGCCCATTGCGGAGACGCTGCGCGTTACGACGAATTCAAACGCAAATTCAAATCGCCGCGCACGCCGCAGGAGGAGCAGCGCTACTTGTTCGCGTTGGCGGGTTTTCGAGATCCCGCTCTGCTGAGAAAAACCATGGCGATGACGCTCGACGGTGAGGTGCGCACCCAGAATTCGCCGTACCTGATGCACTCGCTGCTGCTCAACAACTCGTTCCGATACGAAGCGTGGGATTACGTGCGCGCACACTGGCCCGAAATGATCCAGAAGTATCCTGACAACGCGCTGCCGCGGATGTGCGAGGCGGTCGTCGCGCTGCTCGAACGCGAAGATGAGGTGCGGAAGTTTTTCGCTGAACATCGAGTGCGGCTCGGCGGCAAGATAATCGATCAGCACCTCGAGCGCTTGAGCGTTGCGGTCGGATTCCGCCGCCGCGAGGGCACAAAATTGCAAGAGACTCTCAAAGGACTGAACTGATATAGATGATGCGAGTGCAACCTTCTGCACGGAGAGACCACGATGGCGAATGAATCAAAGCCTGCGGCGGCGACTGTCATCCACGAAGAGCATCCACTGAAATTCGAACGCGCGGTCGAGGAAGCAAACGCGCTGTGGCTCGAGACCGTCGAGATCAAGCGGCTCGCGGGGTGGGAGCTGAAGCCGGAGGGGATCTGTCGCGGAGGTTTGTGCGTGCCGATTCCGCCGGGCGCCGACGCCAAATTCTCGTCCAAGCGCGACGGCGCGACATATCTGAACTTCACAGCGCTGGCCGATCTGATGGGCAAGCCGTGGGCGGGCGACTCGAAACATCGCGTCTGGTACTTCGGCGCCGAGGCGGCAGAGCTCGGCAACGCCCTCAAGTCGCTCAAGGCTCCCGATTTCGAGCTGCCCGATCTCGACGGCAAGCTGCATCGGCTCTCAGATTATCGCGGCAAGAAAGTTTTCCTGCTCGCGTGGGCTTCGTGGTGAGGATGCTCCCTTGACCTGCCCGGGTGGCAGGCACTGTACGAGGAACTCAAGGACTTCAATTTCACGATCGTCACAATCGCGTTCGATACTGGTGGCTCTGCCGCCGCGGGGCCGTTCATCAAGGCCGGCAAGCCCGCGCATCCTTCGCTGATCGACGCAAAGCATGTCGTGGCCGAACTTTACAACATGGTGAACGTGCCGACCGCGGTGTGGATCGACGAGTCGGGAATGATCGTTAGGCCGAACGAAGTCGCCTACGCGCTCGACACGTTTCGCGCGATCACCGGTATCGACTCCGCCCGTTACATCGACGCGCTTCGCGACTGGGCGAAGAATGGCGCGAAGAGCCGTTACGTGATGGCTGCCGACGAAGTCCAGCGCCGCCTCAAGCTGCCGACTCGCGAGCATGCGCAGGCGGCCGCGTATTTCAGGCTGGCCGAATATCTTTGCGAGACGGGTCATGCGCCCGACGCCGTTCCATACTTCAAGAAGGCGCGCGAGTTGCGCCCGGAGAGCTGGACGATCACCCGCCAGGCATTCGCGATGGGCGACCCGGAGCGCGACTACGGCACCACGTTCGTCAATGAGGTCGCGAAACTGAAGGGCAGGCTGTACTACGATTTGCTCGATCTCGACGGCTCTGGGAGCAATCCGGAGCAGGAGCAGGTCGCACGCGAAGGCGCGGAGCGGCTGCGCAAATTGGTCGAGCAGAGCGGCGGGTAAGAGTCCGCGTCGTCGTCGATGGCAAAGGCGAATATCCTGATCGGCACCTCGGGCTTTTCGTACAAGGAATGGCTCGGCGGGTTCTATCCGGAGAAACTTCCCGGCGCAAAGATGCTCGAGTACTACGCTGAGCGGATGCCGACGGTCGAGATCAACTACACGTTCCGCGCGATGCCCAAGACCAAGATGCTCGAAGGATGGGCCTCGCGCACGCCGGCGACATTTCGATTCGCATTGAAGGCGCCACAGCGCATCACCCATTTCGCGCGGCTCCGCGACGTCAAAGAAACCACCGACACTTTTATCGATCGCGCTGCAGTTTTGGGCGAGCGATGCGCTCCTGCATTGTTCCAGCTCCCGCCGGACTTCAAACTCGATCTCCCGCTACTCCGCGATTTCCTCGCGATTCTCAAAGGCCAGCTGCGCGCCGCGTTTGAGTTCCGAAATAAGAGTTGGTTCGATCCGTCGGTGATGACGGCACTCGCCGACAACGGCGCGGCGCTGTGTATCGCCGAAACAGAAAAGCTCGCCTCACCGCTCGAACGAACCGCGCCGTACATCTACGTCCGGTTACGCAAGGAAACCTACGACGATGCGGGCCTCGACGTGTGGACGAAAAATCTCAATCGCCTAGCCGAAGGCGGCGGCGAAATCTTCGTGTACTTCAAGCACGAGACTTCAGCGCCCGATCTCGCGACGCGCCTGCGCGCGAAGCTCAAGAGTGCCACGTAGCTTATGCCAACAGTCCTTTGCCTGGCACGTGATTAACCTCGAGCCGGATTCCATCAGGATCCTCGAAGAGCACGGAGTAGTATCCCGGCGCCCACGAGCCATCCTCGGGCGGATGCACGATTTTTGCGCCGATTGTTTTCAGGAAGCCGTAAATTTCGTCGATGTCGCCACGTTGTCGCGCGCGCAGGCATACGTGGTGCAAGCCGACGCGGAGTTGCTCGAACTTCTCCGCGCGATGCGCCTCGCCACATCGCATGATGCCGATCGCGGTCCTCCCGCCTACGCAGTAGAGCATCTGCTCGCTGCGAATCACCGGCTTAAGTCCGAGGTACACGAGCAGTTTTTCGTAAAAGGGAAGGCACGCATCGAAATCGCTGACCGTGAGCATCACGTGCGCGACGCCATTTATTTCCATCGCCGACCTCAAGTAATACTTTAATTTTACGAAAGTGACGCCGATCCTTAACGCGCACTCACCATCCGCGACGGTTTTGGCTGCTCGTGCCCGAGTATCGGATGCGGTCGGTACGACTTCTCCAGCGCCGCGACTTCATCGGCGGTCAGCTTCACATCGACCGCCGCGATCGCTTCCTTGAGATGACCAATCTTGGTTGCGCCAATGATCGGTGCGCTCACTCCGGGCGCCTGCAGGATCCACGCGCACGCGACTTGCGACGGCGTGACGCTGCGCTCCTTCGCGATCTGCTCGACGACGCTCAGAACTTCGAAGTCGTACTCGCGGAAGTACATGTTCTTCGCGAAGTCATCGGTCTTCGCGCGCGCGGTTGGTCCGCTGCCGGCCTTGTCGCGATTGCCCGCAAGAAATCCGCGCGCCAGCGGACTCCATGGAATCAGTCCGACTCCGTTGTCGATGCACAGCGGATTCATCTCCCGCTCTTCCTCGCGATAGACCAGGTTGTAATGGTTTTGCATTGCGACGAACCGGTGCCATCCGTTTTCCTTCTGGATGCTGAGCGCTTTGGCAAACTGCCACGCCGCCATCGAACTCGCGCCGAGGTAACGCACCTTGCCCGCGCGTACCAGCGAGTCGAGCGCTTCAAGCGTTTCCTCGATCGGCGTCGTGTAGTCCCATCGGTGGATTTGATACAGGTCGATGAAATCCATCTTGAGCCGTCGGAGCGACGCGTCGCACGATTCGAGAATATTCTTGCGGCTGAGCCCCGCGCGATTGAAGCCGGAAGCCATCGGACCGTGCACTTTGGTCGCGACCACGATCTCATGCCGTTTGGCCATCTCCCCGAGCCATCGCCCGGTGACCTCCTCGCTCACGCCGATCGAGTACACGTTCGCGGTGTCGAAGAAGTTGATTCCCGACTCGAGCGCGGTAGCGAAATGCTCGCGCGCTTCGTCCATGGTGAGGACCCAATCGCGCCATTTCTTGTCGCCATAGCTCATGCATCCGAGACAGATGCGCGAGACGGTCATTCCAGTTTTGCCGAGTTTTCCGTAATTCATAATTTCTCCGAATCGATTACCTGATGTCAGTTGATGTTCTGAATTCGCCGGAACGATCTGTCAAGAACGATCTGTCACGGAGGAGCGGGCTTGGCCACCGCGCGATGCCGCGGCCGAACGTCGTAGCCGTGGTCATGAAGATATTGCGCGCGGACGTGAGCGAGCAGGACCGCATCGATCAGCACCGCCGCGAACACGACCGCGATGAACACGAACGTTCTCTGTTTCGGAGCATCTGGCGACTGCATGGTTCCGATGTCCAAACATTAGCATAGCTAACTTATTCGCGGCTCCTCGGGGCTATTTCATTCACCTCGCCCAGCTATTAGGATGACGCGGGATACGCGACTGGCCGATTGGTCAGGCGCGCAAAACTTGCGATAAAATCGTGATCGAAGACTAGCGAATCAGGAACGCGTGGAATCCATGCGCTCCGCCAGAGGTGACCTTCATGCGCGTTCTGTTCGTGCACCCGAGTCCGCTCATGTACAGCGAGATCTACCTGCGCCTGGAACCGCTCGGGATGGAGCGCGTCGCCGCCGCGGTGCGCGCGGCCGGCCACGACGTCAGGATGATCGACCTGCAGATTTTCAAGCATCGCGACTTGTATGCGGAACTCGAAAGTTTTCGCCCTAACGCGGTCGGCTTCTCGCTCAACTATCTCGCCAACGTGCCCGAGGTGATCGATCTCGCCGCCGACGTGAAGCGGCTGCTCAAGGACTGCTTCGTATTCACCGGCGGACATAGCGGTTCGTTCGTCGCCGATGAGATCCTCGAGCACGCGCGCGGCACCATCGACGCGATCATTCGTGGCGAGGGCGAGACCGCGACGCCAATGCTGCTCGACGCGATCGGCGACGGCGGTGCGATCGGCAAAGTCCCCGGCGTCGTGACGACGCAGGGCGCCGGACCGACGCCGGTGATGCTCGACGACCTCGATCAGTTTTTTCCCGCGCGCGACCTGGGACGGCGGCGCCATAAGTACTTTATCGGAGTGCTCGATCCGTGCGCGTCGATCGAGTTCACCCGCGGATGCCCGTGGGACTGCTCATTCTGCAGCGCGTGGACGTTCTATGGCCGCAGCTATCGCAAATCCACGCCCGAAGCCGCCGCCGAGGATATGCTCTCGATCAAAGAGCCTAACGTCTTCATCGTCGACGATGTCGCGTTCATCCATCCCGAGCATGGCTTTGCGATCGGTCACGAAATCGAAAAGCGCAAGATCAAAAAACAGTACTACCTCGAAACCCGCGCCGACGTTCTGTGCCGCAACCCCGAAGTCTTCAAGTACTGGCGCTCGCTCGGCATGGAGTACATGTTCCTCGGGCTCGAAGCGATCGACGAAGAGGGGTTGAAGCTGCATCGCAAGCGCTCCTCGATGGGCGTCAACTTCAAGGCGCTGGAAGTCGCGCGCGAAATCGGGCTGACCGTCGCGATCAATCTGATCGCCGACCCGTCGTGGGACGAGAAGCGCTTCGAGGTCATCCGCGAATGGGCGATGAGCATCCCGGAAATCGTGCACCTCACGGTCGCCACGCCGTATCCCGGCACCGAGCTGTGGTTTACCGAGTCGCGCAAGCTCACGACGCTCGACTACCGGCTGTTCGACATCCAGCACGCCGTGCTGCCGACCAAGCTGCCGCTGCTCCAGTTCTACCAGGAGCTGGTGAAGACGCAGGACGTGCTCAATCGCAAGCATCTCGGATTTGCGGCGCTCAAATCGGTCGCGTCGATTGCGGGCCGGCTCGCGCTCAAGGGGCAGACGAATTTCATCAAGATGCTCTGGAAGTTCAACAGTGTGTACAACCCCGAGCGCCAGTTGGCGGAGCATTCCAAAGAAGTGAAATACGCGATGCGCCCGCCGTCGATGCATACCGACGGACGCCCAGCCGCCGACAAGCTGTACATCCATATGCCGAAGCCGTCGCGCCCAAGCGCTCCGCCGCCCGCCGGCGGGCGGTGAGACAGCATCATCTCACTTTCCTGAAAACTTTGGCGGGCGCTTGGCGAGGAACGATGCGATTCCTTCGCGGCCGTCTGCGGTGCGGCCCATCGCCGCGATGTAGTCGGTCTCCAGCGCCATTTGCGCTTCGAGCGTATTGGTGAAGCTCTCCACGATGAGCCGCTTCACGCCGCCGAATGCGGTCGTCGCGCCTGCAGCGAGCTGAGCTGCAAACTTCGAGGCCTCGGCAATCAAGTCCGCGTCGGGCACGACGCGCGTCACCAGTCCCATTTCAGCCGCTTCGCGTGCGGACAGCACTCGATTCGTGATCGCGAGCTCGATCGTGCGCCGGTAGCCGATGATTCGCGGCAGGAAATACGTCGATGAGCCATCTGGAGTAAGCCCCGCGCGCGTGTATGCCATCGTGAACTTTGCCGATTCCGCCGCAAATGGAAAATCGCAAGCGCATGCGAGACTGAATCCGCCGCCTGCCGCGCTACCCTGCACGGCGGCGACGACCGGCGCGTTCATGCGGGTGAAATGCGAGATCGCCTGATGCAGATGCAACGTGACCTGTTCAAGGTATCCCGGCAGTTCGCCCTCCGGCTGTGCCGCGAATGCCTTCAGGTCGCCGCCCGCGCAGAACATTTTGCCCGCCCCGCTCAGCAGCACTGCGCGAATCTCAGGATCGGTCGCGCATCGCCGCGCCGCATGGCGAAGCTCGGACGCCATCTCGAGATTGATTCCGTTTGCCGCTTCCGGGCGGTTGAGCGTGATATGCGCGACGTGCTCGCGCAGGTCGAATAGCAGCGTCGAATAATTTTGCATCGGTGATTCTCCGATTCAGATCGAGGGATACCAGTCGGCGATCGCCGCGCCGATTTCGTGCGGCGAATCCTCCTGGATGAAGTGCACGCCCTTGACAGTCACCTCGCGCTGATTCGGCCAGCTGCGGCAGAACTCGCGCTGCGGACCGGTCAAGATGACGCCGGGGTTAGCGTTGATGAACAGCTTCGGGATCGGACTCTTCGCGAGCCACTCTGAGTAGCTCTTCGCGATCTCGGTTACGTCGCGCGGCTCGCCATCGAGCGGAATCTCTCGCGGCCAGGTGAGCATCGGACGTCGCGACTCGCCTGGTTCGGTGAACGGTTTGCGGTACTCGTTCATTTCGGCGTCGGTCAGTTTGCGAATGACGCTGCGCGGTAGAATCGCCTCGACGAAGAGGTTTTTTGTCAGGATCATTTCTTCGCCGGCCGGACTGCGCATCGCTTTGAATATGTCGGTTGCCTGCGCCGGCCATTCCGGCCACTTCAACGGCCGCACGATCGCTTCCATATATACGATTCCCTTGACGGCCTCGCGATGCCGCGATGCCCAATGGAAGCCGAGCGCCGATCCCCAGTCATGTACGACCAGCGTGACCTTGCTCTTCAGATTCAGGTCGTCGAAGAACGCGTCGAGATGCCGCGCGTGATCGACGAAGCGATAAGTTCCTGTCGCGGATTTCCCCGATGCGCCCATCCCGATCAGGTCCGGCGCGATGCATCGCGCGAGCGGCGAGACGTGCGGAATCACATTGCGCCACAGGTACGACGAGGTCGGATTGCCATGCAGAAAGACAACCGGGTCGCCGCTTCCGGTGTCCGCGTATGACATCCAGGTATTGAGCAGTTCGATTTTTTTGCGCGGATGCGGGTCTGATTCAGAAATTTTGTCACTCATACGTGGACTCTCCCTTCGCCAATCAATCCCGAGTTCTTTCTTAGCAGAAGAAGGGTATTGACCAGAGTTGGCCTCTTGGATAGTTAATTAGCCATGCGGTCAGAAATTATCTCGGATGGCCAAGAAGATCGCTCGTTCGTCGAAATCGCGCGGCGGGCCCAAATTGTTGAATGCGCGATCAATGCGATCGCTGAACTTGGATACGCAAACGCATCTCTTGCGGAAATCGCGCGGCGCGCGGGTATCAGCAAGGGCGTCATCTCGTATCATTTCGCCGGCAAGCAGGAACTTATCGAGCAGGTCGTTAATCGTGTGCTTGAGAGGGCCGGCGCCGTGATGCTCCCCCGGATTTTTGCGGAGCGCAGCGCCGCGGGAATGTTGCGAGCCTACATCGAGAGCAACCTTGAGTTCCTGGGTACCCACCTCAATCACATCCGGGCGGTGATGAACATCGCGGTGGTCGCGCGCGGCGACGACGGCAAGCCCATGGTCGATCTCACGCTGACGTTCGAGCCGGCCGTGCGCGAGCTGGAGAACCTGCTGCGCGATGGGCAGCAGCGGGGCGAGTTTCGCGAATTCTCGACCAGGGTGATGGCGGTGACGATCAGGAATGCCATCGACGCGCTGCCGCTACAAATGGCCGCCGACCCCGCGCTGGATCTAAAGCTTTATGCAAACGAGTTGGCGGCGTTGTTCGAGGTGGCCACTCGCAAGTCAATCGCATAGCGGAGGTAACTTCGATGGCATCGTCACCGGCCGCAAGGCTCAAAGTCGAATCTGTGCAATCCGCGAGCGCTGCGAGTCGCGGACACAACGTAGCGCTCGGGTATCTTCGCGGATTCCTGGTCGTGCTGGTGCTGGCGCATCATTCGGTGCTCGCGTACATCGACATATTGCTGCCTCAGGCAAAGTCGCTGCTGACCCAACCTGCATATTGGCGCGCGTTCATGGTGATAGATCATCAGCACTGGGCGGGATTTGGCGTCTTCACCGGTTTCAATGACACGTTCTTCATGTCGCTGATGTTTTTCGTTTCTGGTCTGTTCGTGTGGTCGAGTCTTCAGCGCAAAGGTAACGGCAGCTTTGTCCGCGATCGAATCCGGCGACTCGGCATTCCGTTTCTGTTCGCGGCGGTCGTGATCGCTCCGGTCGCGTACTATCCGTCTTACTTGCTGACGACCGGCGCGCACAGCGCGGCCGGCTACATTCACGATTGGCTGTCGTTTGGCGACTGGCCGACCGGCCCGGCGTGGTTCATCTGGCTGCTGCTCGCGTTCGATCTGGCCGCCGCGGCGTTGTTCGCGGTCGCGTCGAACTTTGGTGAAATGCTCGGCCAGCTCGCCTCCAAAGCGCGAGAGCATCCGGTGCGATTCTTTCTGCTCTTGGTCGTGGCTTCCGCTGCGGCATACATTCCGATGGCCCTCATCTTCGGCCCTGCTGACTGGAAGAGCTTCGGGCCGTTCCAGTTCCAGACTGCCCGTCTTTTCCACTACGCGGTGTATTTCCTTGCCGGCATCGGGGTCGGCGCATACGGGATCGACCGCGGTCTGCTCGCACCGGACGGGAAGCTGGCGCGACATTGGGGGCGGTGGACCGTATGGATGGTCTTCGCGTTCATGCTGAGTGCGGTGTTCTTTGTGATCGCGATATCGAAGAACAGACCGATGTCTGAAAACACCGCGAACCTGATCGGCGGCGTATTTTACGCGCTTACCTGCGCCTCTATATCGTTCGCCTTCCTCGCGCTGTTCGTGCGCTTCGCGACGCGGCGGCGCTGGATCTTCGATAGTATCAGCGACAACGAATACGGGATGTATCTAATCCACTATATGTTCGTGTCGTGGTTGCAGCTCGCGATTCTGGGATCCTCGATGCCGGGGTTTGAAAAAGGAATCCTGGTCTTCGCCGGCGTACTGTTG
>Ga0210407_10005030_pt1 | contig 10282 bp, 9 predicted proteins | sample IncBWC27MmetaG_FD_150860 | JGI IMG/M metagenome (GOLD analysis project Ga0210407, IMG submission 150860) | Forest soil microbial communities from Barre Woods Harvard Forest LTER site, Petersham, Massachusetts, United States - Inc-BW-C-27-M | ecosystem: Environmental > Terrestrial > Soil >... | reverse complement strand
AAGAAGCTCACAGTGTTTTGGAGAGAATGACGGGGCGTATCGGGTTGGAGTACCTGTCACCTAGTTGGCTGATTCTATCAGATGGCTTCCGAAAATCTCCCGGGCTGACGTGGACAAAAAGGCTCCTCGATGTCGTTGTATCTCTGATTGCTCTACTGCTGTGTCTGCCTCTGTTTGTGGTTGTTGCAGTGGCAACCCTACTGGAATCTGGCGGTCCAGTGCTGTTTCGCCAGGAGCGGACCGGGTTGCGAGGACGGCCCTTCGATATGCTGAAATTCCGGTCCATGTATAACGACGCCGAGAAAGAAGGACCCCAGTGGGCGGCGACGCAGGATTCACGCATTACACGTGTCGGCCGGTGGATTCGCAAGTTCCGAATTGACGAACTGCCACAGGTCATCAACGTTCTGCGAGGAGAAATGAGCATCGTTGGACCTCGCCCGGAAAGGCCTCACTTTGTCGCAATGTTGGAAGAGGAGATTCCTCTTTACGGACTCAGACACTCCGTGCGACCCGGAATCACCGGTTGGGCCCAGGTGCGTTATCAGTATGGGGCGAGCGTCGAGGAGACGAAAACGAAGTTGGAGTATGACCTGTTCTACATCAAGCACCTTTCGATCATGCTGGATCTGGCCGTACTGTTCGAGACTTTGAAAGTCATGCTTTCCGGCCGAGGCGCGAAGTGAGGCGAAAGGTGACCAACGAGGAAGTTGAGGCGAGGCGGTCATGATTCAAGACAAGCTCCTAGCGGCTCTATGGGTCGGCTCGTACGCGTTGATCATTCGCATTTTCGCCGCTTTGCAGGTTCTGGACGGCAAGCAGCAGGGCGCAAGGCAGAAACCTATGTAAATGACCGGGTTAGATCTCTCGAGCACAGACGCCGGACCGATGAATGGCTCTTCTTAATTGTTAACCTGTTCAAGCGTTCGCGGATAACGTCGGCCTTGTTAAATATCAGGTTATTCAGCAGTTTACTTGTTTTGTAGTGCAGCATTTGTCGCAGTCAGCAGCTTTGAATAAGTTCAGCCCAGGGCTGGTCGGAGGAGAAGTGCGAAAGTCCCTTAGTGCGATCTTTTTTGTCATATGCCTCACCGCGGCGGTGCCAAGGTCTGACGGCAATGTGTTCGCGCAGAACTCCTCGGCGGCCACCGCGCAAGATCCCAACCCTAACCCTTCGACTGCGGCCGACAAACCCGCCCCGGGGCCCAGTTCAACTATGACTCCGCCGATCCAACCACCGGAAGGATATCGCGTGGGTGCCGACGACGAACTGTTGATTTCGGTTTGGCATGAGCCAGAGCTCTCCCAGGCGGTGGTTGTGCGTCCCGACGGGATGATCACCCTTCCGTTGCTTAACGACATCAAGGTTGTGGGGCTTTCCACGCAAGAGCTCCAGGTGCTTCTCAGCGACAAGTTGAAAACGCTCGTGAATGATCCGCAAGTCACGATCGTCGTCCGGAGTATCAAGAGTCTGAAGGTTATCCTCGTGGGCTCTGTCGCGAAGCAGGGAACCTACCCCATGAGCGCGGGGATGACAGTATTGGAGCTAATAACGCAAGGGGGCGGCCTCAATCCTTTCGCGAAGGGTGGGTCCATATATATCCTTCGCACGGTGGACGGTAAGAGGGTCCGCATCGGGTTCAACTATAAGAAGGCACTACAGGGTAAAGGCGACAATCCGGTTCTCCGGTCCGGCGACACGGTCGTGGTTCCCTGATGGGCTGAGCCGCTCGACAGAGCGACCGGTTTACAGGAGGTAGAAATGACCCAAACAAGAAAAGCCATAGGAGCAGCGCTGGTCTGCGGCTTCATGTCGTTTCTGGCGACGATTCCGACAGTGGCACAACAAGATTCTTCTCGGACTAGCAAAGATGAGCCTCCCAAGGCGGCTGGATCCGCCGCTCCTGGCGTTGCCGTCGAACCGATACCAGATGATCAGAACTCGACAGCTCTGCCTTCTGGCCCCCCCGATCCTTACGCGGGCACGATAAGAGATGTAGGGACAGGCCTGCCGTTGTTCGGAACTTCCAACACTCCCCTCCGCTGGGGCCCGGTCTCAATTAACGCCTTTGACTTCATCGGTGTTCATGACAATTTCGATCTGCCGAACAGCCCGAATTCCTTCACTTCCGATCTTTTCTTTTTCCGAGTGGGCCTGATGTTTGACCATTACCTGTGGAAGAACAAGAGCAGGCTAGTTCTCCAGTACTTGCCTCAGATGGCCATTGCCAACGGGCAATTCCATGCCAATGCGGCTATGAACAACAACATATCGCTTGGGACGAAATTCCTGCTGACACCGCGCCTGAGCTTTACCGTGGGCGATTCGTTCGTACAAACTCAGAGTAACCCGCTGCTCCCGCTGAACTACCTGTCAAGCGACGCCAATAGCGGCTCGGTGGTTCAGAACAGCTTTCTGGGTACCAACGGAAGCTTCATCGCGAACACGGTCGATGGCGTCTTTGAGTACGCAGTCAGCCCTCGAACGAATGTCACTTTCTCCCCACTCTACCGATATGACCGCGCTACCAATGGCCTTCCCCACTATGGGGCGAATGGCCAGACCTATGCCGGCAGCTTTAGTTTGGGCCACGCATTCACGCTGCACCGAACCGTCGGACTCGTCGATACTTTCCAGTACGTTAGGGAGTCGACGTCAACAACACCTCAGAACGTTACTTACAATACCATCGGAGCGTTCTACAGCGAACAGCTGGCCCGCACATTTTGGATTTCCGGCAATGTTGGCGCCGTGAATCAAAGCGGTTCGCGCCTTGCCAGCGGTTCGAGCCTTGCCGGCGCTAGCGGGTGGGGCGTTAACGCAAACCTGTCTCTTCTCAAGAGCCTCACGCCCAGGATCAACCTCGCCCTCGGTTACACCAGGGGAATGAATTTCAACAACTACGTGACCTTGCGTAGGTCTGACCGCATCGACGCGTCCGCCGGTTACAAATTGAGCTCCCGAATGTCGTGGAACACCAGTTTTGGTTACTATCGGGAACTTGGCGGCAACCCCCGCACTGACGCCAAATACGCCGAGAGCGACTTCTCGTACCGATTTGTGGGAGGTTTCGCCTTCTTCACCACTTTCGCCTACACTTTTCAGAACTCCAGCACAGTACAACTGTTCTCCGGAAACAGGAAGACCTTGGCATACGGAGTGCGCTGGTCACCTTCTGAGCTGCGAAGGTAGGCCGGGGCGCTTCGGCGGCTCCCATTTTCATGTAAGCCATGATTTATCAAGAGTATACGAGCTGCCTAACAGTCTAAAACCCCGAAGTTGGGAGTGCGAACCCACCAAATACCTCGATGGGAGAACTGTGGAAACCATTTCTCATCGTGGTTGAGAAGCGGGTCTTTCTGGCGCCGGTGGCAATCGCTAAGTTATTTAAAACAAAGCACTAATCATCACCTCTGAACATCTGCTGGGACGCACTTGATGGCAGGTTACGTGCTACCACTCTTTTGTCCGGCATTTTGTTGGCAGCCACAATAGCATTTGGAAGGGGCAACACGCCTTGGCTATCAGTTCCGCACCGAACTCAACCTCAGCTTTCGACTTTAGCGAGCTGAAACTTAGCGATTACCTCGAAATCGCCAGGCGACGCAAGTGGTGCATTATTCTCAGCGTGCTGGGGATGCTCATTATCAGCACCGTGGTCGCCTACCGTCTGAAAAACGTTTATCGAGCGGAAACCGTCATTCTGGTGGACTCCTCGCAGGTTCCCGGCAACATTGTCCCCACTATGATTACGACGGACCTTGCGGCGCGCCTGACGACACTTCAGCAGCAGCTACTGTCGCCTAGCCGTTTGAAGAAACTTGTGGAAGCCGAAGGTCTGTACCCGGATCCCACCGGAACCAAGAGCGAAGACGAGGTGATTCGTTCCGTTCAGAACTCCATCACGGTTGATGTCACCAACCCGGGCGGAAAAATGAGCGCGTTTCGTATCGCCTACAGCAATAAGAAGCAGGATGAAGTTGCGCGCATGGCAAACCACCTGGCGCAGATGTTCACGGAAGAAAACCTGAGAGTTCGTGAAGCGCAGACTTCCGGAACCGCCCAATTCCTCGAAGAACAAATGACCGAGACCAAAAAGGAGTTGGACGAGACCAACACGCAACTCAGGGCCATCAAGTCACAAAATATCTTCGACTTGCCGGACGCAAAGCCCTACCACATGGAGGCGTTATCAACGTTGCGCGGCCAAGTACAGGTGATTCAGGACAAGATCAAGCAGGACCAGCGGGACAAGGCCATCTTGCAATCCATGATGCTTTCTGGTGGCGCCGCACCGACCGTTGACGCTGACTCCGGCGAAGGCACCGGTGGGATGTCTACTGACCAAGCGCAAGTCATCAAGCTCGAGGCCAAACTATCCGAACTGCGCACGCGATACGGTCCTGCACATCCTGAAGTTCGCAGAGCACAGCGAGAAATCGACCAGCTCAAGAAAAAGATCGCAAGTTCTCCCGCGGAGTCGGTAGTTAACCAGAAACCGGCAATTCAGCCCGACAACGCTAGTCCGAGGAATCCTGTGCTGCAGGCGCAGATCGCGAAGCTGGATGACGACATCGCGGAACAGACAAGGCTCTTGCCACCGCTGCAAGCACGAATGGAGTTCCATACGGGAAAGCTCGCCGAAGAGCCGGTCTTCGAGCAGAAGATCTCCCGATTGCAGGAAGACTATGACTCGCTGAAAAAAGAATATGCCAGTCTGGTGGAAAAGAAGCAGGCCGCGGACATGTCTTACGCGCTCGAGGTGCGCCAGAAAGCCGAAAAGTTCGTCGTGCTGGATGCCGCTCAGACACCTTTGAAGCCTGCCGCGCCCAACCGTCCAGTGATCAGCTTTGTAGGACTAATGGTGGGACTGCTCGTGGGTGTGGCACTGGCAGTTGGAATCGACATAAGCGACGAATCCGTGCGGTCCGAAACGGAAGCGGCGCGCCTTTTGGCCAGGCCCGTGTTGAGCGGCATTCCCAAGATGGTTTCTCTTGAGGACCGCAGGTCTCTGCAATTACGAGCCGCCGGCATGCTCGCCGGTACGGTTGTGGCTTCTTTCGCAATCGGCCTGCTGGTCTCTCTGGTAGTGGGAAGGTTTTCCTAAATGTATTTGTCATTCTATGGTTTTCGGGACGAGCCGTTTCGCTTAACACCGGACCCTCGCTATCTTCACTTGTCGGAGCCTCACCAGGCGGCCCTCACCGCGGTACTTGAGGGCATTTTCTACCGAAAAGGTCTTGTAATGCTCACGGGGCCCATCGGCACCGGGAAAACGACCCTAGTTCATGCTGCTCTTCAGCTCATCGCTGATCGGAAAATGCCAATCCGAAGCGCGCTTCTGTTCAATCCAGTTCTTTCCCGCGATGAGTTCCTGGAAATGATGTTGGAAGAGTTTGACGTCAATTGTTCCGCCACCAGCAAACCGCGCCGCTTGGCAGCTCTACACCAGATGCTTCTCGATACCCAGCGCACCAAGGGGACGGCCGTGCTGTTCGTTGACGAGGCGCATCTGCTGTCGCCGGAACTGCTGGAAGAGATTCGCCTTCTGGGGAACGCTGATACTCACGAAGGCAAGCTTCTGCAAATCGTGTTGAGCGGCCAGCCGGAGTTGCTGACGATCATGCAGCGCAAAGAGCTGAGCGCTTTGCAGCAGCGTATCGCTGCGCGCGCCCATCTTCGGCCTTTGAGTCTGCCTGAAACACGTGTCTACGTTGCGGAACGGCTCCATGCCGCGGGCTTGCAGACCGCTTCTCCGTTTTCGTCGGATGCACTTGAAGCGATCCATTCCTTCTCGGACGGCGTGCCCAGGCTTATCAACTTGATCGCAGACGGATCCCTAGCTTTGGGTTTCCGCAATCGGCAGAGCACCATCCATTCTGAACTGGTGTCCGACGCGGCTTCTGCTTTGGGTGTCGGCCTTGTGGATGTGCCGCCTGCGGCCAGGACCGTCGTCCGTGAGCCGGTGTGGGGAAGGAAATCGGCGCCGCCTATCGCCATCAATGACGGCGCCACTCTGGCCGAACGCACACAAAAGAGCAAGGCAGAGTCTCGCGAGGAACTACCGCGAGAGGATTCGCCAGCCGAAACCGTTTTCGTTCTGGGTTCAGACAATTCAAAGGATCGTCCCGCGGTTCAAAAAACAGCCGTAGACATGTTGATTGATGCAATGAAACAGACTCGAACCGTAGCTCGGGGAGCTCGCTAGCATGAGCAAATTCTTTAACCAGACGATGAGGTCCCGTGAGGCGACCCTCGCCGATCAAGGCTTCGCTATCGCTGGGTTGCAGCAGGAGATCGCCACTGAACCCCAGGGCACACCCGCAGTGGCCGAAGCAGAACCCGTCCTCCCGGTTATTGAAGCCGCCCCCAAGGTTGATATTCCTGCCTCCAGGCTTTTGCCCGGACGGTTTGCCGGAAGCAACTCTATTAAGTCGGCCGAGGAATCGTATCGCGCCCTGCGGACCCGACTGATGCGTCTGACGGCCGCACGCAATCTCCGATCGATCGTGATTACCAGTTCCGTGCCGGGCGAAGGCAAGACCCTGACTTCACTGAACCTGGCTTTGTGTTGTTCCCAGCTCCACGACATGCGGGTACTTCTGGTCGATGGGGATATTCGCACCAGCGGATTGACCAGGAATTTGGGTTTCACTTCTCACGTTGGCTTGGCTGATGTGCTTTCGGGTAAGTCCACTGCTGAGGCCGCCATTTTGGAGAGCAATCATCCGAACCTTTATGTTTGTGGTTCGGGATCCTCGAACGTTCCGGCACCTGAACTGTATGCCGGGGAGAGTTGGCCGGAGTTCATGGCATGGTGCAAGGAATCCTTCAGCCTGGTGATTCTGGATTCGCCACCCATCATGACCATGGCCGATGTCGAATTGATGACCGCTGCTTGCGACGGAGTTCTGATGGTCGTGCGTGCCCGCCACACTCGGCGGGATGAGCTGCAAAAATCGGCCGGCCGGATCGACGGGAAGAAGCTTTTGGGCATCATCTACAACGCAGGAGACGGCGCCAGACATAACTACTATTACGCGGGCCCTAAGGAAAAGTAAGCGGGAGACGACACTAGAAGTCGACCCAATCCACGTGGAAGAGACTGAACTATGTTTCCGAACCTGAAGCTTCAAATCTTTCGTCGCGGCGGTCATCAAAATCAGCTGGCCAAGGCCGTTGGCATCGACGAGACGGTATTGAGCAAGATTATTCACGGTTACCGGGCCCCTTCTCCGGCCCAGCGCCGTATTTTGGCGAGCTATCTGGAAGTGGATGAGGCGTGGCTGTTTGAGCGATTCGAAGCGACTCCGCTTTTTGCAAAAGTCGCCAAACAGCTTCCCGATGAGAACAAGGCCCCGGACAATGGCGACATCTGAAGTCCCGCTGGTCCCGACCCGCGAAGAGGGTCGCGCGAGCGGGCCCTTGCAGGTACGTTCTCTGGCGTTGCGGCAAGACGCTTGCGCCAAATGGGATAACTTCGTGCTGGCGCATGCGCAAGGCACCCCTTTTCATCAGACCGCCTGGATGCGGGTCATGGAAAAAACTTATGACTACCGGCCGCATTATTTCTACGCAGAGCGCGACGGCCAAATCACCGGCGTCGCGCCGTCATTTCTAGTGTCGAACTGGCTCTCCGGCCGCTGTTTGATGTCTATCCCCTTTGCTGTGTATGGCGGGGTTTGCGCTACAGACCCAGAAACCGCGAGGGCGCTCGTCGAGCAACTTGAGCAAGTTGCCGTCGAACAGCGGGTTGCGTACCTGGAACTTCGCGATCGAGCGGGGGAGTTGCGGGACAGCTACCATGCGAACCCGCGGTACGCCACCTTCACCCTGCCTTTGATACCCGAGACGGACAAGCTTTACGCCTCCCTGCCCAAAGATGTTCGCTACATGATTCGTAAGGCTGAAAAGGCTGGGCTAAGCGTTCGTCGTGGCTTTGATCAGCTCGACAGCTTTTATCGGCTCATGACCATTAATCTGCGGCGGTTGGGCACCCCAGCTTTTCCAAAAGCACTGTTCGAGAATCTGATTCATGAATTCGACTCGCAAATGGATATGACTCTCGTGTATCAGGGACATAAACCGGTTTCCGGCGGAATGTCTTTCTTCTTTGGCGACTGGATGCAGCCCTACTACATTGGCTCCCTGGAGGAAGCAAAAACGGTAGGTGCGAATGACTTTCTGTGGTGGAAGCTGATCCAACACGCAGCCGAGCGAGGCTGCACCACTTTCGATTTTGGGCGCAGCAAGAAACTGTCCGGCAATTTCGAGTTCAAAAAGAAGTGGAACCCACGCATCGAATCGCTGAATTACCAGGTGCGCTTGTTCCGACGAGCCGAGGTGCCGAATTTCTCGCCGGCCAATCCCAAATTCGAGCTGGCCACAAATCTATGGAAGAAGATGCCGCTTGGCCTGACGCGAGTTCTCGGGCCTCGCGTGGTTCGCTGGTTTCCTTGAGTTTGGACGCCGGCGTGCCCGGAACCGTCGTTCTTAATCTGCTGGAAATGATAGCAATGCAGACGCAAATCCAAAACCGGGCGGATGGCCCGCAATCGGTTGCATCGGCGCCACTCCTCAAAAAGCGCCTGCGTGTCTTGCATGTCGTGAGCTGTCTCGGAATGGGCGGAACAGAACACGGAGTCCTGAAAATCATAAAGGCGCTCGGCGGGGAGGAATTTGAACATCACATCTGCGCCGTGCGGAGTGTGGATGAGAACTTCACGCAACGCATGAATACTGCAGCCACAGTCTCGACGGTGGGCAATTCCAGGCCTGGCTTTCAATTTCCGCTGTTCCGGCTCGCTCGCTTGATGAGGCACATGCACCCACACATCGTGCATACCCGTAATTTTGGAGCGTTGGAAGCGATTCCTGCGGCGCAACTGGCCAATATTCCGATCCGCATCCACAGCGAGCACGGCTATGAACTCGAATCGCTCGAAGGCCTCCCTTTTCGTCGACGCGTGCTTTGCCGTGCCTTTTATGCGCTGGCAGACGAGGTTTTCACGGTCTCAAATGAGCTCAGAGACTATCATTCTAAACAGGCGTGGCGCAGACCGGAGAGGATTCGCGTGCTCTATAACGGAGTCAACACCGAACAATTCAGCCCCCGTCCAGAATGCGCCGCACCCGTAAGGTCCGAGTTTGCTATCCCTTCAGGCCGCATCGTGATCGGCACCGTCGGTAGGATCGTCCCAATCAAGGATCACAAGACTCTTCTTGAAGCGTCAGAAATTCTGATCCGGGCCGGTCGGAACATTCACGTTCTCATCGTCGGATCGGGACCGGAGCTGCCTCGACTGCAAGAACGGGCCGCTGCATCTGCCGAACTGGAAGGCCGGGTCACATTCTTAGGTTCTTCTGATCGTATTCCCGAACTCTTGAACGCCATGGACATTTTTGCTCTTCCCTCAGTTTCCGAGGGCATGTCCAACACAATCCTGGAGGCTATGTCTACCGGCTTGCCTCTGGTTGTGACTCGCGCTGGAGGCAATCCAGAACTCGTCGAAGATGGCCACGTGGGAAGTCTGTTCCCAACGCGCGATGTCCCGGCCTTCGCAGCGACTTTGTCCCGCTTGGTGGATTCCCCTGCGCTTCGCAGTGAATATGGACGAGCGGCACGGCGGCGGGCGATGGAGAAATTCAGCCTGGTGGATATGGTGCGGAATTACCGCGACCTTTACCGAGAGATGGCCACGCGGCACAACGTTTGGAAGGGGCTCTGACCTACTGTTATGTGCGGAATCTGCGGCATTTTCGAATACCAGCGCCAGACAGAATTTCCCTCTGACGTCGTTCACAACATGAATCAGACCATGATTCATCGTGGGCCTGACGACGGCGGCGTCTTTGTGGGGCCGGGGATCGGTCTGGGACACCGGCGTTTGAGCATCATTGATCTTGCCGGTGGCCACCAGCCGATGTCGAACGAGGACGACACCATTTGGGTGCTCCTGAACGGCGAAATTTATAACTACGCTGAACTTCGCGCCGAATTACTGCAACGAGGACACACCTTCAGGACAAAATCCGACACCGAAGCGATCGTGCACGCTTACGAAGAGTACGCTGAAGGTTGCTTTGCCAAGCTCCGCGGGATGTTTTCGGTCGCGATATGGGACTCGCGCAAGCGGAAATTGGTTCTGGCCCGGGATCGCGTCGGCAAAAAACCTCTCTTCTACGCTGCCGACGGCGATCGTATTCTCTTCGGTTCAGAGCTGAAAGCGCTCCTGGCGAGTGGATTTCTCTCTCGGGAGAGAGACGACCAGGCACTGTCAG
>Ga0210407_10005029_pt1 | contig 10285 bp, 11 predicted proteins | sample IncBWC27MmetaG_FD_150860 | JGI IMG/M metagenome (GOLD analysis project Ga0210407, IMG submission 150860) | Forest soil microbial communities from Barre Woods Harvard Forest LTER site, Petersham, Massachusetts, United States - Inc-BW-C-27-M | ecosystem: Environmental > Terrestrial > Soil >... | reverse complement strand
TCGTCTGTTCCCTACTGTAAAACATAACATAGTGTTTATGTGTCATATAACCTGAATTTCGGAAGGTAATTTATAGCGGGGACGACATTCAACGATTTCCCAAAGTAGTTCGTGCGCTGCGACTTAAGTATGATCAATGGGTGCGAACGGCGGGCAGCGAGTGGGGCGGGGCAGGGGAGGTGCCTATTTTAGATTAGAACGCGTTGGTTGATTTTATGGGAGGCGCTATTCCACTTACCGCGGCATTCCAGGTTTTCTGAACGTCGTTTCGCAGGCCCAAGTCGAGTTCGCAGTCATGATTGGGGTGTTCATCCCGTTATAAATGCAGCCGGTTTCAGAGAATCAGGAATATTGTTCCTAAACATGCTTTTGCCCGCTATTGTTGGATGAAACACGGAATTCTTTGTGGAACGCGACCATGGTCGACCGGCGCAGGGTGCGGCGAGCTTTCACACCACGCGCTGGGCGATCGTAATGAGGGCGGCGCAAAACCAGACGCTAGGGGGGCAGTCCGCTTTAGCTCAGTTGTGCCGCAATTATTGGTATCCACTCTACATGTACGTTCGCCGCCGCAGGCACTCCCCGGATGACGCCCAGGACCTGACCCAAGGCTTCTTCCTGCACCTGCTGGAACACCGGACTACCGGCGCGGTCAAAACACCTATCCATCGGTTGCGAAAGCGGTACACTACGCTTTTGCGCGAGGAGGTCGGCCGCACGGTGTCAGATTCGCAGAGGTCGACGAGGAAATCCATGCCCTTTGCGAAGCTTTAATCGCATCCGAAGGATGGTTAGGTCCATGAGCAGGGAGCCCCAACGCGCCTGCCCGAGTTGCGGTAACGAGTTTTCTGGAGCGATGGAATTCTGTCCAGTATGCATGCTTCGCAAGGCTCTCGCTGCCGGGGTTGAGTCCGGCGAGTCTTCCGCTTGCGAGGATACGGTCAAGCCGACACCGGAACAGGCAACGCAACGATTTGAGCATTATGAATTGGCGAAGGGCGAAGATGGGAAACCGGTCGAGTTGGGTCGCGGTGCGATGGGCGTCACTTACAAGGCGGTCGACGTCGATCTGCACTGCCCCGTGACACTGAAAGTCATCAGCGAGCGATATCTGGGTGATGAATCAGCGCGGCTTCGTTTTTTACGCGAAGCGCGCGCGGCGGCGAGCGTTCGCCACCCGAATATTGCCTCGGTCTTCCGCCTGGGCAGAACCGGTCAGAATTATTTTTACGCGATGGAGTTTGTAGAGGGGGAAACGGTCGAGCATATTATTAAACGCTCCGGTCGGCTTGACGTGAAGTTGGCGCTGGAAACTGCAACGCAAGTGGCCGCCGGTTTGGCTGCGGTGCACGAACAAAAGCTCGTTCACTGGGGCATCAAACCGGGTAACATCATGGTGCGCCTGAATCAGTGATTCCCCGAACTCACCTGTATTCCGACAGCTTTATGATAAGCCGGGTTCGGGCAAAAGCGGGCTCAGCATGGCGTTCAAGCGGATCATGGACCGGGCCGGGATTGCCGCTGGTATCCTCAGGGAGCGCAAAGGCCACGCCGGTCGATCAGTCTCGGCGCTCAGCTTTCATAGTCTGCGCCACAGCTTCAATTCGGCGCTGGCAAATTCCGGGGTCAGCCAAGAATTGCGAATGAAGCTCACCGGACATTCGAGCGCAGGCATGAACACCGTCTACAGCCACCATGAGCTTCAAACGATCCGGGCGGCAGTCCAGACGCTGCCAAGGTTGCCGAAAATGTAGTGGCTATTATCCGATAAGTTCCGGATGAAATCATGAGCGCGTTTAAATAGGACAACGCTTGTGTTGCCATTCAAACTGAGGAACTTACGAGACGCCGAGGATAAACACATTCTGATTTGGTCGGCAATTTTCAGCTTCAACTTTTTGGGTGGCCGTCGCGATCGTACTCTGCGAACCGCAAAACAGGACCGGTGTGGTCTCTTGTGGCCTGCTAGATTTCCTCCTCTGCTCGGTGGGGGACTTGAACCCCATTTTAGGGTTCTATTTTCCGTTGTTTTCCAGATGTTTCCCTCGGGAATTTCCATCACGGTGGAAATCCGCGGAAAGTAGCGGAAGCAAAGGTTTGGTCTTTTTTGGTCAATCCGCGCACATTTTTTATGTGCGTTTTAAATATTTGCGGGCTGTGAAATCGCAGGAAAAGCGTTTTTTGATCCAGGGCACGGTTATCTGAGGCGGGTTCGTGCCCACGTTGCTCTGAGATTGGATAAACGTTAGCATGCCGCTCGCGAGATCGACTCACTCGGGCGCCCTTGGTATTGATTCACTCCTAGGGCGTTGTTGCCGGCCTTGCGACGCTGGATTATGGGCATGTGTGCTGATCGACAGAAACGATATCCCAAAACACCTCTTTGGAATTCCGGATCTGGAGCTTTCCGAGGACATGTGCGCCGAGCCCTCTGTCGGCCCATGGTTCAGGCTCGGGGCGTCTGGCACGGGTTCCGGTAGTGACGGGCAAGGCGTCGAGAATGTGGAGCGCTAGAGCATGATCCGTCGGTTTAACCTAGCGGGGGATGGGGCCGGCGATGAGGTCCCTCTCTTGCCTGTTTTCCGAAAATCGAATGGTTAACGCCTCTGTTTAACGAAATATGCATCTCTCTCTTCGACTCGTGACGGTTCCTGGAGGTAGCGACAACCGAAAGGACAATCGGTGGACGATCTGACCCCGGAAGGGTCCAAGAGTCCTCGCCACTTCTCTCCGGTACGTCGAAGCAGGCGCCCGCGACCCGACGACCGCGCAGAGCAGCCATTTCTTATCTGGCCGGAGGCCCCTTTTACCATTCGCACTGCGGAGGGGTGGCACAGCCAGCGCCCGCAATGTGGTTAAGGGCTCGCTTCTGAAATTATATGCTTGACAATCCAAACTGCCGCGAAGTTTGATTGCCGCGCAAATCAAGCGGAGCCTTAGCCAAAATGTCTTTTTTCTTGGACATCGCTCAGGGTAATACGGGCGGCTTCTGCTGGTACGACGTATCGGCGGATTCGCTCGCTGAGCTGATTTCGCCTGGCTTAGCATGTGGGCTCACTCCAGGAAAAAGACGCGCAAAGTATGAAACTGCCTCGCGAGATGCGTCACCATCTCCCGGCGCTTCAACAAAACCACCATCACCGAACCAGTGGTTCAGTGACAACGGAAGATGTTTTGAATGCTTTGGAACAATACGCTAACCCAGTGCTTGCGATGCTTTAGCCAAGTGGACCAGCGCCTGGTTATTTTCTTCTCATTTCCCGTCGGATTGCGTGCTCATCGGCTGCGTGCTCTCGCGTTCATCCGGCACTTGAAAAACAACCGATCACCGAGTCACCGGCAATGGGAAGTTCCGTAATTAATGCCATCATTATTCTAGTAGCTTTCAAAGTGATCGGCTGTAGCCGTCGCGCTTTACTATGGAACCGACAGGCTCCGATCATTCTGGACCTTGTTCTTTCGATGTGCGTTTTTGCAGCCTGCAGTGGAAAGGCTTCTGCTCAGTCTCACGGCGCGAGCAGTACTGGCTTTGCGGACTACGCAACGGAACTGGGCGAAGACCCGCTGCTTAAACTTTGCGACATGACCTCCGCGCGATATAGCGCAAAAGCGCTGCCAGAAATGATCAGAGAACTCAACCGCCATCTCGAAGTCTGGGCCAACTACTATCAGCTTCGGCATCACCGGACGACCTCCCGCAAGACCAACCGGTATGCCCGGCACCGCCTGCAGCGTCATCCGCGCTGGCACAGTCAAGGTCCTCGCTATGTGACTGGGCCCTCACTGATCGGCCGAGATCCCGCTTTGAGTGGTGGACCAGGAGGGTATCCCTGGAGGCGCGACATTATCACGACGATCTTCTGGATCGGCGAGCGTCCTAGGGGCAATAACCCCGTGCCCAATGTTAGCAGCTCCTGGGACAAACACTGGTACTACAGCTACGGAGGCTACGATAATCCTGACCCGGGTTCGCGCAGAAATTTTATTCCGATCAACTTCGTTCCTCGCCAGAATCCGTTTTACTTTGCTCTCCCTTACAACGATGTCGTAGGCGGTCATACCAAATACGAAGCAAGCCAAGTGATTCCCTGGTTCAAGCAGGCGTTTGTTAGCAATGGACAAACCGTTCTCAAAAACAGATGGATTGCGGTCCACCACGGCGACAAAGTGTGTTACGCCCAGTGGGAAGATTGCGGACCATTCCGTACGGATGACTGGCGATACGTGTTTGGTGACGAACGTCCAAGACCGAATTTAAATCAGGGCGCCGGCTTAGATGTGTCGCCTGCGGTTCGCGATTACCTGGGTCTTGGCATCAAAGATCCATGTGACTGGAAGTTCGTCGAGTTTCGCGAAGTACCTCCCGGTCCGTGGGCCACGTACGGTGACAACAACACATTTGTCATTGTGCGGCGCCAGAGTAATAAGCAGTTCGCGGCCAAGTAGGCATCGGCTTTCCAAACTATCCGTATCCCGACCTCCTTCGAGCCAAACGTTCAGCAGAATAAAAAGAGGATCGTGCGAAAACACCGCGGCAGCCGGAATCCATGTAACGGGTTTTATTCTTTCATGGTCTTCCAGTGCGGGATGCCACCTAACCTTCGAGCAAGTCGCGAAGATACTGGGTGTAGAATAGGCCGTTCGGATCGCAGGTCTTGCGGTATTTCTGGAATGCATCTACGGGTGCATGGCGCGTCTCAATCCGTTGCTTGGTGATGAAGCTCAAAAACTTCTTGTTGAACGGCGGCGTATAGGTATCCAAGGCCTTGTCGGTCGGGTCGTAGAAGCCGAACATCTTTCCGTTATGTGGCAAGCCACCCATTTCGACCCACTTCCGCTCGACCTTCGCGAAAAACTGCAAAAGTTTGGCGGGATAATCGGACCCCCTTTGGTCGGCACCCACGAAACCGATCAGATCCAAATTGACGAACCAGGTGTGTTCGGGGTCTTCGGTGAAGGTCCCGGACATGGCGGAGTCGCCGCCCTTGACGAAGCGGAACTCCATGGGAGCCGCGATGTGGAATTTACCGTATTGGGTAACGATCTTAGAAACGACATCCAAGCCATCCCAGGCTTTGCCGAGGCCTTTATCGTCGAGATCGGGCAGCGGAATATAATAAGACATGAAAATAACGCGCACGGCGCCTGTCAGCCACAGGTCGGAATACGACTTGTTAGCCGTATCTACTTCCGGCTTAATCACTTGGAAGGTGGCAATAGCCGTGATCTCAGCAGCGCCATCTGTCGGAAGATTCCAATACTGTGAGTTTAGTGCAAAATCAGCGCCCCACTTAGCGATCCCCGTCAGATACGGCGCACCGTATTCGGGTGGTTGTTTGCTGGCAAGGACACACGCATTATCCGGCGGAGGATCCGGGGGTGCGTTCCGAATCTTCGGAGACGGGTCTGCTACTATATCCCAGAACAGGGCGAGGAAATTGGGGAAAGGCGGCCACGCGGCGGCATAGGGAGTAAAAAAGGTCTCCACTCGAGTATGGTTTCCCAGTAGCGTCTTAAATTTCTCCACGAAGGCAGGCTTGTCGGCGAGTCGTAGTTGCTCTGTGCCTCCCTGGAGAGTTGTCTTCCACGGGCGCTCCAGGACATCAATAGTGATCGAAGTCACGACACCAAGGCCACCCAAAGACACCCGGGCAAACTGCAAGGGCGACCAACCATCAACAGCTGACGACTTCCCATCGATCGTCGTTACCGTCCCGTCGGCCAGCAGGATATTGAACGCCGACACGGTCTCTGCGAAGATCGGGGCATCCTGGGTCGCGCCGTGCACGTCTACTGCGGTCATACCGCCGAGGCTGAAGAAGCCGCCAGCGGTAACCGTTTTTAGCATGAGGTTGTGCTCGGTGAGGAAGGCGTCCAGTTCGTCCTCGCGGACACCAGTGTTGACCGTGACCTGGTTTTTTCCCGGCCCCAGTACAATGCGTTGGTCGCGATCCAAATCCGCGTAGCACGACATATCCACGAGGTAGGTCTTGGTCGTCTGCGGGACGGCGGCACGATTATCCTCCACGACCAGCGGTGGCTGTGAATGCCGCTGTGCGGACACTCGGATGATTGCACCCTTTATTTTTGATACCTCCGTAAGCACGGACTTCAATTTGGTAAGGTTAGTGGGTGCGAAATAGTACTTCCCGCCATCGGAAGCGGGCTTGTGAACTAGGTTTCCGCTCCAGTTTTGCCAGGTCGGCGCTGAAGGGGTCGGGATGTTCGCATTTGGATTACTTGCCATGTCAAGCCTCTTTGAATTCGTTGACTATTGAAGTAACACGGAATCCCTTTTGGCGCGCCAACGCGTTGGGCCGGAATCTGAGGCCGAAAGCGTGCCTTTCCATGGGCGCAGAGTGACAAACTTGGGCCCGGAAGTCAAAGCTGGATTGCCGTCCAGGAAATGCACCTGCTGGCTCAGGCGCCGAAGCCCTACCTTTAGGCGCGAGAGATTTGGGTACTTGCTCGGTATCGGAGGGCAAACCAGACCGGCAAAAAAAAGTCCTCGCGCATGCCCTGCCAATGGCGGTCGTCGATGAAGATGATCTGGGCGCGATATATCGACATCTGTCGGCAATGCCAGCCCTTGACGAATTTGCACCATTAACTGCACCAACGTTTTTAATCAGTTCAGGCGATTCAATGCTTGCAAGAATCTTTTTCCAGTTTTGCCTTAGCCCCGATCGGGGCATAGAGTCGATGCGAAAATGCAGGCTACGGGTGTGATATCGAATCGGGAGAGATTTCGAGAGCCGGCAACTCTGGGCCCACCGAGAAGCATCGTCAAAAGGCTGAGTGATACGCCAGTCCAGTTCTCATTCTTCCGAGTTGCTGCTGGTTGTTTGTGAGTTCTCGGATCTGATTCTTTTCTTGTCTAGGATCTTCTCGCGGTTTGCGATCTCGAGCGGACTTTTGGAGGAATAGAGTGAAACCAGGCGTGCGATCAGCAGCGTTACATAAAACATACCGAACACTGCCTCGACGATCGCCAGCATCCGAGCTACGCCCGACACTGGAATGATATCACCGTACCCGACGGTGCTGAGCGTGGTGAAACTGAAGTAAAGAGCATTGAAGCCATGCATCGAATGGCTGGAAACCGGCCCAACCGTGAAAAAAAAGGAATCGGGAACCAGGCGGTCCACTAAAATGTAGGCAAAAGACCAGAGCAATCCCAACATCAGGTAAGTGGCAATACCAGCGCACAAAACCTCGAAATCAACTCGGGGTGCGCGCACGATGAAACGAAGAAACTGCAGCACTACGAATCCGATGAACAGCACGCCGCTTCCACGGATCACCAGCGAAAGCTGCAGGTCCGGCCTCCAATAAATTAACCATTGTCCCACGAGTGCAGGCGCTACCAACACAGCCCCTACCAGCGTTCTCAGGCGACCGCCGATGGCCAGCAACGCAGATAGCAAGACCAACGTCATGAGCGCCGTCTCAACAAGAAACCCGCCCCGAAACTGATCCACGAACGGAGAGACGAAGATGTTCAAGACAAGCGCGCCGAGAAAGTAACTTACTGAGAATCGGAAGACCGGTTTTGGCCTGCTTTGAGTTCTCTGCGGGCTTGTATCGGTTTCTGAGTGCTTTGGCCGTACAGGTCGTGGCATAAGACTGCGATTGCGAGGTAGAAAAATGGCTCAATTGCGCGACCATCTCAAAGGAATTGTGTGAAAGGAAGATATCAGCCTACTTCATCGGGTTCGCTCCAGCCCGATTTGGCGAACGGCAATCAGCATTCTAGCGCAATCATCCACCCACTGCTCTGTTAGCATGAGGAGAAAGAAATGCAGGTCAAATCTTACCGGAGTCCCTTTTTAAAGACTCACTGCACTATCAGCAAATCTCGCTAGGATCGCGTAGGAACGCTCGTACAAAAACGGCCATATCTAACATTGCCTGCTAATCAAACGAGCTGCCACAGCTTGGTGGCACTCGGGTGGGGTACGCATTTAGGGGGGGCGCTCAGCCGTCACTTGTCGGCGGTCGAATCAAAACCAGCCACTTTTTTGATTAGTTAAAGGTATTGATGGGAATTGGCAAGTTACGTTTAAAGAGATTGTAATTTTCGTTTGGTTGGTGAGAGCGAGGAACGAGCGAACCCAACCAAACGAAAATTGCAGGTGACCGGTTTTGCCCGAAGCATTCTCCAAGCTCCAGACCAAAACGGAATAAATGTACAGGTTGTCCGCAGTTTATTCATGGGCTGGCAACGGAGAGCCCAAAAAACTCGCAGTTTAAGCCTGTGAATAACTGCGGCAGCAGCCGCGATTCTTCGCGACGGCAACGATCGTCACTCGCGATCTGCGTGCGGAAGTGCTCAGAGGACTAACCGAGAAACTACAATCGGAGCTAAGTGAACTGAAGCGCGGGCGAAGTCGTTGGCGAAGAGACTAGGAATGAGATCACCCTTATGAACATGAACATCACCGACATTAACAATATTTTGGAAAGCAAGCTCCCGGCGACTGCATCCGAGGCTACCACGTTGCGCCTGCGCTTCGTGCCCGACCAGACAAAACTGGCGGCCAACTGCTGGCTCACCTTGGCTTGGCGCTGCCGAACTCCCCAAAAATCATTCAAAATGTGTGGAGAAAATCGCCTGAATCCTCTCCCAAGCCGCTTAAATGCTAGATCGTTTCACGATAATTGCGGAACCTGGGCTAGCTCGCTACAGTAATGGCTTCTCTCAGCAAACCCTTGAGCGGACCTGAATCTTCGTCAAGCAAGTCATCTCCAGGCGGCGCAAGGTCCATTTTGAATTTTTCCTGAAGAACGCACGCGCTGAGCACCCAAATCAACACGGGATCCCAGGCAATACGATCCGATTCGGACATTGCCGGAATCCGGTCGAGCACGGCGACAACCTCCTTTTGATCGTAAAACGGGACCGACGCGAGCACCGAGCTGCGCAAAGTGTCCTGTACCATTTGATGGAACCGTTCTGTCGGGGCTGTCGTCGTCAGCGGCGTATGAAATGGATGCTTTTCACGGCGGTATGCCTTTTCGGTGATCACAGGCTTTGCGGCTTCGCGAAGCAAATACTTTTCGGTTGCACCTCGGATTTTAAACCAGACCGGCGTTCGGCAGGCGCACTCAACAACGTGATGATCCAGAAATGGTACGCGACCCTCAACCGAATGGGCCATTTCCATTCGATCGCGAGCAGATTAAGAATGTAGTTCGGCAGAACTGATTTTGACCAAACGAACATCGACTTATGGAGAGGATCACGCCCATCCAGGACGCCAGGCACGTCGAGGGCGTCCAGGAATAAACGAGCGCTGTCGTGTTCTTCAAAACGTGATCGAAAATCGGCGCTGAATAGAGTCAGCTGTCGCTGTCCCCCTGCAGAGGACAGCTTCATGTTGGTTGGCACAAAACCGAGCAATCTCTCGACACTCTTCAGCGATCCGGTTTCGCCAATGGGCACATGAACTGCCCGCGAAACGCTATTGGCATTGTCGAGTTGCTGTAGTAACCGCTGTACTTCTGCGGCATCTTGGCCCTGGGTGTTATGACGCAACATATCTATACGGAAATGGAGGTAGCCGGCCAAGATCTCGTCAGAGCCCTCGCCGGTGTAGACAACTTTATACCCGGCATCCCGAACAGCTCTACTGAGCAGGTATTTTGCAACCCCATGACCATTGACGCACAATGTTTCCGAATGCCAAATCGCGTCCGCAAAATTGTCTGCTATATCGGACTGTCTGATCGGAATAGGATGAAAGTTAGCGCCGGTAAACCTGGCCATTTCGCAAGCGATCTCGCCTTCATCATAAGCGGCCTGATCGAACGTAAGCGTAAAAGCCTCAATCGGTGAGTCTGAAATGCGCGCGGCAAATCCGAGTATGGAGCAAGAGTCCAGACCTCCGCTCAAATAGCATGCGGCTCCTCCGATTACAATTGAAGTCTTTGAATCGTTCCTACAGTGCCAAACAAAATCGAAGCTCCATTTTCAAGGTGCGGCTGCGACTGACTCCGAATTCAAAAATTGGCTATGCCACGAACGCGATCGTTTGAAAGAAGAAGGCATATCTCTGCTCCGGACAATGTGCCAAGAAGACGAGTTCTATGGCGGAACTCCACCTGTCGAAGCTCTCAAACGAGTCAGACTGGCTTAGTCTATGCGCAACTCGGCTCTGCCGGGATGTGCCGGGATAATCCGTAAGCGGAGATTCCTCCCGAAAAGTCACACAAAATAATTTGCAAAGTAAAAAGTTACTTTCCCGTTCTACCTCCCTGCTGTAAAACATAACGTCCTTTATGT
>Ga0210407_10005028_pt1 | contig 10285 bp, 7 predicted proteins | sample IncBWC27MmetaG_FD_150860 | JGI IMG/M metagenome (GOLD analysis project Ga0210407, IMG submission 150860) | Forest soil microbial communities from Barre Woods Harvard Forest LTER site, Petersham, Massachusetts, United States - Inc-BW-C-27-M | ecosystem: Environmental > Terrestrial > Soil >... | reverse complement strand
ATTTATAAGAATACATTGCACTTAACCGCTTCGAGGTTACTACCTGCGGAAAGGCAAGGAACAAAATGCAAGTTTCCTCCCTTTTGTCGTTCTATTATCAGAGCCAATCGCACCGTAGACGCAAGGAACACCCATGCCCCTTCTCTACCTCTATGGATTGCTGCTTCTGGTCACGCCTTTTTTCACCATTTTTCTTTTAATCCGGCAGGCCAGGCTTCGCAGGCAGCTGAGCGAACTCATCGAAGTGAACGAGGAGCAACACTTAAGATTGCAACGCGCCGTCGGCGAATTGCAAAGTAAGCTGGCCGCAACGGTTCAACCCGCTACGCTGGCTGCGGAGAAACCAGTCGCGACTGAGGTTCGCCAGCACGTTCCAGTCTCCACAGCTACTATTGTGCCTCCAACGAGATTGCCACCAGCAGCGCCGCCCTCAGAAACGCAACGGACGATTGCGCCGCTAGTGCCGCCATCGATTCCAGCTGCCGAGAGAAAACCAGAAGCGGAGCAGGAACAAAAGCCTTCTGTGCCCTTGGCACCGTTGGAACCGAAGCCGCTTGCACCCGCGGCACAGACGCCACCTTGGGAAGGGAAGTCAACGCCTGCTCCCATTCCTCCGAAAATCGTTCTGCCGCCGTCCGTCGTCTTTCCGCCTGCAACACCGATTCCACCGCCGAAGGCGATTCCTCCTGCCGCCGCTGCACGCGTTTCTTCGCCCTCACCCATATCCTCGCTTAGCATTCCCGCGCCCAAGCCGACTTTTCAGCAACGCATGAAAACCGTCTCGACGATTGAAGAAACTCTCGGCACCAATTGGCTCAACAAGCTCGGCATCATCATTCTCGTCGTCGGCGTCGCTCTCTTCGGTATCTACGAGCTGGGCAATCTCGGCGTCGCCGGAAAGGCAGTGATCTCCTTTGCGGTGGCGCTGTCGTTTCTTGCAGGCGGCATTTACGTCGAGAAGCGCGAACGCTTCCGCGTATTCGGACGCACTCTCATTGGTGGCGGCTGGGCGCTGCTGTTTTTCAGCACCTACGGCATTTATCACGTTGCCGCAATGCACATCCTCGATTCGCTGGTTCTCGACTGTATCCTCATGCTTGCGGTTGCGCTCGGCATGGCCGCGCACACGCTGCGCTACAAATCCCAACTCGTCACGGGACTGGCTTTTCTGCTTGGCTACACGACTGTGGCGCTAAGCTTCAGCAATGTTTCGTCGCTGTCGTCTGCCGGTACCAGCGAGGGCACGGTCTATGGACTGGTCGCGGGAGTGATTCTCGCCATCGGTCTCGTTGCCATCGTGTTGAAAATGGGTTGGTTCGAGTTGGAAGTCTTCGGCATCCTCTCGAGCTATTTGAATCATCTTTATTGGCTTTCGCGCATTCTCGGCGTCGACGGCGCGCACGGTCGTGCATTCCCCGAATACCACGCCAGCCTGGCCATCTTGTTCTTCTATTGGCTGGCGTTCCGTATTTCTTACATCCTGCGCGGCATCAAGACGGATCTTGAAGAGAACGTCTCGACCGTTTCCGCTCTTCTCAACACGGTGCTTCTGCTCGGCGTGATGAAGTTTCAATCCGTTCAGCCGCAGCTTGCTTACCTGGCGCTGCTCGTACTTGGCGCGCTGGAATTCACCATTGCCCAGCTTCCGATTACGAAGCGGCGTCGCAGCGCTTTTGTGATTCTCAGCACCCTGGGCGCGGCGCTCATGATCGCGGCCGTTCCATTCCATTACTCCGGCAATCCAGTTGCCTATCTCTGGCTCGTTGGCGCCGAAGTTTTTCTTTTCGCGGGCATCACTCTCGAGGAAGGTGTCTTTCGCCGCCTCGGTCTGTGCACCGGACTTCTGGTCGGCATCGATCTCCTCGGCTTCAACTTCCGTCCACTCGTCGAACTGCGCGCCAAATCTGAGGCCCTGGCGCTGGCTGCGGGGATCCTCTTTGCTTTTTGCTCTGTCGTGTTTTATCTCAATGCGCTTGGAATCGCTTCGCGTTGGAGAGATTTCTTCCGCGATTCTCTCGACCGCCGCTTGCTCGACGTTCATTCCTATCTAGGAGCTTTCGCAGCCGCAACGGCGGCCTGGGCGCTCTTCTCGAACGATTGGACCGCACTTGCTTTTGCCGTCATTATGCTGGCACTCGCGTTCCTAGCCCGGCTTTCCGAATCGCGCCACCTTCAGGTGCAATATTCTTTGCTGGCAGTCCTTACGCTCTTTCGTATTTCAGCTTTTAATCTTCACTTCGAAGCTCGCGCCCACGCGCATATCAACACCCGCCTCATCACGCTTCCCATCCTCGGCGCCATTTTTTATTTCACGGCCAGGTTGGCCGCGCTGCGCGATGATCAGAACCAGCGCGTCCTACGCGGTCTGTTTGCATTCTCGGGCACCTTGCTCTTTGCCGCTTTGATTTGGTTCGAGGTGCCCGAGCTGTGGCAGCCGCTGGCCTTCATCGCTTTTGGCGTGACTCTTTCCGAGAGTGCCCGCGCTTTGCGCTATCAACCGCTTTGGGTTCACGCGCACGGCCTCACTCTTCTTGCTTGCTTCACTGCGTTCAATGCGGACCCGAACAACATTCATCTCTGGCACACGATCCCGGTGCACGCACTTGCCGCGCTTCCGGTCGTCACGGGTTGCTACTGGATTGCGAAACGTCTCGGCGTGGAAAACCTGCAACATCTGAAGATTGCACGCGCCGCTTATACCTGGATCGCCGCGGGCGCAATGGTCTGGATCATCGAGGAAGCAGTACACGCTCCCTGGATCGCCGTTGGCTGGATCGCGTTCGCAGTGGCGCTCGCTTTCTCGACCCGATGGATTCGCTACCGCCAGCTCGCCTGGCAGGCCAACGTCGTGGCCCTCTGCGCTTTTGTCCGCACGCTTCTCATCAATTACGACCTGACCGGCCACTATGGGCCGCTCAGCTTACGCTTGATCACCGTTTCGATTGTTGCCGCCGGGCTGTACGCGATCTCGCGCAAAGCCGGCGAACCTGGCCCGCCGTATGCGCTGCCCTTGGCCTATCTGCGAACCACCGCCGCAACTTCACTCCTGGCTCTATTGATGTGGCACGAATCTTCCACCGGCTGGCTCGTGGCGCTCTGGGCGCTGTTCGCTTTCGCGCTGGCGGCCGTTGATCGCCGCTTCAAGATGGACGATCTCCGCTGGCAGGCACACGCCCTCGCAGGGCTTGCATTGGTTCGCAGCGTCGGTGTCAACCTTTACGTTGCAGAAACCTGGCACAACCTTAGCGTTCGCCTGCTCTCCCTCAGCATCGTGGCCGTGATTTTCTATGCGATGTCGCGGCTGATCCGCATGCCGGATGAGTGGCGCGCACGCGATTTCCACCATATCTATTCGTGGTCCGCTTCCTTGCTCGTCTCCCTGCTTCTTTGGCACGAGTTGCAGCCGCTCAGTGTCGCTGTCGGCTGGGCGGTGTTCGGATTGGTTCTGTTCGAATATGGCCTGCTGCGCAAGGTTTCACAATTCCGCTATCAATCATTCATCGCCCTCATCGCCGCATTCACGCGCATTTTCTTCGTCAACCTTACGGCGGGTGAACCCGGCGAATTTTGGGGCCCAAGGTTCTACACGATTCTTCCGCTCGTGCTGATTTTCTTTTTTGTCTTTGCACAAATCCCGGAGAAGGAAGAAAACGTGGCACGCGGCCCGCGTTTCCGGTTCGACATCCTGCTCGCCTATCTCGGCACGGCCACCGTCGTAGCCCTCTTCTACTTCCAGTTCGCGCCGGACTGGGTGGTCACTTCCGATGCGGCCGTCGTATTTGTTTTGTTCGGCGTCGCGTGGGTTCTGCATCGGCCGGTCTTCCTGCACCAGGGAATTCTTCTCACTCTGGGAACATTCGCGCGGGGAATGGCGCACAATTTATTCGGCGCCGGCTATTTTGGCGAAGCCGGCTGGCGAGGCCGATTTTTTGTGATCGGCTCCGCGACGGCAATTTTGCTTGCGACCCTCTTTTTTGCTTTCGCTTTGCGCGGGCGTCACGCTGCTTCACCCACTGCCAGCCGCGGGCAAAAAGCGCTGGCCGTCCTCGCCGCGCGCCCCGAACAGCTGCAGTTCTTCGTTCCCATCATTTTGCTGACCACCATGCTCGCTCTTAAAATGCGGGAGGGCATGGTCACCGTTTCCTGGGGCATCGAAGGCGTGCTGATCATCCTCCTGGCGCTCGCGGTCAAGGAACGCAGTTTTCGCCTCACTGGCCTCGGCATGCTGCTGCTCTGCGTCGTGAAAGTCCTGGCCATGGACGCCTGGCGCCTGGAAACACGCGACCGCTACATCACTTTTATCATCGTGGGAGCGGCGCTGATGGCGGTCTCTTCGCTGTATATCCGATTTCGTGAAAATATCCGGCAATACCTATGAAGCGCGCCGTCGTACTCCTGATTTTTTTCGCCATTCTCGGAATTTCCCTGGCTGGCCTTTATTGGAGCCAGCGCCGTCTCAAATCCTCTCCGCCTTCCGCCAACGCGATACTGAACATGGCCGCCGACGCCCAGCGAGACCTCACGCGCGTCCCCATGCACCTCACGCGTCTCTCCGATGAACAGGAAACCTCCATCGGCAGGGAACTCGCCGCTGGCTATTCCGCACAGGCGCGAAAGCTGTCTCCCCAAGAAGAAAATCTCGAAACTTACATTCGCAGTGTCGGCGGAACAGTCGCTGCTCATGCGCGCCGCCATCTTGTCTACACTTTTTATCTGATTCCGGATCACAACATGATCAACGCATTTTCCTTACCCGGCGGCCCGGTTTTCATCGGAGAGGGGATGCTCGATCTGATGGAAACGGAAGACGAACTGGCCAGCATTCTCGCGCATGAAATCGAGCACATCGATCACTACCACTGCGTCGAGCGCGTGCAGGTCGAAGCCAAGCTCAAAAATTTGAATCTCGACATCGCCGGGCAGCTTGTGCAAATCCCCTTGGAGCTCTGGCAGGCGGGCTATCACAAGGATGAGGAGTTTGAGGCCGACCGCGAAGGTGTGCGCCTCGCAGTCGAGGCTGGCTACTCGCCGTTCGGCGCCGTGACCATGTTCACGCGGTTAGCAAAACTTCGCGAGGAATACGTCATCCACGCGCAGAGTCCCGAAGAGGAGCTATCCGAACTGGCGATTCAAAGCCTGACCGGTTACTTTCGTTCGCACCCGCTTCCTTCCGAGCGGCTCGATCAGATCAATCGCCTCGTCGCGGCGGAGCATTGGGAGGATCGCACCGCACAGAGACCAATTCCCGCGAAATACAAAATTCACGGAGATTAGCCAGCCAAGAAAATATTTGAGTTAAAACATCTGAAGTGAGGATAGAAAGGGAACTGAGGAAAGTAGCGTCTGCGTACTAAAACAATCCTGGTATCTTCATTCCCGCGATTCCCGGAATACCGCCGGCGAGGTTCTTCATCTGGTTGGCAAGCTCTTCATCCACGCGCCGTGACGCTTCATTCACCGCCGCGCGCACCAGATCCTGCAGCATCTCCTGGTCCTTGCTCGCAAAAACGTCCGGCTCGATGCGAATATCCACGATCTGCTTCTGCCCGTTCATCTTCACGGCGACCATGCCGCCGCCCGCCGATGCTTCCACTGTCACGGAATTCACCTGCCGCTGCAGGTCTTCCTGCATCTGCCGGAATTTCGAAAGCATCTGTTGGAGAGCGCCAACTTCCATCAGGATTCCCCTTGCGGCCGCCGCACCTCGGAGATTTTTCCTCCGAAGCGCTGCAGCATCGACCGGACCATCGGATCGCTTTCGAATTGCGCGCGCAACTCTTGCGTGCCCGGCGTTCCTCGCGATGCCCCTGCTGCCGCCGCTGCGACTCCTTCTACTCTAGCACACACGCGCACCGCGCGGCCCAGCACCTTGCTCGAAGCGCCACGGATCTTTTCCAGCGACTCGCGCCCCTCCAGCATTTCCGCGAACGGCCGCTTCTCCGGCGAAAAATAAATCCGCAACTCCGCGCCCTCGAGCTCCCACCGGTTCCCGTGCTCCACCAGTTCACCCAGAAACTTCTGTTGCGCCTGAATCACCGACTTAATCTCCGCCACTTGTTCTTCCGTAATTTCGTCCGCGCGCGGCGCTAGACCATTTCCTTTTACTGCCGCCACAGACTCTTTGGATGCATCTTCTGTCTCCGCGGATGCCGCCGCGGACATCGGCGCACTTGACGCAACCGTAGTTTTCGCCACGGGCGCGGAATTTGCCGGCGCTGAGGGCCTCGTTTCCGTCCGCTCAGCAGTTCTCGTAGCAGCGAAAGGTGGAGCAGAACCCAATGCCGTATTTCTCGCTGCCGCCGTAAACGCGGGCGCTGCCGGACTGAACGAATCCGCTCGCGCCACCGGCGGCCGCGAAGCAGCGCCCACGCCGCGCGATGTGTTCACCGCCGAAACCGTCGCTCCTCCGCGCAAATCCGCCAGCAACTCCTCGAGCGGCGCCAGCCGCGAAGCATTGATCAATCGCAGCAAACCCATCTCGAGATGCACTCGCGGATCGGGCTTGCGCCGCAAATCCTCATCCGTCTGCAATAAAATCTGAAAAAACCTGGTCAAATCCTCTTCGCTGAACTGCGCCGCAGCCTTTGCCAGTCCCGGCCGCTGGTCCGGCGTCGCCGCAATCAAATCCGAATCCGCTCCGCACACCCGCGCGATCAGCAGATTCCGCATGTGCCGGATGGCTTCGCGGCAAAAATGTTGCAGGTTGCGCCCTTCTTTCTGGAACGTATGCACCAGTCCCAGTGCCCGGTCCGCCGACCTTTCCGCAATCGCACCAACCAATTCCTCGAGAGCATCCTCCGGCACCACGCCCAGCAGTTCGCGTACTTCCTTATCCGGAATTTTGTCGCCGCAATACGCCCGCGCCTGTTCCAACAATGACAACGCGTCGCGCAAGCTGCCTTCCGCCATGCGCGCAATCACCGCCAGCGCGCCCGGCTCGATCTCCAAGTTTTCCTTTTTCGCGACCTCTTCCAGCCGCCCCGTAATCTCCGCGAACGTCAGCGCCCGAAAATGAAAATGCTGCGACCTCGACCGGATCGTATCTTCAAGATCTTCCGGCTGCGTCGTCGCCATTACGAACACCACGCGGTCCGGCGGCTCTTCCAATGTCTTCAGCAGCGCGTTCGAAGCCTCGCCCGTCAGCATGTGCGCTTCGTCGAGGATCACCACTTTGCTCCGCGACGCCGCCGGCGCATACCGCACCATTTCCCGCAGCTCACGAATCTGGTCGATGCCGCGGTTCGACGCCGCGTCAATTTCAATCACGTCCAGCGAAGTCCCCGCCGCAATCTCCCGGCACGAGTCGCACTCCCCGCAAGGCTCCGCCGTCGGCCCCTTCACGCAATTCAACGCCTTCGCCAGGATGCGCGCCGCCGTGGTTTTGCCCACGCCTCGCGCGCCCGAAAAAATATACGCATGCGCCACGCGGTCGTTCTTGATCGCGTTTCCCAGCGTTTCCGTAACGTGCGTTTGTCCCACGAGATCGCGGAACGTTTGCGGACGCCACTTGCGCGCTATGACTTGATAACTCATCTTCTTGAATTTATCGAAATCCCGTCGCTTGCTCGCTAATCCCTGTTCACAAGCGAATCATCCACCGCGTCTTACCTTTGACTCTCAACTTTCAACTCTCAACTTCTTTTCGATGAGAGGAACTCCGGGTGATCTGCGGCACCCGAGGCGATCCCGGTACCGTTGCTCCCTTCCGGGCCTGGCGGGGTTCGCGGGACCTCGTTGCACAGAGCCCGAAGTTCCACGCTCCGGCAGCCGCGCAAATTTCTCGCGTCTGCAGGACAAAAGTCTAGCACAGCGATGCGAACGCGGCCAGAATGCGCGGCCGTCACCGTTTAATTTTCACGGCACACCAGAAAATTCCCTTGCACGCACGGAGCGCAACATGCTCTAGAATATCCCCGGATGGAGTTCCTCCCCATCCGCCTCGCGTTCGCCCGCAGCGAACGCAGGTCCGCGGCGCCAGCGGAACGTCCCGGAGCAGCGCTCCGGAACCGCCCCACGATACGGGGCCAGCTTGCACTCTCCGTGCGGGCAGGAGGAACTCATGAAAACAACGTTGTCTTCGCTTTTGGCTTTTGCGCTTTTCTGCACCGTCGCGCCCGCGGCCCTCGCCGAACCTCACCAGGTCATGCAAGGCACGCAGGTGCATCTCACGCTCTTGAGCACCATCAGCACCGCCGATTCGAGAGAGGGCGATCCGTTCGTCGCGGTTGTCGCCGAGCCCGTTTTCCTCGGCAATCAGTTGCTCATCCCGGCCGGCACGCGCGTCAACGGCCTCATCGGCACCGTCGAACGCGCGCGCCACTTTTCCGTCTTCAAGGGCCAGGCCTATCTGAACCTTACCTTTCGCTCGATGGAAGTGGACAGCCGCATCATCCCGCTCCAGATGAGCATCCTCGCCATCGAGCAGCCGCACGGCGGCACGGACGGCAAGCGCCGCAAAGACATCCGCATCGATGAGGGACAAGTCCTTCAGGAGAAGCACGACTACAAAGGGGACGTCATCGGCGCGGGCATCGGCACCGGCGGCGGCGCGCTGATCGGTGCGGTCTTCAGCAATGTGGTGCGCGGCTTCGGCTTCGGCCTCGCCGGTAGCGCCGCCTACATCGTCGCCCGCAAGGGCAAGGAAGTGGAGTTGCCCGCGCAAACCGGCCTCCTCGTCCGCATGGACAACACCATCACCGTTCCGTCCACCACCGCCACCAGCAACGGCTACTCGAACAGCCGATGACGTTTTATTGGCAAGCTGACGCAGCGCAATAGGCGCACATCAGCGCAAAAAAAAACATGCGCCACGCTCGGGTCACCCACTCTGCCCGCGCCGTGGCGCATTAATGCATTTGTAGAGGCAGCTTTAAGCAGCCACTCGTCCCGTCAACGCCAAAATTCGCCTACACACATCTCTTCTCTCTGCAAACTCTGCGTCTCTGCGTTTAATTCTCTTTCTTATCCCTGCATCGGCACGTGGTTCAAGTGCGGCGTGCAAGCCGCCAGGTACGCGCTCGGGTTGATCCCCGAGAACGCCTGGAAGTCGTGAATGAAATGCGCTTGATCGTAATACCCGCACTCCAATGCAATTTGCGCCCAGTCAATCTGCCGCCCTTTTTGAATGTGCGGCAGCACTTTCTGGAACCGCCGCACGCGGCAGAACAATTTCGGCGTCAGCCCCACCTCTTTTTGAAACACCTCGATGAACCGCCGCGCACTCAGCCCAATCTGATGGGTAACTTCGGCGATCTTCCGCTCGCCAAGCGCGCCATAAAACTCGTTCAAAGCAAACGCCACCGCGGGATGACGTCCCAGCGCTCCCCCGGCCGCCAGCCACAACCCGCGTTCCAGAATCCGCAGCCTCTCCTCGGGAGACTTCGCTGCAAGCAACTGCTCGCGCACCAGACCTGCCAGCGGCCCCAAATCTCCTCCAACCCCACATGCTGATTGTGCAATTCATCGCTAGGCATTTTCAGAAAAGGGTAAGCCCCGCCCGGCTTGAAGTGGATTCCCGCCACCACGTCCTGCTCCGCCGTATCGATCACGAAAAACTGCGTGTGCGGACCGCTAACGATGCTGCCGTGAAACGTCCGGAACTTGTCCGTGTTCTCCCGGTCGTACAGCCGGATCTTGTCTTCCGCGAGGTTGAACACCACCTCCACCGACCCGTCCGGCAGCAGCCGCTCCCGCTCATGCGCCGGCCGCGCAAATCCCTCATACAGCCACAGCAAATCGACAAAATCCCCCAGCGGCGGCCCCGGATGATACGTGCGGAAAACCATAAGTTCCGCCCAGTCTACCGCACGCCTCCGTCGGAAGGAACAGTTGTAGGCGCCGGTTGTAGGCGCCGGGCTTCAGCCCGGCTTAAAGCCAGAGGCAAATGTGACTCAGAATATTTCATGGAAAGAACGGCGTAGCTTTTACTTATTGGACAGCACCCGAAAAACACGCAGGCGCCACGACAAATTCATATTAATCACCGGCCGTCATTCGAACAGCGCATCAAATTCCGAAAGCAGCGTGAGCAGCCGATCCGCCTCCGGTTGGCCGTCGAATTCGCGCACCGCCTGGGCACCCACGCTGCTGCCCTTCGGAAAACTGTTCTTAGCCACCGTCTCGCGCACGCGCGGCAAAAAGATGAACTGCAACCACTGGCTGAACGCCATGGTGTCCATGCCGAACGCTTTCGTAAACTTCATATGCTCCGGCCGCAGCGGCTCCGCTTGCCACATGCCGATGCGCCGCATCTCCGCCTCAATTTGGTCGAGGTAACGCGTAACAT